>Ga0308167_1001451_pt1 | contig 27484 bp, 24 predicted proteins | sample PhyCR1_2_FD_202138 | JGI IMG/M metagenome (GOLD analysis project Ga0308167, IMG submission 202138) | Phyllosphere microbial communities from UC Gill Tract Community Farm, Albany, California, United States - DLSLRC.R1 | ecosystem: Host-associated > Plants > Phyllosphere > Unclassified | place... | reverse complement strand
CACCAACGCACCCGACGCGTCCAACAAGCACTGGCCAACCAGGACCGGACCAGGCACAGCCCCGACACCCGCCGCGTCACCCCACCCGGCGCCACCCCCGAGTACCCCGACCCACCCTACTGACCGCGCCATGACGACGCACTGTCCCGGTCTACCTGCGCAGATGCTCATATCTGACATGAGTGTGAAGTCTGCTGCCCGCCGCCGTCACTCCGCTCCCCTCACATCGATGTCACCCGGACTGCACATCGCCCGCTCCGGACCGCCGAGATCGGCGCAGGAGCGGGCGATGCAGCCGGGATCGAGCGGATCAGACGGGCTGGACCCTGCCGGTCACGCCGTGCGGGTCGATCACGTACTTCGTGGCGACACCCGAGTCGAACTTTGCGTACCCCGCCGGGGCGTCGTCCAGGGAGATCGCAGCGGCGTTCACGGCGTCGGCGATCTTCGCCTTGTCGTGCAGGATCGCCTCCATCAGCTGACGGTGGTACTTCATCACCGGGCACTGGCCGGTGGTGAACGACAGCGCCTTCGCCCAGCCCAGTCCCAGCCGCAGCGACAGCGAGCCCTCCTGCGCCGCCTCGTCCACGCCGCCCGGATCGCCGGTCACGTACAGACCGGGGATCCCGAGCGCACCACCGGCCCGGGTCACGTCCATCAGCGTGTTCAGCACCGTCGCCGGCGCCTCCTTCGCATCCTTGCCGTGCCCGCGGGCCTCGAAGCCCACAGCGTCCACACCGGCGTCGACCTCTTCGCGGCCCAGGATGCGGGCGATGCCCTCGCGCGGATCCTCCTTCGAGACGTCGATCGTCTCGCAGCCGAACTTCGCCGCGTTCGCGAGGCGGTCCGCGTTCATGTCCGCCATGATCACCACCGAGGCGCCCAGCAGCTGCGCGCCCAGCGCCGCGGCCGTGCCCACCGGGCCCGCCCCGGCGATGTACACCGAGGATCCGGGCCCCACTCCCGCGGTGACCGCGCCGTGATAGCCGGTGGGGAAGATGTCCGAGAGCATGGTCAGGTCCAGGATCTTCTCCATGGCCTGGTCCTTGTCCGGGAACTTCAGCAGGTTCCAGTCCGCGTACGGGACCAGCACGTACTCGGCCTGACCGCCGACCCAGCCGCCCATGTCCACGTACCCGTAGGCGCTGCCGGGACGGTCCGGGTTCACGTTCAGGCAGATCTCGGTGCGCCGCGTCTTGCACATCTCGCAGCGGCCGCAGGAGATGTTGAAGGGCACCGAGACGAGGTCTCCCTTCTTGATGAACTCGACCCCGGGCCCGGTGTCGATCACCTCGCCGGTGATCTCGTGCCCGAGCACCAGATCCGCCGGCGCCGTCGTGCGGCCGCGCACCATGTGCTGGTCGGAGCCGCAGATGTTCGTGGTGACGACCTTGAGGATCGCCGCATGGGGCAGCTTCCGGCCGACGTTCGCGGGGTTCACCCCCGGGCCGTCCTTGAGCTCGTATCCCGGGTAGTCGATGTCGATGACCTCGACCTCACCCGGACCCTTGTACGCGACCGCACGATTGCTGGACATGCTGACCCTCCTCGACCTGGCCGCGGCCCCGATGCTCCGTTGCATCTGTGCTCGAGCCGCACCACCTCCAGGCTGGGTGATGCGGGTCACGTTGTCAATCGTCGCGGACCGGCCCGTCGGGGCTGTTCGTCCTGTTCAGGGCCGGTCCGCGAGGATCAGCCGAGCGTGACCTCGCGTCCCGATGCCGCCGACTCGTAGATGGCCTCGAGGATCCGCACGATCTCGACGCCGTGCCAGGCCGGCGCGACCGACTCCGCACGCCCCAGCGACGCGTCGACGAAGTTCTGGATCTCGTTGCCGAAGCCCACACCGAACTCGAAGGTGCGCGAGGCGATCTGCGGCTCGATGTTCACCACCGAGTCGTGCATCTCCGTGGCGATGTGCAGCGACGGCTCGAGCTCCGCGCCGCCCTTCTCGCCGTACACCGAGACGTCGATCGAGTCCTTAGTGGCGTGCAGCGAGTACGAGCAGTCCAGCAGCAGCGAGGCGCCGTTCTCGAACCGGATCACTGCATTGGCGAGGTCCTCGACGGTGTTCTTGGACGGGTCGTAGTCCGCCGCCTTGTAGCGCGGCATGGTGGTGACGTTGCCGCGGCTGCCGAGCTTGTCGTAGGTGTTGCCGCTGACGGCGACAACCTTCGGGGAGCCCATCAGGTACCAGCACAGGTCCAGCACGTGGATGCCGATGTCCAGCAGCGGGCCGCCGCCGGAGATCTCCTTGTCCGCGAACCAGCCGCCGGGGTTGCCCACCCGGCGCAGGCAGCTGGCCTTGGCGTAGTAGATCTCGCCCAGCTCGTCCGCGTCGATGAACGACTTCAGCACCTGGCAGTTGGGGGAGTGGCGGCGCACGAAGCCCACCTGCACCACCCGGTCGCTCTTCTCGACGACGCGCTGCAGCTCCTCCGCCTCGGCGAGGGTTCGGGCGATCGGCTTCTCGACCAGCACGTGCTTGCCGGCCTCGATCGCGGCGATCGCCCACTCGGCGTGCGAGTTGTTCCAGGTGCAGATGGAGACGCCGTCGACCTCGGGATCGGCGAGCAGCTCGTGGGGATCGGCGTAGGCGCGGCGGGCGCCGTGCTTCTCGGCGACGGCCTGGGCCCGCTCGAGGTTCATGTCCGCGACGGCGACCAGGTCGACGTCGGGGTTCTCGCTGTACGCGGTCAGGTGGGACTGGGCGATGCTGCCGGCGCCGATCACGCCGACTCGGAAAGTGCTCATGGGGTGTGCTCCTCGGTGGTGGATGAGAGGTCAGGCGAACAGGCTCTTGGCATGGGCGATCCCGCGCTCGCAGCCCAGGAGGCAGTCCTCCCAGCCCTCGAACTCGATGGCGGCGTAGCCGGCGAAGTCGGAGTCGCGGATCGCGCGGGCGACGGCGCGCAGGTCGATGTCGCCGTTGCCGACCACGGCGCCGCGCAGGCGCTTGCCCCCGCGGCTGCGGAACCAGCCCTCGCCGGGGGCGGCGTCGGCCGGGCGGATGTAGAAGTCCTTGAAGTGGACGACCATCGCGTACGGCAGGTTCTGCGGGACGGAGACGGCCGGGTCCTCGTCGACGCACACGAAGTTGCCCACGTCGAGGGTGGTGCGGAAGTTCGGCTCGTCGACCGCGTGGATGATCCGACGCACCCGGTCCGCCGCCTGCACGAAGAAGCCGTGGTTCTCGAGGCTCGTGGTGATCCCCTTCGTCGCCGCGTACTGGGCGATCTCCTTGCTCGCGGCGACGATGTTCGGCAGCACCTGCTCGAACAGGGGCGTGTCATCGCCCTCGTGGCCGCTGTGGCCCACCACGTCGTGGCGCATCCGCGTGATGCCGAGGCGCTCGGCGAGGTCCACGTACTCCTTCACGCGGGCCACCTGCGCGGGGTCCCCGGTGGAGAGGTCCGCGCCGATGGCGAGGCTGGTCAGCGGCACGCCCGCGGCTGCGGCCTGGTCGCGGATCTGGTCGACGTAGGCGGGGTCGGAGGCGATGTTCGGGATCGGGGAGTCGGCGTCGTCGGCGAGGGAGGCGAGCTCGAGATGCTCGCCCTCGCTCGCCGCGATCCAGTCGATGACCTGCGGCAGGCTCATCTCGCCGGTGGAGAGCTTGGAGTGGAAGCTGTAGGAGCTGAAGCCGAAGGTGATGTCGGTGGTCATGGGGGTCCTCGCGGATAGGTGGGGTGAGGTCAGAGGAGGGTCTCGTGCACGCGCCGCCAGGGGGCGGGCACGTCGGGGACGCCGGTGAGACGGGTGGAGCCGTGGGTGAAGCCCAGTCCGAGCGCGCCGACGAGGGCTCCGTCGGTGGTCAGGTTCGCCGGCACGACCTCCGGGGCGGGGTCGATCATCAGCAGGCGGCCGACGGCCCGGCGCAGCGGTGCCAGCAGCGTCTCCCCGGCGCGGGAGAGTCCGCCGCCGACGACGATCCGCTCGGGGTCGACGGTGAGCAGCACTCCCGCCAGCCGCGGAGCGATCTGCGCGCAGAACTCCTCGACCTCCCGCACGGCGGCCGTGTCCCCGGCGGCGGCGCGCTCGAGCAGCTCGCGCCCGTCGTCCCCGGTGGACCAGGTCAGGCGGCCGCGCACGGAGGTCTCCGTCCAGCGCATGCCGCGCTGGCTGCCGATCTCGCCGGCCAGCCGGTGGGCGCCCTGCAAGATCTGGCCGCCCACCACCACGGCGAGGGAGATCCGGTGGCCCAGCTCGAGCAGCACGATGCTGTGGGCCGGCGGGGCGAGGTGGTGCTCCGCAAGTGCCGCGAGCTTGATGTCGTTCTCGACGGCCACCGGGCAGCCCAGGCGCTCGGACAGGTCGGCGCCGAGGTCGAGGCCGTCCAGGCCCGGGACGACGAGGCTGCGGCCGATGCGTCCCTCGGGCGTGAGGATGCCGGGGACGGCGACGCCCACTGCGTCGGGCGCGGTGCCGGTCTCCTCGAGCGCGCGCTGGAGCGGAGCGAGGGGGTCGGTCCCGGTGGTCGGGACGGCGGAGCGGGCGACCACCGATCCCGCGGCGTCGGTGACCAGGCAGCGCACCGTCCGCGCGCCGATGTCGAGGGCGGCGACGCTCGCCGCGGAGGGGTCGAAGCCGAAGCGACGTGCCGGGCGACCCGCGCCGCCGGATGCGGCGGCCGGGGCGGGGGTGACGATGCCGGTGGACTGCAGGTCCTCGAGCACCGCGGCCACGGTGGGTCGGGAGAGCTCGGTCGCGGCGGCGAGCTCGGCGAGGGTCAGCGGATCCCCGGACTCCCGCAGCACGACCACGCAGTCCCGCGCGTTGGCGCGACGGACGGCTGACGTGGTCGGGGGTGCGGCAGGCATCGACGCCTCAATTTCGTAAGGGGGTTACAGAATGCGCGCGATCAGTGTGCGCTGTGCGGGAGGCGGGAGTCAAGGGGTGGGAGACTCGGGGGATGCCGAGCTCCGATGCGACCGCCCCCGTGCTCCACCAGAGCTATGCCGAGGCGCTCCCCGAGCTGTCCGTCCCGTGGCGCGCGGACCTCCCGCCGCAGCCGGAGATCGCCTGGCTGAACGAGGAGCTCGCCGCGGAGCTGGGCATGGACCCCCACTGGCTGCGCGGCCCGGAGGGTCTCGCCCTGCTGACCGGTCAGATCGAGGGCACCACCGCGCAGGCCTACGCCGGCCACCAGTTCGGCAGCCCGAATCCGCAGCTGGGCGACGGCCGTGCCGTGCTCCTGGGGGATCTCGTGGACGTTCGTGGGCGGCGTCGCGACCTGCACCTCAAGGGCGCGGGCCGCACGCCCTTCGCCCGCGGCGGCGACGGGAAGGCGCCGCTCGGGCCGATGCTGCGCGAGGCCGTGATCGGGGAGTGGCTGCATGCCGTCGGGGTCCCCACCACCCGCGCTCTCGCCGTGCTCACCACGGGGGAGCGGATCGCCCCGCGCCAGGGCGTGACCCCCGAACCGGGCGCCCTGCTGGTGCGGGTCGCCGCGAGCCACCTGCGGGTGGGGACCTTCGAGTACGCGGCCTGGCACCTCGACCCCGAGGTGGGCCACCGCCTGCTCGAGCACACCCTCGCACGGCACCACCCGTCGGCCGACGGACCCCTCGCTCTGCTCGAGGCGGTGACGGGCGCCCAGGCGGAGCTGGTGGCGCGGTGGATGCTGCTCGGCTTCGTGCACGGGGTGATGAACACCGACAACATGGCGCTCTCCGGGGAGGGCATCGACTACGGTCCGTGCGCGGTGCTCGACGTCCACCGCCGCGGCGCGGTGTTCAGCTCGATCGACCGTGGCGGCCGCTATGCCTACGGGAACCAGCCCGGCATCGCCCTGTGGAACCTCTCCCGCTTCGCCGAGTCGCTGCTGCCGCTGATGGGGGCGACGGACCCGAACCGCGCGGTGGAGCAGGCGACCGCGGTGCTCGAGCGCTTCGAGGTGCGGTACCGGCAGGCCTTCGAGCGGGGTCTCGCGGAGAAGCTCGGCATCCCCGAGGACGGGCGGGAGGGCGTCGGCGCCCTCGGCGACGAGCTGTTCGCGCTGCTCGAGACGCAGCAGCTGGACCACACGCGGTTCTTCCGGGCGCTCGACGAGGATCGCGCGCCGGCCCAGATGGCGGGGTGGCTGGAGAAGCTGCGGAAGCTTCGGGGCGACGGGGTGCGGACGCACCGGGTCAATCCTCTGTACGTGCCGCGCAACGTCCACCTCGAGTCGGCGCTGCGGGCCGCGCATCTGGGGGACCTCCGGCCGGTCCTCGAGCTGCTGGGTGCGGTGGCCTCACCGTTCGACGCCCGCGCGGGGCTCGAGCACCTCGAGACGGCCGGTGAGGGCGGGGAGGGCTTCCTGACCTTCTGCGGGACCTGAGCGGCGTAGAAGGGGTGCTGTCGGACAATCCGGGCACCGGGCCGTCCGACAGTGCAGGCCTCTGACCTGCGGTTCTAGACGTGACGCACGTCATACTCCATGCTCGGACACGAGGAACCAGGACGATTCCTCGACCGATGATCGACCGGAGATCCTCAGCGCCGGCTTCTGGATTCGGTGACCGATTTCCCTGACCTATGGAGGCTCCCGTGGATTCCCTCTCGAACTTCGACTGGGCGGGGTTGGGACTCAAGATCCTGGCCGCCGTCGTCATCCTCGTCCTCACCGCGATAGTGGCGATGCTCGTCAAGAAGGGCGTCGCCAGCCTGACGCAGAAGGTGCCCGCCCTGCGCCGTCCCGGCGTGGACGGTGCCGCCCTCGGCAACTCCCTGGGCACGATCGCCTCGATGGTCGTCTGGCTCCTGGGCCTGATCATCATCCTGGGCATCTTCCAGCTCTCCCAGGTGCTCTCCCCGGTGATCTCCATGCTCGAGCAGGGCCTCGGGTTCCTGCCCAACATCATCGGCGCCGTCTTCGTCTTCATCATCGGTCTCACGATCGCGAAGATCGTGCGGGCGCTCATCACCACGGCGCTGAACGCCGTCGACTTCGGGAAGCTGCTGGGCACCGCCCAGTCCGGCTTCGACAAGGCCACGGGCGGCGTGACCTCCGCCGGCCGTCCCGCCGAGGCCGCCCAGGGCGCCCCGCACCCTCAGGGCGCGCAGGGTCAGCCCGGCCAGCAGCCCGGTCGTCCGGCCGCTCCGGCGTCGAAGATTCCTGAGATCCTCGCCTCCGTCGTCTTCGCGCTGATCATGATCGTGGTCTCGATCGCGGCCCTGCAGATCCTCGGCATCGCCTCGATCTCCGATCCCGCCTCCGCGATGCTCACCTCGGTGTTCACCGCGATCCCGAACATCATCGCCGCCGCGGTCCTCGTGGGCATCGGCGTGCTGGTGGCCCGCTTCGTCTCCGGGCTGTTCCGCCCGATCCTCGAGGGCTCCGGCATCGACTCCTGGCTGACCAGGCAGGAGATCCTCCCGCAGGGCTCCTCGGCCACCCCGACCGTGCTGCGCGTGGTCGAGATCGCCGTGGTGCTGTTCTTCGCCGTGATGGGCGCCCAGGCGCTCGGCTTCCCGCAGGTCACCGCGATCCTCTCGGAGATCCTCGAGCTGGGCGGCAACGTCCTGTTCGGCGGTGCGATCATCGCCGCCGGCTTCTTCCTCGCGACGATCGTCGGCAAGGTGCTCAAGGGCACCGCCGGCAGCGTCGTGAAGTGGGCCGTGATCATCCTGTTCGCCGCCATGGGCCTGAAGTCCATGGGCGTGGCCGACTCGATCATCGAGATGGCCTTCGGCGCCCTGGTGATCGGCGCCGCCGCCGCGGCGACGCTCGCCTTCGGTCTCGGCGGTCGCGAGTCCGCCGCCCGTCAGCTCGCCAAGTTCGAGAACAAGCAGGCCAGCACGCCGGCCGCTCCGGCGGCCGGTCCCGTGCCGCCGCGCCCGGAGGGCTGATCCGCTCGGACGCAGTGCACGACGTCGAGGCCGCCGCGGGGATTCCTGCGGCGGCCTCGCCTCGTCCCGGGCACCGGTGCTACGGTCGGGATCCCGACGCCCCGACGTGAGGAGACGCCATGAGCAGCACTCTCGAAGGACGCACGATCCTCCTGCTGAGCAGCAACTTCGGCACGGAGACGGACGAGATCCGCGGGCCCCTCGCCGCGCTGCGCGAGGCCGGTGCGACCGTCACCGTGGCCGCCCCGGAGACCGGAGTGGTCACCACGCTGGAGCGGGACCGCGATCCCGGCCCCGAGGTCCCGGTGGACATCACCTACGACAGCGCGACCGCCGCCGACTACGACGCCCTGGTGCTGCCCGGCGGCACCCTGAACGCCGACTCCCTGCGCACCGACGAGACCGCGACCGCCCTGGTCCGCTCGTTCGCGACCGACGGCAAGCCCGTCGCGGCGATCTGCCACGCCCCCTGGCTGCTGGTCGAGACGGGCCTCGCCGAGGGTCGGCGGCTCACCTCCGTCCCGACCATCCGCACCGACCTGACCAATGCCGGTGCGCAGTGGGTGGACGAGGAGGTGGTGGTCGACGACTCCGGCGGCCACCTGCTCATCACCTCGCGCACCCCCGATGATCTCGACGCCTTCCACGCCGCGATCATCGACGCACTCTGCTGAACCGACCGAGGAGAACACCATGACGCAGCCGCAGGAGCCTCTCGAAGACTTCGAGGCCGACGAGACCAGCATCGACGACGCCCTGGAGGCGGGCCGCGTCGCCGGCGAGGATCCCGGATCCCGCCACGCCGACGGCTACGGCCTCGACGCGGACCTCGAGCGGGGCGGCGACGACTCCGCGGCCTCCGAGCAGGGCAACCGGGACGAGGATCGCATGGAGGCGGACGTCCCCGAGGAGCTCCCGGAGCTCTGAGCCCCGCTCAGCCCGCCGCGAGCGCGGCGAGGATCCGCTCGTCCACTGCGCGGCGGGCGGCCAGGTGCTGCTCGACGTCATACGAGAAGGACGAGTACGTCAGCGTGCCGCCCTCGTCGACCAGCGCGACCGCGCTGGGCCGATCGGTGAGCTCGGCGAGCCAGGTCAGGGCCCGATGGTCCGCCATGGCCTGGGCGAACACCCGATGACGCAGCGAGAGCCAGGGCGTGCCGCCCGGGCCCGGGTAGACGGCGAAGGAGTCGCCGCCGAAGAAGGGCCCGCCCGCGCAGGTGTCCTCGAAGGGATCGATCGGGCGCAGGGCGAACTGCGCCCACCAGAAGTTGAAGCCCCAGTGCAGGAACCCGGGGGCGTCGAAGGCGAACAGCTGCCGGCCCAGCACCCGGTTGCGCACCGAGGGCTGGGCGATGAAGCGGTTGGCGACGTCCCGGTTCTGGGAGACGCAGTAGTAGACCCAGGGGCGTCGGCCGGCCTCGAGGAAGGGGCCGACGTGGTTCGTCGCCACGATCGGGGTGTCCACCACGCCCTGCTCGGCGAAGGCCAGGGAGCTCAGGGCGTCGACGACGTCGGCGCCCTCGAGGAGGTCCGCGACCTGCGCCTTCGCGGCGCGGTAGGGCTCGAGCTGGTCCTCGTGGGGCTCGTCGGAGATGTGCCAGAGCACCTGGCCGCCCCAGTGCTCCTCGAGATGGGAGCGCAGCGCCGGGACCAGGGTCTCGAGGAGGCGGCGGTACTCCGGGGAGGTCGCCGGGACGTGCCAGCCGAAGCGGTGCTCGAGGCCGTCGGCCGTCTCCACCTGGATCGCCGGGGTGTGCTGGGCTCCCCACTGCGTGAACAGGTGGGCGATCTCGATGCCGGTGAAGCCCAGGTGCTCGCAGATCCCCAGCCAGCGGTCCAGGAGCGTGAGGTCGACGATGTACTCGCCCTGCTCCTCGCGGATGCCCACGAGCTGCACGAACGGGCGCGTGGTGCCCTCGGCGGTGTCCAGCGGCGGGGTCCAGGTGGGGGTGAGCACGCTGGTCACGTCCATCTCCCGCGCCGAGGCGAGGAAGGCCTCGATGAGCTCCCAATGCCGCTCGGAGAACACTGGGGTGTCGTAGTACGTCGAGAGGCTGTCGGCGTGGAACCAGTGGGTGTTCGTGATCGTGAGCGGCGGCAGGGCATGCGGGTGCACGAGCAGGGTCGCGGTGTGCTCGGCGAGCACCGGCCCGCCCTCGGTGTCCGAGAGGGCGATCGTGAGCTCGTGGGTGCCGGGCTCGGCGTCGACGACGTCGATCCAGAGCGCCTCCCAGATCCCGCGGCCCAGCTCCACGGTCTCGTCGGCGAGCGGCTCGAGCAGGTCGGGGTACTCGCCCGGCGTCGTGGCGAGGTAGTGCTCGTCGGCGTCCTCGGGGGCGGGATGGGAGACCGGGACGCGACGCACGGCGTGGACCCGGGCGCGATCGACGAGGTCTCCGGACAGGCGCACCCGCAGGGAGGACGGATCAGGAGATGCGCCGTCGTCGAGGCGCACGGCGATCTGCAGCGAGAGCACCTCTCCGAGGAATCCGGAGGCGTGCGCACCGCCGATCAGCGTCGCCGGGCGCGGGGAGTCCGCTCCCAGCACCTTCTCCAGCGAATCGATCAGGACTGACTGCACAGGGCTCTCCTCGGGAGGGACGGCGGCGTCGCAGGGCCTCGTGGCCCGCGACCATCCTTCCACCGTTTTAATCCGTTGACCCTCCCGTCGGCCGGTCCTACGGTGGTCGAACACACGGAAGGAGGTGATCCGAGAAGTGATTTCTTATCGGACTTGTGAGGTGGCTCGCCGCTGAGGCGACCGTTCATCCGGACGCGCAGCGAATTCCACCGAGCTGCCGGGACCCCCAGGGGTCGGAACTCGTCCCTCCGACCAGCGCACCGCGCGACCTGGGGGTCTTCCCCTGCCCGAGTACCCTTCCCCTCATGACCAGCACCCTGCCTCCCGACGAGCACCGGCCCGTGATCCTCCTGCTCCACGGCCTCGGCAGCCACGAGGGGGACCTCGCCGCCCTCACCGGCTTCCTGCCGGAGGACTTCGACTACGTCGCGCTGCGGGGGATCCTCGCCCACGGTCCGGGCTACGCCTGGTTCGAGATGCCGGTGGACCCCGATCGCCCCGAGGCGATCACGCCCGCGGCCGAGGCCGTCGAGGGCTGGATCGCGGAGCAGGACCGCCGTGTGGTCGGCGCGATCGGCTTCTCCCAGGGCGGGCTCCTGGCCCTGCACCTGCTGCGGCGCGATGCCCGCGCTCTCGATTTCGTCGTGAACCTCTCCGGCCGTCCCTTCCCGGCGCCGATGCGCGGTGATGACGCGCTCGCCGACGTGCGACCGCCGGTCTTCTGGGGTCACGGCGGCCTGGACCCGCTGTTCGACGAAAAGATCGAGGAGCAGGTGCGCGAGTTTTTGAGCGCCCGCACCCGGCTCGAGGAGGAGCGCAGGCCCCACCTCGGCCACGCCGTCGACGAGGTCGAGCTGCGCGCCCTCGCGGGCTTCCTGGAGCGGCGGGCGGCGGATCTCTGAGGCGTCCTGCACAGCCCGCCCCGCACCCAGGGTGCAGGTTGTAGCATTCCTGCATCCCCCACCGAGACACGGCGGGGCATGAGGAGCACCAGGAGATCATGAGCGCCGCCAGCGACGCACCCAGTGACAGTCCCAGGCCTTCGGGCCTGCACTCACTCACAGCACTCGAGGGGATCCGTCCATGGATCTGATCGGTCCCCTCGTCTCCCTGGCGATCGGCCTCGTGCTCATCGCCGCCTGCGGCGGCTTCGTCGCCGCGGAGTTCTCCCTGATCACCGCCAACCGCAATGAGGTGGAGGCGGCCGCCGCCTCCGGCGACAAGCGCGCCGGCGGTGTCCTGCAGGGCATGAAGACCCTCTCCACGCAGCTCTCCGGGGCGCAGCTGGGGATCACGGTCACCAACCTGGGCATCGGCTTCCTCGCCGAGCCCGCGATCGCCGCCCTGATCGGCCCCCTCCTCGTGGACGCGGGACTCGGCGCGGTCGCCGCCCGCTCCGTCTCCGTCACGATCGCCCTGGTGCTCGCCACCGGGATGACGATGATCTTCGGCGAGCTGGTCCCCAAGAACCTCGCGATCGCCGAGCCGCTGCGCACGGCGAAGGTCGTGGTCGGCTTCCAGCGACTGTTCACCACGATCTTCAAGCTGCCCATCCGCCTGTTCAACGGCAACGCCAACGCCGTGGTCCGCGCGCTCGGCGTCGAGCCGCAGGAGGAGCTGAGCTCCGCCCGCAGCGCCGACGAGCTGTCGGTGCTGGTCAAGCGCTCGGCGGATGAGGGCGCCCTCGCGGAGGAGACCGCCTCGCTCGTGCAGCGCACGCTCGCCTTCGGCGATCGTCGGGCGCATGACGCGATGGTCCCCCGCGGCCGCATGGACTCCCTCGAGGTCGACGAGACCGTCGCGGATCTGCTCGAGCTGGCCCGGGTCACCGGCCACTCGCGCTTCCCCGTGCTGGACGACGAGAACGAGATCGTGGGCGTCGCCCACATCCGCCACGGCCTCGCCGTGCCCTTCGACGAGCGGCCCACCACCCGGGTCGACGCCGTCATGGGCACCGCGACCTTCGTGCCGGACACCGTGCCGCTGGATGACCTCATGGACACCCTGCGCTCGGGCGGCCTGCAGATGGCCGTCGTGGTCGACGAGTTCGGCGACCACGCCGGGCTCATCACCCTCGAGGACCTCGTCGAGGAGATCGTCGGCGAGGTGCGCGACGAGCACGACGAGGAGACCGACGACACCCCGGAGCCCGACGGCTCCTGGGATCTCGACGCCCGGATGCGGCCCGACGAGGCCACCGAGCGCCTCGCCGTCACCGTGCCCGAGCACGAGGACTACGACACCCTCGGCGGGCTCGTGACCATGGAGCTCGGCCGCCTCGCGGAGGTCGGCGACGAGGTCGTGGTCGACACCGATCCCGCCCCGGGGGAGACCCCGGCCCGGCTGCGGATCCAGGTCACCGAGGTGGACGGCATGCGGATCGAGACGGTCCACGTGAAGGTCGAAGCGCTCCCCGATGAGGACGCGGACGAGGAGGACGGACGATGAGCACCGGAACCGGACTCGCCCTCACCCTCCTGCTGCTGGTCCTGAACGCCTTCTTCGTCGGCGCCGAGTTCGCGCTGATCTCCGCCCGGCGCTCGATCATCGAGCCGAGGGCGCTCGAGGGCAGGTGGGCCGCGAAGGTCACCCTCTCCGCGATGGAGCAGGTCTCGCTCATGATGGCCGGCGCGCAGATGGGCATCACCGTGTCCTCCCTCGCGCTCGGCGCGATCAGCGAGCCCGCCATCGCGCACCTGCTCGAGGTGCCGCTGGAGGCGTTCGGCGTGCCGGGAGCCTTCACCCACCCGATCGCCTTCGTGATCGCGCTGGCACTGGTCACCTACCTGCACGTGGTCTTCGGCGAGATGGTGCCCAAGAACATCGCGCTCGCCGGGCCGGAGCGGATGGCTCTGATCCTCGCCCCGATCCTGATGGGCGTGGTCACCGTGCTGCGCCCCGTGCTGTGGCTGCTGAACTCCTGCGGCAACCTGGTGCTGCGGATGCTCGGTGTCACCCCGAAGGACGAGGTCACCAGCGTCTTCACCCGCAACGAGGTGGCGGCGATGGTCAGCGAGTCCCGCGAGGGCGGCCTGCTCGAGGACAACGACGAGGCGCTCCTGCTGGGCGCGCTCCGCTTCGAGGCCCGCAGCGTCGCCAACCTCGTGATCCCGCTCGACCAGGTCTCCAGCCTGCCCGACGGCGTCACCGCCGCCCAGGCCGAGGCCGCCGCCGTGGAGGGCTACTCGCGCTTCCCGGTGCGGGGCCCCGGGGGCGCGCTGATGGGCTACGTCCACATCAAGGACCTGCTGGACTCGGTGCAGGAGCACCGCGACCAGCCGATCCCCGCGGAGCGCATCCGCACCCTGCCCCGCGTCGGCGGCGACCAGCCGCTGCGGGACGCGCTCGCCGAGATGCAGGACTCCGGTGCTCATCTCGGCGCGGCGACCGACGAGAGCGGCGAGGTCATCGGCATCGTCACCCTCGAGGACATGCTCGAGGAGCTCGTGGGCCAGATCCGCGACGACTCGCGGCTCGCGGCCTGACCGGGTCGCCTCTTTCCCTTCCCAGGAGCCCCTGTGCCCGTCTCCCTCGCGCGCCGTCGCTGGGCGCTCTCTGCGCTGTTCCTGCTGCCGGGGCTGTGCGTCTCCTCCTGGGTGACGCGCACCCCGGCGGTGCGGGACCTGCTCGACGCCTCGACGGCGCAGATGGGGCTGGTGCTGTTCGGCCTCTCCGTCGGCTCGATGGCCGGGATCCTCTCCTCCGGTCCGCTCGTGATGCGGTGGGGGACCCGGCCGGTGGTCGCCACGGGCTCGGGGCTGATCGTCCTCGCGATGCCCGTCATCGCGATCGGCGCCGCGGCCGGGCTGCCGCTGCTGACCGCCGCGGGGCTCGCGCTGTTCGGAGCGGGGATGGGCGGCGGCGAGGTCGCCATGAACATCGAGGGGGCCGACGTCGAACGGCTCGGCGGGCGGCCCTTCCTGCCCGCCCTCCACGGCTGCTTCAGCCTCGGCACCGTGATCGGTGCGGTCCTGGGCATCCTCGCCAACGCGGTCTCGTTCCCGGTGGTGGCGCACCTCGTGCTCGCCGGGGTGCTCGGCGCCGCACTGCTCGTGTGGGCGATGCGCGCGATCGCTCCCGGCGTGGGTCGGGTCGCGCCGCAGGAGCGCGGCGGCCCGGCCCCGGTGCGCGGCCCCGCCCTGTGGAAGGACGCCCGGCTGCTGCTGATCGGCGGGATCGTGCTGGCCATGGCGCTGGCCGAGGGGACCGCGACCGACTGGCTCCCGCTGGTGATGGTGGACGGCCACGGCTTCGACGCCACCCTGGGCTCGAGCATGTTCGCCCTGTTCGCCGCGTCGATGACCATCGGCCGCTTCGGCGGCGGGCCGATCGTGGCCCAGGTGGGGCGCCCCCGCGTGCTCGCCGTCAGCGCGCTGTTCGCCGCGACCGGGCTCGCCCTGATCTCCCTGGTGGACAGCCAGATCGTGGCCCTGATCGCGGTGGTGCTGTGGGGCCTCGGCGCCTCGCTCGGCTTCCCGCTCGCGCTCTCCGCAGCGGGGGACTCGGGCGCGAACCCGGCCGCTCGCGTCGCGCTCGCCTCGACGATCGGCTACCTCGCCTTCCTCGTCGGCCCTCCCACCCTGGGGCTGCTCGGCGAGGAGATCGGGCTGCGGGGCGCGCTCGTGGTGCCGCTCGCGGTGGCGCTGGTCGCCGTGCTGCTCGCCCCCGCCACGGCCTCGCGGGCGAGGACTGCATGATCCTGCGCGAGTGAACGCGCACGTCGCAGAGCTCGTGCACGGAGTCGGTGAGCCGCGCCACCTTCGCGCCCGATCCCGCCCCTGACCGGGCCTCACGGCTACGGTGGCCGCAGCACATCGACGTGTCCCCGATGCTCCGGCATCGGGCCGGAGCAAGGGGCCGCCCCATGAACGCTGATCTCCCGATCCCGCCGCCGCTGAGCCCCGCCGTGCCGGTCTTCTTCATCTCCGACTCCACCGGCATCAGCGCGGAGACCATGGGCAACGCCCTGCTGCTGCAGTTCCCCTCGGTCCCCTTCGAGCGCCGGCTGATGCCCTTCGTGCGCACCGTCGAGGAGGCCCGGGAGGTGCGCCGCGATCTCGACGCCGCGATGGACTCCGGCGCCTCCCCACTGGTGTTCCTCACCGTGGTGGACGAGGCCGTGCGCGAGGAGCTGCGGGCCACGAGGGCCCCGGTGATCGACTTCGTCAGCGGCCATCTCGCCCAGCTCGAGGAGCGGCTCGGGGTGGCGGGCGACCACGCCCCCGCCCGTCTGCACGGGGTGGGCGACTCCCGCCGGTACAACCGCCGCATGCAGGCCGTGGAGTTCGCGATCGAGCACGACGACGGCCAGTCGGTCCGAGCGATCGAGAAGGCCGACGTGGTGCTCATCGGCCCCTCCCGCTGCGGCAAGACCCCCACCAGCATGTACCTCGCCCTGATGCACGGCATCTTCGTGGCGAACTATCCGCTGGTGGACGAGGACCTCGCCGGGGAGGTGCTGCCCGCCTCGATCGCCCGCATCGCCGACCGCTGCTTCGGCCTGCTCACCTCGCCCGAACGGCTCTCCACCGTGCGCGGCGAGCGGCGCCCCGACTCCCGCTACGCCTCCCTGGAGCAGACCCGCTGGGAGCTGTCCCGGGCCCGCCGCGTCTACGACGTGCACGGCGTCGGCTTCGTCGACTCCTCGAACAGATCCGTCGAGGAGATGTCCACCCTGATCCTGCAATCGCTCGCCCTACGAAGGAGCACGCCATGACCCAGAGCATCCGCCCGTACTCCGAGCTCGGCATGTCGGACCTCGAGCAGGTGGGAGGCAAGAACGCCTCCCTCGGAGAGATGGTCTCGAACCTGACCCGCCTCGGGGTGCAGGTCCCCGACGGCTTCGCCACCACCGCGGACGCCTATCGCGAGTTCCTCGGCGCCACCGGCCTCGCCGAGCGGATCGACGAACGCCTGCAGGGCCTGGACACCGAGGACACCCTCGCGCTCGCCGAGGCCGGGAGGGAGATCCGGGAGCTGGTCGTCGCCCAGCCGTTCCCCGCGTCCCTCGAGGCGGACATCCGCACCGCCTACGAGCAGCTCGCCGCCGGCAGCGGCGAGGAGGCCTCCTTCGCCGTGCGCTCCTCCGCGACCGCCGAGGACCTGCCCGACGCCTCCTTCGCCGGCCAGCAGGAGACCTTCCTCAACGTGCGAGGGATCGACGCGGTGCTCACCGCGATCCGCGAGGTCTTCGCCTCCCTGTACAACGACCGCGCGATCGCCTACCGGGTCCACCACGACTTCGAGCACGCCGCGGTGGCGCTCAGCGCCGGGGTGCAGAAGATGGTGCGCTCGGACCTCGGCGCGAGCGGCGTCATGTTCACCGTCGACACCGAATCCGGCTTCGACCAGGCCGTCTTCATCACCTCGGCCTACGGGCTCGGCGAGGGGGTGGTCCAGGGCGCGGTCAACCCCGACGAGTTCTACGTGTACAAGCCCGGGCTCCGCGAGGACCGCCCGGCGATCCTCAAGCGCGCCGTCGGCGAGAAGGCCACCAAGATGGTCTACACCGAGGACCGCGCCGTGGGCCGCACCACCGAGTTCGTCCCCGTCGACCCCGCCGAGCGGGGACGGCTGTCGCTGACCGACCAGCAGGTCGAGGACCTCGCCCGCCAGGCCCTGATCATCGAGGACCACTACGGGCGGGCGATGGACATCGAATGGGGCCTCGACGGCGCCGACGGCGGCCTGTACATCCTCCAGGCCCGCCCGGAGACGGTGCAGTCCCGCGCCGGGAACACGGTGGAGAAGTACCTCCTGACCTCCCGCGGCCCGGTCCGCGCCGAGGGCCGGGCGATCGGCGCGAGGATCGGCGCCGGCCCCGTGCGGGTGCTGACCTCCATCGACCGGATGCACGAGTTCCAGCCCGGCGAGGTGCTGGTCGCGGACATGACCGACCCCGACTGGGAGCCGATCATGAAGCGCGCGAGCGCGATCGTCACGAACCGCGGCGGGCGCACCTGCCACGCCGCGATCATCGCCCGCGAGCTGGGCATCCCCGCCGTGGTGGGGACCGGCACCGCCACCGAGGAGCTGCGGGACGGCGACGAGGTGACCGTCTCCGCCGCCGAGGGGGACACCGGCTTCGTCTACGAGGGGCTGCTGGACGTCACCGTCTCCCGCTCCGAGGTGGACTCGATGCCGCCGCTGCCCACGAAGATCATGATGAACGTGGGCAACCCCGAGCAGGCCTTCGGCTTCTCCCGCCTGCCGAACGCGGGGGTGGGCCTGGCCCGGCTCGAGTTCATCGTGAACCGCCAGATCGGCATCCACCCCCGGGCCCTGCTGGAGCCCGAGCGGCTGGACGCGGAGACCGCCGCCCGGGTCGCGGAGAGGATCGCCGCCTACGCCTCGCCGCGCGAGTTCTTCGTGCAGCGGGTCGCCGAGGGGGTCGCGACCATCGCCGCCGCGTTCGCTCCCGAACCGGTGATCGTGCGGATGAGCGACTTCAAGTCCAACGAGTACGCGAACCTGCTGGCCGGGACGGTGTTCGAACCCGAGGAGGAGAACCCGATGATCGGGTACCGCGGGGCGTCCCGCTACCTCTCGGAGGACTTCGCGGAGTGCTTCGCGATGGAGTGCGAGGCGCTGCGGTACGTACGGGAGGACATGGGGCTCTCGAACGTGAAGATCATGATCCCGTTCGTCCGCACCCCTGCTGAGGGCAAGGGCGTGATCGACCTGCTGGCCGGGCACGGGCTCGTGCGCGGCGAGAAGGGCCTCGAGGTGATCATGATGTGCGAGATCCCCTCGAACGCCGCCACCCCGGAGCTGTTCCTCGAGCACTTCGACGGCTTCTCGATCGGCTCGAACGACATGACCCAGCTGACCCTCGGCCTGGACCGGGACTCGGCGCTGGTCGCCGACGCCTTCGACGAGCGGGACCCGGCGGTGCGGTTCATGCTCTCCCGCGCGATCGAGGCCTGCCGAGCGGCGGGGAAGTACGTGGGCATCTGCGGCCAGGGCCCCTCGGACCATCCCGACCTCGCGCAGTGGCTGCTCGACCAGGGCATCGCCTCGATGTCCCTGAACCCGGACACCGTGGTGGACACCTGGCTGCGGCTCGCCGGGCAGGGGACCTGAGGGCGGGCGGGTGTCAGCCCTCGGGGTCGGCGTGGCTGGTGGTGTCGTGCTGGGAGGTGACGGTGGTGAGCAGGAAGGCGGAGTCCTCGAGCGCCTCCACGGTGTGGCGCACGTGGGTGAGCGCCTCGAGGGAGCCGGCCCGCAGCACCACCGGCTCCTGACCGGTCACGCGCAGGCTGCCGTGGATCACCTGGATCGACGCCGCCGGCGGGGAGTTGTGCTCGGACAGCTCGGCGCCCTCCCGGAGGGCGATCACCGTCTGCCGCAGGGGGCCGTCGTGGATCAGCAGCTCGGCGTGGCGGCCGTTGGGCGCCTCGCGGGCGAGGGCTATCGCCATGGTCATCGCGTCGGTCAGGGCAGCCATCACAAACCTCCTGGGAACGGCGGTGGTCCCTGCCCAGTATCCGTCAGGAGGCGGGATCCGTCAGCCCGGCGGCGGATTCGCGCGCCAGATCGAGCATCGCGCGCTCGCTGATCCCGAGCACCCGCGCCGCCGCGGCGACGTCCCGGAACTCCGGCTCCCGGCGCACCACGAGCCCGGCGGGATCGCGGGCGATCTTCACCGCGATCCGCTGCCCGCGCACCTGGACCTCGGTGAACTCGCGGGTGCGGATCTCCCGCTCCACGCGGTGACGGCGCACGCCGAGGCTGCCGGTGCGGTCCATGAGCAGGGCGGAGACCTCTCCCTCCGTCCCCTCGCGCACGAGCGCATGGATCGTCACCGCGGGACGGCCGTGCTTCATGCTGATCGGGGTGAGCCAGGCGTCCAGCGCCCCGCGCTCGAGCAGCTCGTCGATCACTCCCGGCCACAGCCGCGGATCGAGGTCGTCCACGTTCGCCTCGAGCTGGAGGGCGGCGGCGGGGGTGTCGTGCGCGTCGGCCGCCGGGCCGAACGGTCGGCCCACGAGCACGCGCACCACGTTGGGCCGGCCGGGGGTGTCCTTGGTGCCGGCGCCGACGCCGAGCGCCTCGGTGAGCAGCATCGGCTGCGGTCCGGCGGTGTCGGCCAGGGCGCGCAGCAGGGCCACGCCCGTGGGCGTCGCGAGCTCGCCGATGCCGGGGGCGACCCCGGCGGGGACCCGTCGGCCGCCGTGCTCGTGCGGGCCGCCCTGGGCGTGGGCGGGCAGGCTGGAATGGTCGTGGTCGTGGTCGTGCTCATGAGGGTGGTCGTGGCTGTGGCTGTGGCTGTGCCCGTGGCTGTGCCCGCGGGGCGGGAGCAGCTCCCCGGCGACCGTCGGCCAGCCGAGCGCGAGGCGCGCCACGGCCGGGACCGGCACCGGGATGTCCCCGTGGGCCGCGCGGATCCGGCCGGAGCCGACGGCGAGCACGCTGCCGGTGGCCTCCGCGATCCCCAGCTGGCGCCACGCCTCGCAGGCGCCGATGACGTCGGCCAGGGAGTCCAGGGCGCCCACCTCGTGGAAGTGCACGTCGTCGGCCGGGACACCGTGGGTGGCGCCCTCCGCCTCGGCGAGGCGGGCGAACGCGGCGAGGGCCAGGTCGAGGGTCCGCTCGGGGACGCCCTCGCGGCCGCGCGAGTCCTCGAGCAGGGAGCGGATCGAGGCCCAGGTGCGGTGCGGCGGGTCCTCGACCAGCACGTCCACGTCGATCTTCACCGCGCGCTGCCCGCCGCGGTCCACGTCGGAGCGCACGAAGCGGACCGAGCCGGGGACGAGCGCGTCCAGCACCCGCTGCACCCCGTCGAGGTCCGCGCCGGCGTCGATGAGCGCCGCCAGGAGCATGTCACCCGCGATCCCGGCGGTCGCGTCGAGGTAGGCCAGTCGGGAAGCGGTGAGATCCATGATGACGATGCTAGTGCGCGCTGGTCATCAGGCATCATTCCCTCATGCCCCGCCTCGCCCCCGTCGCCCGCTTCGACGATGTCCTCGCGGGGCGCAGCCTGCAGTTCGGCCGTGCCGACCGGGTGATCCGGGCGGACCGGCCGGAGGAGGTGCGGCCCGCTCTCGCCGCGGTCCAGGAGGCCGTCGCGGGCGGCTCCTGGGCGTTCGGGATGATCGGTTACGAGGCCTCTGCAGCCCTGGACCCCGCGGCACGGGTGCACCCGCCCCAGGAGGGCCTGCCGCTGGTGTGGTTCGGGCTCGCCGCGGCCCCGGATCCCGACCCGGGACCGCTCACCCCGGGGGAGGGATTCGCGGTCTCCTCGTGGACCCCCGACTGGGACCGGCTGACGCATGCCCGGGCCGTCACGGCGGTGCGCGCGGCGATCGCCGAGGGCGAGACCTATCAGTGCAACCTCACCACCCGCCTGCGCGCCCGCTTCGAGGGGGACCCGTACGGGCTGTACGGGGAGCTGGCACGTCGCCAGCACGGAGCGCACCACGCCTACCTCGACCTGGGGCGCCACACGGTGGTCAGCGCGAGCCCCGAGCTGTTCTTCGCCGGGGAGGACGGCCTGCTGACCACCGCTCCGATGAAGGGCACCGCCGCCTCCCGGGAGGCCCTGCTCGACAGCGAGAAGGATCGCGCCGAGAACATCATGATCGTGGACCTGCTGCGCAACGACCTGGCGCGAGTGTGCGAGCCCGGGAGCGTGCAGGTGACCGAGCTGCTGCGCGCCGAGGAGTACCCGACGCTGTGGCAGCTCACCTCCACGGTGCAGGGCCGGCCGCGGGAGGGCACCGACCTGGTCCAGGTGCTCGAGGCGCTGTTCCCCTGCGGTTCGATCACAGGAGCGCCGAAGCTGTCCACCATGGCGCTGATCGCCGAGCTCGAGGACTCCCCGCGCGGCGTGTACTGCGGGGCGGTCGGGTACCTCGCGCCGGGGCCCCGGCTCCGGGCCCGCTTCAACGTCGCGATCCGCACCGTGCTCGTCGATGCCGCTGCCGGCTCCGCGGTCTACGGCGCCGGCGGCGGCGTCACCTGGGCCTCGACCCCTGAGGGGGAGTACGACGAGCTGCTGGTCAAGGCCGCGGTGCTGCCGACGGGGACCACCGAGCCCTTCGCGCTGCTGGAGACGTTCGCGGTGGTCGACGGGGTCGCCGGGAATCTCGAGCGGCACCTGGAGCGGATGCGTGCATCGGCCGCGGAGCTGGGGATCCCGCAGGATCCGGTCCTGCTCGAGCGCGTCGCGCGGGAGGCCGTCGCCGAGGCGGAGGAGTCGGTGCTGCTGCGCCTCGCCCTGCGGCGCGACGGGTCGCTCTCGACCACGTCGCGGCCGCTGCGGAGCGCGCCCGGGCCCGTGCGGCTCGCGATCGACACCGTGCGCAGCCGATTCCCCGCCGGGCTCAGCGGCCACAAGACCACCGTGCGGGGGCACTTCACGGCGGCCCGGGAGCGCCATCCCGGCGCGGACGACGTGGTGCTGCTCGGTGAGCACGGACGGGCCGTCGAGACCACGATCTCCACGCTCGCCGCACGGATCGACGGCGTCTGGTGCACTCCGCCCCTCGCCGACGGCTGCCTGGCGGGCGTGGGCCGAGCCCTGGCCCTCGAACGGAACGACCTGGTGGAGCGGCCGCTGAGCGTCGAGATGCTGCGCGGCGCCGACCGGCTCGCGGTGCTCAGCTCCGCGCGGGGATGGCGGGCCGCGGAGCTGGCCGAAAGCTGAGCCGCGCCCCTCAGAGCGCCAGCTCGCCGCCCTCGACCACGACCCGTCCACCGGCCAGGACGACCTCGCGACGGGCGGCGCGCAGCAGGGCGTCGGGCACGTTCTCGGCGTCCACGAGCACCACGTCGGCCCGGGACCCCACGACCAGGTCGTGCTGGTCGCGGTGCACGAAGGAGGCGGAGTCGGTCGAGGTCAGGCGCACGGCGTCGACGAGCTCCTCGTCGTACCGCAGCCCGTGCAGCCGGGCGAAGCCGAGCGCGATCCGGAGCATGTCCCCGTCGCCGTAGGGGGACCACAGATCGCGGATGCCGTCGGTGCCGAGGCCCAGGCGCAGCCCGTGCTCGCGCATCGACGCCCAGGGCAGCCGGCCCCGTCCGGGCGGGGCGACGGAGGCCCAGGAGATCCCGGCCTCCGCGAGCGCGGCGACCAGCTCCGTCTGGCGGGTGCCGGAGACGTCCCCGAGGGCGAAGCCGTGGGAGACCGTGACGCGGCCCTGGAGGCCGGCCTGCACGGTCCGCTCCGCGAGCAGCTCGAACTGGAAGACGCCCAGGTCGTTGCCGTCATGGATGTGGATGTCGAGCCCCACCTCGCGGTGCACCGCGATCTCCACCAGGCCGTCCAGCTGCGCGACCGGGTCGCGGTCGATCCCCGCGGGGTCCAGGCCGCCGATGCTCGCGGCGCCCTCCTGCGCGGCGCGGTCCAGCAGCTCCAGGACTCCGGGCCGACGGATCACGCCGTCCTGCGGGAAGGCGACGATCTCCACCTCGAGGGCGCCGTCCAGCCGCTCGGCGGCCGCGCGCACGGAGGCGATCCCGTCGAGCCCGACCCCGAGATCCACGTCCACGTGGGTGCGGGTCGCGGTGGTGCCGTGGCGCAGGAACTCCTGCATGACCAGCTCGGTCGAGTCGGTGCTGGGGATCCCCAGCGCCCCGCGCTCGGCCCGCTCGTGGGCGATGCGGCCCTGCGTGGTGGCCTCACCGCCGTAAGACACCCACGGCTTGCCCCACCAGCTCTTGTCCACGTGGGCGTGCGAGTTGATCAGGCCGGGCAGCGCCAGCAGGCCGCGCCCGTCGAGGCGGTCGCCGCCCTCCGGTGCCGGGGCGTCGGCGCGGTGCGGTGCGAGCGCGGTGATCACCCCGTCCTCGATGGTGATGTCGGTGGGCGCGCCACCCCAGGGGCGGACGTCCTGGAGCAGGATCGAGCGGCGGGTGCGAGAGGACATGTCCGAACGCTATGTCACGGGGCAGGGCGCCGAAAGTGTTGCGGGACGGGGCTGCTGATGGGATCGCGGACGGGTGTCCGATTCGTGCTGATTGCCGCGAATGAGTGTTCTGACCTGGGATTCTGTCCTTCGAGGGGTGGCGTGGGGGTGAGAGAAGCGCCGTGCGACCTGCGTACTTGTGCTCCCCGTCACACGGTGCATAACGTTTTGGACACGCGCATGGAGCTCGCCGGTCTTCACCGGGATCACGATGGGAGTTCGATCATGACTGAGCAGAACGACTTCGGAAACCAGGACAACGAGCAGCAGGGCGGTGGCCAGGGCGGCTACGGCGACCAGCAGCAGGGTCAGCAGCAGGGCGGCGGTGACTTCGGAGGCGGCCAGCAGCAGGGTGGCGGCGACGTCGGCGGCGACTCCCAGCAGGGTGGTCAGCAGGGCGGCGGCTTCGGCGGCGACCAGCAGGGCAACGAGCAGTCGGCCGGTGGCTTCGACGGCCAGGACCAGGGCGGCTCGCAGCAGGGCGGCTTCTGATCCGCGGACTCTCATCCCGCGGTGCACCCGCGTGATCAGGCGGGGGACGGCCATCGGTCGTCCCCCGTCGTCGTGATGTGCGGTGCGCGAGCGGTCAGCAGCAGGAGCTGGGGCGGCTCTCCTGCTCCCCGGTGAGCGCGGAGAGCGGCTGCGCGCAGGTCTCGCCGCGCCAGGCCTCCCCTCCCTCCTTCACGGCGAAGGCGGCGATCACCAGTGCGGCCACGGCATCCGCCCATGCCCAGCCCAGCAGGCTGTTCGCGAGCAGCCCGAGCAGCACCGCTCCGGAGAGGTAGGAGCAGATCAGCGTCTGCTTCGAGTCGGCGACCGCGCTCGCCGAGCCGAGCTCCCGCCCGGTGCGTCGCTCGAACAGGGAGAACGCGGGCATGATCGCGACGCTCACCGCCGCCAGCGCGATGCCCACGGCGGAGTGCTCCGCCTCCGCAGCGCCCAGCAGCGATCGGAGCGCGTCGACGGTCACGAAGGCGGCGAGGCCGAAGAACGACAGGGCGATGACCTTGAGGGCGACCCGCTCCCGCCGGTGCGGATCCGGCGCGGCGAACTGCCAGGCCACGGCCGCTGCGGAGAGCACCTCCACGATCGAATCGAGGCCGAACCCGACCAGGGCGGCGGAGGAGGCGGCCCGCCCGGCGGTCAGGGCGATCACGGCCTCGAGCACGTTGTAGGTGATCGTCGCGGCGACCACCCATCGGATCCGGCGCTGCAGCAGCGCCCGGCGTTCGTCGGTGAGCGGCGGAGCGGTCGGCGTCACGCGCATCGGCACGCACCGGCCGAGCAGCAGTCGGGATCGACGATGAGCGTGAGCCGCATCAGGTCGCCGAGCGCGGCATCGAGATGCGGGTCGCTGAGCCGATAGCGGGTGTTGCGGCCCTCCTTCGCGCCGTCCACGAGGCCGCAGCCGCGCAGGCAGGCGAGATGGTTGGACAGCTTCTGGCGGGAGACGCCGAGTCCGTCGGCGAGCTCCGAGGGCAGGGCCGGGGCCTCGCGCAGGGCGAGGAGGATCCGGGCGCGCGTGGGGTCCGACAGGGCGTGCCCGAGCCGGGCGAGCGAGTCGGTGTGACTGGGCGTGACGGTCGCGAGCATGCCGCAACAGTACAGCGAAAACTGTACTGTTGCGTCGCGTCAGCGGGTGACGTCGAGGCGGCCCACCCAGGAGATCGGGGAGACCCGGCCCTCCTCCAGCTGGTACTGGCAGCCCACGATGCCCAGCTCTCCGGCGGCGACCGCGTCGGAGATGACCGTCGACTGGCGCATCAGCGCATTGACCGTCTCGTCGAGGTGGCGGCGGCCCACGGCGTCGACATCGACCAGCGCGGGGTCCACGTAGGGGCTGACCTGCTGCGTGGCGAACCATTCCTGCTGGACGGCCGGGCGGATCTCCTCGAGCTCCTTGCGGATGGCCGGGGTGACCGCGCTGGGGGAGGCGGTGGTCTGGTCGATCGCGGCCTTCACCGCGCCGCAGGAGCCGTGGGCGAGCACCACGATCACCGCGACGCCGAGCTCGGCGACGGCGAACTCCATGGTCGCCACCGTGTTCTCGTTCGCGATCTGGCCGATGTTCCGCACCACGAAGAGGTCGCCCAGGCCGCAGTCGAAGAGGATCTCCGCGGCGACCCGCGAGTCCGAGCAGCCCAGGAACGCCGCGTTCGGCGCCTGTGCGGCACGCAGCTCGCTGCGTCGGGCGGCGCTCTGCTGAGGGTGGTCCAGATCTCCGGCCATGAAGCGCTCGTTCCCCTCGGCGAGGGCATCCCAGGCCTGCTGGACGGTGACGCGGGGAGAGGTCATGGTGAGGATCCTTCGGTAGGGGATGTGCTGTCGGGGGCCACAGCACACTACTCCCGGGACCTGGGTCGACCGGGGCGGCGTCCGCCTCCGTCCCGGCCGACGCGGAGATCAGGCCTCTGCGGGCGCGGAGATGTTCACCTGCCACACGATGCCGAAGCGGTCGGTGAAGGAGCCGTACACGTCGCCCCACATCTGCTTCTCGAGGGGCATCTGGACCGTGCCGCCCTCGGAGAGCTTCTCGTAGGCGCTGCGCAGCAGGGTCTCGTCGTCGCCCATCAGGGAGAGGGTGACGTTGGTGCCCGGGGTGTACGGGGCCATGCCCTCCATGACGTCGGAGACGTACAGCTTGATGAGGTCGGAGACCTCGAGGCTGCCGTGCATGATCTTGTCCGCGTTCGGATCGTCGGCCGGGAGCGCGCCGAACTCGCCGAAGGTCGCGAACTGCGGGATCGCGCCGAGCGCCCCGCCGTAGAACTCGAACGCCTCGCGGGCGTCGCCGTCGAAGTTGAGGTAGGGGTGGAGTCCTGCGGGCATGGTGTCCTCCTGGCTGTGGCACCGGCCTCCTGCCGGGCGCTCGCTGTGAGCGTAGACCGAGGCTCCGACGGGGAACACCCCTCTTGCGTACATACCCCTAGGGGGTATAGGTTCGTCGATCTCAACCCACCGCTCGGAAGAAGAGGTCGACCATGAGCCACGACCCCACGGCGCACACCTCCCACGAGGCCCACTCCGGACACGGCGATCACGTCGTGCAGTTCCGACGGCTGTTCTGGGTCATGCTCGTGCTCGCGCTTCCTGTGGTCGCCCTGAGTCCGATGGTCGGGCATCTGCTCGGGTACGCGGTCCCCACCACGGGCTGGGTCGCCTGGGTGCCCCCGGTGCTCGGCACCGTCCTCTACCTGTGGGGCGGTCGGCCGTTCCTCGTCGGAGCGGTCGCGGAGATCCGCTCCCGTCGCCCCGGGATGATGCTGCTCATCGGCCTCGCCCTCACCGTCGCCGCGATCTCCTCCTGGGGCGCCGCCCTCGGCCTGCTCGACGCGCAGCTCGAGTTCTGGTGGGAGCTCGCGCTGCTGGTGGTGATCATGCTGCTGGGGCACTGGATCGAGATGCGCTCCCTCGCGCGGACCACCTCGGCTCTCGACTCCCTCGCCGCCCTGCTGCCGGACAGGGCGGAGAAGGTCGTGGGGGACGAGGTCGTCACGGTCGCGCCCTCCGAGCTCGCCGTCGGCGATCAGGTGCTCGTGCGCCCCGGGGGTGCGGTCCCTGCCGACGGGCTGATCCGCGACGGCGCGGCCAGCATGGACGAATCGATGATCACCGGGGAGTCCTCGACCGTGCGGCGCGAGACCGGTGACCGCGTGGTCGCCGGCACCGTCGCGACCGACTCGGGCCTGCGGATCGAGGTGGACGCCGTGGGGGAGGACACCGCCCTCGCCGGCATCCGCGCCCTCGTCGCCGAGGCGCAGGGATCGTCCTCGCGGGCCCAGCGCCTGGCGGACACCGCGGCCGGCTGGCTGTTCTGGTTCGCGCTCGGAGCCGCGATCCTCACCGTCGTGGTCTGGCTGCTCCTGGGGCGACCTGATCAGGCGGTGATCCGTGCGATCACCGTGCTGGTGATCGCCTGCCCCCACGCCCTCGGGCTCGCCATCCCCCTGGTGGTCTCCCTCGCCACCGAGCGCGCCGCCCGCGGCGGCGTCCTGGTGACGGACCGGCTCGCCCTCGAGCAGATGCGCACCGTGGACGCCGTCCTGTTCGACAAGACCGGCACCCTCACCCGCGGCGAGCCCGCCGTGACCGGGGTCGAGGCCGGGTCGCGGGGCACCGAGACAGAGCTTCTCGCCCTCGCCGCCTCCGTCGAGGCCTTCAG
>Ga0308167_1001450_pt1 | contig 27504 bp, 18 predicted proteins | sample PhyCR1_2_FD_202138 | JGI IMG/M metagenome (GOLD analysis project Ga0308167, IMG submission 202138) | Phyllosphere microbial communities from UC Gill Tract Community Farm, Albany, California, United States - DLSLRC.R1 | ecosystem: Host-associated > Plants > Phyllosphere > Unclassified | place... | reverse complement strand
CTTGCCGTTCGTGCCGGTCAGGTGGATGACCGGGTACGCGAGGTGCGGGTCGCCGAGGAGCTCGACGGCGCGCCGGGTCGCGGACAGCCGGTGTTCGGGCGACTGCTCGCCGATCCGGGCGTAGAGGGCCGCCTCGACGCGCTTGACCTCGTCGTCGTCCGCGCCGAACGGCACGGCCTCCGCGGGGTTCGTCTCACCGGCGGGGCCGACGGGGATCTCGATGCCGTCCTCGGACGGGTCTTCGGGGTACTCGCTCATGCGCGTGACACCTCCACGGTCACCTTCGCACCGTCACCGACGTCGGTGGTGGTGGCGTCTGCCCCGAGGGGCACGATCTCGACGCTCGTCGACAGGGTCTCCCCCGCGATGAGCTGCTGGTGGGTGCGGACCGCCGCGTCGGCGACGTCGTCGGCACCGAGGGTGAGGACGATGCGGTCGCTGACGTCGAGGTCGGCGTCACGGCGGGCCTGCTGCACGGCGCGGACGACGTCGCGGGCGAGTCCCTCGGCCTCGAGCTCTGGAGTCGTCACGGTGTCGAGCACCACGAACCCGCCGCCGTCGAGGAAGGCCACCGCGACGGAGCCGTCCGCGACGGTGAGGTCGAGCGTGTACTCGCCCTCGACGAGCGCGATGCCGCCGACGGTGACGCCGGTCTCGGTCGCGGTCCAGTCGCCCTTCTTGGCGGCCGGGATGACCTGCTGGACCTGTTTGCCGATGCGTGGGCCGGCAGCACGGGCGTTCACGGTGAGCTTCCGCTCGATGCCGTAGCGGCCGAGGGAGGACTCCTCCTGCTGCTCGAGCACGACCCGCTTGACGTTGAGCTCGTCGCGGAGGATGTCCGCGAACGGCTCGACCGCGGTCGGGTCGGGCACGACGAGCGTCAGCGTCGCGAGCGGCAGTCGGACGCGCTTGCCGGTCGACTTGCGGAGTGCGAGCCCCTTCGAGGCGACGTCGCGAACGCGGTCCATCGCGGCGACCAGCGCGTCGTCGGCGGGGAACTCGTCGGCGTCCGGGAAGTCCGTGAGGTGCACGCTGCGCCCGCCGGTGAGCCCCTTCCAGATCTCCTCGGTGACGAGCGGCGCGAGCGGCGCGGCGACACGGGTGAGCGTCTCGAGCACGGTGTACAGCGTGTCGAACGCCGCCTTCGCCTCGGGCGAGGACTCGGCGCCGAGCCAGAACTTGTCGCGTGACCGACGGACGTACCAGTTCGTCAGCACGTCGGCGAAGTCGCGGACGGCCTGTGCCGCGAGCGGGGTGTCGAGCGCGTCGAGGTGCTGCTGCACGTCGGACACCAGCACCCGGGTCTTCGCCAGCAGGTAGCGGTCGAGGACGTCGGTGCTGTCCGTCCGGCGCTGCGCCTCGTACCCCGACTCCCCCGACGCGTTCGAGTAGAGCGTGAAGAAGTAGTACGTCGACCACAGCGGGAGCAGGAACTCGCGGACGCCCTGGCGGATCCCCTCTTCGGTGACGACGAGGTTGCCGCCGCGGATCACCGACGACGACATCAGGAACCAGCGCATCGCGTCGGCGCCGTCGCGGTCGAACACCTCGGAGACGTCCGGGTAGTTCCGGAGCGACTTCGACATCTTCTGGCCGTCCGAGCCGAGGACGATGCCGTGGCTGATCACGTTCTTGTAGGCGGGCCGGTCGAACAGCGCGGTGGAGAGCACGTGCATGACGTAGAACCAGCCGCGGGTCTGCCCGATGTACTCGACGATGAAGTCGGCCGGGTTGTGCGACTCGAACCACTCGCGGTTCTCGAACGGGTAGTGCACCTGGGCGTACGGCATGGACCCGGAGTCGAACCAGACGTCGAACACGTCGGTGATCCGGCGCATGGTCGACTGCCCGGTCGGGTCGTCGGGGTTCGGCCGGGTCAGCTCGTCGATGAACGGGCGGTGCAGGTCGACCTCGCCGTCGGCGTTCAGCGGCAACCGGCCGAAGTCGCGCTCGATCTCCTCGAGCGAGCCGTACACGTCCGTGCGCGGGTACTCCGGGTCGTCGGACTGCCACACCGGGATCGGCGTGCCGAAGTACCGGTTGCGGGACACCGACCAGTCGATGGCGTTGCCGACCCACTTGCCGAACTGGCCGTCCTTGACGTTGTCCGGCACCCAGTTGATGTCCTGGTTGAGCTCGCCCATCCGGTCGCGGAACTCGGTCACGCGGACGAACCAGCTCGAGACGGCCTTGTAGATCAGGGGCTTGCGGCACCGCCAGCAGTGCGGGTAGCTGTGCTCGTACGAGGCCTGGCGGAGCAGACGTCCGGCGTCGCGGACCGCCTTGGTGAGCGGCTTGTTCGCGTCCGACCAGAGCTGGCCGGCGACGAGGGGGAACTGCGAGGTGAACACCCCGCCCTCGTCGAGCGAGAGCACCACGGGGATGCCCGCGGCGGCGCAGACCACCTGGTCGTCGGCGCCGTAGGCCGGGGCCTGGTGCACGATGCCGGTGCCCTCGCCGGTCTCGACGTAGTCGGCGACCAGGATGCGCCAGGCGTTCTCCATGCCCTCGGTGTCGGCGAGGTCGTCGAACAGGCGCTCGTACTCGACGCCGTCGAGCTCGGCGCCGGCGACCGTGCGCAGCACGGCGGCGACGGCGTCCTCCGCGCTCTCGTAGCCGAGGTCCTTCGCGTGGGCTGCCACGGTGTCCGAAGCCAGCAGGTACCGGGCGGAACCGGCGCTGCCACCGTCAGCCGCGCCTCCAGGCCCTGCGGGCAGGAGCGCGTAGGCGATCTGCGGGCCCACGGCGAGCGCAGCGTTCGTCGGGAGCGTCCACGGGGTGGTCGTCCACGCGAGCGCCCGGACGCCGTCGAGCCCCAGCTCGGAAGCGCGGGTCCCGCGCAGCGGGAACGACACCGTGACGGACTGGTCCTGACGCGTCTTGTAGACGTCGTCGTCCATGCGCAGTTCGTGGTTGGACAGCGGCGTCTGGTCGTTCCAGCAGTACGGCAGGACACGGAAGCCCTCGTACGCCAGCCCCTTGTCCCACAGTTGCTTCCACGCCCACAGCACGCTCTCCATGAACGTCACGTCGAGGGTCTTGTAGTCGTTCTCGAAGTCCACCCAGCGCGCCTGGCGGGTGACGTACTGCTGCCACTCGTCGGTGTACTGCAGGACGGACTTCTTCGCGGCCGCGTTGAAGACGTCGACGCCCATCTCGTCGATCTCGTGCTTCTCGGTGATGCCGAGCTGCCGCATCGCCTCGAGCTCTGCGGGCAGACCGTGCGTGTCCCAGCCGAATCGGCGGTGCACCTGCTTGCCGCGCATGGTCTGGTAGCGCGGGAAGACGTCCTTCGCGTAGCCGGTCAGCAGGTGACCGTAGTGCGGCAGGCCGTTGGCGAACGGCGGGCCGTCGTAGAACGTCCACTCGTCGCAGCCCTCGCGCTGGTCGATCGACGCCTGGAACGTGCCGTCGCCCTTCCAGAAGGCGAGGATCCCCTGCTCGACGGCGGGGAAGGACGGCGACGGGGTGACTCCGTCGTTGCTGGAGTTGAGCGGGTACGGCACCGGGGGCTCCTGAGGATCGCGGATGTGACTTTCCACGAGGACGGAGCGTGCTCCGCGGTACCACCTCGCTTGCCGTGGACTGCTGCCCACGACCGCTCGTGTTCGGGGTCGTGCGCGGCCCGGTCCGCCCGGTTCTACTGACGGGCGGACCCGCGTTCTTCCGGAGGCTCCCCGGTGATGGCCGGATCGACGCCTGTGCGCACGAGTTTAGCGGACGCCGTGCATGCTGGAGCGATGCCCTCGTCTGAGAAGCAGGATCGTCCCGAGTCCCTGCTCACCGTCCTCATCGCGTTCGCCGCGAACCTCCTCGTCGCCATCGCCAAGACCGTCGCCGGGATGCTCTCCGGATCGGCGTCGATGATCGCCGAGGCCGCGCACTCCTGGGCGGACACCGGGAACGAGGTCTTCCTGCTCATCGCCGAGCGCCGGGGTGCACGGAAGCGGGACGTCGCCCATCCGCTCGGGTACGGCCGCGAGACGTACATCTGGTCGATGTTCGCCGCGTTCGGGCTGTTCACGGCCGGCGCGATCGTGTCGATCTACCACGGCATCACCCAGCTGCGCGAGACCGGACCGGCCGAGGACGTCGCGCTGAACTACATCGTGCTCGCGGTGGCGTTCGTGCTCGAGGGGACGAGCTTCCTGCAGGCGTACCGGCAGGCGCACGGCGCAGCGACGAAGCGGCAGGTGCCGGTGCTCCGCCACGTCCTGCAGTCGTCGAACCCGACCCTCCGAGCGGTCTTCGCCGAGGACGCCGCAGCGCTCGTCGGCCTCGTCATCGCGTTCCTCGGCGTCATGCTCCACCAGATCACCGGGCTGGCGGTCTTCGACGCGATCGGGTCGATCGCCGTCGGACTGCTGCTCGGCGTCGTGGCGATCGTCCTCATCGACCGCAACCGGCGGTTCCTGCTCGGTGAGAGCACGTCGCCCGAGCTCGAGAACGCGGTGCTGGTCGAACTCCTGCACCGCGACCAGATCGAACGCGTGACGTACCTGCACCTGGAGTTCGTCGGACCGTCGCGGGTGTACCTCGTGGCCGCCGTCGACCTGACCGGCAACGAGAACGAGGAGCACGTGGCGGTCCGACTGCGCGCGGTCGAGCGGTCCCTGGAGGAGAGCCAGTACATCGAGGAGGCCGTCCTGACGCTGAGCCTGCCGGGCGACGATTCGCTCCACCCGACGAACGACGACGTGCCGGAGGTCGTGCGGGACGGCACCGTCGAGGACGTCGCGGCGGGTGGCGCGGGGACCCTCCGCACCGACTGACGAGGCGGCCGCGTCAGCGCCCGAGCGTCACCGACTCGCCGTCGACCACGACCTGCGCGCCGTCCTTCGGCAACCACACCTGCAGCTCGTCCACGCGGAAGTACGTCAGCTGCGACCGCTCGGCCTTGGTGAACGCCGACACCTGCGGCGGCACCGGGAACCGGCCGTCGACGCCCTGCACGATCGCGTCGTACCGGCCGCTCACGGGCACGTCGACACCCCGGTCGGCGAAGTACGGCCGCCATCCTGGCGCCCCGTACGCCGTGAAGAGGATCCGGCCGCCGTCCATGCCGTGGGCGCGGAGCTCCTGGTCGAGCAGGCCGATGCCGGACGGTCGGACCCGGGCCACCGCGACGGTCTGCTGCACCGCCGGCACGACGGCCGCGCCGACGCCGAGCACGACCACCGCGGCGATCACCGCGCTCGCGACCGGTGGGGTCGTCCGCCGGGCACGACGACCAGCTCGTACGCTCTGCGCGAGCCGGGTGTACCCGACGGCGGCGAGCGCGATGACGATCGGCATCCAGGCGTCGTAGTAGTGCCCCAGCGCCACCTTCGAGGTCGCGAGGAACACCATCACGGGGACGGCTGCGGCCACCAGGTAGACCACCAGCTTCCCGGGGCGGACCACGAGGGCGGCGACGATCCCGACCACGAGCACCACGACGAGGATCGGCGTCACGCCGCGCCCCATGAACCAGAAGTCCGCCCACCACGGGGCGAACTGGTAGGTGTGGCCGGCGATCTCCGTGGAGTGCCCCTCGGCGTCGTGCGTCGACTGGAAGTCGAGCATGTACCGGATGGCGTGCACCATCCCGACCGGGTGGTAGCAGACCACGAAGGTCACGGCGAACGCGGCCGCCGCGATCACTCCCCCGATCAGCAGGTCCCACCAGCGCCGGAACAGGATCGGCAGCAGCACGATCGCGATGACGTACGGCGCCGCGGTGACCTTCGACGTGACGGCGAGCGCGAGGGCGATCCCGGCGAGCGCCGCCCACGCCCAGCGCCACCGGCTGCTCGACGTGATCCAGGCCCACCCCGCGGCCAGCGCCACCACCGCGAAGAACACCATGACCGGCTCGAGGAGCGCGCTGCGGTCGATCCGGACCGCGGTACCGGATCCCGGGTCGAACACGTTCGGCCCGCCGGCGCGCGGCGTCAGCCACCACAGGCCGGCGGCGAGCAGCGCGCCCCAGTGGCCGAGCGGGCGACGGAGCCAGGCGAACAGGACGATCCCGGTCGCGAACACCGCGGCGCCGGCGACCAGCCGCGGCGCGAGGATGCCCTCGCCGAGGACCACCTGCGCGAACCCGTAGAGGTACTTCGCGGTCGGCGGGTGCTCGAGGTTCAGCGTGACGATGCCGTGGACGTACTGCCAGCCGGCCTGCGCGTACAGCTGCTCGTCGACGTTCATCGTCTGCCGGCCGATGTGCCAGAAGCAGGAGAAGACGCCGATCAGGGCGATGACGGCGAACACGGGCCAACGCCCCCAACGTACCCACGACTGCACGGCGACGATCCTCCCACAGCGCGGCGGATCGTACGGGTCGCGCGGTGGTTCAGTGCGCGTCGAGACCCGCTGCCACCGGGGTGAGCGCGGCGCCGACGTACTCGACGAGCGGCCGTCGGCCCACACCGTCGGTGACCCAGACCCCGAACGCCGCGGCCGCGGCACCGAGCATCGCGCCGGACACGGTCTGCGGCCAGAGCGCTGCGGAGTGGTCCCCGGTCCGGCCGGCCACGAACGCCGCGACGGTCGCGTGCTGCGCCGTCACCCGGGTCGCGACGCTCGCGACGAGTTCGGGACCGATGCCCATCACCTCGGCCTGGGCGATCGCCCACGGGACCCGCTCGGGATCGTGGGCGCGGGCCGCGGCGAGCAGGGCTTCCTCGACGGCACGGACGGTGGAGGGCTCGGTCGAGGCCGCCAGCAGCCCGGGCAGCGACGCCACCGCGGCGTCCAGGTCGAGCCAGAGCACGTCCGACTTCGCCGTGAAGTAGTTGAAGAACGTCGCGCGGCTCACCCCGGCACGGACGGCGATCTGGTCGACCGTGGTCCGCGCGTAGCCCTGCTCGAGGAACAGCTCCGCGGCGGCGTCGGCGAGCACCTCGGCACTCGAGCGTCGGGGCCGTCCACCGCGGCGCATCGGTTCGTCCATGGGCCCCAGTAAACCGCTAGACTCGTCCAGCCATGATCTTGGACTCAGTACAGAAAACCGCCACGGCGGTCGCCGGCGCCGCAGCGCTCCTTCTCGTGCTCGCCGGGTGCACCGGTGGCGGCGCCGCGACGTCGAACAGCACGCCGATCGACGGCGGGACACTCGTGTACGCCTCGGGCGACGCCGAGCCCACCTGCCTCGACCCGCACGTCGGTGGCAACTACCCGCAGGCGCTGCTGTCCAGCCAGTACATCGAGGAGCTCACGGCCCTCGACGACGGCAAGCCGGTCCCCGCGCTCGCGAAGTCCTGGACGACGAGCGACGACGGCAAGACCCTGACGTTCACGCTCCGCGACGACGTGACCTTCACCGACGGCACGCCCTTCGACGCGGCGGCGGTCGTGGCGAACATCGAGCACGTGCAGGACCCGGCGACGGCGTCGAGCACCGGGTACCTCGCGCTGCAGTCGATCACGAAGGCGACCGCCACCGACGACCACACCGTCACGCTGACGCTGAGCCGTCCGGACAGCGCCCTGCTCGAGTCGTTCTCGCAGCCCTGGGTCGGCATGGAGTCCCCGAAGGCCCTGCAGCGCTCGCAGGAGGTCAACTGCGAGTCGCCCGTCGGCACCGGCCCGTTCGCGGTCACCGCCTGGAAGCACGGCGACCGCGTCACGCTGACGAAGAACGCTGACCACTGGGGAACGACCGCGCCCCGGCTCGACGGCATCACCTGGCGCTTCCTGCCCGACTCGACCTCGCGCTACGCGGCCCTGCAGTCCGGCCAGGTCGACGTCATCGACAACGCCCAGCCCGACCAGCTCAAGGCCGCCTCGTCCAAGGGTTCGATCCGCGACCTCGACGCCCCGCGCCCCGGTGCGTCGAACCGCCTCGAGCTGAACTCCGGCCACGGCGTCTTCCGTGACGAGGCCGTGCGCAAGGCGTTCATCGCCGGCGCCGAGATCGACCCGGGCATCCGGTCGCTCTTCCTCGGGACGGCGAAGCGCTCCTACTCGGTGCTCTCCAGCGTCGAGCCGTACGGCTACTCCGACAAGAGCCTGTTCGGGTACTCGCCGACGAAGGCGAAGCGGCTCCTCGACGACGCCGGCTGGAAGGTCGGCAGCGACGGCATCAGGGAGAAGGACGGCCAGCAGCTCACCGTCACGTTCCCGGTGTCGACGAACCAGTCCGTCCCCGCCGAGCGCAGCCTGTTCCAGCAGATCCAGGCGTCCGAGAAGGCCGTCGGCATCAAGGTCGTCCTCAAGGAGCTCGACCTGTCCAGCTGGTACGCGGCCCTGGCGGCGAACCAGTACGACGTCGTCAGCGCGCCGTACACGAAGGTCGGCGCGGACGTCCTCCGCATCCTCTACGACAGCGCGAGCATCACGCCCGCGCCGTCGGGGTACTTCGCGAACCTCGCCCAGCTCGACGATCCGAAGCTCGACGACCTGCTGCAGCGTGCCGCGCAGACCTCGGACACGTCCGAGCGCGGCGACCTGTACGAGCAGGCGCAGAAGACCATCCTGGCCAGCGGCACGGTACTCCCCCTCTACGACCAGCAGAACCACTTCCTGTACCGCTCGGCGGTCCACGGCATCCAGACCACGGCCGTCTCGACACCGTGCTTCGGCACGGCCTGGATCGACCGCTGATCGCGACCTCGCGATCGTCGGACGGGAGGCACGGATTGCGTCGCGGACGTCGGCACGCGCGCGCCGGGTGGTCGGCATGGGTCCTGTGGGGACTCCGCCGCCTGGCCGGCGGCGTCGGCGTGCTCTGGGCCGTCGCGACGATCGTGTTCGTCGCGATCCGGCTGATCCCCGGCGACCCGGCACTCGCGATCCTCGGCGGGCCGGGGTCGCAGGCCTCGGCCGAGGCGGTCGCGCAGGTGCGGCAGGAGTACGGCCTCGACCGACCGGTGCTCGTGCAGTACGTCGTGTTCCTGGGGCGTCTGGCGACCGGGCACCTCGGTGACTCGTACGCGTTCCGGACCCCGGTCGCGACGCTCCTCGGCCAGCAGCTCCCGGTGACGCTGACGCTCGCGGTCCTCGGGCTCGTCGTCGCCTGGGTGCTCGCGATCGTCGCCGCGTGGTGGTCGACGCAGCGCGGCCGGTTCGCCGCGGGTCTGACGAGCGCGCTGAGCGTCACCGCGAGCGTCACGCCGCACTTCTGGCTCGGCAGCGTCCTCATCGTGGTGTTCGCGAGCGCGCTGGGCTGGGTCCCCGCGGTGAGCGACGGCACCGCCCGAGGCTGGGTGCTGCCGGTGGTCACGGTCGCCGTGCCGGTCGCCGGGTACCTGGCCGAGACGGTCCGCGACGGCGTGGTGGACGCACAGCGGTCGGCGTTCGCCCTCGCCGCCCGGAGTCGCGGCGAGACCCGCGCCGGGCTCTTCGGTCGGCACCTGCTCCGGCACGCCGCACTGCCGGGCATCGCGCTGTCTGCCTGGGCCTTCGGGTCGCTCGTCTCCGGGGCCGTCGTCGTCGAGTCGGTGTTCGCGCTGCCGGGCATCGGTCGCGCCCTCGTGACCGCGGTCACGCAGCGGGACATGCCGCTCGTCGCGGGCATCGCGCTCGTGTCGGCAGCGGCGTACGTCGTCGTGCTCGCCGTCGCCGACCTCGTCGAGCGGTTGGTCGACCCGCGCGCCGAGGCGACCCGTCCCGGGGTCCGCACCCGGCGGCGCGCCCCGCGCGTCACCGGCCCTGAGGCGGGCGCACGGTGAGCGGCATCGCCGAGCCGAGCCTCCAGGCCGGTGCCCACAGCGACCCGTCCGACGGACGGTCCGAGCGGTTCCGTGGGGGGACGCTCGGCCCGGCCGGGGCGATCGCGGCGGCGGTGGTCGCGGTCGCGGTCGTCGCCGCCGTCTGGCCCGCGCTACTGGGCGGCGGCGACCCGCTCGCCGTGCACCCGTCGGACGCGCTGCTCGCACCGAGCGGCGCACACCCGTTCGGCACCGACGAGTCCGGCCGGGACGTCCTCGCCCGCGTCGTCGCGGGGACCCGTGCCTCGCTCGTCGTCGGGGTCGTCGCGACGCTCGTCGGCGGCGGGGCCGGCATCGTCCTCGGCGTCGTCGCGGGACTGGGCGGTCGAGTCGTCGACGCGGTCGTGGGCCGCATCACCGAGGTCGCGTTCGCCCTGCCGCTCCTGCTCGTCGCACTGGTCGTCATCGCGGTGACCGGCCCCGGCCCCGTCCCGGCGATGCTCGCGGTCGGGTTCGCCACCGCACCCGGGTACGCCCGCATCGTGCGCGGGCTCGTGCTCCGCGCGCGCACCTCGCAGGTGGTCGAGACCGCCGTCGTGATGGGCCGCTCGCCCGCCCGGATCGTCCTTCGGCACGTGCTGCCCGCGGCGCTCTGGCCCGTCGTCGCCGTCGGGACGCTCGGCATCGGGCAGGCGATCGTGTGGGCCTCGGCACTCAGCTACCTCGGCGTCGGCACGCCACCACCGGCCCCGGAGTGGGGCGCGATGCTCGCCGACGGCCGGACCTACCTGCAGACCGCTCCGTGGATGAGCACCTTCCCCGGCGTCGCGATCGTCGTGCTCGCGACCGCGGTGACGGTGCTCGGCCGGGCGATCCGACGAACGGGAGCCCTCCGATGACCGTCCTCGACATGCACGGCCTCACCGTCGCGATCGGCGGGACGACCGTCGTCCACGACGTCGCGCTCCGGGTCGAGGCGGGCGAGTGCGTCGCGCTCGTCGGTGCGTCCGGCTCCGGCAAGACCGTCACGGCGCGCGCCGCGCTCGGCCTGTCCGCCGCCGGCTCCGCCGTCCGGGTCGACCGGCTCACCGTGGCGGGGCTCGACGTCCGCGCGTTCTCCGACCGCCGCTGGCGAGCGGTCCGCGGGTCGCGGGTCGGCTACGTCGGCCAGGAGGCACTGGGTGCGCTCGACCCGCTGCGCCCGGTCGGGCGCGAGGTCGCCGACGCACTCCGGCTGCACACCGACATGACCGCGGCGGCACGGGTGGATGCCGTGCGCTCCGCGTTCGAGGCCGTCGGACTGGCCCCGTCGATCGCGACGGACGGCCGCCTCGCGGGAACGCTGTCCGGCGGGATGCGGCAACGGGCGCTCATCGCCGCCGCGACGGTCGGCTCACCCGGACTCGTCGTGGCGGACGAACCCACCACCGCGCTGGACGCCGGGGTCGCCGTCACGGTGATGGAGCAGCTCCGTGCCGCCCAGACGCGTGGGGCCGGGCTGCTCGTGATCACGCACGACCTCGGGCTCGTCGCGGGCTGGGCCGACCGGGTCGTCGTCATGCACGAGGGACGCGTCGTCGAGGAGGGCCCGGTGGCGTCGGTGTTCGCGGCGCCGCAGCACGAGGCGACGCAAGCGCTGGTGCGCGCCGCGGGTGGTGCGGGCGGCGGTCCCGCAGTGAGCGAGGTTCCGGACACCGTGCGGGGCTCCGAGGCTCCCACGTCGCGCGGAAGCTCGCACCGTGCGGGCATCGTGCTCGCCGCCGACGGGATATCGCGCGCGTTCGACGGGGTCCGCGCGCTCGACGACGTGTCGTTCGGGCTCGAACGCGGGCGGGTGCTCGGGGTGATCGGGGCGTCGGGGTCCGGCAAGACGACCCTCGCGCGGATCCTGCTCGGCCTCGAGACGCCCGACTCCGGAGCCGTCACCCTCGACGGGGAACCGTGGGTCCCGATCGACGAACGCGACCGCCGCCCGCACCGGCACCGGCTCGCCGCGGTCGTGCAGGACCCGGGGGCGACGTTCGACGAGCGGTGGAGCGTCGAACGGGTCCTCGCCGACGCGTTCTCCGGCGGCGCCGAGCGCTCGGCCCGTGGGCAGCTCGGGCAGCGGGTCGACGCCGCGCTCGAACAGGTCGGCCTCGACCCCGCGCTGCGCCGCCGGTCCCCGCTGACACTGTCCGGCGGGCAACGGCAGCGGCTCGCGATCGCCCGGGCGCTGGCGACGTCACCCGAGGTGATCGTGCTCGACGAACCCGTCACCGCACTCGACGCCACGGTGCAGGACGCCGCGCTGACGCTGCTCGAACGGCTGCGCGACACCACCGGCGTGGCGATGGTGTTCGTGTCCCACGACCTCCGGGCGGTGCGACGGATGGCCGACGACGTGCTGGTCGTGCACGAGGGCCGCGTCGTCGAGCACGGCCCCGCGGCGTCGGTGTTCGACCGTCCGACGCACGCCGTGACCGCGCGGCTGCTGCACGCGGCGGACCGGCTGGCGACCGGCGTCGCGTAGCGCGGCGCGGCCGCGCCGCGGCCCCGAGTCTCGCGCTGAGCGACAGTTCTCGCGCCGCAGCGCGCGAGAACTGTCGCTGGGCGCGAACGATCGTGTGACCGGGCCGAGTCTCGGGACGCACGTGCAGCCCTGGACGCGAGCGGCGGCGCGGCGTGGCGCCCGGGACGGACGCGCACCGTGCCTCCAGGCCGGGGCGCGTCCGTTCATTCCCAGAACGGGCGCGATGGCAAGCGGAAACGGGCGTACCCCGTCGGGAGGTTCGACCAGGTACGCCCGTTCCCGGCGAGTACCCCGGGGAGCGACAGCGGCTAGGAGCCGGCGGGCTCCTTCGGGGCCTCGCCCGACGGCGCGTCACCCGAGATGATCGGGATCTCACTCGTCGCGAACTCCTTCGCCCAGTCCGACTGCGCGAACTCCGACGTCTCGTCGTTGTAGTCGGCGATGACCTCGGCGACCTCGTCCTCCGACCCGACCGTCGGGCCGGAGCCCATGAGCGGCGTGGCAGCGGTCTCCTTCGTGAAGTACACCGCGACCAGACCGATCACGGCGGCCAGCATCAGGTAGAAGGCCGGGATGTCCTCGGCCCAGCCGAACCCGGAGTCCTTCGCCCAGTTGATGAGGGCGGACGTCGCGAGCGGGGTCGTGCCACCGAAGAGCGACACCGACACGTTGAACGCGATCGCCAGGGCGCCGTACCGGATGATCGTCGGAAAGAGCGCCGGGAGCGTCGAGGGCATCGTCGAGGTGAACGTCACGAGGACGACACCGAGGATGAGCAGGCCCGCGAAGACCCCGAACCCGGTGCCGGTCTGGACGAGCTTGAGCGCCGGCCAGGACAGCAGGATGAAGCCGATGCAGCCAGCAGCGAGCACCGGGCGACGACCGAACCGGTCGGAGAGCCGCCCACCGAACGTGATGACGACCATCATGAGCAGCATCACGACGACGATCAGGATGAGACCGAACGTGGCGTTCTGCCCGAGGTTCTGCTCGAGGTAGGTCGGCATGTACGACAGGAGCATGTAGTCGGTCACGTTGAACACGAGGACCAGGCCGATGCAGATGATCAGCGAGCGCCAGTTCTCCGCGAAGAGCTTGAGGAACGGCGTCTTCTGCGACTCGCGCTCGGCCGCCTGCTCCTGCTGCTTCTGGAACGCCGGGGTCTCCTCCAGCTTGAGGCGCAGGTAGAGGCCGATGAGCCCGAGCGGGCCGGCGATGATGAACGGGATGCGCCAGCCCCAGCTGAGCAGGGCGTCCTCGGACAGGCCGAACTGCAGGCCGGTGACGATCGAGGCACCGAGCACGTAGCCGGCGAGGGTGCCGAACTCGAGCCACGAGCCCATGAACCCACGGCGCTTGTCCGGCGAGTACTCGGCGATGAAGGTCGCGGCGCCGCCGTACTCACCGCCGGTCGAGAAGCCCTGCACGAAGCGGGCGACGAGCAGCAGGATCGGCGCCCAGAAGCCGATCGAGTCGTACGACGGGATCAGGCCGATCATGAGCGTGCCGGCGGCCATCAGGATCATCGTCAGCGCGAGGACCTTCTGCCGGCCGATCTTGTCGCCGATCGGGCCGAAGACGGCACCACCGATCGGGCGGACGATGAACGCGGCCGCGAAGAAGCCGAACGTCGCGACGATGTTCGCCGCAGGGTCACCCTGGGGCAGGAACACCTGCGAGATCGTGACCGTCAGGTACGCGAAGATGCCGAAGTCGAACCACTCCATGGCGTTGCCGAGCGCAGCGGCGGCGACGGCGCGCTTGAGCAGCGACTCCTCGACGACGGTGACGTCGTCCTCGGTCAGCTTGCGGCGGGCGCGCTTGGCCTGGGCCTTGCTCCGCACGGGCTTGACGGGGTGTCCCTTGTGGGACTCCGTCGGGTTGTTCGTCGGCAAATCGTCCTCCGGTAGTGCTGAGTCTTTCCTTCGGGCATCCGACGGACGGCAACACTGCGGCTCGCGAGCCCATGGACCGCCCGCCGAACAAACTCCGACAGACTATCAGACGCGCGGGCGCGATGGAATATCAGGTGTGATGCGCCCGAGCGGAGTGAACGCCGGAGACCTGGAGAAGAGCGGGTAGCCTGGGGTACACCGCGCAGCACGCGCGCACACTCAGGCACCTCATCACGGACTCGGTGCCGCACAGAGCGGTCGCAGCACCGCACGGAACGGAAGGCCGCCATGACGAAGCCCATGCCCGAGAAGCCCACGGTGGACGGTCTCGAAGACGTCTGGGGCCCCGTGTGGGAGCAGGACGGCACCTACCGCTTCGACCGCGACGCCGCCGGTGACCGAAGCAACGTCTACTCGATCGACACCCCGCCGCCGACGGCCTCCGGTTCGCTGCACATCGGGCACGTGTTCTCGTACACGCACACCGACCTCAAGGCCCGCTACGAGCGCATGCGTGGCAAGCACGTCTTCTACCCGATGGGCTGGGACGACAACGGTCTCCCCACCGAGCGACGCGTGCAGAACTACTACGGTGTCCGCTGCGACCCGCAGCTCCCCTACGACGCGACCTTCGTGCCGCCGTTCGAGGGCGGCGACAACAAGTCGAGCAAGGCCGCCGACCAGATCCCGGTCTCGCGCCGCAACTTCATCGAGCTGTGCGAGCGCCTGACCGTGCAGGACGAGCAGCAGTTCGAGCACCTGTTCCGCACGCTCGGCCTGTCCGTGGACTGGACGCAGTCGTACCGCACGATCGACGACACCTCCCGCGCGAGCGCCCAGCGCGCCTTCCTCCGGAACCTCGAGCGCGGCGAGGCCTACCAGGCCGACGCCCCGACGCTCTGGGACGTCACGTTCCGCACCGCGGTGGCCCAGGCCGAGCTCGAGGACAAGGAGATGCCGGGCGCGTACCACGGCATCGCGTTCCACAAGTCCGACGGCACGGGCGACATCGTCATCCAGACCACCCGCCCGGAGCTCCTCCCCGCGTGCGTGGCCCTCGTCGCGCACCCGGACGACGAGCGCTTCCAGGACCTCTTCGGCACCACGGTCCGCTCCCCCCTGTTCGACGTCGAGGTCCCGGTGCTCGCCCACCACCTCGCCCAGAAGGACAAGGGCGCCGGCATCGCGATGGTCTGCACGTTCGGTGACACCACCGACGTCGTGTGGTGGCGCGAGCTGCAGCTGCCGAACCGCGCGATCATCGGGTTCGACGGCCGTGTCCGCTCCGACGAGCCGGCCTGGATCGAGTCCGACGGCGGCAAGGCCCTGTACGCCGAGATGGCCGGCAAGACCGTGTTCTCGGCGAAGAAGGTCGTCGTGGACGCCCTGACCGAGTCCGGCGACCTGATCGGCGACGTCAAGACGATCCAGCACCCGGTGAAGTTCTTCGAGAAGGGCGACAAGCCGCTCGAGATCGTCTCCACGCGCCAGTGGTACATCGTCAACGGTGCGCGCGACGAGCAGCTCAAGGCGACGCTCCGGCAGCGCGGCGAGGAGATCGCCTTCCACCCGGACTTCATGCGCGTCCGCTACGACAACTGGGTCGGTGGCCTGTCCGGCGACTGGCTCATCTCGCGCCAGCGCTTCTTCGGCGTCCCGCTGCCGGTCTGGTACCCGCTCGACGGCGACGGCAACCCGGTGTTCGACCAGCCGATCGTCCCGACGGAGGCCCAACTGCCCGTCGACCCGGCGTCCGAGCCGGCCCCGGGCTACACCGAGGACCAGCGCGGCGTCGCCGGTGGGTTCCAGGGCGAGCTCGACGTGATGGACACCTGGGCCACCTCGTCCCTCACCCCGCAGCTCGCGGGCAAGTGGGAGACCGACCCGGCGCTCTACGACCTCGTGTACCCGTACGACGTCCGCCCGCAGGCACAGGACATCATCCGCACGTGGCTCTTCACGACGGTGCTCCGCAGCCAGCTCGAGGCCGACACTGTGCCGTGGAAGCACGCGAGCATCTCCGGCTTCATCGTGGACCCGGACCGCAAGAAGATGTCGAAGTCGAAGGGCAACGTCGTCACACCGCTGTCGATCCTCGAGCAGCACGGCGCCGACGCGGTCCGCTACTGGGCCGCCTCGTCGAAGCTCGGCACGGACGCGGCGTTCGACCCGCAGAACCCGAAGCAGATCAAGGTCGGCCGTCGCCTGGCGATCAAGGTGCTCAACGCGGCGAAGTTCGTCTACGGCTTCCCGCTGCCCGAGGGCGCCACGAGCGTCACCGAGCCGCTCGACGTCGACATGCTCGCCGAGCTCGGCTCGGTCATCGAGCAGGCCACCACGGCGTTCGACGGATTCGACCACGCCCGCGCACTCGAGGTCATCGAGCGCTTCTTCTGGACCTTCTGCGACGACTACCTCGAGCTCGTCAAGGAGCGCGCGTACGGCACCGCGACCGAGTCGACCCACGAGACGCAGGCGAGCGCGGTCCTGGCGCTGCGCGCCGCGATCGACGCGCTCCTGCGCCTGCTCGCACCGTTCATCCCGTTCGCGACGGAGGAAGTGTGGGCCTGGACCCACGAGACCAGCGTGCACCGTGCCTCCTGGCCGACCGTGGCCGAGCTGCCCACCCAGGCCGAGCCGACGGGGCTGCTCGCGGCGGTGGGCCAGGCGCTCATCGGCATCCGCGGGGCGAAGACGGCGGCGAAGGCGTCGCAGAAGACGCCCGTGACGCGTGCGGTCGTCGCGGCCCCGGCCGAGACGCGGGCGCTCATCGAGCGCGCCGCGGTGGACCTGGCGGCCGTCGGCCGCATCGAGAACCTGTCGTTCACGGACGGCGCGGAGCTCGCGGTAACCGAGATCGAGTTGGCTGAGCAGCAGGCGTAGTCGCGTTCGCGACGGGGTCGGCAGACGGACTGGAGGCACGGATGCAGTTGGGCAGACGCTGGCACGTGGGTGCCGAGGCACCCGGGCAACTCCCCGAGGCGATGATCGTCGCCGTGCGCGGTGTCGAGGACGAACTCGCGTCGGAGTCCGTCGACACGGCGGGGTGGGGCTGGACCCTGACGTTCCTCGAGGGCAAGCCGATGGTCGCGCTCGACGACGGCACGTCGATCCACCTCGACGACGCCGGGCACGCCCAGATCACGAACCCCGACGACGCCGCTGAAGAGGACTGAGCCGGGTCCCGGTCCCGTCCAGTGAGCAGAAGACGTCGAGTGCATCCGATGCACTCGACGTCTTCTGCTCAGTCGATCGGCTTTCGCCCTACTTCGCGAGCCAGCCCAGCAGCACCTCGTTCACCTCGGCGGTGTGCGTGGTGAGCAGGCCGTGCGGGGCACCCTCGATCTCGACGTACTCGGCGTGCGGCAGGGCCTTGGTGAAGCGGCGACCGGTCGCGTCGATCGGCAGGATGTTGTCCGCCGTGCCGTGCACGATGAGCGCCGGGACGGTGACCTTCGGGATGTCCTGACGGAAGTCGGTCGGCCAGGTCAGCGGGGCTGCGGCGGAGGCGATCGAACCGGAGCCGGCGGCGACGTTCCAGGCGTTCCGGACGGCTTCCTCGGAGATGCGCGAGCCGAGGTTCTCCGACAGGTTGAAGAAGTCCTGGTAGAAGTTCGTGAAGTACGCGTACCGGTCCTTCTTCACGTCCGCGGCGATGCCCTCGAAGAACGACATCGGGCCGGCGCCGTCGGGGTTGTCGTCGGTGATCGCCAGGAACGGCTCGAGCGAGGCCAGGAACGCGACCTTCGCGATGCGGTCCTCGCCGTGGCGGCCGATGTAGCGGGCGATCTCGCCGGTGCCCATCGAGAAGCCGACCAGGATCACGTCGCGCAGGTCGAGGGTCTCGAGCACGGTGTGCAGGTCGTCGGCGAAGGTGTCGTAGTCGTACCCGGTGGACGGCTGCGAGGACTGCCCGAACCCGCGGCGGTCGTACGTGATCACACGGTAGCCGGCCTCGAGGAGCGGCGGGACCTGCCCCTCCCAGGAGTTTCCGTCGAGCGGGAAGCCGTGGATCAGGACGATCGGCTGGCCGGTTCCCTTGTCCTCGTAGTGGAGTTCGATGTCGACGCTGTTCTCGGTCCCGACGGTGATGGCACCCATGGTGGATCCTTCCCTGAGATTTGCAGAGAACGGTCGTTCTCCGCTGATGTCCCTTACACTAGAGAACGTTCGTTCCCCGCGCAAGTCGGGAACGGTGAACACGCAGCGAACGGGGTACGTCCATGGCAACCAGCACACTCTCGACCGTCGATGCCGGCACCAGGGCCCACATCGTCGACGTGGCCGACCAGCTCTTCTACGCGCGCGGCATCCAGTCCGTCGGCATGGACGCGATCCGTACCGGCGCCGGGGTGTCCCTCAAGAAGCTCTACGCAGCGTTCCCGGGCAAGGAGCAGCTCATCGCCGCCGTGCTCGCCGGCCGCCACGACGTCTGGGAGCGCGGGGTGCACGGCGCGGTCGACGCAGCCTCGACACCGCGCGACAAGCTCCTCGCGATGTACGACTTCCTCGAGTCGTGGTTCGGCGACGACACCTTCCGGGGCTGCGGGTTCATCAACGCGTTCGGCGAGCTCGGGGCGACCTCACCCGCGGTGGCCGAGATCGCCCGCGACCACAAGGACTCCTTCCAGCGGTTCGTCCAGGACCTCACCGCCGACGCCGTCGCCGACGCGGGCCGCGCCGAGGAGCTCGCGGCGCAGCTGGCGCTCCTCGCCGAGGGAGCCCAGACCACCGCCGCCATCGCCGGCACGACGGCCCCGGCCGTGCACGCCCGCCGCGCCGCCGAGACCCTGATCGACGCCGCCACGCGCGCCTGAGACGCCCGTGCCGTTCCGCTCGTAGGAGGACGTTTCGCGCATGGGAGGCCGTTCCGCTCGTAGGAGGCCGTTCGTTCCTGCTCCCTACGCGCGATTCCGCTTTCCAGGTCGGCCGCGATGGGAAGGAACGCACCCACAGGGCGGACTGGAGGCGCGGGACGGGGCCGCCACGGGCCTCCCGTCCGTAGGGTGGTTGCCATGGCAACCCCGTTCGACGAACCGAGCACCCTCCCCTACGCCCTCCCGCCGTTCCGCGATGTGCGGCTCGAGCACTACCGCCCCGCCTTCGACGCGGGGCTCGCCGAGCAGCGCACCGAGGTCGAGGCGATCGCTGCCTCGTCAGAGACCCCGACCTTCGAGAACACCCTCGTCGCCCTCGAGCGGACCGGGCAGCGACTCGCCCGCGTCAGCCACGTGTTCTTCACGCTGTCGTCGGCGGACTCGACACCGGAGCTGCACGACCTCGAGGCCGAGATCTCCCCGCTGCTCGCCGCCCACCGCGACGCGATCACCCTCGACAGCCGGCTGTACGCCCGGGTGCGCGCGGTGCACGACGCGCTCGGCGACCGGACCGACCTCACCGACGAGGACCGCCGCCTCGTCGAGCGGACGCTCACCGAGATGACGCTCGCCGGTGCCGGGCTCGACGACGCCGGCAAGGAACGACTGACCGCGATCAACCAGGAGCTCTCGACGCTCACGACGACCTTCGAGCGCAACCTGCTCGAGGACACGAACGACCTCGCAGTGCACGTGACCGACGAGACCGAGCTCGAGGGCCTCGACGACGGTGCGAAGTCCGCCGCTGCCGGGGCCGCCGCCGATCGTGGCCTCGAGGGGTGGCTCATCACGCTGCCCCTCTACACCGGGCACCCGTGGCTGTCGTCGCTGGCGAACCGTGGCCTGCGCGAGCGGATCATGCGCGCCTCCCAGTCCCGCGGCCGCCGCGGCAACGAGCACGACAACCGCGAGGTCCTCCTGCGCATCGTGCGGCTCCGCGCCGAGCGTGCCGAACTCCTCGGGTTCCCGAACCACGCCGCTGTGGTCACCGCGGACGAGACCGCGAAGACGCCGGAGGCGGTCGACGGGCTGCTCTCCTCGCTCGTGCCGGCAGCCGCGGCGAACGCCGACGACGAGCGTGCCGTGCGCTCCCGCACCGTCGGCTTCGACATCGAGGCCTGGGACTGGGCGTACGCGACCGAGATCCTGCGTGGCGAGCAGTTCGCCGCCGACAGCTCCGCGCTGCGTCCGTACTTCGAGGCCGACCGGGTCCTGCACGACGGCGTCTTCCACGCAGCCGGCGAGCTCTACGGCCTGACCTTCACCGAGCGCCCGGACCTGCACGGCTACAACGACGAGGTCCGGGTCTTCGAGGTGCACGGGGCTTCCGGCGAGGAGGCCGGCCTCTACCTGCTCGACCTGTACACGCGGGACGGCAAGCGCGGCGGAGCGTGGATGAACCCCGTCGTCGAGCAGTCCGCCTTGCTCGGCACGCTGCCCGTCGTCGTGAACAACCTCAATGTGGCGAAGCCCGCGGCGGGCTCGCCCACGCTCCTCATCCAGGACGAGGTCGAGACGCTCTTCCACGAGTTCGGGCACGCGCTGCACGGTCTCATCGCCCGGACGACGTACCCGCGGTTCTCCGGGACGAACGTCGAGCGCGACTTCGTCGAGTTCCCGAGCCAGGTCAACGAGATGTGGGTGTCGTGGCCGTCCGTGCTGGCGAACTACGCGAAGCACCACGAGACCGGCGCGCCCCTGCCACCGGAGCTCGTGCTCGGGCTGAGCGACTCGGCCGGGTTCAACGAGGGCTTCGCCACCACCGAGTACCTCGCCGCTGCGCTGCTCGACCAGGCGTGGCATCGGCTGTCCGCTGCTGCAGCCGGTGAGGTCACCGACGTCGAGGCGTTCGAGCGCCAGGCGCTGCAGGACGCCGGCATCGCGGTCGAGGCCGTGCCGCCGCGCTACTCGTCGACCTACTTCGCGCACACGTTCTCCGGCGGGTACGACGCGGGGTACTACGGGTACATCTGGTCCGAGGTGCTCGACGCCGACACGGTGGAGTGGTTCCGCGAGAACGGCGGGCTCTCGCGGGCGGCCGGCGAGCGGTTCGCGTCGAAGCTGCTCGGCGTCGGTGGCGCGAAGGACCCGCTCGAGGCGTACCGCGACTTCCGTGGCCGTGACGCCGAGGTCGGTCCGCTGCTGCGTCGCCGCGGGCTGGAGTAGCGCGCGGCGCGGCGGAATCGCGCGGAGGAAGCCGTATCGCGCAGAGGAAGCCGTTTCGCGCATAGGAGGCCGGTGTTTACGGCCTCCTATGCGCGATTCCGCTTTCCATGTCGCGCGCTGTGGGAAGGAACCTCCGCGGCGTCAGCCGCGACCGCGGCGTCGCCGCGCTGTCCGCACCCTGAGGACCGCAGCACCGGCGATCAGCATCGCGAGCGCGACGCCAGCCGGCCACGCGAGCTCCGCACCGGTGAAGGCGAGTCCCCCCGCGCCTCCAGGCCTGGAGGCACCACCAGGGTCGACGCCGCCACCCACGTCACCAGGTGGCTGGGTCGGGGGCACGGTCGGCGGATCAGTCGGCGGCACGGTCACCGCAGGAAGGACGTTCCGGACGGTGACCGCCACCGTCACGCCCGCGTGGGTCACGAACGACGCCGGCGAGACGACCGGCGGTTCCCACGCGTGGTCGGCGTCCGGCGGAGCCGGCGTCGTCTCGGTCACGGTGCACGTGCTGTCCTCTGGGACGCCGTCGATCAGCGGCGATGCGGCCTGCCCGGCTCGGACACTCCACGGCCCCTGGTAGAGCTGTCCGTCCGGCGCGACGCATCTGATCTCACCGGAGTAGGTCGTCGTCGTCGGGAGCACGCCATCCGGGTCGTCGACGACCTTGGCGATCGTCGCGGACGTCGTGGCGGCCTCGACGGTGTTGGTGATCCGGACGACCCCGACGTCGGTGTCCTGACCGCCGATCACGACCTCTTGCACGTCGTTGACCGGGATGCTCCAGATGAAGGCGGCATCGTCGTCCGATGCCGCGGACGTGCCGACACCGAGGTCCTCCGTCGCGAAGCACCTGGTGCCGTACGGCAGGTTCAGCGCGACGGTGTGCGCGGCGCCGTCGGCCGTGACCTCGAAGGCACCGTAGCCGACGTCGCGTCCGTCGAAGGTGCACCCCCAGTTGCCGTGGTAGGCAGCGGTGGGAGCGGTGACGCGCTGCGGGTCGACCAGGACCTTCCGGATCGAGAACACACCGAGCTGCTGGCGGATGACGTTCGTGAACGCGACCCGCACGACGGGTCCGCCACCGGCCGGGACGGTGAACGATGCCGTGGAACCGATCGTCGGCGCGCCGTCCCCGATCGCGAATTCGGGGTCCAACCACTCGTAGGACTGGTCCTCGACCGGCGGACGGGGACCTTCCGTCACCGTGCAGTCGCTGCCCGCCGCGATGCCGTCGACCGGAGCAACCGCGCCGTCTCCGATGGCCACGGATGTCGGGCCCGTCACCGTGCCGTCGGGGGCCGTGCACGTCCAGGTGAACCCGAACCGCGCGCCCGGCAAGTAGCCACCGCCCGGCCCGGACACGGACTTCGTGATCGCGAACGAGCCGGTGACCCGCTCGACCCGGTTCGTCACCGTCACGGTCGGGGTCTGCCCGCTGCCGACGGTGATCGTGGACGGGCTGATCGTCGGCGGTGCCCAGATCGCACTCGGGTCTCCCGGCACCGGGTCGCTCGGGGTGTCCTCGGTGACCGTGCACCGCGCTCCGACGGGAACCCCCGTGACCGCCTGCGGTGTGCCGGCGGCCGTGACCGACCACTCGCCGGCGGCGACGATCGTGCGCCCGGTGGAGCACGTCCACTCCCCCGTGTAGGTCCGTCCGGGGTCGACGGCACCGGTCGGGTCGTCGAGTGCCTTCGCGATGTCGAACCCACCGGTGCTGCGCTGCACGGTGTTCGTCACCGTGACCTCGGCGACCGTGCCGTCGCCGATCGTCACCGTGCTCGGTGTGACCACCGGCGTCGCCCACCCGTACGACGGGTCGCTCGGCCGCGGCGGGGCCGGCGGCGTCTCCGAGATCGAGCACGTCGAACCGACCGGCAGGTTCTGCGCCACCACCGTCGGGGTGCCGTCCGACCCGGTCCGCCACGAACCGCCGGGGATCGCCGCACCGCCGGGCGCGGAGCACGACCACGTGCCCACGTACTCCTGGTCGGGGTCGACGACACCGGCCGGGTCCACCACGCGCTTGAGCACCGACAGGCCCCCGGTCGGTGTCGGCGGATCCACCACGGGCTTGCACTCGAAGTCATCGTCGGGGAACGGGAACGAGTGTGCCTCGTTGCCCTCGCCGATGAACGACATGTCCCCGTTCACGAGCACCCGACCGTTCGTGCTCGACGTGATCCGGGTCGTCGAGTCGGTGCGCGGCACCAGGATCGACCCGAGGAACTGGTCGCTGACCCCGACCGTCAGGGACGTGGCCTGCGGGAAGTTCCACAGCGTGTGCGTGGCGACCTGCACGAACCGGTCGTCCCCGAAGGTGATCTGCGTCGGGTCGGTGCCGGTGAAGAACCCCGCCGTGAACACGTTCGCCGTCGACCCCGTCACGTTGACGATCACGCGAGCGCCGGCGGGGACGTCCGTGAACCGGACGGACGTCGCGGCGGTCACCTGCCCGAGCCGGTTCCCGGGGATCGTGAACACCTGGGTCGCCGAGGTGCCGTCGCCGGCGAAGGTGACCTGGCTGTACTGCGACGTGGACGTCCCGGTCGGCGCGAGCGCAGCGTACTGGGCCGACTTCGCCGTGATGGTCGACCCGTAGTCCGCGAACGGGCCGAGCGGATCCGCCTGGTCGCTGCTGATCGTCCCGCCGTTTGTCTCGAACCGACCGATCGGCGTGACGTCCGCGCCGGACACGACGTTGCCGCCGATCCCGTGCCCGACGTCCACCCGGGTCGTGCCCGGCGACGTGATCGCCCCACCGCCCAGCAGCATGTCGCTACCCGGCGGCGGGACGACGCCCGAACCGACGCCGGCGACGCCGACGTTGAAGATGCCACCCGTTGCCTTGTCGAACGTCGCGGTGCCGCCCACCGCCAGGACGCCCTCGCTCTCCGCCGCGTTCGCACCGACCGTGTAGTCGCCGCCCACGAACACCGACACGTTCGCGTCGGTGCCGATCGGCGTGTTCCGGTGCTCGACCGCCCCGGGTGCCGGACACACCGGCAGGTCCGGTGCTGCCACCGGCGGTGCAGGCGCGGCGGACGCTGGTTGCGTGGTGATCACCGGGACGGCGAGGGCTCCGACTGCGAGCACCAGTGCTGCCGTGGCGGCGATCGTTCGGGGAACGATGCGCACGCGGTCAGGCTATCCAGTCGACGCACCGACCGCACGGATCGGGACGAAGCCGTTACCCGCTACGCGGACTTCTCGACCCGCTTCGCCCGCGGACGCGGCACGATCGTCGGCGCCGCGTTCTCGAGCACCGACTCGCGGGTGATCACGACGCGGGCGACCTCCTCGTCGGAGGGGACGTCGAACATGACCGGGCCGAGCACTTCTTCGAGGATGGCGCGCAGCCCGCGGGCACCGGTCTGCCGGAGCACCGCGAGGTCCGCGATCGCCTCGAGTGCACCACGGTCGAACTCGAGCTCGACACCGTCGATCTGGAACATCCGCTGGTACTGCTTCACGAGCGCGTTCTTCGGCTCGGTGAGGATCTGCATGAGGGCGGACTGGTCGAGCTGCGATACCGTGGTCACGACGGGGAGACGCCCGATGAACTCGGGAATGAGCCCGAACTTGTGCAGGTCTTCGGGCAGGACCTCGGAGTAGAGGTCCTGGTGGTCGGTCGCGCTGTGCAGCGGCGCCCCGAAACCGATTCCCCGCTTGCCGACGCGCGAGGACACGATGTCCTCGAGCCCGGCGAACGCCCCCGCCACGATGAACAGCACGTTCGTCGTGTCGATCTGGATGAACTCCTGGTGCGGGTGCTTCCGCCCGCCCTGCGGCGGTACCGAGGCGACCGTGCCCTCGAGGATCTTGAGCAGGGCCTGCTGCACGCCCTCGCCGGACACGTCGCGCGTGATCGACGGGTTCTCGGCCTTGCGCGCGATCTTGTCGACCTCGTCGATGTAGATGATGCCGGTCTCGGCACGCTTCACGTCGTAGTCGGCCGCCTGGATGAGCTTGAGGAGGATGTTCTCGACGTCCTCGCCGACGTAGCCGGCCTCGGTCAGGGCGGTGGCGTCGGCGACGGCGAACGGCACGTTGAGGCGCTTCGCGAGCGTCTGCGCGAGGTACGTCTTGCCGCAGCCCGTCGGGCCGATCAGCAGGATGTTGGACTTCGCGATCTCGACGTCGTCGCGGTCCTCGGCAGCGGTGATCTGGCCCTGCGCCCGGATGCGCTTGTAGTGGTTGTAGACGGCGACGGCCAGGGAGCGCTTCGCCGGGTCCTGCCCGATGACGTACTCCTGCAGGAAGTCGAAGATCTCGCGCGGCTTCGGGAGCTCGAACTCGCCGCTGGCGGTGTCCTCGCCAGCCTCGGCCAGACGCTCCTCGATGATCTCGTTGCACAGTTCGACGCACTCGTCGCAGATGTACACGCCGGGACCGGCGATGAGCTGCTGGACCTGCTTCTGGCTCTTGCCGCAGAAGGAGCACTTGAGCAGGTCGGCGCTCTCTCCGATGCGTGCCATGTCGGTGCCCTCCCTGGTTGACCGCTGCGTTCGCCGGATGCTGCCCAACGACCGATCCGACTGTGGACGAGCCTAATCGCAACCGGTGACACCGGCCGCGACGCCGAGCCGGTTTCGTCCGGCGCGTTCGCCCAGGGCGTTCGATCCTGCTACCGTGTCCACGACTTCTCTACAACTTGTAGAACTGCAGCCCCGGAAGGAACCCCATGCCCAAGCGTCTCGCCGTCGTCGGCACCGCGACCCTCGGCGTCACCGCTCTGATCGTCCTCGGCACCGCGGGCGTCGCCAGCGCGCACGTGTCGGCCACCGCCACGTCGACCGCCGCGAACTCGTACACGACCGCGACGTTCTCCCTGCCGCACGGGTGCGACGGCTCCCCCACGACGAAGATCGCGTTCCAGGTGCCGGAGTCGATCATCGAGGTCACGCCCACCGTGAACCCGAACTGGACCATCACGAAGGCCACCGAGCCGTACACGAGTGCCTCGGCCGCCACCGACGACGAGTCCGCCGAGGACGCCGGCGAACGTGTGACGAGCGTCACCTACACGGCGAAGACCCCGCTCCCCGCCGACGAGCGCGACACGTTCTCACTGTCGTTCTCGCTGCCGGACGGCAAGGCGGGCGACCTCGTCGAGTTCCCGGCGCTCCAGACCTGCGAGAAGGGGTCGGTCGAGTGGAACCAGGAGCAGAAGGCCGGCGAAGCCGAGCCCGAGCACCCCGCTCCCTCGATCACGCTGACCGCGGCCGAGGCCACCGACGACGACGGTGACCCGATCGCCGCCACCCCGACGGCCGAAGCCGCTGCGGCCAGCGCGCCGGCAGACCCCGACCTGGTCGGCCGCTTCCTCGGACTCGGCGGCCTGGTGCTCGGGGCGGTCGCCCTGGTCGTCGCCGTCGCGAACACGCGTCGCCGGAGCACCTCCAAGTGACCCAGCGCGTCGAGCGTCGTGCGCGTGGTCGGTCGCGGGCCTGGAGGCTCGTGGCCGGCACCGCCGCGGCCGTCGCCATCGCGGGCGGTTCCGTCCTCGGACTCGCCGGCCCGGCCAGCGCGCACAACTACATGGTCGCTTCGACGCCGAAGGTCGACGGCACGCTGACGTCCCTGCCCGAGGCGTTCGAGATCACGACGAACGACAAGCTGCTCGACATCGGCGGCTCGGACGCCGGGTTCGCGTACCGGATCGTCGGGCCGGACGGGAAGTACTACGAGGACGGCTGCCTCGACGTCGACGGTCCGTCGATGACCACGAAGGCCGCCCTCGGCGACTCCGGCAAGTACACCGTGGAGTGGCAGATCGTCTCCGCGGACGGCCACACCGTGTCCGACGAGTACACGTTCACGTGGGACGCCCCCGCCGGGTTCACGCCCGCGACGGGTGCGGCGAAGCCCCCGGTGTGCGCCACGGCCGGCAGCGACGCGAGCGCGAGCGCCGACACCACGGGCACCGCCTCGGGGAACGGCGACTCGGCTGCGTCCGACGCGCTCTGGATCGGAGCCGGCGGTGTCGTCCTGGTCGGCGTGGTCGTCGCCGTGCTGCTGCTCCTCCGTCGCCGTCCCGCCCCCGCGGCGGACGACACCGACGAGGACTGACGCCCCGCGAACGCCACGCACGACGAAGGCCCCGCACCGATCGGTGCGGGGCCTTCGTTCGTTGCGGTTCGTCGGTCTTACTTGACGAGTGCCGGAAGGTTCTTTCGGCTCGTGAGGACCTGGTCGATCAGGCCGTACTCCAGAGCCTCTTCGGCGGACATGATCTTGTCGCGCTCGATGTCGTTGTTGACCTGCTCCGGCGTGCGGTTCGAGTGCTTCGACAGGGTCTCCTCGAGCCAGGTGCGCATGCGGAGGATCTCCGCCGCCTGGATCTCGATGTCGGACGCCTGACCGCCACCCTGCTGGGTCGCGGGCTGGTGGATGAGCACCCGGGCGTTCGGCAGCGCCAG
>Ga0308167_1001449_pt1 | contig 27519 bp, 28 predicted proteins | sample PhyCR1_2_FD_202138 | JGI IMG/M metagenome (GOLD analysis project Ga0308167, IMG submission 202138) | Phyllosphere microbial communities from UC Gill Tract Community Farm, Albany, California, United States - DLSLRC.R1 | ecosystem: Host-associated > Plants > Phyllosphere > Unclassified | place... | reverse complement strand
CTGCCTGATAAAGTCCAATCGAGTCGAAAAAGCCTGACAGGATCACCGTCAGTACGTTGACGCTGACGCGATAATCGAGATGCAGGCTGCTGCTGACATAGCCAATATGCTGCTTGATCTCCCAGATAGTTTCACCACTGCCGCGCTGGCGCCCAAACAGGGTCAGATCGTTGCTGTAGCCTTGTGGATGATCGCCGGTCACCAGGCTGAGCAGGGTCGATTTACCGGCGCCGTTGGGGCCAATAATCTGCCAGTGCTCACCGGCATTGACCTGCCAGTTCAGCCCGTCGATGACCGGCCGATCGTGATAAGAGACCACCCCGTTGCGCAGAATCACGCGCGGCGCATCATCCGCCAGCGATGGCAGCTGATCCGGTGCGTCCGCTTCCGGCAGCGCCATCCCCAGCAGCTGTTCACTGTGCGCCAGCTGTGCAACCAGCGCTTCGGCTAAAATGGTCTGGCGCGGACCGAGATGGGTGAGGGTACACTCCGCCAGAACCCCGATCTGCTGAACGTAGTCAGGAATATCATCAAAGCGGTTGAGCACCAGCACCAGGGTAAAGTCGGGTTGCTGCAGGCTGCGTAAGGTCTCGGTCAGGCTGGCGCGTGACGCCACATCCAGCCCGTCAAATGGCTCATCCAGAATTAACAGATCCGGCTGCTGCATCAGCGCCTGGCAGAGCAGCGTCTTGCGGGTTTCGCCGGTGGAGAGATATTTGAAGCGGCGCGACAGTAACTGATCGATGCCAAACTGGCGGGCCAGCTGCCTACAGCGTTCGGGCTGCTGCATTTCCGCCTGGATCACCTCTGCCACGGTCAGGCCAGTATCTTCTTCACCTTCGCTGAGCAGGTCAGTGTTATTGCGCTGCCACTCATCGGCGACCAGTTTTTGCAACTGCTCCAGCGACAGACGCGTCGGACGCTGAAAATCACTGCTGACCGAACCCGCCAGCGATGACAGCTCGCCAGAGAGCACGCGCGCCAGTGATGACTTGCCGCTGCCGTTGGCGCCAACAAAGGCCCAGCTCTCGCCACGCTGAAGCTGAACCTCATTCAGGGTTAAAATCCGGGTATCGCTAAGACGAAACGTGCCTTGCGAAATCTGCAATGAAGCCATGATCTGTTCCATATTTTGCATCGTGTTACTGTGTTGTAACCACTGGACGCGATGAAGTCAAATCAGCCGGGGAAAATCATATCAGGGTCGCAACGATAGCGTGCTCCGCGTCAAAACGGGCGATGACCGGGTCGCCAGGCTGCAGTTTCTGCTGCTGCAACGCGACATTGCTCAGCGTCGCGCACAGGGTTTCTCCGCTGGCAAGCTGCATCAGCAGCTCACTGAACTGTTCGCCGGGCTCTATGGCGCTGACAGTCGCAGCCAGCTGGTTGTCGCCGTCGGCGGCCTGGCGGCTGACCCGAATCCACGGCGCTTTAATCAACAGCAACACCTCTTTGCCGGCAGTCAGCTGCAGACGATCGGCACTGCGCTGGGTCAGCGCCACCCGGAGTTCGGTGACACCGTCAGCCAGTAAGATCCGCAGATGCTGTACCACGGACTGCGCGTCGTTGCTGATCACCGTGCCAAATAGCTGATTCCGGGCGCTGGTCTGCAGAGAGAAGCGGGCGATAGCGGCCAGCAGGCTGTCGAGCGGCAGCGCATCCTGTTGCAGGGCATCAAACGCTTTTTGCTGGATCTGCTCCATCAGCTGAAACAGCTGAATCAGCCGTTCACCGTAGCGCGTCAGGGTGGCACCGCCCCCGCCTTTGCCGCCGGTGGCGCGTGCCACCAGCGTCTCATCCGCCAGCTGGTTCATCTCATTGATCGCATCCCAGGCACTTTTGTAACTGATGCCCGCCAGCTTTGCGCCCTGACTGATTGAACCGGTTTGCTGCACGCGTTTCAGCAGTTCGATGCGGCGCGGATCGGCAAACAGTTTTTGCTGTAAACGAATATGAAGGGAAAGTTCGGCTTGCATAGCGACTCCGGCAAAGGGTTAAGGCGTATCTGCGCGATGATAGCGGCGTTTCGTGGCCAAAGTAAAAGCACGAAAAGGGCTGCGCAAAATTTTGCTGACCCGTTACAATCACTTTTTTGTTCGCAGAGTGAGACGCTCCATGCTGGAATTACTTAAAAGCCTCGCCATAGCTGTGATTATGGTCCCTATCGTCATGGCGCTGATGTTAGGCATGATCTATGGCCTGGGTGAAGTGTTTAACGTCATCTCAAAATTTGGTCATCGCGAAAAATCTTCAGCCCGTTCGCAACATTAATTCTCTGCCACGCCCGCCTTTGCGCGGGCGTGCTGCTTTCTGCCACTGCCACCCCACTTTCGCTCATCCTTCTGCTAAAACTGCCGATAAATTAATAACACTGCCGGAACTGGCGTTGTATTATCCGTTACACAACGAATTACCGGAGAAGATAATGTCTTTACTACAGTACCGCTGGGGAATCGCCGCACTGGTGACCCTTTCACTGAACGGCCAGGCGCTGGCGGCGGAAAAAGTCACCGTCTTTGCTGCTGCCTCGCTGACCAACGCTCTGCAGGATATCGCCCGTGACTATCAGCAGGAGACCGGCGTCCCGGTGGTCTCATCGTTCGCCTCTTCCTCAACGCTGGCGCGGCAGATAGAGCAGGGCGCACCGGCCGACCTGTTTATCTCTGCCGATCAGCAGTGGATGGATGATGCCGTGGCGAAAAATAGCGTTAATACCGCCAGCCGTTACACTCTGCTGGGCAACGATCTGGTGCTGGTCGCGCCGCGCGGCGCGGCGGCGAAGAAGGTTGAGCTGAATCAGCAGACCGACTGGAAAACGCTGCTGCACGGCGAACGTCTGGCGGTGGGCGATCCCGATCATGTTCCTGCCGGCCTTTACGCCAAAGAGGCGCTACAGAAACTCGGTGCCTGGCAAACGGTTGAACCCGTGCTGGCACCGGCAAATAATGTGCGAGCGGCGCTGGCGCTGGTTGAGCGCAACGAGACACCCTATGGCATTGTGTACGGTTCCGATGCGGTCGCCAGTGATCGGGTGCAGGTGGTGGGACGATTCCCGGCCTCCAGTCACAAACCGGTGGAATATCCGATGGCGATCGTTAAAGATCGCGACAACGCGGCCGTTAACGCTTTTTATCACTACCTGAAAGGACCGCAAGCGGCGGTCGTGTTTAAACATTACGGATTCACACCGACGAAATGATACTCAGCGATCCCGAATGGCAGGCGGTACTGCTCAGCCTGAAAGTCTCTGGCATTGCCGTGCTGGGCAGCCTGCCGTTCGGCATCCTGATGGCGTGGATTCTGGTGCGTTGCCGCTTCCCCGGTAAAGCGCTGCTCGACAGCCTGATTCATCTGCCGCTGGTGCTGCCGCCGGTCGTGGTCGGCTATCTGTTGCTGATCGGCCTGGGGCGACGCGGCATCATCGGTGAAAAACTCTACGACTGGTTCGGCTTCAGTTTTGCTTTTAGCTGGCGCGGTGCAGCGCTGGCGTCAGCGGTGATTGCATTTCCACTGATGGTACGCGCCATTCGCCTGGCGCTGGAGGCGGTTGATATCCGTCTGGAGCAGGCCGCCCGCACGCTGGGTGCCGGACGCTGGCGGGTATTCTTCACTATCACGCTACCGTTGACCCTGCCGGGCGTCATCGTCGGCACGGTGCTGGCCTTCGCCCGCTCGCTGGGGGAGTTCGGGGCCACCATTACCTTTGTCTCCAATATTCCCGGTGAGACGCGCACCATTCCGCTGGCGATGTACAGCCTGATTGAAACGCCTGGCGCAGAAGGCGCTGCCGCGCGGCTGTGTGTGATTGCCATTGTGCTGGCGCTGGCGTCGTTACTGGCGTCAGAATGGCTGGCGCGACTGGGCCGTAAGCGGATGGGGAGCTGATGCTGTCACTGAATTTTATCCAGCAGCAGGGCGATCATCGGCTGACCATCGACCTGCACATCCCTGCCAAGGGCATCACCGCCATTTTCGGCGTGTCGGGTGCCGGTAAAACCTCGTTAATCAACGCCATCAGCGGGCTGACGCAGCCACAGCATGGCCGGATACAGCTACGCGATCGGGTGCTATTTGATGCCGAACAGCAGATTTCGCTGCCGCCTGAAAAGCGCCGGATTGGCTATGTGTTTCAGGATGCGCGGCTGTTTCCGCACTATCGGGTGCGCGGCAATCTGCAATATGGCATGGCCCCGGCGATGAAAGCGCAGTTTGACACGCTGGTCTCCCTGCTGGGTCTGGCACCATTGCTATCGCGCTTTCCGCTGTCGCTGTCGGGCGGTGAAAAGCAGCGGGTGGCGATTGGCCGGGCGTTACTGACCGCGCCGGATATGCTGCTGCTGGATGAGCCGCTGGCATCGCTGGATTTGCCGCGTAAACGCGAACTGATGCCTTATCTGCAAAAACTGGCGAAGCAGGTGGATATCCCGATGCTCTACGTTTCGCACAGCCTGGAAGAGATCCTGCATCTGGCGGATAACGTGCTGGTGCTGGATAACGGTAACGTGAAAGCGTTTGGTCCGCTGGAGCGGGTCTGGAGCAGTAGCGCGATGCGGCCGTGGCTGCCGGTCAGCGAGCTGAGCAGCGTGTTGCGGGTACAGGTACTGGAGCAGCATCCCGACTATCCGATGACCGCGCTGTCGCTGGGCGACCAGCATATCTGGGTCAGCCGGGTTAATCAGCCGCTGAAAACGCCACTGCGGATTCGTATCGCGTCGGCCGATGTCTCACTGGCGCTGCAGCCGCCACACAACAGCTCTATCCGCAATATCCTGCCGGCGCAGGTGGTGGAGCTGGTGGAGGTCGGCGATCAGGTGGAGGTGAAGCTGCGCATCGGCATCAGTGAACTCTGGGCGCGCATTACACCGTGGGCGCGGGATGAGCTGGGCATTCGGCCAGATCAGTGGCTCTATGCCCAGATAAAAAGCGTTTCGGTGACGCCCTGATGACTAAAGGTACTGATAATGCGTTATTTTTTAATGAAATTATTTAATGGGTCTCTGTTTTTCTGACTTGTTTCGGATGTTTTATTGAGTAGGGTTCTGACACCTCTGAACAGAGAGCGTGGGTTCTCGCTTTTGTCTCTGGTTGTCGTGAAGAGAAGAAGTGGAAAGCCGACATCAATAATCTGATGAGTATTGATATTCAATTCCCTGTCAGGACGGGTGATACCTACCAGAAGTTTAAACAAAATTAAAATGTGAAGCCTTTTGGTGGTCCTGAACCGTTACCAGAGGGATTCTGCAAAACTTTCTGTGGTTCAGGGCAACGCCCTGTAAAATGGCTTTCACCATACTTCTGTTTGGTGGCCTGGATGACATCACTATGCATCAATCAAAGAAGCGTTTGATTCGGGTGGCAGAGCAGCGTGGTCAATAGCGCTATATGTCCCGGAATCGTCTATAACTTCAATCCATGTTCTTTGCAGTATTTAACACTGTATACTTCTGATAAAAGATTTTCGACTTCAGGTACGGTCAGTGCAAATACGGCATCACGGGCGAAATATCCAAAATGACGCACGACTAAAAATACTGGCTCTTGTGTTTTCAGATCATTCTCTTCACCGTATTCCAGAATATCATTGTAACGTCCACCAATGACCTTTTGCTTTGTTTCCTGACGCTGAATAAAGGGTTGTTTAGACCAGGCCAGAAATTCAAAAAAGGGGGCGGTGTTTTCCGTGATTCGACTATCTGTATAGATAAAGGGAAGCGCAACATAGTCGTAGCCCAGGTCAACGACAAATTGTACAAAGGAGAGGTCGTCCGGGACTTTCATGGGATAAACTTTAGGTGCGTAGGGAGCCACGATTGAGCCATCCAGGAAAGAATAGTAATGTACATTACTGGCGTAGCGGGTTAAATGACCAACCTGTAACGATGTACAACCCGTGAGCATCAATGATAATAAAAGCAGAGCCTTGTTGAATCTATTTTTAAACATATCCCATGCCTGCAGATAAATAAGAGTTATCGGCAGGTGAAAGATAATCTTTAGCGTTGTTTAATTGAAAATGGTGGGCGGCCTGATATCAAATAACTTTATATCACTCTTATGGCAGCACTGTTTTTTTGATATCTTTTCCGTCATCAATGCTGGAGTCAGCTTTAATGGTTATTTATGCCACATTGGTTTGTATCAATGCCAGGTGTTGAAAGGTTAAGAATGAATAATAAAGTGCGGCGCTTATTTTAATAAAAAATTAAAACGGGCTTTAATGCAAACAGACCCTTATCAGAGTCATGTTGCGTTATCTATTGTTTTATCCCTGCGTTAAAATTTTCTTTTTGCTTCTCAACGCATTAAATGAAACAGACCCTTTTTCATCGGGTCAATGCCGGGCGCGCATTACGCCGTGGGCGGGGGGTAAGCTGGGCATTTGGCCAGATCAATGGCCCTATGCCCGGCTAAAAAGCGTCCCGGTGGCGCCCTGTTTACAACACGTACTGATAGAGGGTTTCGGCGATACCGGTTTCGAGGTTAGTGCCGATCACTTTTTTCGCCCGCGCTTTGATCGCTTCATCAGCATTGCCCATCACCACGCCCAGACCGGCGGTTTCCAGCATGCTGAGATCGTTATAGTTATCACCGAACGCGATCACATCGGACATGCTCAGCCCCAGCGATTCCACCCACTGTGCCAGTCGCTTGCCTTTGCTGTTGCCGCCTTTGGCAATATCGACCTGATCGTGCCACGACCATTCGCAGGCCAGACCCAGTTCCGCCTCGACTTTGCTGGCAAACTGCTCCAGCTCGGGAATGTTGGGATGTGACAGGGCAAATTTCCAGATTGAATCCGCATCACGCGCGGCCTGCGCCAGGTCTGGCACCTGCCGGAACACCGGGCGCTGGTGCGGCGGCAGCGATTCTGCCCAGTTAAGGGTGCGGGTAACGTGACCGGTTGGCGTCTGATAGAGCATCGCATCATCGACATAAAGCAGGCCGTGAATCCGCTGCTGATCCAGCATCTCAATCACCTGCAGCGCCAGCTGGGTGTCGAGCGGATCGGCGACCAGCACCTTTTTCGCATGATAGTCATACAGATAGGTGCCGTTACAGCAGATGGCTGGCGTATCGAGTTCCAGCGCCTGATAAAAAGGGTGAATGGCGCAGTGGTGGCGTCCGGTCACGATAGCGACGTGAATGCCCGCCTCGCGCGCTTTTTTCAGCGCCTCGACAGACTGCGGCAGAATGGTTTTGGCGGGTGTTAACAGCGTGCCATCGAGGTCGAGGGCAATTACACGGTAGCTCATTAATCCTTCCGTTCGGGTAGCGTAGCGAAGCCCCAAGTCTACACCTGACCGCGGTCGCGAGACAAAAAACCGGGCACAAATGATTCCAGCATGGCTAAAACGCGCTACAGTGACTCACAGATCATCATCAGGCAGCCAAAAAGGAGAATGCATGAAACAAGTTGTCTACACCGCCAGTCCCGAGAGCCAGCAGATCCACGTCTGGCAGATGAATGAAGAGGGTGCGCTGACGCTGCTTCAGGTGACCGATGTCGCTGGCCAGGTTCAGCCCATGGTGGTGAGTCCGAACCGCGAATTTCTCTATGTCGGCGTGCGCCCCAATTTTCGCGTGCTGGCGTTCCGCATCGCCGCTGATGGCACCCTGACGGAAGCCGGACAGGCGCCGCTGCCAGGCAGCCCGACCCATATCTCTACCGATCGCAACGGTAAGTTCCTGTTCTGCGGCTCCTATAATGACGCCTGCGTCAGCGTCAGCCCGATTGGCGAGGATGGCGTGCCACAGGCACCGCTGCAGGTGATTCACGGACTGGAAGGGTGCCACTCGGCCAATATCGACCTGGCTAACCAGACACTCTACGTACCGGCGCTGAAACAGGATCGCATCTGCCTGTTTGCGCTGGGTGACGACGGCCAGCTGACGCCACGCCCGCAGGCGCAGGTCACCACCGTCGACGGTGCCGGTCCGCGCCACATGCAGTTCCATCCCAACGGTCACTACGCCTATTGTGTCAATGAACTCGACAGCACGGTCGACGTCTGGGCGTTAGATAATGAAGATGGCGAAGTCGAGAGCGTACAGACGCTGGACATGATGCCGGCTGATTTCAGCGGGACCCGCTGGGCCGCGGATATTCATCTGACGCCGGATGGCCGTTTCCTCTACGCCTGTGACCGCACCAGCAGCACGCTGGCGGTGTTCAGCGTCAGTGAGGATGGCGGACAGCTGACGCTGCAAGGTTTCCAGCCAACTGAAACCCAGCCGCGCGGCTTTAATATCGATCACAGCGGACAGTATCTGGTGGCGGCGGGGCAGAAATCCCATCACATTGAGGTCTATCGCATCACTGAACCACAGGGACTGTTACAGCCGCTGGGACGTTATGCGGTCGGACAGGGTCCGATGTGGGTCGTGGTACATCAGTTGCAGGCGTAACGCTGCAATTTACGCCTCTCCCGGACGGGAGAGGCGTAGCGGAATTACTGGTAGTTCACGGTCAGTGACGCGCTTGCCAGCGCGTGAAAATGGACATTAAAGCCGACCATGGCACCACTGGCACCCTCATCCACCTCAATCTTTTCCACATCCAGCGCATGTACCGTGAAAATGTAGCGATGGGTTTCGCCCTGCGGCGGCGCCGCACCGCCATAACCGGCCTGACCAAAATCTGTCCGGGTCTGGATCGCCCCTGACGGCAGTCCGGCCTGGCCGGAGCCCGCGCCCTGCGGCAGAGAAGTGGTGGTAGCCGGAATGTTTGCCACCAGCCAGTGCCACCAGCCGGAGCCGGTTGGCGCGTCGGGATCGTAGCAGGTCACCACAAAACTTTTGGTACCTTCCGGGGCCGCTTCCCAGGCCAGATGGGGAGAGATGTTCTCGCCCTGATAGCCCATGCCATTGAAAACGTGCTTCTCAGGCATTTTATCGCCGTCGTTAAAGTCCTGACTATAAACGCGCATTACCTCTCCTCACGTGTCGATCATTAGCCTGACATCATAACCAAACGCGCAGTCAGTTCCAGCGCTTCGCCCGCTTCAGTCGGCAAAATGTGAAGAATGCTCAAGCGCTGCGCCAATCGCCTGCACCAGTTTGCTCAACGCCTGCGGCGTGATGATATAGGGCGGCATCAGGTAGATCAGCCGGCCAAACGGCCGGATCCAGACCCCTTGCTCAACAAAGAACTGCTGCAGCGCCGCCATATTCACGGCACGGTGAGTCTCGACCACGCCAATTGCGCCCAGCACCCGCACATCCGCCACCTGCGGCGCACTGCGCAACGGCAGCAGCTCTGCCCGAAGCTGACGTTCGATAGCGGCAACCTGACGCTGCCATTCGCCTTCGGCCAGCAGAGTCAGGCTTTCAACCGCTACCGCGCAGGCCAGCGGATTGCCCATAAAGGTCGGACCATGCATAAAACAGCCGGCCGCACTGCGGCTGATGGTATCAGCCACCTCACGGGTAGTCAGGGTCGCCGCCAGGGTCATCATGCCGCCGGTCAGCGCTTTGCCGACGCACAGAATATCGGGCGTGATGTCAGCCTGTTCACAGGCAAACAGTTTGCCGGTGCGCCCAAAACCGGTAGCAATCTCATCGGCAATCAGCAGCAGACCGTAGCGATCGCACACTTCACGAACCTGCTGTAAATAGCGAGGATGGTAGAAGCGCATCCCGCCAGCGCCCTGCACGATCGGTTCCAGAATCACCGCCGCCAGCTGCTGCTGATGCTGTTCTATCAGCCGGGCAAAATCATCAAAATCCTGGCTCTGCCATTCATCATCAAAGCCGCAGGCCGGTGCTTCAGCAAAGTGATGTTCAGGCAGATAGCCGCGCCATAGGCTGTGCATCGAATTTTCCGGATCGCACACCGACATCGCCGCAAAAGTATCGCCGTGATAGCCGCGTTTCAGCGTCAGGAACTGCTGCCGGGTTTCACCGCGTCCCAGCCAGTATTGCAGCGCCATTTTCATCGATACTTCCACCGCTACCGAGCCGGAATCGGCGAGAAAAACGCACTCCAGCGCCGCGGGCGTCATCGTCACCAGCTGACGGCAGAGGGCCACGGCGGCGGGATGGGTAATGCCGCCAAACATCACGTGTGACATCTGCGCCATCTGCTGGGTCAGCGCCCGGTTCAGTCGCGGATGGTTGTAGCCGTGGATCGCCGCCCACCACGAGGACATGCCATCGACCAGCTCACGGCCATCGGCCAGTTTCAGCTGGAAACCGTGCGCGGCAACCACCGGGTAACAGGGCAGGGGGTCCTGCATTGAGGTGTAGGGGTGCCAGATGTGCTGGCGATCAAAGCGGGCGTCTTCAGGCGTGAACATAGGCGTCGTAAACCGGAGTTGTAAACCAAAATAAAAAAATATAGTTTACAAGTATAACCACGTTAATCGTCGGGATGACACCCTTTTTTGGAGCACGTAATGGCACAACGCTGGACAGTTGCACAGGCCCAGGCCCTGTTTGATCAACCTTTTCTTGAACTGATGTTTGAAGCGCAGCGGGTGCACCGTCAGCACTTCGATCCGCGCCAGGTGCAGGTCAGCACCCTGTTGTCGATCAAAACCGGAGCCTGCCCGGAAGACTGTAAATACTGCCCGCAGAGCGCGCGCTACAAGACTGGCCTGGAGTCGGAACGCCTGATGGAAGTGGAGGAAGTATTGACCTCAGCACGAAAGGCCAAAGCCGCCGGTTCAACCCGTTTCTGCATGGGCGCCGCCTGGAAAAACCCGCACGAGCGCGATATGCCTTACCTGGAAAAAATGGTGGAAGGCGTGAAGGCGATGGGAATGGAAACCTGTATGACGCTGGGTACGCTCAGCGATCAGCAGGCGCAGCGGCTGGCGGGTGCCGGCCTGGATTTTTATAACCACAACCTCGATACCTCGCCGGAATTTTACGGCAGCATCATCACCACCCGCAGCTATCAGGAACGGCTGGATACGCTGGGCAAAGTGCGTGACGCCGGGATCAAAGTCTGCTCAGGCGGCATCGTCGGGCTGGGAGAAACGGTCAACGATCGCGCCGGGCTGCTGGTGCAGTTAGCCAACCTGCCGACCCCGCCGGAAAGCGTGCCGATCAATATGCTGGTGAAGGTCAAGGGAACGCCGCTGGCCGACAACGATGATGTTGAGCCGTTTGATTTTATCCGCACCATCGCAGTGGCGCGCATCATGATGCCAACCTCGCACGTCCGGCTGTCGGCGGGCCGTGAACAGATGAGTGAGCAGACCCAGGCGATGTGCTTTATGGCCGGAGCAAACTCGATTTTCTACGGCTGTAAACTGCTGACCACACCGAACCCGGAAGAGGATAAAGATCGGATACTGTTCCGCAAACTGGGGCTGAACCCGGAGCATACCCAGATCCAGCACGGCGATCAGCAGCAGGAGCAGCAACTCAGCGAGCAGCTATTCCATGCCGACACTGAACAGTTCTATAACGCGGCACTGTAATGAGCTGGCAGCAACGACTGGCGCAGGCGCTGGATCGGCGACGCGCCGCAGATGGCTGGCGGCAACGCCCGGTGATCGATCACCAGACCACCCGCACGCTGCACAGCGGAGGACGGCTCTATCGCCATTTTTCCAGCAACGATTATCTCGGCTTAACCCAGCATCCGGCGGTGATTGCCGGCTGGCAGCGCGGCGCAGAACAGGCGGGAGCCGGTGCCGGTGCGTCAGGCCACGTCACCGGCTATCACCGGCAACATGCGGCGCTGGAAGCACAGCTGGCTGACTGGCTCGGCTATGACCGCGCGCTGCTGTTTATCTCCGGCTTTGCGGCGAATCAGGCGGTGATCCATCTGCTGGGGGAGGAAAACGATCGCATCCTGGCCGATAAGCTCAGCCATGCTTCGCTGCTGGATGCCGCCAGCCACGGCCCGGCGCAGCTGCGCCGTTTTACGCACAATAGCCCGGCGAGTCTGGCGGCACGGCTGGCCTCGCCCTGCAGCGGTGAGACGCTGGTGGTGACCGAAGGGATTTTCAGCATGGATGGCGACAGTGCGCCGCTGGCGGCGATAGCGGCACAGACACGGGACGCGCAGGGCTGGCTGCTGGTGGACGATGCGCACGGGATTGGCGTGACAGGCGAGCAGGGGCGCGGCAGCTGCTGGCAGCAGGGAATAAAACCCGAGCTGCTGGTGGTCACCTTCGGTAAAGCCTTTGGCGTCAGCGGGGCGGCACTGTTGTGCGATGCACAAACCGCCGACTATTTTGTGCAGTTCAGCCGCCATCTGATCTATTCGACCTCCATGCCCGCCGCCCAGGCGGCGGCGTTGCAGGCGTCACTCGGTCAGGTTCAACAGGGCGATGCGCTGCGTCAGCGGTTGCAGGAAAATATCCAGCGCTTCCGGCGTGGTGCAGCCTCGCTGCCGTGGCAGCTGATGGATTCCGTCAGTGCGATTCAGCCGTTAATCGTCGGCGACAACGCAGAAGCGATGGCACTCTCCGCTCGTCTGGCGGAAGCGGGCTGCTGGGTCAGCGCTATCCGGCCGCCCACCGTGCCGCCAGGCACTGCCCGGCTGCGTATTACCCTGACGGCGGCGCATCAGCCGGACGACATCGATATTCTGCTGGAGGCGCTGCATGACGCTGCAGGTTGATAAGCGCGCGGTGGCGCGCGCCTTTGGCCGGGCGGCCGAACACTACGATGCCCATGCTGCGCTGCAACGGCTGAGCGGCGATGCGCTGCTGGCACGGGCACCAGCGCACAGCGGACCGCAGCTACTGGATGCCGGCTGCGGTACCGGCTGGTACAGCAAGCGATGGCGTGAGTATGGCAAGCAGGTCACCGCGCTGGATCTTTCGCCGCAGATGCTGCAACAGGCGCGCGCCAATGACGCCGCGCAGCACTATCTGGCCGGGGATATCGATGCCTTACCGCTGGCGGAAGCCAGTTTTGACCTGGTGTGGAGTAATCTGGCGGTGCAGTGGAGCGACGATCTGTCGCAGGCGCTGGGCCAGTTCAGGCGGGTGCTGCGTCCCGACGGCACGCTACTGTTTTCAACCCTGAGCGCCGGATCGTTGCAGGAAGTCCATTACGCCTGGTCGCATCTTGATCACCATCCGCACGCCAACCACTTTCTCTCTGAGCAACAGATCGCGGCAGCCTGCGCTGCCCACCGGCTGAACTGCGAGTCGGCGGTGATGACTCTGCATTTCCCGGATGCGCTCAGCGCCATGCGCTCGCTGAAAGGGATTGGAGCGACCCATCTGCATCAGGGGCGTGACGGCCCGCTGTTAACCCGACAGCGGCTGGCACAGTTAGAGGCGCACTGGCCGCGCGATCGGCACGGTTTCCGTCTCAGTTATCATTTAATTTATGGAGTAAGTTCATCATGAAGCGCTGGTTTATCACCGGCACCGACACCGAAGTCGGTAAAACGGTCGCCAGCGGCGCCCTGTTACAGGCCGCTCGCGCGGCAGGTTATCGCTGCGCGGGTTACAAGCCGGTCGCCTCGGGCTGCGAAATGACGCCTGAGGGGCTGCGTAACAGTGATGCGCTGGCGTTGCAGCGTTACAGCAGCGTGCCGTTAGACTATCAGCAGGTTAATCCGCTGGCGTTCTATGAACCGACATCGCCGCACATCGTCAGTGCCGAAGAGGGCAGGCCGATCACCCATCTGGCGCTGTCGACAGGCCTGGCGGCGCTGGAACCGCTGGCAGACTGGATTCTGGTCGAAGGGGCGGGCGGCTGGTACACCCCGTTATCCGCAACGCACACCTATGCTGACTGGGTCAGCAGCGAGCAGTTGCCGGTGATTTTAGTGGTCGGTGTCAAACTGGGCTGCATCAATCACGCTATGCTGACCGCGGAGGCGGTGCGCGCAAGCGGACTGCGACTGGCGGGCTGGATTGCCAACACCGTGGTTCCGCCCGGTCGACGTTATCAGGAGTATCTCACCAGCCTGACGCAACGCCTGCCTGCACCCTGTCTCGGCACCCTTCCCTGGCTGACCGATGCGGCGCAACAGGACAACTGCGGTCACTATCTGACGCTGCCAGAGTAAATCAGGCCACCGTCAGCCATTTGTTGACGGTGTGGTCATCCAGCTGCGCCATTTTGCCCTGCGCCACGTTACGCCCGCGATGCAACAGCAGAAAATAGTCTGCCACGCGACGGATCAACGACAGCCGCTGCTCCAGCAGCAGAATCGTCAGGCCATAGTCGAGGTTCAGCCGGCGAATCAGGTTACCCATCTCCTCTTCCAGCCAGGGTGACATGCCGTCGGTGGGCTCATCAAGAATCAGCAGTTTTGGCTGCAGCACCAGCGCACGCGCCAGGGCCAGCTGCTGCTGCTGATCGATCGGCAGATCGCCGCTGCGCTGCTGGCGTAACGAATAGAGCGCCGGAAACAGGTCAAACACCATTTCGGGAATAGCACGATGGCGGTCGGCCTGACTCGCACCGGCCAGCAGGGCGATCAGCAAATTATCTTCCACGCTCATCTGGGTAAAGATATGACGTCCCTGTGGCACATAGCCAATCCCCATCTGCGCCCGCTGTTCAGCCGGCTGCAGCAGCAGGTCGGCAGGCGGTGAGCCATCTTCTTTCCACGAGATCGATCCGCTGTTGATCGGCAACCGCCCCATAATGCAGTTGACCAGGGTGGTTTTCCCCATGCCTGGCCGGCCGAGAACGCCGGTGCAGGTGCCAGGCGACAGATCGAGATCCACATCCCACAGGATATGATTTTGACCGTAAAATTGATTTACCGAACGTAAACTCAGCATCTGACACTCTCCTTTCCGATCATTAGCCTGAATGCTTCCGCTCTGTGTCGTCTGGCAAACAAGTTATCAGCAATGGTCATCTCACCACTGCAGCACAGTGCGCGCGGTGCGCGTTGACGCGATTGAAACTTGCAATTACCAGGCCAGATTCGACAGCGGGTTTTTTTTCAGCCGCCAGCGCGGTTGAGCATCCGATATAGATGAGAAACGCTTATCAATTTCTGCAAGTGATAACCGGGCTGCACTTTCACAGTGCCAGCAGGCGGCATTTCTGGTGCAGCCGTGCAAAGATGAGGCAACGATTCTGATTAAGAATGGCGGGCTGAAGGAGTAAATTAGCAGCAGATTGTCTGAGTCAGTTAAAAAAAGCAGAACAATTTGTCAGCGGCAGTGGAGAAATTTAGCGGAAAAAAAATTATTTTCGGCGAACCCAGACGGCAGGGAAAAATTATACACAGCCGATGGCGGCGGGGCTGCCATCACTTATCCACCATTCCTGTGGATAACCTTGTGCATTAGATAATGAAAACAGGTTGAAAGCGAGGAAATACGCGGCCTGGTTACATAATGTCGAGAATCTGGGCTTTTCGACATAGCATAATTAAATCAATTACTTATTAAAAAACAAGCCTGCAAATTATCTGTCAGTTCATCGAACTGTAATTTTATGACGGTCTATTGACAAATGTTAAATCCGATCTCCGCCTGGGGATAACCTTGCGCAACAAACTGGCCGATAAAGCAAGCGGCAGGCGTCGGCGAAAAACTACCCCGACGATGGGGTTTACATTGCCCGAGTACTGTTTTTATATCCAGTATTATTTTCTGGCAAAATCACCATAGCAGAGTAAAATAGGTGCCTGCCCGCCGACTTCTTCAGCAGGAACTGCATTCATGAGTAAAGCCTTTAAATTAAATTCCGCTTTCAAACCTTCCGGCGATCAGCCCGAGGCGATTCGTCGTCTGGAAGAGGGTCTGGAAGACGGACTGGCCCACCAGACGTTATTAGGCGTAACCGGCTCGGGGAAAACCTTCACCGTGGCCAACGTGATTGCCGATCTCAACCGTCCAACCATGGTTCTGGCGCCGAACAAGACGCTGGCGGCTCAGCTGTACGGTGAAATGAAGGAGTTTTTCCCGGATAACGCGGTCGAGTTTTTCGTCTCTTACTACGACTACTATCAGCCGGAAGCCTATGTGCCCAGTTCTGACACCTTTATCGAAAAGGATGCCTCGGTTAACGAACACATTGAACAGATGCGTCTGTCGGCGACCAAAGCGTTGCTGGAGCGGCGCGATGTGATCGTGGTCGCCTCAGTCTCTGCGATCTACGGTCTGGGTGATCCCGACCTCTACCTGAAAATGATGCTGCACTTAACCCGCGGCATGATCATCGATCAGCGCAGCATCCTGCGTCGCCTGTCGGAGCTGCAATATACCCGTAACGATCAGGCGTTCCAGCGCGGCACTTTCCGGGTGCGCGGTGAGGTGATTGATATCTTCCCGGCGGAGTCAGACGATATCGCCCTGCGCGTCGAGCTGTTCGATGAAGAGGTGGAGCGCCTGTCGCTGTTTGACCCGCTGACCGGCCAGATCGACTCGGTGGTGCCGCGCTTTACTATCTACCCGAAAACGCACTACGTGACGCCGCGTGAGCGCATTATTCAGGCGATGGAAGATATCAAAGTGGAGCTGGCGGATCGCCGCAAAGTGCTGCTGGAAAATAATAAGCTGCTGGAAGAGCAGCGTATTACCCAGCGTACCCAGTTCGATCTGGAGATGATGAGCGAGCTGGGCTACTGCTCAGGCATCGAAAACTATTCACGCTATCTCTCCGGACGCGGACCCGGCGAAGCCCCGCCGACGCTGTTTGACTACCTGCCGGCCGACGGCCTGCTGGTGGTCGACGAATCGCACGTTACCATTCCGCAAATCGGCGGCATGTATAAAGGCGACCGGGCGCGTAAAGAGACGCTGGTGGAGTACGGTTTCCGCCTGCCGTCGGCGCTGGATAACCGTCCGATGAAGTTTGAAGAGTTTGAGGCGCTGGCCCCGCAGACTATCTATGTGTCGGCCACGCCGGGCAAATATGAGCTGGAAAAATCGGGCAGCGAAGTGATCGACCAGGTGGTGCGTCCTACCGGTCTGCTCGACCCGATCCTCGAAGTGCGTCCGGTGGCGACCCAGGTCGACGATCTGCTGTCGGAAATCCGTCAGCGGGTGGCGATCAACGAACGTGTGCTGGTGACGGTGCTGACCAAGCGTATGGCGGAAGATCTGACCGAATATCTTGAAGAGCACGGTGAGAAGGTGCGTTACCTGCACTCCGATATTGATACCGTTGAACGCATGGAAATTATCCGCGATTTACGTCTGGGTGAGTTTGATGTGCTGGTGGGCATTAACTTACTGCGTGAGGGGCTGGATATGCCGGAAGTATCGCTGGTGGCCATTCTGGACGCGGATAAAGAGGGCTTCCTGCGTTCCGAACGCTCACTGATTCAGACCATCGGTCGTGCGGCGCGTAACATTAACGGCAAGGCGATTCTCTACGGCGATAAAATTACCCCGTCGATGGCGCGGGCGATTGAAGAGACTGAACGCCGCCGCGAGAAGCAGCAGCAGTACAATGAAGAGAACGGCATTGTGCCGCAGGGCCTGAATAAGAAAATTACCGATATTCTGGAACTGGGCAACAACGTGGTGAAAACCCGTGGCAAAGCCAAACCGGCACGTCGCGGCGCGGCCGAAGCTGAAGCGGATTACCTGGCGCTGTCGCCGCAGGCCCTGCAGAAAAAGATCCACGAGCTGGAAGGGCAGATGCAGCAGCATGCGCAGAACCTGGAGTTCGAACAGGCGGCCAGCGTGCGCGATCAGCTGCATGAGCTGCGCACGCTGTTTATTGCCACCTCGTAACTCAGCTAAAGCCCTGAATGGCGTGTTCCAGCGCGACCCGCAGCAGCTGGCGGTCGTGACGATATTTGATATCGGCGGCCTCCAGCGGCTCACGCACAATCAGCCGGTTATCGACCTGGCTGATGTCGGCGGAGGGACTGACCACAATCGCGTCAATCACCCGTTTGCCAATGTAGCGCTCCATCATTGCCAGTTTATCGGCGACCGTCAGGCTGGCTGCTGCCGGGCTGAGTTCGCGACCCAGATTGCCGATAAAGACCATGGTGGCGGGCGTCCGACGCAGCGCCTGCGCCATCTCCTCCATCAGCAGAATCGGCATCAGGCTGGTGTAAAAACTGCCTGGCCCGATCAGGATTAAATCCGCTTCGCCAATTGCATCCAGCGCTTCCCGCGTCGGCTGGACGTTGGGATGCAACATCATCTCCTGCGGCGGCTGCTTCATCTCATCAATTGCAGTTTCACCGTAGACCATATTGCCTTCCACATCGAGCGCCACCAGATCCACCGGTTGCTCCGACATCGGAATCAAAAAGGCATCGACCTTCAGCAGGTTACGAATGATGTTGATCGCTTCCAGCGGACGCACGCTCAGGTGATCGAGCGCTTTCAGCATCAGGTTGCCGAGGTTGTGTCCAGCCAGCTCCCCGTTACCGGCAAAGCGATACTCAAACATCGCTGAGGCCACGCTCGGTTCGGCGATCAGCTGGTTGAGGCAGTTGCGCATATCGCCCCAGGCGATGCCGCCTTCTGAGCGGCGAATGCGGCCGGTTGAACCGCCGTTATCGGTGGTGGTTACAATGCCGGTAAGGCGTGAGCCGAGCGGCGACAGGGCAGACATCACGCGGCCTAAGCCATGTCCGCCACCCAGGGCCACCACGCGATCGAGATCGGCCAGTGTGCGATTCATACTTCTCCTTAACATCGTCTCGCGTGACGTCGCTCTAAACGCTAAACCCGCGCGGATGACTTGCGTCAAAATCTGAAGCGCATTTTAACGTATCCTGTCGCTAAAATGCGGTGAAAATTCGATATGTATCAGAATATATAGCGAAAACAGCGAATGGAAGAGTCGCGGAAATCGCGCTACCATCTTGATTAACCGCGCTGATCAACGGGTCAGCGTACACTCTAGCCTGATTGCCTACGTCTGCGGATAGGGGAGTCAGGCCGTAGCCATTGAGCTACCAGGGTGCAGAAAGAAATGACTGCATCTCCCAATCTGGAAAGGTGTTCTGGTGTCACAATTTACTGATGCATACGCGCGTAAGTTCTATTACCTGCGCCTGTCGGTCACGGATGTGTGTAACTTCCGCTGTACCTACTGTCTGCCTGACGGCTACAAGCCGCACGGCATTCGCAACAAAAGCTTTCTCTCTCTGGATGAAATCCGTCGTGTCACGCGGGCTTTCGCCGCTGCCGGCACGGAAAAAGTGCGGCTGACCGGCGGCGAACCGTCACTGCGTCGCGACTTTACCGACATCATCGCCGCGGTGCGTGAAAACCAATCGATTCGCCATATCGCCGTCACCACCAACGGTTACCGGCTGGCGCGCGACGTTAAGCAGTGGCGTGAGGCGGGCTTAACCGCGCTCAACGTCAGCGTTGATAGCCTCGATGCCCGTCAGTTTCACGCCATCACCGGCCAGGATAAATTCCATCAGGTGATGGCGGGCATCGACGCTGCCTTTGACGCCGGTTTTCACCAGGTCAAAGTCAACAGCGTGCTGATGCGCGATCTCAATAGCCGCAACCTGGCGACCTTCCTCGACTGGATCCGTACCCGTCCGATTCAGCTGCGCTTCATTGAACTGATGGAAACCGGTGACGGCGGTACCCTGTTTCGCGAGCAGCATGTCTCCGGCACGGTGATCCGTGATCAACTGATTGCCCAGGGCTGGCAGCGGCGTCAAAGCGGCCGCAGCGACGGCCCGGCCCAGGTCTTTTACCATCCCGATTATGTCGGTGAGATTGGCCTGATTATGCCTTACGCCAAAGATTTTTGTGCCAGCTGCAACCGTCTGCGGGTTTCGGCGCAGGGCAACCTGCACCTCTGCCTGTTTGGCGACGGTGGTGTGCCGCTGCGTGATCTGCTGGCCTCTGACGATCAGCAGGCGGAACTGCAGGCACGCATCGCCAGCAGCCTTGGGCAGAAAAAGCAGACCCATTTTCTCCATCAGGGCAACACCGGCATCACGCAGAATCTCTCTTACATTGGCGGTTAATTTCAGGAGGCGTTATGGGCAAAGCAGCCAGCGAATTTCAGGCGGTGCAGATTGCGGTGATGACGGTGTCAGATCACCGCGACGCCAGCGAGGATACCTCGGGCGACTATCTGCGCAACGCCGCCCTTGAGGCGGGTCACGAGGTGGTCGATCATGCCATCGTGCCGGATAATCTTTACCGCATTCGCGCCACCGTATCGCGCTGGATCGCCAGTGACGACGTGCAGGTGGTGATCATTAATGGCGGCACCGGCTTCAACCTGAAAAACAGCACGCCGGAAGCGCTACTGCCGCTGTTCGACCGCGAGATTGACGGATTTGGCGAGCTGTTCCGGATGATCTCCTATGAAGAAATCGGCGGCTCGACGCTGCAGTCGCGCGCCATTGCCGGAATGGCAAATCAGACCTTAATTTTTGCGGTGCCAGGCTCGACCAGTGCCTGCCGCAGCGCCTGGGAGCGGATTATTGCTGACCAGCTGGATGCGCGCACCCGTCCCTGCAATTTTGTCTCACATCTGAAAAAACGGTAAGTATGTCGCAACTCACACACATTAACGCCGCGGGCGAAGCGCATATGGTGGATGTCTCCGCCAAAGCGGAAACCGTCCGCGAAGCCCGGGCGGAAGCGCTGGTGCTGATGCACTCTGATACGCTGCAGATGATTATCGATGGCAGCCACCACAAAGGGGATGTGTTCGCCACGGCGCGCATCGCCGGTATTCAGGCGGCTAAACGTACCTGGGAACTGATCCCGCTCTGCCATCCGCTGATGCTGAGCAAAGTGGAGGTCAACCTGGTGGCCGAACCGGAACACAGCCGGGTACGCATCACCTCGCTCTGCCGCCTGACCGGCAAAACCGGCGTTGAGATGGAAGCGCTGACGGCTGCCTCGGTGGCGGCCCTGACCATCTACGACATGTGCAAAGCGGTTCAGAAAGATATGGTTATTGACCAGCTGCGCTTAATCAGCAAAAGCGGCGGCAAAAGCGGGGATTTTCAGGCGGTGTCCAGTGATTAAGGTGCTGTTTTTTGCTCAGGTGCGCGAGCTGATCGGTACCGCGTCGCTGGAGATGGCCGCCTCCTACCCGGATGTGGCCGCGCTGCGCGCTGCACTGGCGCAGCAGGGCGATCGCTGGGCGTTGGCGCTTGAATCCGGCAAGCTGCTGGCGGCGGTGAACCAGACGCTGGTACCGATGAGTCATGCGCTGAGCGACGGGGATGAAGTGGCCTTTTTCCCGCCTGTAACCGGAGGTTAAGATGGAAACCCAGATTCGCGTCGGCCCGGCACCCTTTGATATGGCAGAAGCGTATCGCTGGCTGGCTGCCTGTGACGTAGATGGCGCGGTAGTGACCTTTACCGGCAAAGTACGTAACCACAATCTCGGCGACGACGTCGCGGCTTTAACGCTGGAACACTATCCCGGCATGACCGAAAAAGCGCTGCAGGAGATTGTGGAGGCGGCCCGCCAGCGCTGGCCACTGCAGCGCGTCACCGTGATCCACCGCACCGGGGAACTGTTTCCCGGTGATGAAATTGTACTGGTGGGCGTTACCAGCGCACACCGCGGCAGCGCCTTCTCTGCCGCGGAATTCATTATGGATTATCTGAAAACCCGTGCGCCGTTCTGGAAACGGGAAGCAACCGCCGACGGCGATCGCTGGGTGGATGCCCGCGACAGCGATCACCAGGCGGCGCAGCGCTGGGATTAAGGCTGCTTCAGCTGTTCGGCCGGGCCAAAGTGGGTCTGGCCGTGGCTGTGTTCACCGCCGCCGTGGGTGCGTTGCAACTGAATCACTTCACCCTGTTGCCAGGCATTGGCCCCCGGTTCGGCCGGATGCGCCACGATATCTGCCCGCTGGGCGCGGATTTTCTTGCTGTCAACATCGAAACGCCGATCGCGATCGGCCAGCAGACGCGAGTCCATCTGCCCGTCAGCGGTAAAGCCCATCATCAACGCCGGAATGCCGATCGGCAGAGTTTTGTCACGATCGGTATGCCAGGTGTGCCAGGTTTTTCCGTAGGTGTTGACGATGCGCTTCATCAGCGCGTGATCGGCGGCCTCCGGTAAGCCGGGCGCAATCAGCGTGCCCGATTTCACTTCATACTGGTGGCTGTGCCACAGTTTCTTCTCTTCCGGTGGCAGAGTTTTATACAACCGCTCGCTGATGATGTACTCCACGCCCATCAGACGTGCATCGCGAGTGTTGCCGTCATAAATTACCGCCTGCATCACATCCTCATTCAGCACCGTCACATAATGGTGCGCCTCCATCTGACCGTTCTGATCGCCGTTGTAAAAATGGAAGCCGTCGAGGTAGGTATTGATAGCGTCGATCGGTGGACGGGACTGCATCACGTCCGCGCCGGTTTCCAGCAGTTTGAGTGATGAGGAGGTGGGTGCGCCAGGCGACTGCACCTGAGCCGGAGAATTATTGGCACCACATCCCGCTAACAGCAGGCTGAACGCCGCGACAGGCCAGAGTTTTAACATCGTAAGTTCCTTTAACGGTAAAAGAGGTAACCTTAGTACAGGTAAACAGGTTCAGGAAATCAGCCCTGCCGGTAAAACGACGGTAATGGTAGAGTAGGGGTTTGATTGATTCTGAGGACAGGCATGTCATCCACCCCAATTCTGCAACGTCTGACGCTGGTCGCCGCGCTGGTGCTGGCAGGCTGTAGCAGCAAGAAAACTCCCGAAGCGCCGGTCCGGCAGCCCGCCGATGTCAAAGCGCAAATCCAGCGGCTGTTGCCTGCCCACGTCAGCAACAAAGCGGACTGGACCGACGACATCTACACCACTTTTCGCACCCAGCAGCTCGATCCAAACGTCAGTAATCTGTGTGCGGTGATTGCGGTGGCGGATCAGGAGACCAATTTCAGCGCCGAAGCGACCGTTCCGGGTCTGCCGAAAATTGCCTGGGGCGAGATCAATCGCCGGGCGGCGAAGGTGCATGTGCCGGCCTTTGTGGTCCGCACCGCGCTACTGATTAAATCGCCGAACGGCGAGAGTTACGCTGCCCGTCTTGATAAGGTGCGCAGTGAGAAAGAGCTGAGCGCCATTTTTGATGACCTGATCGATATGGTGCCGATGGGGCAGACGCTGTTTGGCAATCTTAATCCGATTCACACCGGCGGGCCGATGCAGGTCAGCATCGCCTTTGCTGAAGCGCATGCCAAAGGCTATCCGTGGCCGATTGATGGCTCAATCCGGCGCGAAGTCTTTACCCGTCACGGCGGTATCTACTTTGGGACTATGCATCTGCTGGGCTATCCGGCCGATTACAGCAAGCCGCTTTACCGTTTCGCCGACTTCAACGCTGGCTGGTATGCCAGCCGCAACGCCGCGTTCCAGGCGGCGGTATCACGGGCGACCGGGATGACGCTGGCGCTGGATGGCGATCTGATTCTTTACGGCAGCGACAAGGCGGGCACCACCGAGCTGGCGGTGCGGACGCTGGCGAAGCAGATTGATATGAGTGACAGCGAGATCCGCCGCGACCTGGAGAAAGGGGAGGAGGCGGATTTCAGCGACAGCACGCTGTGGCGGCAAGTGTTTACCCTGGCCGATAAAATGGCTGGCCGTCGGCTGCCGCGTGAAATGTTGCCAGGCATTAAGCTGGAAAGCCCGAAAATCACCCGCAATCTGACCACCGCGTGGTTCGCGCAGCGCGTCGATAGTCGCTATCAGCAGTGTCTGTCGCGTCGTTAAGGGGATGTTGTGGCGCAGTTGAGTCGGGCTGTGCCACACTTAGTCAGGCTCCGTCCGCGGAGCACGTCCAAATCCGTTCAACAAGAGGTGCATCATGGACCGATATCCACAAAACGATTCAATTGTTCAACCTGCGTCACGTGGGCTGCAAGCCTATATGGCCCAGGTGTATGGCTGAATGACCTGCGGTCTGTTACTGACAGCGTTTGTCTCCTGGTTTGCCGCGCGGACGCCCGCGGTGATGGAGCTGGTGTTTGCTAATCGCATCACTTTCTTTGGGCTGATTATCGCGCAGCTGGCACTGGTCTTTTTCCTCTCCGGCATGGTGCATCGCCTGAGCGGCGTCGTTGCCACCGGGCTGTTTATGCTCTATTCGGCGCTGACCGGTGTCACCATGGCGAGTATTTTTCTGGTCTACACCTATTCGTCCATCGCCAGCACTTTCTTCGTCACCGCCGGAATGTTTGGTGCGATGAGCTTCTATGGCTACACCACTAAACGCGACCTCAGCCGCTTTGGCAGCCTGCTGTTCATGGCGCTGATTGGCATCGTGCTGGCCTCGCTGGTCAATTTCTGGCTGAAAAGCCCGGCGCTGATGTGGGTGATTACCTATATCGGTGTGGTGGTGTTTGTTGGCCTGACCGCCTATGACACCCAAAAGCTGAAAAATATTGGCGAGCAGATTGATGCGCGCGACACAGAGAACCTGCGTCGTTACTCGATTATGGGGGCTTTAACGCTCTATCTCGACTTCATCAACCTGTTCCTGATGCTGCTGCGGATTTTCGGCAACCGCCGCTAAGGTCACGTCACAGAAAGGGAGAGGCGCTCAGGTTGCGCGTCTCCCTTTTTTACTACGATTTCTGTAATTTCTGCTCGTTCTTATGACGCAGATGCTTCGCCCGACTCTCCAGCACCAGATAGAGCACCAGCGCCAGCAACAGCGGCAGAATGAAGTAGAGCACGCGGTAGGCCAGCAGGGCAGCGATGATCGCCCCATGCGTCGTGTGTTGACCGCTGAGCAGGGCGAGAAACACCGCCTCCAGTACCCCAATCCCGGCCGGAATGTGAATAATTACCCCGGCAATGCTGCTGATCAGTAATACCCCCAGTACCATCGGATAGCCGACATCCCGTCCCAGCAGCAGCCAGATAATCGCCCCCATCACCATCCAGTTGGCGCAGGAGACGGCAAACTGAAACAGCGCCATCCGCAGTGACGGCAGCTGTAGCGTCTGGCCTTTCACCGTCCAGCGGCGACGCTTCGAGAAGGCGCAGGCCCACAGATAGACCGCCACCAGTACCAGCAACACCACGCCGATCAGCCGCAGCGTGGTTTCACCAATAAACCAGCCGCTGGGGATCGACACCATCCCGGCGCTGAACACCACTCCGGCCAATAGGATATAGCCCAGCCAGTTGGTGGCAATACTCAGTGAAAAGATGCGGGTGATGGTGCCGCTGTCGAGCCCCAGGCGGGAATAGAGGCGGTAACGCATCGCCACACCGCCGACCCAGGTACTCAGCGTCAGGTTGAAGGCGTAACAGATAAACGACACCAGCATCACCTGTCGTTTCGCCAGCTTGTGGCCGCAATAGGCCCGGCCAATCAAATCGTAACAGCCGTACACCAGGTAACTGATCACCACCAGCCCGGCAGCGGTCAGCACCACAAACCGGTTGTAGTTGACGATCACGTCATAGACATCTTCCCAGTTCACCTTACGTGCATAAACCACCAGCAGCACAATCACTGCAATGAAGAACAGCACGGTGAGAATTTTTTTCGCCAGTTGCCAGCGTGGATGCTTTTTCGCCATCAGGGTTTTGCTCCTTCATTATCGGCTTCAACACGGTCCTGCGTCTCCATTTCCGGCTGAACCGGCGCATCGACCTGCGCCAGCAGCGGCGTATGCGCCGGTAACCAGCCGGCGATGGCCGGGAAATGACGCAGAAAGTGGAACACCACCACACTTTTACTCAGTTGCCACCAGTTACGCGGCGGCAGGCGATCGTCCTCTACCCGCTGGCAATCTTTAGCCAGCAGGGCTTCAAGGTTATCGCGTAACGTCTGGTTAAACTGACGATCGTGAATAATCAGGTTGGCTTCGAGGTTAAGCGACAGGCTGAGTGGATCGAGATTGCTGGAGCCAACGGTCGCCCAGTGATCGTCCCTGACCGCCACCTTGCCGTGCAGCGGACGACGGCAATATTCGTAGACTTCGACGCCCGCATCGACCAGGTAGTTGTAGAGCAGTTCGGCACCGACTTTGACAATCGGCATATCGGGTTCGCCCTGCACAATCAGCCGGACGCGCACGCCGCGCTGGGCCGCGTTGCGCATTTCGCGCAGCAGCCGGTAGCCGGGGAAGAAGTAGGCGTTAGCGATAATCACATCGCGTTTCGCCTCGCGCAGCATCTCCAGATAGTGCATTTCGATGTCATCACGGTGATCGTCGTTATCGCGATAGACATACAGCACCTGGGCGTCACCCGGCGTGGCGTTAACGGCCGGGCGGTGCGAACGCGATCCCCACCAGCGGCGGGTGGCCTGCTCGCTGCCAATCGCCTGCTGCAGATAGCGAGCGATATCACCGACCACCGGGCCTTTAACCTGCACCGCGTAATCCTGCTTGGCTTCCGGACCATAGTCACTGTTATGCTCAGCCGAGAAGTTAATCCCACCAACAAAGGCGACCACCTCATCCACCACCACCGTTTTACGGTGCAGGCGTCGGAACACGTTGGTGCGCATCCCCATCACCAGCGGGCGCGGGTCGTAATAGATGAAACGTACGCCCGCGCCGGTCAGACTGTTGACGAATTTGTCGGAGAGATCGGGCGAGCCATAGCCATCTACCATCACTTCGACTCTGACGCCGCGCTGGGCGGCCGCCAGCAGTTCGCGATGCAGGGCGTTACCGACCTCATCTTCAAACAGAATGAAGGTTTCCAGCAGCACGGTGCGTTCGGCGCGCTGAATCGCTCCGAATACCTGCGGGAAAAACTCTTCGCCATTCTCCAGCAGGCGCAGCTTGTTACCCTCTTGCCAGTGAAAATTCATAGATGAATCTCCACCGCCAGCGGCGCATGATCGGAAAGATGCGACCAGGGTTTTCGCGGCAGCGTCCACGGATGACTGACCGTGGCGTTACGCACGTAGATGCGGTCGAGCCGCAGAATCGGAAAGCGCGCCGGGAAGGTGCGCGCCGGGCGTCCGGTTTTCATACTGAATACCTCTTTCAGACCTGCGCCATGTTTTAGTATCTGGTTGGCGCGTCGCTGCCAGTCATTAAAATCACCGGCTACCACCACCGGCGCATCCGGTGGCAGTAAAGAGACCATCTCACACATCATCTTCATCTGGGCGTGGCGATGCGCCTCCTTCAGCCCCAGATGCACACAGATCACATGCAGCGTGCCGTGCGGCTCGGGCAGGGCGATCTGACAGTGCAGCATGCCGCGGTTTTCGCTGCCGGCCACTGAAATATCCCGGTTTTCATATTCGGTAATCGGAAAGCGCGACAGCACGGCGTTGCCGTGATGACCCTCCGGATAGACCGCGTTGCGTCCGTAGGCGTAATCGTTCCACATGGTATCGGCGAGAAACTCGTAATGGGGCGAGTCAGGCCAGTTTTCATGGTGCAGGGGATGGATGGCGTGGGTGCCCATCACCTCCTGCAGAAAGACCACATCCGCCGACGTTGCGCGTACGGCGTCACGCAATTCCGGCAGGATGAAGCGGCGATTGAAAGGGGCGAAACCCTTGTGTGTATTGATCGTCAGGACTTTAATTGAAAATCCTTGCTGGTTTTGTGGCATACTCGCGACGCACTCCTTTTCATCATCAATAGAATCAAAGTGTAGTCTTTGTCACAAATGGATGGTGAGGAAGGGCGATAATTAAGGCGTTATCCGAAAATTGTTTTACATTGAGGAAACCGTTTCCGGCTTGTGTCGGTA
>Ga0308167_1001446_pt1 | contig 27631 bp, 27 predicted proteins | sample PhyCR1_2_FD_202138 | JGI IMG/M metagenome (GOLD analysis project Ga0308167, IMG submission 202138) | Phyllosphere microbial communities from UC Gill Tract Community Farm, Albany, California, United States - DLSLRC.R1 | ecosystem: Host-associated > Plants > Phyllosphere > Unclassified | place... | reverse complement strand
ACAAGCCAGCTACCTCTGAAATTGCTGCTGGTCCTACCACTCTGGGTGACCTGCTGCGTGCACAAATGGAAAAACAGAACTAAGTTCTGTCAGACCATAGAAAAAGGGCGACTTCGGTCGCCCTTTTTTGTGCCTGAAATTCCCCCGCCTTTGTAGACGCTAGGCCTGCTTACCCTTGTGGGGGCAGGGCTTGCTCGCCCGGCTAGTTCACTGCTCACCCGAACCCGAACCCCCACCAAAACAAACGGTCACATTTAAAAGACAGACTATATTGAATGTAAGTCTTTGCTTTGCTTAGTCTTATGCGGTTTCGCGGTAGAGGTACGGCAATGAACAGATGCGTAATTGTAGTATTTGCAGCGATCGTCGTCTTGAGTGGTTGCACCACTAATACCAAGACCCATGCCTGCCGAGGCGTCAGTGGTATCGAAGTCGACTGCTCTGGGCTGGGCTCCAATTGGCAGCGCTGTGAGCGACGGGCGGCCAAGGAATGCAAGGGTCTAGGCTACAAGCTCATCACCCGCTCAGACGACGCCAAAGCCGAGGAGGGCGATACCTTTATGGGCTTCAACCCCGCAGGCTACGCCACTCGGACCATGCTGGTCATCTGCCACTAGCGCCGCTCCGGTCTGTAGCGTTCAGATATGTATATAAGTCAAGACATAGGCTGTTCAAAACCTGCAGGTCATGCTAAAACCTTTGTAGCAATTTTCCTAGCTGCTTGAAAAAGAAGGGAAAAATATGACCAAGTCGGAATTGATCGAACGCATCGTCACCCATCAGGGCCTGCTCTCGTCCAAGGACGTCGAGTTGGCCATCAAGACTATGCTTGAGCAGATGTCCCAATGCCTGGCCACCGGCGATCGCATCGAGATTCGCGGTTTTGGCAGCTTTTCTCTACACTACCGCGCCCCCCGCGTAGGGCGTAACCCTAAGACCGGCCAGTCCGTCAGTCTGGACGGCAAATTTGTCCCGCATTTCAAGCCGGGCAAGGAACTGCGGGATCGGGTGAATGAAGAGGAAGAGTAGGGAGCGGTAAGATATCAGCCACCTTTAACGCTAGTTTCAAATGGCATCTTGGATCTTTTCCGATCCGGTGCAGTGAGTTAACCAGCGCCATCTGTTCGGCAAATTTAAGGGCCTTGAGCCCTGAAATTTGCATCTTCCCTGCTTTCGAGTGCTGGAGAGCTAAAGATAAAATTTCAATACTAGTATAATAACGTGTTGTTATTTTCGCAGCTGGACTATTTTATTTTTCTGTGATAAAGGCCTGTTAGGGCTTTTTTGTTTTTAGTGAGAATGATTTTCATCCTTTGTGCTGTATCTGCGGGGTGAAAGCATGAAGGTAAAATGGCTTTATAAAAATCGCAGAGGCGATTTTTACGACAACGGATTAATGGAAATACACATGCTAAAACTGGACGACATCAAACTGGCTGTAATAGGCCTTGGTTACGTGGGTTTGCCACTGGCTGTTGAGTTTGGCAAGCAGCGCCCGGCGGTCGGATTTGACATCAACCAGGCAAGGATTGACGCGCTGAAGGCCGGGCACGACGCCACGTTGGAAGTCTGTGCTGCGGAGCTGAAAGAGGCTGGTTTGTTGTCGTTCAGTTCGAATCAAGAAGATCTAGTGGCTTGTAATACCTATATCGTCACAGTGCCGACGCCGATCGATAGTTACAAGCAGCCGGACTTGACGCCTCTGATCAAGGCTTCGGAAATGCTCGGTAGAGTGTTAAAGAAAGGCGATATTGTTATCTATGAGTCTACGGTTTATCCCGGTGCCACCGAGGAAGTCTGTGTTCCTGTGCTTGAGAAAGCTTCAGGCTTAAAATTTAATAGTGACTTTTATGCTGGTTATAGTCCGGAGCGAATTAATCCAGGTGATAAAGTTCACCGATTGACAAGTATCAAGAAGGTGACTGCCGGTTCGACTGCAGACGTCGCCGACTTGGTGGATAGGCTTTATAATCAAGTTGTGACCGCGGGTACGCACAAGGCTTCCAGTATCAAAGTGGCTGAAGCTGCCAAGGTGATTGAAAATACTCAGCGAGACTTGAATATTGCTTTGATCAACGAGTTGGCAATTATATTTAATAAAATGGGGATTGATACCGAAGCGGTCTTGGAGGCAGCGGGAACGAAGTGGAACTTCCTGCCGTTCAGGCCAGGGCTAGTTGGCGGTCACTGCATTGGTGTCGACCCTTACTATCTGACGCACAAGGCGCAATCGATCGGATATCACCCGGAAATTATACTGGCCGGACGCAGGTTGAATGACGGAATGGGGGCGTATGTTGTCTCGCAGATGGTCAAGGCCATGCTCAAGAAGCAGATTCAGGTAGACGGTGCGCGTATTCTTTTGATGGGTCTTGCGTTCAAGGAAAATTGCCCTGATCTGCGAAACACCCGTGTAGTCGATATCGTGAGCGAGCTAGCTGAATATAACATCGCTGTCGACGTTTATGACCCTTGGGTGAGCAAGGAAGAGGCTGAGGAGGAGTACGGCATTCGTCCTATTGCCGCTCCCGACGAGGCTGCTTACGATGGTGTGATATTGGCAGTAGCACATGAAGAGTTTCGTCAGGCGGGCGTAGCAAAAATACGCAGTTACGGTAAGACAAAGCACGTACTTTATGATCTGAAGTATCTATTGAAGGCCGAAGAATCTGATTTGCGTCTATAGAACGTTCGGTTGAGATAATTACTAGGGTAGGTGCAGCATGAATGGATATAAGAAGCTTCTTTCGGAACTTTCGACGTCACCAAAAAAATGGTTGGTGACTGGTGTTGCCGGTTTTATTGGCTCGAATCTTCTGGAAACACTGCTGTTGGCCGAGCAGTGGGTGGTAGGAATAGACAATTTTTCTACGGGGCACAAGAAAAACCTTGAAGAGGTGCAAAGTCTTGTTAGCGCCGAACAATGGGCACGCTTTACCTTTGTCGAAGGTGATATAAGGTCCCTGGAGGACTGCAACTCAGTTTGTCAGGGGGTTGACTACGTCTTGCATCAAGCAGCCTTGGGCTCTGTTCCGCGCTCGATAGATGACCCGATTAACACCAATAGCACCAACATTGATGGTTTTCTCAATATGTTGGTAGCTGCAAAAGGTGCAGGGGTGAAAAGCTTCACTTATGCAGCCAGTAGCTCCACTTACGGCGATCACCCTGGGTTGCCTAAGGTTGAGGCTATCATCGGCAAGCCTCTTTCTCCATACGCTGTGACAAAATATGTAAACGAACTCTATGCTGATGTATTTTCCCGCTGCTACGGTTTCAACACTGTAGGCCTGCGCTATTTTAATGTTTTCGGTAAGCGCCAAGATCCCAATGGTGCTTATGCAGCGGTTATCCCGAAGTGGATTTCGTCGATGATATCCGGTGAGGATATCTATGTTAACGGCGATGGCGAAACCAGTCGGGATTTCTGTTTCATCGAGAATACTGTTCAAGCTAACTTGCTCGCGGCGACCAGTACAAGTGCTGAATCCTTGAACCAAGTCTATAATGTCGCCGTGGGTGACCGCACGACATTGAATCAGTTATTTTCGTTGCTGGCTGCAGAACTTTCTAAGAATGCTGTTGTTTACCAGCGTAGTCCGGTATATCGAGATTTCAGGGCGGGTGATGTCAAGCACTCGCAAGCTGACATAGGGAAAGCCAAGGCGCTGTTGGGGTATGCTCCCAAGTATAGCGTGGAACAAGGTATTGCTGTGGCCATGCCTTGGTACGTTAACGCTTTGGCGCAAGGTGTTAAATGAATAGCTTAGAGTGGGTCAGCTTTCCTCCCCTAGGCGATGATCGGGGGTCTCTGGTTGCGATAGAGGCGGGGAAGACCGTTCCCTTTGAGATTAAAAGGGTCTATTACATCTTCGGTACACAAGAGGGTGTGGCTCGAGGTTTTCATGCGCACCGCAATCTGAAGCAAGTAGCGGTGTGCGTGATAGGTCATTGTGAAATGATACTGGATAACGGCTCCGTCCGGAGTATGGCTAGGTTAGACTCGCCGACCAAAGGGTTGGTCATTGGGGATCTGGTTTGGCGTGAAATGCATAACTTCAGTGAAGATTGTGTATTGCTGGTCTTGGCCAGTGAGCATTATGACGAGGGTGATTACATAAGGGATTATGCCGAGTTTTTGGCCGCCGTAGCGGATAGCCAGCCATCGGTCTGATGTAAACACCTAAGTCAATTTAGTAAATAAGATGTTTCATAAGTATCAAGCGAATGCGAGTGACTTTATCATGGTTGAGTTTTTGAATCTTAAATCTATCAACGCATCGATGCGTGACGAGTTGATTGGCGCGTGCACAAGGGTTGTAGACTCTGGTTGGTACATAGCGGGTCAAGAGCTGAACCAATTTGAGGCTTCGTTCGCCGAATACTGTGGCGCAAAGTATTGTGTTGGAGTGGCCAATGGCCTCGATGCGCTAGTCTTGACACTGCGTGCCTGGAAGTTGTTGGGTAAACTGCAGGATGGTGATGAAGTCATTGTGCCGGCAAATACCTATATTGCCAGTATTCTCGCAATAACAGAAAACAACTTGGTGCCTGTGCTGGTTGAACCCGATGAGCAGACGTTCAATCTGTCGCCTGAACGCACGCGTGCTGCTTTGACTTCTCGAACCCGAGTTATCCTTGCCGTCCATTTGTACGGGCAGCTTGCGTGCATGCCTGAGTTGATGGACATCGCTAAGTCCAACAAATTACTTGTGCTAGAGGACGCAGCGCAAGCACACGGCGCTAGCTCAAATGGGAAGAAGGCTGGTCACTGGGGCGATGCAGCAGGGTTCAGCTTCTACCCGGGAAAAAATTTGGGCGCATTGGGCGATGCGGGGGCTGTTGTGACCAGCAGTGATGAGTTAGCGAATGCGCTCCAGGCACTTAGAAATTATGGCTCGCATCAACGCTACCATAACATGTACCAAGGTGTTAATAGTCGGCTTGACGAAATTCAAGCGGCCATGCTGAGTGTCAAACTCAAGTATTTGGATGTTCAAACCGCGCACCGGCGGGAAATTGCCCAGTTCTACATGGACCATATCGAGAATCCGACTATTGCGTTGCCCTTGCGACCAGGTGTTGACGTGCGGAATATGAAATCTCATGTCTGGCACCTATTTGTGGTGCGCAGTGAACAGCGAGAGGCACTGCAATCACATTTATTGAAGCACGACATACAGTCGTTGATTCACTATCCTATTCCGCCGCATAAGCAAGCAGCCTATCAGAGCCTGAATGGACTATCCTTGGAGGTGACAGAAAATATCCATCGAACAGTTCTGAGCCTGCCGATTGGGCCGACTCTGAGCATCGCGGACGCAGCGCAGGTTGTCGAGGCGTGCAACAGTTTCAACGGCGTCAGCGCATAATGACTTTTGTAAGAACCAGCCTGCTCAATGCTGTCGCGGTTGTAATTAAAATGCTTACCTTGCTAGGGATAAATAAAATATTGGCCGTGTATGTGGGGCCTGCAGGGTATGCGGCATTAGGGCAGTTTCAAAACTTGGTTCAGATGATCACCACTTTTGCCGGTGGTTCAATGAATACAGGTGTGACAAAGTACACAGCGGAATATGCAGGTGATAGCGCTCGGCAGCACCGGATATGGGCCACAGCAGGTATTGTCTCTTTAATTGGAGCTTGCATTGCAGCCTTGTTGATCGCTTTATTTTCAAAACCTCTGGCACGTTACTTCTTAAGCTCTGAAACCCATTACACAGTCTTTTATTGGCTTTCCTGTGGTTTGATTTTTTTTGTTCTAAATTCATTGTTGTTGGCGATACTGAATGGTAAGAAAGAAGTCGCGGCCTACGTGTCTGCCAATATTATTGGCAGTCTACTGAGCTTCGTAATTGTCGTTGTTTTATCCGTATATTTTGGGCTGTACGGTGCGTTGGTGTCACTCTCCATCTACCAGTCTATCGCCTGCGTCGCAACGGCCTATATCTGCTCGCGTAAATCTTGGTTCCGCTTTCGATTGCTGGTTGGTGCAATTGATCGACAGGCGCTATTAAAACTGTTGCAGTTTTCGCTTATGGTTGGAGTGTCGGCTGCGTGTGTACCCTTGTCGAGTATGTTGGTCCGTAATTATTTGATAGGCGCCTACGGGATTGATTTTGCCGGTTACTGGGAAGCGTTGACCAGACTTAGCGGCGCCTACCTGATGCTGGTTACTACCACTTTAAGTTTGTATTTTCTCCCTAGATACTCGGAAATCAAATCGGTCACTAAGCTTAGGGTTGAAGTTATAAAAGCACTGTTCATGATTGTTCCCATTGCACTGTTAGGAAGTGCTAGTGTTTATCTGTTAAGGGAGTGGTTGATAAGGTTGCTATTTTCCAGTGATTTTCTACCGATAGAAAGTATGGTCGCTTGGCAGGTGGTTGGCGATACATTGAAGATAACCAGTTGGGTACTGGGTTTTTTGTTGTGGGCGAGAGCCTTGGTCATTCCTTTTATCGTCACTGAAGTTATATTTTCATTTGGTTTTTTCTTTGCGACAAAGTTTTTTTCGGCCCATTACGGCAGCGATGGAGTGGTGATAGCTTACGCGGTTAACTATTTTTTGTATTTAATAGCATTAGCCCTGTTTTTCTTTTTTTGGTTTCGAAAGCATAAAATTATTGAAGATGGCGAGGGGATAAGGAATGTTTAAGGTAAGTATTATAGTGCCCTCGTATAATCACTCGAGTTTCGTCTGTGCGACAATTGAGTCGATAATGAATCAAACGGCTGCGCGCAGCAGTTATGAGTTGATAGTGGTCGATGATTGTTCTCCGGATGACAGTGTTCAGAAAATTAGGTGTCTTCAAGAGAAATATGATTTTGTATTTATCGAGAGTGAAGTAAATACTGGTGTGAACGGTGCTATCGAACGCGCCTTGGAAGTGTGCAGTGGTGCATATATAGCGCTGATTGGTTCGGACGACGTGTTGCTGCCTAATAAAGTAGCAGATCAAGTTAGCTTTTTGCGTGCAAATGATGTTGATTGTGTTTATTCGTTGGGAGAAATAATCAACGAACAAGGTAATGTTTTTACCAGGCAAAACCTGTCTGAATTCGAGCGTGCTTTAAATTCCGGTCAAGGCTACACATTTTGTGCCGTCGATGACACCTCTGGACCTTTGCTACAGTCTGCGATGATGAAAGCAGATTTAATGCGAGAGGTTTCGGGGTTGAGAAGGAAGTTTAAATCAGATGACTGGGTTGTGCTGCTGTATTTTCTAAAAAGCTATAAAGTTGGGTTTCAGAACTTAGCAACGTTTCAATATCGACTTCATCCCGGCAATACCCATTCGGACTGTTGGAAAACTCTTCCAATGAGACTTGAAGTTCCCTGTATGTTTTTTTTGGAAGAAGAGTCAAGTTTGCGTAGTAAGTCTATATCTAATATATTTTTTTCGCACTCTGCAAGCCTCTTTAGAGGACGTAAGTATTTGTCTGGTATTCGTTTTTTGCTGGCGGGCCTTTGCTTTGGTTTTCCATTGAAAAAACTGGTTCGGTTGGTGAGTAAGAGGCTTGTAGGATGAGTGTGCTATCAGTTTCCATTATTGTTCTTACCTATAACCACGAGTCGTTTATCTTGGAGGCGTTGCAGTCGGTTGCACTCCAGGAATATCCTGGCGTTCAAGTGGTCATCGGTGATGATGCGTCAAGCGATCGAACTTGTGAAGTGATCGATCAGTTTGAACAACAATCCGGAATGAATATTGATAAAGTTTATTTCGATGCAAATGTTGGTATTACCAAGAATTTTAATGCGTGTCTGGAACGTTGTCAGGGAGATGTGATTTTTGTGCTGGGTGGGGATGACGTTTTCTGCCATGGAAAGATCGCAGCCCAAGTGCAGCATCTTGAAGACAATCCAAATGTCACAATTTCGTATCATGAGGTTGAGGTGTTTGACTCTGACTCAAATCGAGTCATGTATCTCTATAATGAAATGCATGGTAAGCACGAAGGTGGAGCGGCACAGTTGGTCCGACGTGGCGCATTCGGTTGTGGTTGTTCGGTAGCGATCCGAAATAAAAATTTGCCAGCCTGCGATGAACGCATAAAGTTTGCGTCAGACTGGCTTTGGTATATAGAAGTATTGATGCTTTCTGGTGGCGAAATTAAGTACCTTGAAGGTGTCTACGCGCGTTATCGCAGGCACGCCAACAACATCACGGGTGGTAGTCATTTGCAGCAGCAGTATGCAGAAGTTATGCAGACTCTCGATATCGTTGCTGAAAAGTATCCCTCGCTCAAGGCGGTCGCTAGCAAATCTGTTTCCGAGCGAAATATAGCATACTCTATGAAATTTTTTATTGCTGGTGAGTATCGGCGGGGACTGTCGTTGTTCAAAAAGGCCATGTCTACAAACTGTCTTGCCCCCCTGTTTTTTTTGCGTATTAGGATTAGGCGTATATTGAGGTTGTTTCGATAGTTAGCAGTTGGGATGTTTTTTGTTGATTTATTTTGTAATTGATGCTGGTAATATAACCCGTCGGGGGCATAGATGGACGTCAAAAAAGCTAGGAAAATAGTTGGTGCCGTCGTTTCGTTAATTTTACTGGCAGGGCTTATGTTTTACTTGAGCCCTGCGGATATTCTGTCCCACGCACAACAGTTTCCTGCTGCCTTGTTGGTGTTGGTTTTTGCTCTCATGGTTGCGAACGTGGTCGTAGTGACCTTCAGGTTCTGGCGTATTTTATCTCATTTTGATCATCCGCTACCTTGGCTGTTAGTGTTTAAAGCCAGTGCGGCTGCAAATATTGCCTCTTTATTAGTGATTCCTTTATTCGGGCAAATGGCCGGCCGTCAGGCAGTTTTACAATCTGCGGGTGTATCGGCGGTCGAAAACGCAGTCATTGCAGCCTATGAGCGGACAATTGTCGCGGCAATCAGCGCCGCTTTTGCCATGCTTGGCGCTTTGTATTTACTTGAAGGGGTTGTTAGCAAATATCTAGATGAGTTGCCGGTCGTCGAGATATTCTCAGTGTTACTGTTTGCGTTGGTTTTAAGCTTGGTGCTGGGCATTGGTAGGTTTGAAATTAAAATTGGCAATAGTTTACTGGCAAAAAGAAATGCCAAGCGACTGTTGGAGGTTGCGTTAATATCATCCACAAGCAATTTTTTGATGTTGACGTGTTTTGTTTGCCTTTTTTCTGTGGTGGCTCCAGATGTCAGCATGTTGCAGCTGTTTTCTGCTGCAGCCATTGTATCGTTTGCCGCAGGGTTACCCGTTAGCTTTGGTGGCTGGGGGCTGCGCGAAATCGTTTCGGTTTCTGTCTTGGGGACATTCGCTGTAAGTGCCGAACAAGCCCTCGCAGCCTCTATACTGTGTGGTCTTCTATCTGTACTTTCGGTGATTAGCTTGGCGCCATTCGCCTTGCGCAAAGCTAAGCATACAATGGCTCGGCCAGCGGAAGGCTCCGAGACGAACACCCCTTTAGCCCAGCGTAAGCTTGGTGGGTCTGACCTTGAGCGCTCAGCGGCGTGGGTGCTTTGTTTCTGCGTATCGTTGTTTATTTTTTTCCAAATAATAATTAAATACGGTGAAAGTGCTATCAGCGTGAACCTGGCTGACCCATTTGCGATACTTGCGCTGTCGGTAGTTCTCTTGAATGCAGTCTTTAGTCGTTCAGCCCCACGCTGGCGATTTCTTCGGGTCAATTCGTTGTTGTTACTTATTACGCTTGTTATGTTCCTAGGTTATGTTCACGGCTTCTACAGTATTGGAGCTAACGGTTGGGCAATAGGTAAGATATTCGGCTGGTTTGTTTTGCTGGGATTTGCATCATCTGGTTACCTTGCTGCCGCATACTATGGTTTGCCTGGCGCAAGGCGAATAATCGAAACCATGGTTGCAGTTATCTGTGTGATCATCATCTCGCAAATTGCACTTAGGGTTCTGCATCTGTACGGGATAATTCATTGGTCCGGTTTTACCTACTCAATTGATGGTTACGTCGGTAATAGGAATGCACTGGCATTTCAGATCATCTGTGTCGCTGCTGCGTTTATTAGCTTGTCGCCGCTTTATCAGAGTGGGCGCTTACGGGCGTTTCCGTCCATTAAGTGCAGCGATTTTGCCGTTATGGCGCTGGCGATAATGATAACCGGAATTTTCTATACATCTTCGCGCTCAGGTATTGTCACTATTCTAGTACTGCTGTTGTTCGCTGGAGTCTTCAATATGATGAAGCGCTCTAATTTACTGGCATCGTTTATCGTTTCCTGTGTCTTCTATGCTGTCATAATTTACTTTCCAGCGGTGCTTGATTTTTTTGGTGATCTGCTTTCATTCGTGCTTGGTGATAATTTTTCATTCCCACATATACAAACTCAACCTGAATTTTCAATGTCCGAGAGTGACGCAGGTAGAGCTTCTATCAATAGTGCGGCAATTACCGCCTGGCTACAGTCTCCCTGGTGGGGAAACGGCTTAGGCTACTTTTTTCACAAGAGCAGCCAGCTTGTCGGTTTTCCTGTGATTATTCACAACACTGCGCTGTGGGTGCTTACTGAGTTTGGCGTTGCTGGATTGAGTTGTTTTGCCTTGATGTTCATTTATCTGTGTGCCAGTGCATTCTTAAAAAAGAAGCGCGGTGTCAGAGATAATGCAATTCTTTTGTTGCTATTAGGTTTTGCTTTAATGAGTCTTTTTCATGAGGTTATGTATCAGCGAGTATTTTGGTTTTTGCTCGGTCTCTTGCTCGCGTCGCAGTTTGTTCGTACGCCAATCAATCTAAGTACGGCCGCTCTCGCGACTTCCTCAGCTCAAACAGATTAGTAGGTATTCTTCATGTGTGGCTTAGTAGGTTATCTCGCACAGAGCAGCGTCCCATTGGATGAGGCAGTGTTGCAACGAATGACATCAACCCTGACCCACCGCGGTCCAGACGCTGCCGGCTACTGGACGGATCGCGAAGACGGTGTTGCCTTAGGGCATAGAAGGCTGTCAATTCTGGATCTGTCTCCCGCGGGCAGCCAACCTATGGTTTCTCCTTGCGGTCGCTACGTTATCGCTTTCAATGGCGAGATTTATAACCATCTTGATCTTAGAGCCACACTGCAGTCGATTGATTCAGGCCTGCAGTGGAGAGGGCATTCGGATACCGAGACATTGCTCGTCGGCTTTAGTCTATGGGGGGTGGAAAAGACGCTTCAGGCATCTGTAGGTATGTTTGCAATCGCTTTGTGGGATAGGCAGGAAAAACTGCTCACCTTGGCCAGAGATCGCAGTGGTGAAAAGCCACTCTATTACGGGTGGCAAGGCGGTATTTTTCTCTTCGGCTCCGAATTGAAAGCCCTCAAGGCACACCCTGCTTTTTGCGCGGATATCGATCGAAGCGCCTTGGTGCTGTTGTTGAGGCATAATTGTGTGCCGGCGCCCCATTGTATCTATCAGGGCATGTTCAAACTGATGCCGGGCACTTACATGCAGCTTCGGGTTGATCTTCAGGGGAGAGCCGAGACTTTAGGGACCCATACTTACTGGAGCCTTAACACTGTAGTTGCGCAAGGCTTGTCAGCACCCTTTGTCGGTACTGATAGCCAAGCGGTTGATTTGCTGGAATCTCGGCTTTTGCAGAGCCTTGACGGACAAATGCTTTCTGATGTTCCGTTAGGGGCCTTTCTCAGTGGGGGAGTCGACAGCAGTACTATCGTTTCTCTGATGCAGGCACAATCCGCCAGGCCCATACGCACGTTTACCATAGGTTTTGAAGAAGGCGGGTATGACGAGGCCGTGCATGCCAAAGACATTGCTCGTCACCTTGGCACGGAGCACACAGAACTCTATGTGCGTCCGGAAGATGCGTTAGCTGTTATCCCTCAGCTGCCATCCATATACTGTGAACCTTTCAGTGACAGTTCACAGATTCCCACTTATTTGCTCAGCAAAATGGCGCGTGAGCATGTGAAGGTTGCCCTTAGCGGTGATGGCGGTGATGAGCTGTTTGGTGGCTATAACCGCTATTTGAGTGCGCGCAAGGTATGGGGGGCCATGCAGCGTTTGCCCCGGCCTGTGCGGGCAGCGACTTCGTCGATGTTGAAAGCAGTGCCGCCCGTCACTTGGGACAAGCTGTTCAAGTTAGGCAGACCACTGATACCCAAGCGGCTGCATATCACGACCCCCGGCGACAAAGCGCATAAGCTGGCTGATGTTCTGGGCTTGAGTACCGGGGAGGAGTTCTTCTATCGCTTGGCCAGTCACTGGGACGATCCAGCAGGTTTAGTGTTGGGCGCATCCGAGCCGGAGACACTCTTTACCCGATCATCTGACTGGCCTGTTACTGATAGTTTTGAGCACTGGATGATGGCTATGGATGCCCAGACGTATATGGCTGACGATATTCTGGTCAAAGTGGATCGCGCGGCGATGGCCGCCAGTCTTGAAACGCGTTCCCCATTGCTCGACCATCGTGTGGTGGAGCTGGCTTGGAAGATGCCATTGCACTACAAGATTCGTGCGGGCGAAGGTAAGTGGCTGCTCAAGCAGGTTCTATATCGTCATGTGCCTAAAAATATGATCGAGCGCCCAAAGCAGGGCTTTGGTATTCCCCTTGATAGTTGGCTGCGAGGACCGCTTAGAGAATGGGCTGCTTCCTTGCTCGACTCGTCCAGACTTGAGTCGGAGGGGTATTTCAGATCTGCGCCGATTCGAAAAATGTGGGAGGAGCATTTACTGGGCGTGCGTAATTGGCAGCATCAGCTTTGGACTATCCTGATGTTTCAGGCTTGGCTGGAGGAGCAGCGAGCATGAGTATTCTGGTCATCGCCAGCTACCCTGACTCACTGGTCAATTTTCGTGGGCCGTTACTGGACGCTTTGCTTGCCAAGGGGTTGGCTGTGCATGTTGCTGCCCCCGACCTGACTTCAAGTCATCCCGTGCGTTCTTTACTGGAACGCAAAGGCATCACCGTTCATTCAATCTCATTGAATCGCACGGGGATGAACCCTGTCTCTGATTTTTTCACTTTAATTCAACTGTGGAGGTTGCTCCGGGTCTTACGTCCGAGTTACGTATTGGCCTATACCGTTAAGCCAGTTGTCTACGGGTTGATTGCAGCTCGTTTCGCCAGTAAAAAAATAACACGAATAGCGCTGATTACCGGCCTGGGTTATGCGTTCCAGAAACAGCACAGTGGCGGGCGATTGAGCCTGATGGTCAAAACGCTTGTGCAGCGTCTCTATAGGTATTCTTTGTCTGGCGCACACGCTGTTTTTTTCCAGAACCCGGATGACCAGGCATTGTTCCTGGACATAGGTATTCTCAGTGCAGAATCGAGATCTACGGTAGTCAACGGTTCTGGCGTTTGTCTGGATGATTTTACGGTTGCTCCTTTGCCTGAGCAAATACGGTTCCTGTTGATCGCCAGGTTGTTAGGTGACAAGGGGGTGCGGGAGTACGCGATGGCTGCGCGGAAAATACGTATGCTTCACCCAGACGTAGCTTTTGATCTGGTGGGTTGGATCGACGATAACCCTGATGCCATCAGTGAGCAGGAGCTTCAAGGCTGGATTGCTGAAGGAACGCTGGAGTATCACGGCAAGTTGAGCGATGTCAGGCCTGTTATTGCGGCTAGTAGTGTTTACGTTTTGCCTTCCTACCGCGAGGGTACGCCTCGTACCGTGCTGGAGGCCATGTCCATGGGGCGGGCTATTATTACAACAGATGCTCCTGGTTGTCGTGAAACGGTAATCGAGGGGCTCAACGGTTTTATGGTCACGGTCCAGTCAGTTGATGAACTGGTGAACGCAATGTCTAAATTTGTTGAATGCCCACAACGGATTGTCAGTATGGGCGCAGCCTCGAGAAAACTTGCCGAAGACAAATATGACGTTAATAAAGTCAATAACGTTATGCTTGCGGTGATTGGCCTGTGATTTTCATGGCTACGGCCTATTGTTCATTCGGTTGATTAAAGTACAGGGTGTTAGAGTGTAATCATGTTAAAGCGTATATTTGATGTTATCAGTGCTGGGCTGGCAATTGTCTTGCTGTCACCTGTTATCTTGGTTGTGGCGCTGCTCATACGCAGGAAGCTCGGTTCGCCGATCATCTTCCGGCAAGTGCGCCCGGGATTGGCGGGTAAACCCTTCGAAATGGTTAAATTCCGCACCATGAAAGACTCGGTCGACGGCTCCGGTGCCCCTTTGCCCGACGCTGAACGGCTTGGCCCCTTTGGTCGACTTTTGCGCTCTTCAAGTCTGGATGAGTTGCCGGAGTTGTGGAACGTACTCAAAGGTGAGATGAGCCTGGTGGGGCCACGACCTTTGTTGATGGAATACCTCCCGCTGTATTCCGCTCATGAATTTCGGCGACATGAAGTTCGCCCCGGTATCACTGGCTGGGCGCAAGTAAAGGGCAGGAACTCCATCGGATGGAAGGAAAAGTTCGAACTGGATGTTTGGTATGTTGAAAATAAAAACTTTTGGCTTGATCTAAAAATTTTGTTCCTGACTGTGAAGAAGGTTATTAAGCGCGATGGTGTAAGTGCAGAGGGTGAAGCGACAATGTCCAAATTCAAGGGCGATCAGCAGTGATGCGCCTTGCCATCTTAGGCGCCGGTGGCCATGGCAAAGTGGTTGCGGACACTGCTGAGGCTTGCGGCTGGAAGGAAGTAGTATTTTTTGACGACTCATGGCCGCAGTTGACCCGTTGCGGTGTCTGGCCTGTACTAGGTGACTCCGCATGTCTGCGCAATACACTTTCTCAGTTCGACGGTGTTGTGGTGGCTATTGGCGACAACAAAACCAGGTTGAGGATTACGCAAGAGCTTCAGGCGTCCGGTGCAAAAATTGCGACTGTTGTACACCCGCGGGCGAACATTAGCCGCTACGCAGAAATTGCTGCTGGCAGCGTGATATTTGCCGGTGTGTCGGTCAACGCCGGTGCGGTCGTTGGGCAAGCTGCGATACTCAATACGGGGTGCAACGTGGACCATGACTGTCGATTGGGACAGGGTTGTCATGTCAGTCCGGGTGCGAGCCTTGCGGGAGCAGTGGTGCTAGGCGACCTCTGCTGGGTTGGAATCGGAGCTTCTATCCGGCAGTGTATCCATATCGGTTCGGCGGTTGTGATTGGTGCTGGAGCTGCAGTAGTTGCTAACGTGATGGATGATGTCACCATTGTCGGCGTGCCAGCCCGACGGCTCAAGTAACACAATTTATGCTCTAACCTTTGTATGCTCAATGAGCTATATTTCATAATCGCTATTTTATCTACAGGGTCTTGACAGTGCTGAATTCTCCATTTTCTCCTTGGCCGTCCTTTTCTGAGGAAGAAGCCAATGCCGTCAAAGAAGTGATTTTGTCAAACAAAGTTAATTATTGGACTGGTCAGGAATGCCGAGAGTTTGAAAAAGAGTTCGCTGCGTGGGCCGATACTTCATATGCGGTCGCACTTGCCAATGGTACTGTTGCACTGGACCTCGCACTGCGCGCACTAGGGATCGGCCCTGGTGATGAAGTAGTGGTTACTTCCCGGACTTTTCTTGCCTCTGTCTCCAGCATTATTAATGCCGGTGCCACGCCCATATTTGCTGATGTAGATCCTGACTCGCAAAATATTACTGCGCAGACAATACAGGCGGTTCTAACGGCGCGTACACGTGCAGTTATCTGCGTGCACCTTGCAGGTTGGCCCTGCGACATGGATCCCATTATGCAGTTGGCGCAAGCGTATGAACTCAAGATCATTGAGGATTGTGCCCAAGCTCATGGTGCTACCTATAAAGGGCGACCGGTTGGTTCGATCGGTCATGTCGGAGCTTGGTCCTTCTGCCAAGACAAGATCATGACCACGGGTGGTGAAGGTGGCATGGTAACGACAAGCGACCAGCATTTATGGTCGTTGATGTGGTCTTTTAAAGATCATGGTAAAAGTTGGAGGGCTGTTTATGAAGATTCCCACGCTCCCGGCTTCCGCTGGGTTCACGAGAGCTTTGGCACCAATTGGCGCATGCTTGAAGCTCAAGGTGCCATAGGCAGGATACAGCTCAAGCGCATGCCCGAATGGCATCGCCAGCGTCTGGCTTTCGCAGAGAAAATTTGGTCTTGTGCTCGAGATGTTAAAGCTTTACGTGTGCCTGCGCTACCAACAGAAATTACTCACGCCGCTTATAAATGTTACGTGTTTGTTGAGCCTGCGGCCTTGGCGGATGGCTGGAGTCGCGATCGTATCATTCAAGAAATCAATGCACTTGGCGTTCCATGTTTCTCAGGTTCTTGCTCCGAAGTTTACCTTGAGAAGGCCTTTGAAAGAACGTCATTTCGCCCGCAACAGCGTTTATCAGTGGCCAAGGAGTTAGGTGAAACGAGTCTGATGTTTTTGGTCCATCCAACGCTCAAAGAGTCCGAAGTGGCCAAGACCTGTCAGGCATTGACAGAGGTGATGGCTTTGGCTAGTCATAGGGATCTGGCGTAAAGCTGGTATTCAATAATTATAGGTTTGGTTTCAGGAGCGGTGTTTAGTGTTTCAGGGTTTAATGGATAGACTGCGCCTTCAATTGCTGAGTCTCACTCGCCGTCAAAAGCGGGCGTTTCAGGTTTCTGCTGACATTTTGATTGTTTGGCTGGCTTTGTGGATGTCCTTCGTCGTTCGTCTGGGTATGGACGATTTTGCTTACCCTCTGGTATTTCACGGCTGGTTGTTCGTGGTCGCTCCGGTTGTGTCCATTCCATTTTTTGTAAAGTTTGGCATGTATCGCGCTGTCATGCGGTACTTTGGTAACGATGCCCTGATTGCAATTTTCAAGGCTGTCACCCTCTCTTCATTATCATTGACCGTTGTTATTTATTTATTTGGCAGTCAACAAACAGTTGTTCCCAGATCAATTGTTTTCAACTATTGGTGGTTGAGCCTGGTTGCCATCGGTGGGCTGCGCTTTGCCATGCGCCAGTATTTTATGGGCGATTGGTTCTCGTCCTCCCAAGGTAATACGTTTTCCGGTGCTGACTCACGGATGACCAAGGTAGCCATCTATGGCGCGGGTGCTGCAGGTAACCAACTAGTGGCGGCCTTGCGTATTGGCAAGGCTATGCGCCCAGTGGCGTTTATTGACGATGATCGTGGTATTTGCGATCGCGTTATTTCAGGTTTGCAGGTGTATAGACCTGATCAAATTCAGAGGATGCTCGACGCTACTGGTGCTGAAGAAATACTCCTGGCCATTCCATCTTCTACTCGCGCACGGCGAAAGCAGATTTTGGGTTTTCTCGAGTCATTCCCGCTTCATGTACGAAGTGTTCCTGGATTCATGGACCTCGCCAGTGGTCGCGTCAAGGTTGACGACATTCAAGAAGTCGATATTGCTGATCTACTCGGTCGTGACGCGGTGCCGGAGAATCCAGACTTACTAGCTCGTTGTATCACCGGTAAGACCGTATTGGTCAGCGGTGCTGGTGGCTCGATAGGCTCTGAATTGTGCAGGCAGATACTTTCACTTGACCCTGTTTCGATCATTTTGTTTGATCATAGTGAGTTCAATCTCTACAGTATTTTAACCGAGTTGGAAGGCCGCGTTTCCAGAGAAGCATTGGCTGTCAAGCTGGTGCCTATATTGGGGTCGGTAAGAAATCAAGCAAAGCTGCATGAGATTATGTTGGCTTGGAAGGTTAGCACGGTCTATCACGCTGCCGCATACAAACACGTGCCGATGGTTGAGCATAATATCGCCGAAGGTATCTTGAATAATGTGGTTGGGACCTTGCACACTGCCCAGGCCGCACTGCAAGCCCAGGTAGAGAACTTTGTTCTCATATCGACGGATAAAGCGGTACGACCTACCAATGTGATGGGCAGCACCAAGCGATTGGCTGAGCTCATTTTACAGGCGCTTAGCCGTGAAGCTGAACCTCTCCTGTTTGGCGGGCAGGCGTCCTGTCTCAATAAAACCCGGTTCACTATGGTTCGTTTTGGAAATGTCTTGGGCTCTTCGGGCTCTGTCATTCCTCTTTTTCATAGACAAATCAAGATGGGTGGGCCATTAACGGTCACCCATCCAAATATCACGCGTTATTTTATGACGATTCCTGAGGCTGCACAGTTGGTTATTCAGGCGGGGTCAATGGGGCAGGGCGGCGATGTCTTTGTTTTGGACATGGGGGAACCTGTCAGGATAATAGAGCTTGCAGAAAAAATGATTAATCTGTCGGGTTTCTCTGTTCGATCCGAGAAGAACCCGACCGGCGACATCTCTATTGAATGCACGGGGCTGCGCCCCGGTGAAAAGCTTTATGAAGAGTTGTTGATCGGCGACAATGTCATTCCCACCCAGCACCCAATGATCATGTGTGCTAGCGAGGATCATCTGTCTTGGGACGTTCTAAAAGGCAGACTTGACGAACTGTTGGCTGCCGTTGAACGTGGAGATTACTCGCTCGTTCGTCAATTGCTGCGGCATACTGTTACAGGCTACGTTCCGGAAAGTGATATAGTTGATTGGTTCTACCTGCAGGCATCGGGATCCAAGCAAGTGGACTGACCTATAGTCAATTTATTGAGCATGTTCGCCTTCGCCAAGTACAGTTGGTGGGGTGTTGGAGTATTGAGTGGCGATTAATGCTCCAAGCATGAACCAGAAAATTCGCTGGTATAAAACTTCGTGAAACAGGCTCATGATGATAAGTGTCATCAGTAGCAGCGTAACGGCCTTGTTTCTATAGCCGATATTTATATTTTTCTTTAGCTGCCAGCCGATACCGATCAGGGCCACCAAGAAAATGCTGGTCCCGATACTTCCAAATTCTGTCAGTAACCACAGTAGTGTATTGTGTATGGTGACCTTGAAGCCCACTAGTTCGTTGCTTTTTTCGAAATAATATCCGAGTCCTTGCCCCCAGATAGGTTGTTTTAACCACTCCGTAATGGCGCTGTTGGTCAGTGCGATACGGGCTGTGTCACTTGATGTGCTCGTAAAGTTTGGGGTTGCGCTCAGTAGATTAAAGTGTTTTCTGTCGCCGCTTATAAACCTATTATTGGTGAAAATTACTACTATCACGGTAATGATGATAGTGGTTAATACACTTATTTTTCGATAATGTTGTTTCAATTTTTGGTCTCCTACCGAGTGCTTGCTGTAAGTAACAAAGTGCAGAGTAGCAGTGCTAGCAGTGCCGAGTTCAAGAGTTCTCTCCAGGACATGCTCTTGAATATACACGCGCTAATTAATATGGTGGCGAGGGTCAGCATTCCTGATCTCGAGGCTGTGAATAGAACGCCTACTATCATGATGCTCAGCGCGATTATTGGAGTGCTAATGCTAGAGTCTTTTCTGCCAGCCTTCCTGTAAATTGATAGGTGGGACGAGAATACTGAAATTAACGCGATCAGTTGAAATGCCCAAGAGTTACGGTTGCCTGAATAACCCTGTAGTTCGCTCGAAAAACTTTCCCATTGTATCAAACCGTTGAAGTGTAATGTCCTGAGGATCAGTTGCAGTACAATAATCGTACAAGCGATTGCTACCATGTGTTCTATAATGTGACGGAATGCTTTAATTCCTAAGTTTGATACGCACAAATACCCAGCGCTCATAAATCCCAGCAATACAAACCAACCTGCCAGTTTGCTTACTGCCCAGCTGCTAGTGCCGAATGCGCTCCACCCAATCAAGAAACTTAGTAGTATTGCTGATGTGATAAGGCACAGGTACAAGTTGATTTTTTGCAGGCGCCATTTCGGCCAACTTCTTGCGCTGATGCAGTATAATATTGTGGCTGTTAATGCCAGCACGGCAAAGATGTCGGAAAGATTGATGTTGATTGATGTATTAGCTAGCGTTACGTGTAGTTGAAAAAATATAAGTAATGCAATCGCCATTGCAAATATCCATGCTGCAGTGTTTGGCATAGATATCGCCTGATTAGCCCTTTGTGCTGTTGTGTGTAGCGGGTCTTTCTGTGTAACTCCTTTGTGGCTTGAACGTTCCCTTAGCAGGCCCCAAGGGCTCAGTAGAAGCACGCTAATTATCGATAGCACGCCGCATAGTATCGATGCACTCAGTGCTTCCTTGGTGGGCACTCCAAATAGTCCAAGTGTATAGATGGCTGCCAACTCACGTGGCCCCCATCCGGCAAAACTGATGGGTAAGCTTGCAACGAACGAAGTAATAGCTGCCGCGGACATCAGTGAAATTAATTCGGTGTTGGGTGCGGCAAAATAGAATATTAGAGTAAAACTCAATATTGTTAATGAGAAAGTTAGTGTTGTGATGGTTAATATTTCCAGTAGCTTTATTAGGTTCTTAAGCTCCAGTGTTTTGCTGATCAGCTCGCGCTCTAGTTTGCTAGTGCTTAATGCAAGTTTTATCAGGATGCCTGTTGCAATGATGCAGAATAATTCAATATATGGGATATGTTCAATGTAGCGCTGCAACTCCGATTCTATCAAGTAGGAACTCCCGATTAGGGCAAATATCGCGCTTACGCCTCCAACGGCCAAACGCTCATAAATGGCGATTAACGCATTTTCGATACTCGTTATACCCGCGCTACGGAGTAGCGCTTGTCTACCAATCAATTGTCCCAGTAGTGGAATGATCACTAATGATGCTAGATTGGCCGCGGCGCAGGCCCTGTAGACGGCTCTCCAGGAAAGACTGTGTCCGAAGTGATGGAGGATTCTCCAATAACGGAAGGTAACCATGACTATGCTGGTGCCAATCAACATAACATTCAGCGCTACTATCTGTAGCGGGAATCTTTTGAGGCTTTCAAGTAACTCCAAAAGCGATGCGTGGTAGGCGAGTCCCCCAAGCAACATTAAGGATATTGTAGCTTTGAGTAACTGACGATTATTAATGGTTTTTTTCATTTTTATGAACTGCCGTCATGACGTCGAGGAATGATAGGCTTGAACAGTTAGTCACATGGTAGCGCGTTTTTTAGTAGCAAACTCATGCGATGCTTGGCGCAAGAATATTCCTACATGAATATAGTTATATTCCTACGGTTCAGTGCATGTCGATTAATCTTTTTTGTCTTTATTTGCGGCAGTCAATGATGATGGTTTGTGGTTGTCTATTTTTATAATCGGGCTTTGAAGTTGGTGTGCCTGTAATCATTTATTGTTTTGCCAAGGTATGCAGGCTAAGGGGCGCGGATTTTGATCGAAAGTTAGCGGGGGGTGGGTTAGGTATTTCTTATAAGCTCCTAACTGCTAGGTCTATGTTTGAGGGCCGTCTCATCTTGAAATTGAGTGTCTTTGAGTCAAGGTCGATCTTTAAGTCGTTATTTTCTCGGTAAAATCTTTGGCGTCAGATTGTCTGTTTAATAGTATATACAGCTCCAACATATCATCCCTCAAGCTCGACATGGTGCGGCTGCGCGGTGTGAGTTAAGATGCCTGATCGCTTACTATTTTTTATGAAAAAATGGTGTCGGGGTGCTCGCTAGAGGTGCGATTTACTAATTTTTTATGATGAGTGCTGCGTGAGTATGGAGGGTCATATCTTGTAACTATGTTTTCAATATTTCTCGTGCACTCCTAAGCCGCTCCCCGTCAAAACATATGCATTTGTCCAGACGATTGTAGTTTTCCTCATCGGGCAGGTCAGATGCTCTCGCATCTGCTCTGGTACCTGACTCCCTCTTTGTGCACTCCCTAAAGAAAGCCCCCTTAGTCGTGGGGCTTGGTCACGCCATCAATATTAGAATATTTGTGGTTGACTTGGATGCTGGCTGACCACCTGAACTTAGTATCAGCCTCTCGTTGTGTAGCTAGGGATTAGGAAGCGTAAACTCCGACGCGAAATTCAGAATCGTTGTGGGTGAATATTGCTCTAGTGCTTGTTTGGACATAAAGCCACTCAGAACTGCGCAGGTATTGATGCCGAGCGAGTGTCCTGTATTTACATCTTTCCCGGTGTCGCCAACCATCCAGTCGGATACTGCTATATTTGATATTTGCCTGCTGATCAGAGATTCTTTTGAGTCATGCTGCCCGGTCACTATGGCTTTTCTAAAATACTGCAGCAGCTTCAGTTCCTCCAGTTGAATCAGCGCTTCTTTCTCAAGCTGACGTGCGGTACAGATATAAAGGTCTGCTTGCGTTGAAAGTGTTTTCAGTGTGCGCTCTATGTTGGGGAATGGTTTGTCTAGTGCAAGATAATCTGGTGTCTCTATAAGGTTCATCCATCTGTCTGTAAAAATATCTATATTTGTATGTGTATACATCAGCTTTTTTGCAAGGATATCTTGGTTGCTAAAGCGTGAGTGCTTCAAACTCCAGTACTCATCAAAGGTCAGCTGAGATGAACTGGCTAGCGCTTGGAATAGATTGTAGAGCCGGTATTTTGAGTCTATTAGGGTCCCGTCAAGATCAAAAATGATGTTCATTTGATCGCCTCGAAGTACTCGATTTCTGACTTCAATCCTAGTTCAAAATTTGTTTCTGTTTCCAGTAAGTATTTTTTTATGAGCGTCGTATCGAAAATAAAATCTCTTTTGATGGCGCTGGATGATTTTTGCGTTACTAGCACGTCTCGTCCGCTGATCGATATCAGTTGATCTAGCAGGTTTTTTATTGAGACGGTATGCCCCCCCACAATGTTTATTATATCAATGCGCTCGGTAAGCTCGACGCTGGCTAGTATTGCTGATACAACATCGTCTATGTAGATGAAGCTTCGTAGCTCCGACCCGTCGCCATAGAGTTCTACTTCTTCGCCCGCTAAAATTCTGCCAATAGTCTTGGGCAAGAATTTTTGGTACTGGTCCTCTCCGGGGCCGTATACATGACCGATTCTGAGTGTGTGAAAGTTTATGGACTTTTGCTGGGCATAGTTTGCTATGATCTGTTCACAATAAAGTTTTGACCAGCCATAAAGCGTGCTTGGGCCGGTTGCCGAGCTTTCTGATATTGGAGTCGTATTTTCGTATACGTCCAGTGTACTGGTAAAAATTATTTTGCTCAGTTTTTTGAAATCAATCGATAGCAGATTGTTGGTGAACGCTACGTTGCTGTTGCATTCATTAATAGCATTTGCAGTCGCTGCAGACTTGGGCGTGTAGGCGCCCGCGTGAATGATGACGTCAACGTCTTGGATGCGCTCAATTTCTGCGTTGGTAAGGCCAAGGCCCTTCTGATGATTTTTAAATGTGATGCTTGTCTCATTGAGATTGGGTGTTGCTGTCAGCGCAATAATGTTTCCGGCGCCCCATTTTTTTATAGCTGCTTTCATTAGGTTCTTGCCGATGAACCCTGATGCTCCCGTAATCAGCAGTTTCATGGGAATATAATCCCATTGTCAATTTCACTGGCCGTTGTCAGTTTTGGTGGGGTGTCCATGCCTCTCAGCCACATCAATTCATTTGGCAGAGGGTTGATGATTTTATTGAGTGTCGGGAATTCATTATATAGTGCAATGTCCTTGAATATTTTCGGCATATTCAATCCGGCTTCTGTGAAAAACTGCACTGTCGTAAAAAATCTGGAAATATTTATTTCTGTAGGGTTTGGCGTGCCCGATTTGTCGTAAGCCATATCTACGCCGAATATTCCATGGGGCTTTTTCGATACGGCTTTAACTGACTGTATAGCGATTTCTGTGGCTTCGTTGTTTTCACAGGTTACACCGACTTTCGTCACGCCAGTCACCCCAGAGATGCTTCTGTTTCCGTGTGTCCACGCTCTGCGCTCACGTGACTGAGCTACTACAAGCTCTCCTTCGTGCCAGATGGACAGCCATGTGATTGTGCTGGGTGTTAGCATTTGCGCAGCAACGAAATCGCCCCAGCCGTTATAGTGGTCTATCCACGATTTGGCGAGCATGAAGTCATTTGTTGGAATTGCGCCTTTTCCGCCACCGCCGATGGATGAGGCGCGTAACCATATTTTTCCATCGTCTCCAGCCAGTGTGCTGAATGCTTCCTCTAAGTCAGAGATGTTATTGATCATCTTGTTGCTTGGTACAGGAACTCCTGCGGCTTTGAACGCAAGATAAGACTTGTATTTATGGACGCAGGTATCAATAACCTCGTGGTCCGGCATAAACAAGCGTGTGCCGGTGGCAAGAATTTCATCTCTAATCAGGGAGGCATGATAGATTTCCAGATCATTCTGAAAATGCACCAAGTCGGGTTTTTCCTGGTTTAAAATGTTAAGCAGCGCATTTTTGTATTCAGGTGTATTTGCGTATGGGATATATAGTTTTTTACTGGCATTGGATAACACAAGATCTGAGGGTTCTGACCCCATTCCAATGATTATTTCTTTTTTATTATCCTGTTGCAGTGATTTGATCACACCTTCCGAGGGGGCCCCGCCAGCACCTGCTATCAATATTTTTGACATTGTAAAACTCCTTTGTCCTCTAGGGCCTGTCGTCTTTATGCCCTGGTTTGAATTTAATGTGTATTCTTCAGTTGAAAATCTTAAGACTGCGTTTCAATTTTTAAAAGGCGGGCGATCGGCTATCGCGTGCTTTTGAGTATTGACGTTTAGCTGAGTATGTTTCTATGGCCAGTGTTGGCAACATTAAAATACCTTGTAACCTAACTGATTTTGACACGTTGATCTTATCATCTACGGTTAAAAAGCAGCTCAGGAGCAGCTGTTTTATTTCTGTACAACAAGGAGTTTTTCCATGATTCAACGTTTCATTCTGCCGTTCGCGATGTTTTGTGTGTTGGGCATGAGCGGGATTGCTGTAGCAGCCGCTGAGGTTCAACCCTCTAAGTCCGAGGGGGCGGCGACTAGCTCAGGCACATCAACCAAGCTTAATCTAAACACCGCCGACGCCCCAACCCTAACCACCCAACTCACCGGTATCGGCGAAGCCAAGGCCCAGGCCATTGTCGCTTACCGTGAGGCCAATGGCCCCTTTACCTCGGTGGATGAGCTGCTGGAGGTGAAGGGTATCGGCAAGTCGTTGCTGAATAAAAACCGAGACAAGCTTACCGTCAATTAACCCGCAGCTGTAGCATGCAAGGGCCGGGTTACGGCCCTTGCATGAGGTCTAGTCTTCTACCTGGTCCTTCAAATGCGCTCGCGTTACATCCAGTATTTTCTGTGCCAGCGCTTGATTTTCGGCGCTGCGCGACAGTACCAGTGCCCCAACCAGGGTGGCTAGCGTGACGATGCTCTGGTCTTGGGCGTCGGGGCTTTCGCCCAGAGCTTTTTCCACTTGTTTCAAGCGTGCTTCGATGACGGTGTCGGTGGTGGCACTGGGTAGGCCGCGCTGGCCCAGTTCCGAGCACATGGTCGGTAGAGGGCAGCCCTGGTGTGGGCTGGTGACGTGCCACTTGGAGAGATAGCTGTCGATGAAGGCCCGTACTGGCTTGTCCTGGCTGAACAACATCTCGCAATGCGTGTCCATTTCTGCCGCTGCGACTTGCAGCGCCTTTTCCACCAGCTCGCCCTTGGATTTGAAATGCGCGTAGAACCCGCCGTGCGTCAGGTCCAGTGCCCTCATCAGCGGCTGCAAGCCGGTGGCGCCGATTCCGTCGCGGCGAAAGCGTACGGAGGCTTCCTTGATGATGCGTTGGTGGGTCTGGGCTTTATGGTCGGATGAATAACGCATAGGGCGGCCTCGGTGACAGGCGTCAAGGTTAACCCACTCGAAGCGTTTCACACACATGGCCTAGGCGGTGGAATTGGCATGAAAAGTGATTACCTGTCTGTAGAGGATTGTTCAACAATCGTGAGGTAACCATGACGCTCAGCTTGTCTTTAGCCGACCAGATTGCGCTGGAGCTTCGTGCCGACATTATCGGCGGGCGGCTGTTGCCGGGCATGCCGTTGGTCGAAGTGGAGCTGGTAAAAGCCTACAACGCTTCGCGCAACACGATCCGCGAAGCGCTGCACCGGCTGGGCCAGGAAGGGCTGACCCGTTATGTGCGCAACAAGGGCGTCATGGTCCGTCGGCTGGCACGAGAGGAAGTGCGTGATTTGTTTGTGGTCCGTCGCACCCTGGAGTTGCAGGCCATCGCCCAAAGCGGTCCTCTGGCTGAGGATCAATCCGCGCGTATGCAAAACGCCATTGACGCCACCACCCTGGCCCGTGAGCGCGAAGACTGGCGTGCGGTCGCGACTCATAGCCTGGTGTTTCACCAACAAATCGTCAGCTTGATGCGCAGTCCCTTGTTCGATGAGTTTTTTGCCCAGGTGATCGCCCAGCTACGCCTGGTGTTTTGCGCTGCGCCCGACGAGCAACGCTTCCAGTCGCCTTGGTTGGAGCGTGATCGCGAGATTTACACGTTATTGGTCCAGCAGGATAAACCGGCTGCAGGGGAGGCGATGAGCCTGTACCTGGATGATTCGGAACGCCTGTCGTTAGCCTTGTTCAACCACCCCTGATTGAGGATTTGCACCATGTACAAAGACTATCCGGCCGCTTACCAGGTCAGCAAAGGTTCGGCGTTGCAGGTGGATACGGCGTTCTACGAGCGTATCCGTGATCGGGCTGACCAGCGCACGCTCGTTGAAAGCTTCGAGGTACCGATTCGCACGGGCAGGGCGTGGAAGGTGCCGGCCGGTCATGTGTTCCGGGTCACCACGCCGGTGGGGCCACAGGTGGGTGACTTCAATGTGTGGAACGCCAATGACCCACGCGAGCGTTTGTGGGCGGCGCGTACGCGTCAGTTGCAAGGCGCGCATGTCAGTACCCATGACCGCTTGTGGTCGAACCTGCCCTTTCTGCGGCCGTTGGTGACGATCACCGACGACAGCCTGGCCGGTTACGGTATCGATGAGCACGGCGGTCGCCTGCACGATTTACTCGGTACCCGTTGCGATCCCTATGTGAACCGCATGCTCACCGGTGAAGACTTCCATCACCATTGCCACTCGAACCTGACGCGCGCGGTGTTACCCCACGGCCTGACGGAATTCGACGTGCATGACGTGCTGAATATTTTCCAGTGCACGGGCCTCAATCACGACGATATGTACTTCATGAAAGCCTGCCCGGCACAAAAGGGCGACTACTTGGAGTTTTTTGCCGAAATTGATGTGTTGTGCGCGCTGTCGACGTGCCCGGGCGGGGATCTGTCGTTGCCGATGTGGGGGCCGGATGCACAGGATCCGCTGACGGTGTGCCGCCCGCTGGGGGTTGAGATCTATAAGCTGGAGGATGAGCTGCTGAAGGGCTGGAGCCAGCCTGAGCGTGCTGCCTACAAGGGGCAGCACGGTTTGCATATTGCCAAGGCGGCTTGGGAGTAACCCCAAGGTTCAGCGATCTTGCGCGTCCTTGGCATCCGCCTGGGCGTTGCGCTCGGCCACGCGCTTGCGTTGTTCGTCGGTGAGTTCCACTTTGTTGGCGCTGTCACGCAGCATCATCAGTCCACCGACGATCGACCCGATGGCGACTACTAATATCAACCATGCATACCACGGCATAAGGCTCTCCTTGAGGCAGATTGCCGTGGGAGAGTTTTCCCACGGTAATAACTGCTTTGAGTAACGGGCTTTCTTACTAGTTCAGTGTAGGCCCGTTCTGCCTCCAGTAGGTCAGAGCCCGGTCAACATCGCATCCGCCGGGGCATCGGCGCGGTCTTGCGCGGTCATCTGGAAGTAGGCGAACCCCACCACCATGAAGCCCAGGAAGATCAGCCCGATCAGCGCGTTGAACCAGGCCATGGCCACCAGGCACACCACCGCCAGCACCAGCGCAATGCCCGGGACGATCGGGGAACC
>Ga0308167_1001440_pt1 | contig 27744 bp, 29 predicted proteins | sample PhyCR1_2_FD_202138 | JGI IMG/M metagenome (GOLD analysis project Ga0308167, IMG submission 202138) | Phyllosphere microbial communities from UC Gill Tract Community Farm, Albany, California, United States - DLSLRC.R1 | ecosystem: Host-associated > Plants > Phyllosphere > Unclassified | place... | reverse complement strand
ATGGGTGTGTACCTGGTCACCTACGTGATCACCAGCCTCGGCGCGTTCGGCGTGATTACCCTGATGTCCTCGCCGTTCAAAGGCCGTGACGCCGACGCCCTGTACGAGTATCGCGGCCTGTTCTGGCGCCGCCCGTACCTGACCGCCGTACTGACCGTGATGATGCTGTCCCTGGCCGGTATCCCGCTCACTGCCGGCTTTATTGGCAAGTTCTACATCGTCGCCACCGGCGTTGAAGCTCACGAGTGGTGGTTGGTAGCTTCCCTGGTCCTGGGCAGCGCCATCGGCGTGTTCTACTACCTGCGCGTGATGGTCACCCTGTACCTGATCGAGCCAAACCTGCGCCGCGTGGATGCCGAGTTGCATTGGGAACAGAAGGCAGGCGGTGTAATGCTGCTGGCCATCGCCCTGCTCGCGTTCTTCCTGGGCGTGTACCCGCAACCGTTGCTCACCCTGGTGCAGCACGCGGTGCTGGGCGTTTGATCGCTTAGCGGGATGCAGTAAACAAAAACGGCGCCTTAGGGCGCCGTTTTTGCGTTATGGGGAACAGTCAGGACACCGCAGCGCGGTGAATCGACGCGTTAAAACGCGATACCGACCTTGAACCCGTACTCATTACGCTTGAGCTTGGTGTTGTCGGCCACTTCGGAATCACCGTCGAGCTTGTACTCGGTGCGGGTGTAGTACAGGCCCGCGACCACCGGCAGGTCACCCTTCTGGTTCATCAGCAGGCTGACTTCGGCGTAGGGATTGGTGCGGTCCTTGAGGTCCACGGTGTCGCTGCCAAAGTCATCCACCTTGAGCTTGGTGCGGCCATCGATGGTACGACGGGCGCCGGCTTCGACACGCAGGGTCATATCGTCGAACTGGTGGTTGTAGCCCAAGGCCGCCTTGGCGAACGGGGACTTGTTGGTGAGTTTCACATCGAGGTCGTTGATTTCTGGCTCGTAGCGGGTCCAGGTGTAGCCACCGCCCACGATCACGTCGACAAAATTGCGCGCATCCAGCGCGGCTCGCCAGCCGAGATCCAGGTCGGCCTGGCCTTCCTTGAGCTTGTTGTCGCTCTTCTCGCCGTACTTGGCTTCAATGCCGGCCTGGTAGATAAAGCCGGACTCCGCGGTGAGCTTGTTACCGAAGTTGTAGAACAGGCCCGCTTCGGGCATGTGGCTCTTGTCGCTTTGGCTGCCGCCTTCGAATTTGAAATCGTTGTAGCTGCCCAGGATCCCGAAGGTGGAAATCGGGTCGGTGGACGGTGCAGCGAACACCGCAGCAGGCGCAGCAACCAGCGCCAGCAGCGAGGAACCCTTGAGGAATTCTCCGAATAGCTTGGACATCGTTTACATCTCCTTGTCTGGTGAGCAAATTATTCAGGAACCGCTTCGAACCCCGCCTTGCACGAAAGGTTCGAATTAATTTGCGCCGACTTGAAGATAAAACGGTTCAGCGAAGGCTCTAGCTCAATATTCTCAAGCGACAGGCAATACAAGACGATCAAGCGCTTGGCGAAGCGTGGCTGAAACCGGCACCCGAACTCCAAAGGTCGCAGTCAGCAAGTCCAACAGCTCATCGGCGCTTTCGAGCGTGCGTTTTTCACTCGGCCGATCCAGGTAATGCACCGCATAACTGGCGTTGTTCAGGGTATGCCGCTTGCCTGGCGCCAAGCGCGCAACTTTCAGCTGACCCACAAAAGGCGAATCCGGGTGTGTGGAGACGTACCAGTTGCCGATCTCGTAGTCGATGGCCGCCTGCACTTGCAAGTCGAACACATACAGCCCGCGCCACTCCCCTGCTACCTGCGCCCACAGCGTGTAGCTGCCCTGCCCGTCGAAGGTCAAGCGGTAGGGTTCATGCGCCGTGGCCTGTACCGTATCGGTATCCAGCTGCAACGGGCTGCTGGGCACCATGCCGCCAAAGCCGACGTCGCTGATGTAACGCACACCCTCCAGCGTCACCAGGCTCAACCGATGGGTGCGCGCGGTGTGTGCCTCCGGCGGCCCGCCCATCACTACCCGACCGGTAATGCCGCGTGCGTCAAAGCCGAGTTCCTGCAAGAGCGCCAGGAACATCTGGTTCAACTCATAGCAATAACCGCCCCGCCCTTCCAGCAGCACTTTTTGCTCGACGCTGGGCAGGTCGATAGGCACCGGCATGTGCATCAACGTCGACAGGCTCTCAAAAGCAAACGTACACACGTGGCGCAGTTGCAACGCCTGCAAGGTTTGCAGGGTCGGCGCGGGCGGTGCGTCATAGCCCAGGCGTTGCAGATAGAGGCGGCTATGGGTCAGCAGGGGCATGGCGCAATCCTTGGGCGCGAAGGGATGGCATCACTATGCCGCGCCACCATGCAGATTGTCATTTTGAATGAACCTTTTTGAACGCTCCCGTATCCATCTATAACAACACAGGGAGGCAACATGAGTACCGCAAAAATCTACACCATCCACTACCAGCTGCATGGCAAACCGAAGTCCTTTGTGGTGCGCGCCGAAGTGATGAACAACGCCGAGGCCTGGCATTGGGCGGCCGTTGATGCCGACATTGCGCACGTGAGTCGCGTTGGGCGCGTGGGGCACGAGCAGGTGAAGAAGACGACTCGGCCTTGGGCGGAGAAGTTTGGTATTACCGAGGTAACGTGGGTTGCACCCAAGTAAGGGGGAAAGCCCCGCTATATAGGGCGGGGCTTTCGGCCAACAGCGAAGATTAACATTCGGCAAAGAGTCAACCATGCCCAACGGCTTAACGCCAAGGACAGTGGGTCAGGGAACCTGGTCGTCTACAAGACTTCCACCAGCTCAAACTCTTCGGCGACAAGCTCCATGGCCTCGTGGAACGAGCCCTCTCTTTGAAAAAAATCTCTATGCCCCTGCATCCAGTACGGGAGGCTGAGATCCCCTTCACCTTCCTTCCGTGCAAAATCTTGATCAACGTCGCAGTAACGAACGACACGCAGCAAGATAACCCGAATGACACATACCGGTTCGCGCCTACTGTTGAGGATGATGCTGTAGCCGCCAATGGTGGGTGATTCATCTTCACGGTTGAATGACGAAAGCGAGCAACACGTGGCCGTTTTTATTCCGCTGACAACACGTTCAGCCAGCTCATCGGCCATTTCAGGAGTATCCCCAAATGACCATGCAATGGCGCCGGGGTACCTGGCCTTTAAATCCTCAAGGGTGCTCATGACTAAATCCGTTTAAATCAGGTTGTTGGCGATCTCGCATAAGCCCTGGCTAAATGAACGGTCGAGGCCTGTGCGCCACTCGGTTGCTGAAGATACTTTATTCTGGTCCAGCAACGAGTTGATGAAAAAAAACGCCAACCTATGTCGACGTTCAAGATAAAAAAGTGCGCCAGGCCAGCGTTTAAATAGCCAAAGAGAGACTCAAAAACGCACCGTGGCGATGCTTCATTCGCCCACAGCGCTGAGCAACACGGTATCTAGCTCACGGTTTCAAATCGCCCAGAGGATCGTAAGGTGGCTTCTTCTCGTCCTGATCCTTTTTTTCCTTGTCCAATGGCGCGATAGCCGGCCCGATAGGGTCAACCTGCGGATCCGACACATCCGGCGAGTCCGGGTCAAAACCCAGCTCATCCTTGCCACTTGCATGCTCGTCTGAAGACGGGCCTTTCGGCGTATGACTCACGGCGCTCTCCTTGTTTAAAGCGGACGGGCTTTGTCGTGGAGGTTTTCCAGGTTTTCTTCGACGCGCTCTACATCGTCATTGTCTTCGCGCTCTTTCGGGTCGTTGGGGCGCAACGCATCGTTGTCGCGCTCCTCTTCACCGGGTGTGCGGTCAGGGTTTGGGGTACCGGGGGGTGGCTGGTTGTAGTCAGACATGATGGTTCACCTCAAAGGGTCTACACAGGTTTAGAGAAACCGTCGTGCGCCATCGTTCAACTTGTTTGCCCAGGCGTGAGATGATGCCGGCCCCTCCTGGAGACATGACCCGGATGTTCGAACTCAAACCCTGCGACCCTGTGACCTTCCGCCAACAGACCCGGCGCAGCACGCTGATCGTCGCCGTGCTGTTCCTGGCCCTGGCCATGGTGCTGTCGAGCCTGGCGGTAATGCTGTTCGGCGAACCTGGCGGTGACAATTTGCGCTTCAACGTCGGCGGTGTGTTTGCCGGGGTACTGATCACCGTAGCCCTGGTGCGTGGCCCGTTCTGGACCCAGCCGTGGCTGGCGTCGGCGGTGTATGGCTGGCAACTCAAGCGCAGCCTGATGAGCGTGACCAATGTGATGCACAAGGTGACCGAGCGCGTCCAGGCCAATGATCCGACGGCGATCAAGGTGCTGCGCTTCTATCACCTGGGCCTGACACAGATGCATGAGCTGGATGCCAACTCCAGCGCCCAGGTGCAGTTGGTCGCCGAGGTTGAGGCACACAAGGCCAAGCTGCAGGCACTGGGGATCGATACCGAGCAGACCCGCTTCGACCCTGCTTGGCTGGAAGCCTTCAAGACCGCTTAAGCCAACACACCGTCAGCTGGAAACCTTTGCCCGCCAGCAGAACACCGCGCTCACTGCAATCGCCGCGCCCGCCAGGCCAAACACCCAGGGGGCGGAGGCAATCGGCAGCAAGAGGCCGGCGAGCAATGGGCCGAGGCCAGCGCCGATATCCCGCCACACGGCATTCGAGGCCAAGGCCGACACGCGCATCGAACCTGGGTTGCGCTCGGCCACGAGGGTGGTCACCAGTGGCAGTTGCAGCGCGCGCAGTACCAGCACCGCCGCCGCGCCGACAATGACCCAATAACTGCCGAACGCGGTCAGGGCCAGGGCACTCAAGAACGAAAACAGCAGCAACATCGACGTGGCGCCAAATCGCTGGGCCGCGCGGCCGCCCAAGGGGCTCAGGAGCATTTCCGAGACATAACGCAGCGCCATCAGGCCACCGGCGATGAGTACCGCATCACCCCCCAGCAGCTTCTGCGCCTGGATCGACAGGCCGAAGATAAACAGGCCATCCAATGCCACCCCTTCGATAAACGACCACACCGCCACACTGTCGGGCCACTTGAAGCGCCGCCCCGGCGTGGTGTGCAAATCATGCCCCGCCGCAGGCAAGCTGCGCGCCACCCACACCCCCACCAGGCAACACCCGGCCAGAATCACAAAGATCGGGCGCGGCCCCGCCCACAGCGTCAGCCAGCCGCCCAGTGGCAGCGCCAGCATCGGCCCGAGGGCAATCAGCGCGCGGGAACGCCCAGCCCGGCGTGCGGCACCGGCCGGCTCCGACGTGGCCAACACTTGGGTCGACAGGTTCAGCGCGGCGAAGCACAGGCCCCACACCAGTCGCAGCCCCAGCAACGCGGCGAAGCCCGATAACACCGAGTTGCCCAAGGCACACAGGGTCGCGGCACCGGCGGCGATCATGCAGGTCAGGCGGTCGCCGTTGCGTGCGTAGAAATTGAGCACGTGCCGGTAGCCGAAAATCCGCACCAGGCGGTTGGCCGCCAGTAATACCCCGGCCTGGGCCAAGGTGATACCAAAGGCCTGGGACTCCATCGGCAGCAGCAGGTAGAGCAACACGTCACTGGGCAAGCATAAAGCCAGGGTCAGCGCAGCTCGGCGGGAGTGCGTATCAGCAGTACGGAGGGCCAGGCTGGACATAAATCTGAAACATCCCGAAATACTCAGGTCGCCACGGTAGCCTTCCGCCGCTCTGTTTTACAACGCCCAATCACGTCTTTTTGCCGTAGGGCAGCACACGCAAGCCACTGGCCACGGCCCCCACCAGGGCAAACCCGCAGCCCAGCCACAACGCATAGTGCGGCCCGCTGCCCAGTGACAGGTGGAAACACAACGCCACCAGTGACGCCCCTAGCGTTTGCCCCAGCAACCGCGAAATCGCTACGATGCCACTGGCCCCTCCGCTGCGAGCCAACGGCGCGCTGGTCATCAATGCCTTGAGGTTGGGCGACTGGAAGAACCCGAAACCGGCGCCACACAGCGCCATGCGCCAGCCGATATCGAACGCCGAAGCCCCACTGCCCAGGGTGGCCAACGCAGCCATTCCCACGCTGAGCATCAACAGGCCGATGCCGCACAGCACGCCAAGGGACACACGGTCGGCCAGACGTCCCGCCACCAGCGCCATCACCGCCACCACGGCCGGCCACGGCGTCATCAAGAAACCGGTTTCCACTTGGCTATGGCCCAGCACCGCCTGCAACATAAATGGCAACGACACAAACGCCAGGCCCTGGGCGCTGAAAGCACAGATAGCGGTCAGGGAAGACAAGGCAAAGACCGGACGCTTGAACAGGTCCAGCGCCAGCATCGGTGCCGGGTGCCCGGCCTGGCGCCGCAGCAGCAAGGCACCGCACACCAGCGCCACGGCGATCAAGCCCAACGTCAGCACGCCCTGGGCCCCGTGCACCGCAGTGCCCAACCCCAACACCAACAAGGCAAACAGCCCCGCGCACAACACGGCGGCAAGACGGTCGAAGGCATGCCCGGTCATTGGCAGGGTCGGCAACGAGCGCAGGCCCAATAGCAGCGCCAGCAACCCCAAGGGCACATTGATCAGGTACAACCAGTGCCAGGTCGCCACCGACAGGATCGCTGATGCGGCGGTTGGCCCCAAGGTAAACGCCAACCCCACCACCAGGGAGTTGTAACCCAGGCCACGCCCGAGCATTTTCGAAGGGTAGATATGCCGCAACAACGCCGTGTTCACGCTCATGATCGCCGCCGCCCCAAGCCCCTGCGCCACCCGTGCGGCAGTCAGGGTGACCAGCGAACCCGCCAGCCCGCACAACAGCGACGACACGATAAACAGCAGTAACCCGCCGAGATACACCCGGCGATGCCCCAGCACGTCACTGAGCGAAGCAAACGGCAGCACCGTGGCAATGATCGCCAACTGGTAGGCATTGACCACCCAGATGACCGAGGCGGAATCGGTGCCAATCCCCTCGGCCAGGGTCGGCAAGGCCGTGTTGACGATGGCCGTGTCCAGTGTCGCCATGCCGATCCCCAGGGAGATCGCGATCACGGCCGGCAAGCGTTTATTGAGGGGCAACCCATCGGCAACAGAAGACATGAACAATCCGCGCAGGTGACAAAGGCCCCAGATTACGGGCAGGCGAGCATTTTTTCAGTGGACAATTGCCTGGCTGTCAAAATATTCATGTTCAGCCGGCACAGCCGCGCGCTACCAGAGTTCTCCTACAGCTTCCCACCGCCTATTTTGCAACCTTGGCGGTTTCTCCCCGCTCTTGAGAACCCAGCCCGTGTCCAAGACTCACGAACCCGTTCCATCCGTCTCGAGCAATGACCGTCGACAATTCCTGCAGCTGGCCGGCGCTGGCGCAGGGGCACTTTTGCTCGCAGGGGCACTGCCCAGCGTTGCGGCGCCTACCGCACCCGTTACACCGCCCAAGCCTGGCGATGAGGCTGACCCGCACCAGGCGTTGGCCCGGTTGATGGCAGGCAATCACCGCTTCGCCGCCAACGTCACTCAGCGCCACGACTTCATGACAGAACGGGAAATACTGGTGAGTCACCAACACCCTTTCGCGACGGTGCTGGGTTGCGCCGACTCAAGAGCTGCCCCCGAGCACATCTTCGACACCGGCCTGGGCGAGCTGTTTACCGTACGAGTAGCGGGCAACTTCGTGACCGACAACGAACTCGCCAGCCTCGAATATGCCGTCGCAGTGCTAGGCACGCCTGTGGTCATGGTGCTCGGACACGACAGTTGCGGCGCACTCTCGGCCGCGGTCAAGGCCATCCAGGAAAACGCCACTTTCCCCGGCAAGATCCAGGGCCTCGCGCAAGCCTTCAAACCCTCCGTGAACAAGGTATTGAAGGCTCCCGGCCCATTGCTTGCCAACGCCATCGCGCAAAACGTCATCGACACCGTCGCGCGCCTCAAGCACGAGCCTGGCCTGCTGCGCGACGCCGTGGCCCAAGGCAAACTCGGCATCGTCGGCGGCGTTTACCGATTGCACAGCGGAGTCGTGGAGTTGATCGCTTAAGGCCCTCAGGTTCGCCAGTGTCCACTGTTCGCCATCACTCCCACGGCGTCGGCAAAACCGGCCTGGGGCGTGGTATTCAATGTCACCAGACCCACGCACCGACTCGGCTTCAGCGCCGCCGCGCGCGTGGCCACCCGCCCGCCCGCTTCCACGCCTGCCAGGACCGCTTCGGGGATGTGCAGCGCATTCATCAGGTCCAGCACATCCTGGCCGAGCACGGCGTCGTCTGCAGTGCGCAGGTACGGAACGATCACGCGAAAGCCCTGGGCGGCCAGCGGGGCCGTCAGGTCGGCAAACACGTGGACATCGGTTGCCAGCAAAATGATCGCCCGTCCCTCCTGCGCCCCGAACTCCTCATAACGGATCTCCTGGTCATCGGTACTCACCTGTTGCACCGCAAACGCCGGTGCGGCGATCACCACCGCTGCCAGCAGTAAAAAATCACGACGATCAAACATGACTCACCCCCACAATCAATTCACTGCCGAGCCAACCGGCCAGGTACTCGCCCGCCTGTATCACGCCCGCCTCTTCGCCCAGGCGCTGCACCAGCCATTCACACAGCCCGGCAAAACTGCCGTCGGCCTGCACGTGCTGCAACGCCTGAAGTTCCTGCGCATCCACCTGGCGCAAGCGCGAGGTGAATTGACGCCGCCACACCAGCAAGCCGCCCGGTTGCGCCAGCATCACAGCTTCGGGCGCGGGCACGTCCTGCCACAACGCCGACCAGACCGCCTCGGCATTGGTGGTCAGGCCGTGGCAACGCAACGACGGCGACAGTTGCAGCACCGCTGTGTCCCAGTCCAGCCCAACCAACGCCTGCGGCGTCAGGGGCAGCGCATCAGCGGCGACGAAAGCTTCGTTCAGGGCGGACTCGATCCAGGCCAGCTCATGCACATCCGGATTGCGCGGGAACACGTCCCTTAACGTCGCGTAGAACCCCTCGGGGTACGCGTCCAGTGTCCAGGCATGAGGCGGGTGGCGGTCGATGTGGGTGATGCTCGCAGCCAGGAAGGCCTCCTCCCCGAGCCAGCGGCGCAGGTTGGGAAACGCCTGTTCCAGGCAACCTACCAACTGTGCGCGGTAGTTGTTCTGGTACACCGCCAGGCCTGCGTGGTCATCGCCCAATAATTGCGCGGACGCGTCCGAGGCGCTCACCAACCACTCGCGAAAGGTCTGCTGTAGCTGCGCCAGGTTCATCGCTTTGCCCCCAAGGTGCGGGCCAACGCCAGTTCGTGCAGCAATTCGGCGAGCGGTGGGATCTCGTCATCGCGCTCGATCATGGTCGCCACCGGGCCGAGCCGGGTAATGGCGTGCGCGTACAGCGCCCAGACCCCGGAGCACACTGGGCTGTCATGGCTGTCGATCAAGAGGCCGCGGCCCTGGCTGTGGCCCGCCAGGTGCACCTGGCGCACCCGCTCGGCAGGGAGGCCCTCGAGAAACGCCAGGGCATCGAAACCGTGGTTGCTGGCACTGACAAACACATTGTTGACGTCCAGCAGCAGTTCACAGCCGGTGCGCTTGGCCATGGCCCCGATAAATTCCCACTCGGTCATGGAGGCGCCCTCAAATGCCAGGTAACTGGAGGGGTTCTCGAACAGCAGGGTGCGGCCGAGCACGTCCTGGGCCTGGTGGATATTGGCGCACACGCGCGCCAGTGCTTCGTCGGTGTAGGGCACGGGCAACAAGTCATGGGCGTTGAAGCCTCCGCTGCGCGACCAGCTCAGGTGGTCGGAGACAAACAGCGGCTCGACCTCGTCCACCAGCGACTTGAGGCGCAGCAGGTAGTCCATGTCCAGGCCCTCGGCCGTACCGATGGACATGGACACCCCGTGCAGCGCCACCGGGTAGCGCTCGCGCACCTGACGCAGGATATGCCGGGGCTGGCCGCCCGCGACCATGAAGTTTTCGGAGATCACTTCGACGAAATCCACAGCCACCGAGGTCTCCAGGAAGTCGCCGTAGTGCTCCTTGCGCAGCCCCAGGCCATAGCCTGAGAAGTGAGGGTTGGATATCGGCATCGCGGACCTTCGCAAAGAATAAGTGGCGAGCCCGCAGGGGGCTCGCCGGGTGGTTTACTTCGGTTCGGTCAGGGTGCCGCCGGCCTTCAGGCACTCGGACGGGGTCTTGACGATCACGCCTTCGCCCTTGCAGCTGTTGAGGCCCTTGCAGTCGTTCTTGGCGGTGGCGCACAGGCTGGTGCCCTTGCACGTGTTGACGCCGTAGCAACGGCCGGGTTTTTCCTGCGAGTCGGCAGCGCTGGCAGCCGTGGCGAACGAGGCCGATGCCATGGCGATCAGGGCAGCAGCGGCAGCGAGGCTCAGGCGGGATTTGAGTGCAGTGCTCATGGGTGTTTCTCCGGGGGGTGGGGTGAATTACTGGATAACGGAAGCCGCGTCTTCGATGACCTTTGCCACAGCCTCAGGCTGGGAGATGTACACCGAGTGGCTGGCTTTGATTTCGGTGACCTTGGAACCGGCACGCTTGTACATCCAGCGCTGCAGGTCCGGGCTCAGGGCACGGTCTTCGGTGGAGACCACCGCGTAGGTCGGTTTCTTGTGCCAGGCCGCGGCCCAGACGGTGCCGCCGAACAAAGCCGTGGTCGCGGGCACTTGGGAGGCGGCCATGAAGTCGGTGCGGTTAGTCGTCAGGTCGGCGGCAAAGTCGGCGTTGAATTGGGTGCGATCAAAGAACAGGTGACCGTCGCGGCTGGCCTTGATGTCATCACTGGGCGCCGGCATGGAGCCGATCAACTGGGCCATGTTCTCGCCCACTTCCGGCTGCAGCGCCGACACGTAGACCAGCGACTTGACCTTGTCGCGGTCGCCGGCAATCGAGATCACCCCGCCACCGGAACTGTGGCCCACCAACACCACCGGGCCGACTTGCTGCTCCAGCACTTCGCGCGCCTCGGCCACATCGGCAGCCAGGCTGTCGTGGCCCTGGTGCACCACGGTGACCTTGTAGCCCTTGTGGATCAGAATGTCGTGCACCACGCGCCAGCCTGAACCGTCGACAAATGAACCGGGCACAATCACGACGCTTTTACCGGTGCCGGGCAATGGCGCGTCGGCCGCCTGGGCCAACATCGGAACGGTCAGGGCCATGGCAATGGCCAGGGAAGAAAGCATGCGCATTGGAAATCTCCATCAAAGTTACGAACGTTTGCCCGAGATCAGGCGGTCCAGCGACCAGGCTCCACCGCCGTACGCCAGCAGTGGCAACAGCAGGCCCGCCCAGGTCAGGTGCACCGGCCAGGCATCGGGGTACACAAACACCTCGATCACCAGGGTCATGCCCAGCAGCGCGGCGGCGGCCGGACGGGTCAACAGGCCCAGCACCAGCAACAGCGGGAACACATGCTCGGCGTAGGTCGCCAGGTGCGCTGCCCACTCCGGCGGGATCAGCGGCAAGGCGTATTCCGAGCGGAACAGTGTGTAGGTCGACGGCTTGAGTTCAAGGAACCCGCTGACCTTGGTGCGTCCTGACAGAAAGAACACCGCCGCAATGCCCACCCGAGCCACCAGCAACAGCAGGGCCTGTGGCAGCAGTCGCTGGATCACCCTCGCCGAGGCCGCTCGGCTCACGGCTGCTCCGTCAGGCTGCCGTGGCCTTTAGGCGTCTTGATCTGGGTGCAGGTGCCCTTGTCGACCAGCACCCACGCGTTGCCTTGGTAGTCGGCGGTGGCGGTGCCGGCACACGAAGTGCCTTTGCCCGCGGCGCAATCGTTGGCACCGGCGAGGGACACGCCGAAGCATTTTTCCTGGGGCTTGGGCTCATCGGCATGGGCCACGGCCGCAAAGGCGCTGATGGACAGGGCGAGGGTTGCCGCGAGGGCTGCGTAGGGACGCTTCATGGGGGTGAGTCTCCTGGCTTGACTGAGTGTGGCCAGGGCGCCTTGGGGTCGGTGACCGCCTGCGCCATCTGGTGGACAGAGTTAAAGCCAGGCGTGTATCCGCTCTGTGTCGCGAACGCGATAGAACGTCATGCGGGTGTATCAGGGGGGGACGGGGATACAGTCCGATACACAGTCGATAAAACAGTGCCAAGACGCGGGCGCTTTATTCGGCATCCCGAACGCCACCCCCTGCGAACTATCCGTCTTTGCGCAAGCGTGCGTTTCGGCGGCGTCGGTTACCGCAAAAATCACCACGAATGGGTAACGCGCCCCCCGCCCCCAGCCTTCAGATGGGTGTTGCCGGAAACATCGTACTCAGGTCCAGATGACCATCCTTCAACGGTGGGCACCAGTAGTACCCACCGGTCAACGGCTTACTGATGCGATACAGACCATCGACAATCCCATCCTCCAACCCACTCATCCGCCGCAACTGCGCTTCGAACGCATTGAACGAATGGCCAAACGCAAGGAACATCAGCCCAGCCTGACCGTTCTCGGCCCACGGCATGGAGCGGCGTACCACGAAGGCTTCCGGCGTGAAGCTCTCCTGGGCGGTGCGCTTGGTGTGGGCAGATTCGGGCGCGTCGTCCAACTCTTCGTTGTCGCCATGCCGGCGGCCAATGATGTGGTCGCGCTCTTGCGCAGGCAAGGCGGCAAAGCCGTCGAGGTCGTGCTGCCATTGCTGGATCGCGGCGAAGCTGGCACCGCTGTCGGTCAGGGCGGCTTCGACCGCTGCGTCGTCGTGGGGGTTTTCGGTACCGTCTTCGTAGTCGGTGAGGTCGAAGCCGGTCTTGTAGCGGAAACCTTCGGTCATCTGCACCAGGCGAAACGCCGGGGCCAACGCCTTTTCCAGTGCACGGCTGCGCAACAGCAATTCACCGCGGTCCTCACCCTGCTGCCATACCCACAATGCCTGTTGGGTAGACGGGTTATGCGCGCCCGGCCCACTGACCGTGGGGAATGGGCGCAGACCGTCAATGCGGGCGCCCAGCGCGGTGACCAGCGGCTCGCCAACACCGACCACTGTCGCCGTGTCGGCCAGCTGTACCAACGCATCCAGCGCAGCGGGCACGGCTGCCAGGGTATCCACGGCGAAAAACAGATGGCGCGCCTGCAACGGCACCGGTGTGACAAGAATGCCCGGCTGGTACTGACTCATGTGAACTCCTTCAAGAAAGCCGCGCAGTTTAACCTTCAGGCGCAGTGCGACGCACAAGAAAGCGCGCGAGCCTTGCCATAGAGCCTATTGTTGGGTGACTCTCTAGTCATGTTTTGCAACTATTCCAGGGGTAGCGACATGACCACCAGCAACCTGCTCGCCCAGCTGTTTCCCACCTGCGCCGCCGACATTCCCGAACAGTTCCGCCTTGCGGCGCCCATCGAACAGCGTGATTACCTGGTCGACGGCCAGTTGAAGGTATGGAACGGTCCCTTGGCCAAGGTGCAAAGCCCGGTGCAACTGGGCGACGAACGCGTGCACATCGGCAGCACGCCGCTGCTGGATGCCGAAACCGCCCTCACCGCGCTCGACGCCGCGGTGCGCGCCTATGATCGCGGCCAGGGTGAATGGCCGACCCTGCGCGTGGCAGATCGTATCCAGCATGTCGAAGCGTTCCTGCGGCGCATGCGGGAACAGCGCGACGCGGTGGTCAAGCTGCTGATGTGGGAGATCGGCAAGAACCTCAAGGATTCACAGAAAGAGTTCGACCGTACCTGCGACTACATCACCGACACCATCAATGCCCTCAAAGAGTTGGACCGCCGTTCCAGCCGCTTCGAGCTGGAGCAAGACACGCTTGGCCAGATCCGCCGCGTACCACTGGGCGTGGCGTTGTGCATGGGGCCCTATAACTACCCGCTGAACGAAACCTTCACCACCCTGATCCCGGCGCTGATCATGGGCAACACCGTGGTGTTCAAGCCGGCCAAGCTCGGCGTGCTGTTGATCCGCCCGTTGCTGGAGGCGTTCCGCGACAGCTTCCCGGCCGGGGTCATCAACGTGATCTACGGCAGCGGCCGCGAAACCGTCAGCGCGCTGATGGCCAGTGGCAAGATCGATATCTTTGCGTTTATCGGCACCAACAAAGCCGCGAGCGACCTGAAAAAGCTGCACCCGAAACCACACCGTCTGCGTGCGGCACTCGGCCTGGACGCAAAAAACCCAGGCATCGTGTTGCCTGAGGTGGACCTGGACAATGCCGTGAGCGAAGCCGTGACCGGGTCCTTGTCGTTTAATGGCCAGCGCTGCACCGCGCTGAAAATCCTGTTCGTGCATGAAGACGTCGTCGACCGCTTCATCGAGAAATTCAACCAGAAACTGGCCACGCTCAAACCCGGCATGCCGTGGGAAGACGGCGTGGCGCTGACGCCGTTGCCTGAAGTGGGCAAGGTGGACTACCTGAACGAACTGGTGGCCGACGCAGCGCAGCACGGTGCCAACGTAGTGAATGAGAATGGCGGCAGCAGTCGAGGGTCATTTTTCTACCCGGCGGTGCTGTACCCGGTGAACCCGCAGATGCGCGTGTACCACGAAGAGCAGTTCGGCCCGGTGGTGCCGATCGTGCCTTACCGCGACTTGCAGACAGTGATCGACTATGTGCTGGACTCGGACTTCGGCCAGCAACTGAGTATCTTCGGCACCAGCGCCGTGGAGGTCGGGCGCCTGGTGGACACCTTCGCCAATCAGGTCGGCCGTATCAACATCAACGCGCAGTGCCAGCGTGGTCCCGACACCTTCCCCTTCAACGGGCGCAAGAACTCGGCCGAGGGCACGCTGTCGGTACATGACGCGTTGCGCGTGTTCTCGATCCGCACGCTGGTGGCGACCAAGTTCCAGGAAAGCAACAAGGCGCTGGTCAGCGACATTTTGCGCAACCGTGACTCAAGCTTCCTGACCACCGACTACATTTTCTGACAGCACCTGGGAGCCTGTGTGAAAGCAGGCATCTGTGGCGCTGGCTTGCCTGCGATGCAAGCACCGTGGTGCTCCCGCCACACTGGGCCGATGCGATCGCAGGCAAGCCAGCGCCCACATTTGATCGAGTCACCCCTGACTTTTTGAGGCCACTTTAATACCGATGAACCTGCACCTACCTCTGTTTGCCCGGCGCCTGCTACGTCCCCTGCTCGACCCCTACCGTCGCTATCGCCACGCCAAGCTGATCCACGCCGTGCGCGTGTCCATCGGGTTGCTGGCGACGATCCTGCTGACCACGGGCATCAACCTGCCCCACGGTGAGTGGGCGTCGGTCACCATGCTGATCGTGATCGGCGGTTTGCAGCACCACGGCAATATCGGCAAGAAAGCCGTGGAGCGCGCCTATGGCACGTTGATCGGCGCCAGCGTCGGCTTGTTGCTGGTGGTGCAGCAGGCCTACTTTGGCCAGCCGTTCTTGACCTACCTGTTGATGTCGGCGGTGTGCGGGTTCTTTTCGTATCACGCCATCGGCAAGGGCGGCTACATTGCGCTGCTGTCGGCGATCACCGTGTTTATCGTCGCGGGCCATGGAGACAACCCGATCTCGGATGGCTTGTGGCGCACGGTCGATATCCTGATCGGCATCGTCCTGGCCCTGGCGTTCTCCTTTGCCTTGCCGCTATACGCTGTGTACTCGTGGCGCTACAACCTGGCCAGCGCGTTGCGCGATTGCGCGGCGATCTACAGCCGAAACATCAATGGCCAGTCGGTCACCGACGATGAACACCTCAAACTGCTCAACCGCTTGAACGCGGCGATGGTGCAGTTGCGTTCGCTGATGCCGTCGGTGTCCAAGGAAGTGCGGATTTCGATGACGGAACTGGACGCGATCCAGCGGCATTTGCGCATGTGCATCAGCACCCTGGAAATCCTCGGAAATACCCGCCCAGATCCCCGGGACGAACAAGCGATGGCGAGGATGCAGGTGATGCTGAAGGCCGAACACCGGCAGATTCGAGTGCAGCTGGTAGGGATGGCGCGCGCCTTGAAGTCGGGCGTGACGGAGCGGTTGGAGCGGCCCAGTCACATCACGGGCGCCGAGCCAGCGCTGGATGCGCCGGTGTACAGTGCCCTGGATGGTTATCGGTTGTTGACGGTGCAACTGGCGGCAAACATTGATGCAATGCGCCAACGCCTGGCCAAAAGTGCCGGACACTGGAAGATTTAGAAGGTGGCGCGTCGACGCTGTTAACCGCCTCAGCACTTTCATACTTTTTCCTACATATTTTTCACGATTTATTCACATCCAGAGACGTAGGGTGAAGCCTCATCCGTTACAAACGTTGCACATCAAGCCCGCCGCCCCAGCGGGCTTTTTTTTGCCTTGCAAAAACACGTCTGCAAAACACGGCAGGCTTGAGGTGGCCCCAACAGGGATCAGCGCGAAACCTTGGCGGCGGGCGCCGACGCCTGTTCACGAATAGCCCGCTGGGTGTCGAGCACCCTGGCCAAGGCATTTTCCGCTTCCGGGCTTTGCTGCGGCACGCGAATCGCCGCCGACACCAGGGTGATCAACTTGGCCATCACTTCGGCATCCGTGGCCGGGCGCCCCAGGCTCATGGAGTTCATCAGCAGGCGCAGTTCAGTGCCGGCCATCACGCCGGATATCGCCTTGAGGGCAAATTGCAGGCGCACCCCCAGTTCATTGCGCGGCAGCTCGGGCAAGGCCAGGGCAAAGGCTTCGAAGAAGCGCTGGAACACCGGCTGGTAATGCACCTTGAGGTATTCCTGGATAAACGGCGATGTATCGCTGTAGACCCGCCCCAGGAACCGGATGAACGAACGCCCTTCCCCACTGGCGCTCGCCGGATCGCTACGCTCAAGGCCCATGGCCGGGGCAAACAGCACGCCGAGCAGGGTGTCGCAATCCAGCGGGCCGTCGGACTCGGCCTCACAGCGCGCGAGCAATTCCAGGCGCTGCTCGTTGAGCGGCTCCAGGCGCTGCATCAGCAGGGTTTTCATCAGGGAGTCCTTGTCCCCGAAGTGGTAGTTCACCGCAGCCAGGTTGACCTGGGCACGCTCGGTAATCTGCCGCAACAAAACCGCATCGTATCCGTACTTAATGAAGAGAGCCTCTGTCGCATCCAGCAGTCGAGTCTTGGTAATGTTTGGAGCGCTGACTTTCTTCGCGACCATAGAAGTTCCACGTGGGAAATATTGTTTTAAAAAATAATTTGATTTTTTATACCGGTGCCGTCGTCCGAAAGCAAGTAGTGACACACCGCCATATGATCGAAAGCCTTTGCTGGCGGGCTCGTTGAGCCTAGTCGAACGGATTCTGGACGGCCTGCAGTGCCATGGCAGAAATCGTTTCAAGGGGTGAAACCGCTCTATATCGATGGCTGGCGAAGCCGCTGGAACACGGTTAGTATTCAAACAATATTTTAAAAACAAGAAATAAAACCAGTCCGTGACGCGTACCAGGCAGCTCCCGAACTTGTAACAATGCTTTTCCGGGGACAGCACGGCACCGTCGAGACTGCAGGCGTAGTCATGATGACAGATACCCGCGCGCACCCAGGCTTGATCTCACTGCACGGCATCGGCAAAAGCTATCAGCTGGCCGGGCAACACCTGTCCATTCTCAATGATGTCTGCCTGTCCATTGCCAGCGGTGACAGCTGCGGCATCCTCGGCGCGTCCGGCTCCGGCAAAAGTACCCTGCTTAATATCCTTGGCCTGCTGGACCTGCCCAACTGCGGCGAGTACCGCTTTGCCGGGCACGACATTTTCAACGCCACCCCCGATGAGCTGGCGGCGATCCGCAACCAGCAAATCGGTTTCGTGTTCCAGAGCTTCAATCTGCTGCCACGCCTCAGTGCACTGGACAACGTCGCGCTGCCCCTGGGTTATCGCGGCGTGTCGCGCCATGAGTCGGTGGAGCAGGCCCTGCGCATGCTCGAACAGGTCGGCCTGGCCGACCGCGCACACCACCGCCCCGCCGACCTCTCCGGCGGCCAACGCCAGCGGGTCGCCATTGCACGAGCCCTGGTGGGCAAGCCTTCGGTGATCCTGGCCGACGAGCCGACCGGTAACCTCGACAGCACCACGGCCCAGGAGATCATGGACCTGTTGCTGGCACTGAACCGCGAGCAACAGGTCACGCTGATCATCGTCACCCACGACCCGCACATCGCCGAGCGCCTGGACCGCAAGATCCTGGTGCGCAATGGCGTGGTGAATGAGGCCGGGCGCCCATGAGCCTGCGGGTCGAACAGAGCGTCAGCCAACTGCTGCATGAAGCGTTCGTCAGCCTGCGCACCCTGGGCAAGCGCTCGGTCCTGGCACTGCTGGGCATTGTCATCGGCAGCTCGTCAGTGGTGGCGTTGATCAATATCGGGCACAACGCAGCAGTGGATGCCGCGATGATTTTCAAGGACATGGGCACCGACACCCTCGTCGCCCAGTTCCCGTCCAAAGGCAGCGGCACGGTGATGATGCCCGCCCGCCTCGACCTGGACGCCGTGCGCCAAACGGTGTCGGGCATTGCCCATATCGGCGCCCTCACGTTGTTCAGCGGGCCCATTGTGTTTCACGGCCGTACCGTCAATGCCAACTTCGTCGGCAGCACACCGGGCATCCAGGACGCGATGCGCCTGGCGGTGCAACAAGGGCGTTTCCTCTCAAGTTTCGATGCCAGTGAAACCTACGGCGTGATCGGCAGCCAATTGGCCGAGGCCCTGGGGGCGCCGGGCGACCCGCTGCAACTGGGCGACCGCGTGCGTATCAACGACTACCTGTTCCTGATCGTGGGCATCCTGCGCAGCCAGCCCCGGGCGATGTTGATGCCGGTGCAGGCCAACGAGTCGCTGTTCATCCCCGCCGAAGGCATGCGCCGCATCTATGCCCTGCCGCAGGTCGGCAACGTGATCATCCGCGCCATGCCCGGCCAGGACATGGAGCGGCTCGCCCAGGAGGCGGCCACCGCGTTGAGGCCCCAACTTCCCGACCACGATGTGGATATCCAGGTGCCTCAGCAAATGATCGACGGCATGACCCGGCAAAGCCGCACCTTCGCCTATCTGCTGCTGGCCCTCGGTGCAATCTCCCTGGTGGGCGGTGGCGTGGGCGTGATGAACGTGATGCTGATGAACGTGTCGGAGCGGCGTCGCGAGATCGGCATTCGCATGGCACTGGGCGCGCGTCAGCGAGATATCCGTAACCTGTTCCTGCTCGAGGCCGTGACCCTCACCGCCGTCGGCGCACTGTGCGGCGCGGTCCTGGGCATGACCGCTGCCTGGCTGTACGCCTGGCTGTCGGGCTGGGCGTTTGCCCTGGCCGTCGCCGCCCTGCCGCTGGGAGTAGGCAGTACGTTATTGGTGGGGCTGTTTTTCGGCATCTACCCGGCGGTCTCTGCCTCACGGCTGCAGCCGGTGGAGGCCCTGCGCGATGAATAGGTGGCTGTTCTGGCTTGCCCTGGTCAGCCTGCCGGGCATGGCCGCCGACGTGGTGATCAAACCGTCGGCACCGAGTACGACCCGCAGCGGCTACGACCGCAGTGTCTCGCTGAATGCCCAGGTCACCACCATGACCCTGGGTGATGCGGTGTACCTGGGCTTGCGCAATAACCCGGCGATCCGCAGTGCGTACCTGCAACGGGTGGCGCAGAAATTCGACCTGCGCGTGGCCGAAGATGTGTTCAACCCCAAGCTCACGCTCAACAGTTACTACCGCAGCACCCGCGGCTCCGCCGACAATGCGCGCAATGCCAACGTGGCGCCGGCCACCAGCCTGCTCGGTGAGTACGGCACGCGCTTGAGCATGGCCTGGACCCAACAATTGAACAACGCAGACCGCGCCGGCCGCTACCGCAGCGACGGCCTGGACCTGGCAATCATCCAACCGCTGATGCGCGGCGCCGGCTGGGACGCCACCACCGCGCCGCTGCGCCTGTCGCGCCTGGCGGAGCAGGCCAACCGCCTGAACCTCAAGGCCACCGTGGCGCAGACCATCAGCCAGATCATCGCCACCTACCGCGAATTGCTGCGCGCCCAGGAGCAATTGAGCATCGTGCAGGACGCCCTCAAGCGTTCCGGCACCTTGCTGGAAGTGAACAAGGCGCTGATCAGCGCCGGGCGCATGGCCGAATTCGAAATCGTACAGACCGAAGCCGATATCGCCACCCAGCAACTGGGGGTGGAAGAGGCGCAGAACCAACTGGACTCCAGCCGCCTGGCCCTGCTGCGCCTGCTGGCCCTGGACCTGTCCACGCCGATCCGCGCCACCGAAGCCCTGGAGGCCAGGCCCATGCAGATCGACAAGCGCCAGGCCTTCAACCTGGCGCAAACCCAGCAACCGGAATACCTCGCCGCCCTGCTCGGCAGCCAGCAGGCCGACCTCGACCTGGTGATCGCCAAGGACTCCGGGCGTTGGCAGGTGGACCTCGTGGCCGGTGCCAACCAAGTGCGCGACGCCTACGATAACGATGCCGGCCGCTCCAACAACCGCACCTGGGAGAGCTACGCTGGAGTGCAGGTGCAAATCCCCATCGGTGATATCAGCACGCGCCAGGCCGAAGTGCGCGCGCGGGTGAATGTGGAGGACCAGGAGATCCGCATCACCGATGCCCGCCAGGAACTGGAACGCAGCGTCAACGACGTGGTACGCGACCTCGGCACCCGCTGGCGCCAATATGAAATCTCCCAGCGTGCGGTGGAGTTGTCGCGACGCAAGATCGAGATCGAGCGGGAAAAACTCAGCGCCGGGCGTTCCACCAACTTTCAGGTGCTGAGCTACGAGACCGACCTGCGCAACGCCGAAAACGCGCAACTCAATGCGCTGATCGCTTATTTGAACGCCCAGACCCAGCTCGACTTGACCCTGGGCATGACGCTGGAAAGTTGGGAAATCGCCCTCAATGACTACTAATCAGAAACGCCTGCTGGGTGCTGTATTGATCGTGCTGCTGGGCGGCGCGGGCCTGGCCTTGCGCAGTCCGGCCTCCGACCCAGCCAGCACCGCCGAGCAGTGGCTGGCCATCAAGCCCGACGCGCTGGTGCACCAGATCGGCCTGGTGGGCAAGATCGAACCCGACACCACCATCACCCTCACCGCGCCCTTCGACGGCAATGTGCAAGCCAACCTGGTGGAACAAGGCCAGCGGGTCGAGGCCGGCCAGGTGCTGTTGCGCATGGACCCGGCCACCCTGGAAGTGCAACTGCGTGACGCCCTCTCGGCCCAGCTCAAGGCCCGACGCACCGTGCAAGAGATGCATGACTGGGACAGCAGCCCCGCAGTCGGCCGCGCGCGCCGCAGCCTGCGCACCACGGAAATGAACGCCGGCAATACCCAGCGCAAACTCACTGAAAGCGAAAACCTGTTCAAGCGCGGCATCATCCCACGCAACGAACTGGACGACCTCAGGCAGCAGGTCCAACAGCAACAGCTCGACCTTGCTTCGGCCCGCAGCGAACTGCAGCAGGCCATCGAACAGGGCAAGGGCGAATACCGCCAGATCGCCGACATGGAACTGACCAATGCCACGGTGAAATACGACGCCTTGAATAAGCTGCTCGAGGGCAAGGACGTCAAGGCGCCGTTCTCAGGCATCGTGGTGCCACCGCCCGGCAATACGTCCGCCCAAGGGGGTGGCAACAACAATGCCCCGGTCCAGGCCGGCAGCAAGGTCAGCCAGGGTCAGGTGCTGTTCGGCCTGGCGAATATCGAACGGCTGAAAATCGTCGCCAAGGTGTCGGAACTGGACATCAACCAGCTGCACCAGGGCCAGGCGGTGGAAGTGCTGGGGGACGGGTTCGATGGCGAGCGGCTGACCGGTTCAGTCAGCGCGGTCAGTGGCTTGGCGATTGCCGGTGACAGCCAGGGCAGCGCGCAGTTTCCGGTGACCCTGTCGATCCCCAAGCTCACGCCGCAGCAGTTGCAGCGGGTGCGGCTGGGGATGAGCGCGCGGTTGACCATCGTGACCTACAACAATGCGCAGGCGATTGTGATTCCGAGCCAGGCGATCCAGCCGGACATGACGGTCGAATACCGCGAGGCCATGGACAAGCCGGTGGAGCAGGTAAAAGTGACCACCGGGCAATCGACTGCCCAAGGCGTGGAAGTATTCGGCCTAAAGCCAGGGTTTGTGAAAATCCCCAGGTAAATGAGGTGCCAAATGTGGGAGCGGGCTTGCCCGCTCCCACATTTAGATTTGTGTCAGCCTGGCGGCAGGCGCCTTGGCCTGAATCACCCCTGTGCATCCACCACTGCCCCCGGTATCCGCCGCAATTCCCCAACGCCAGCGGCCCGGTCTGGATCAGCCAAGTGACCACCGGGCAATCGACCGGCCAGGGTGTGGAAGTGTTCGCCCTAAAGCCAAGGCTTGTGAAAATCCCCAGGTAAATGAAGTGCCAAATGTGGGAGCGGGCTTGCCCGCGAAGGCGGAGTGACAGTCGATACATTCATTGACTGATCCGACGCATTCGCGGGCAAGCCCGCTCCCACAATTAGATCTGTGTCAGCCTGGCGGCAGGCGCCTTGGCCTGGATCGCCCCTGTGCATCCACCACTGCCCCCGGCATCCGCCGCAATCCCCCCACGCCAGCGGCCCGGGCTGGATCAGCCAAGTGACCACCGGGCAATCGACCGGCCAGGGTGTGGAAGTGTTCGGCCTAAAGCCAGGGCTTGTGAAAATCACAAGATAAATGAAGTGCCAAATGTGGCAGCGGGCTTGCCCGCGAAGGCGGAGTGACAGTCGATACATTCATTGACTGATCCGACGCATTCGCGGGCAAGCCCGCTCCCACCTTTAGATTTGTGTCAGCCTGGCGGCAGGCGCCTTGGCCTGGATCGCCCCTGTGCATCCACCACTGCCCCCGGCATCCGCCGCAATCCCCCAACGCCAGCGGCCCGGGCTGGATCAGCCAAGTGACCACCGGGCAATCGACCGACCAGGGTGTGGAAGTGTTCGGCCTAAAGCCAGGGTTTGTGAAAATCCCCAGGTAAATGAAGTGCCAAATGTGGGAGCGGGCTTGCCCGCGAAGGCGGAGTGACAGTCGATACATTCATTGACTGATCCGACGCATTCGCGGGCAAGCCCGCTCCCACATTTAGATTTGTGTCAGCCTGGCGGCAGGCGCCTTGGCCTGAATCGCCCCTGTGCATCCACCACTGCCCCCGGCATCCGCCGCAATCCCCCAACGCCAGCGGCCAGGGCTGGATCAGCCAATCGACCGACCAGGGTGTGGAAGTGTTCGGCCTAAAGCCAGGGTTTGTGAAAACCCCCAGGTAAATGAAGTGCCAAATGTGGGAGCGGGCTTGCCCGCGAAGGCGGAGTGACAGTCGATACATTCATTGACTGATCCGACGCATTCGCGGGCAAGCCAGCTCCCACCTTTAGATTTGTGTCAGCTTGGCGGCCAACGCCTTAGCCTGGATCGCCACATCGGTCACCGCCGTACTCTCCCACCACATACCGCGCAACGGCGGGCCCATGGCGAATAACCGCTGGCTGACCCGCCCCTGTGCATCCACCACGGCCCCGCAGGCATCCGCCGCAATCCCCAACGCCAGCGGCCCGGGCTGGATCAGGCCACGCTTGAGCAACTGTTGCGGCAATGGCCGAGCCACCCGGCGCCAGTCGTATTCGATGCCACTGGAGTTGATCAGCGCTGCGCCCGAGACCAGGGTGATCCCTTGCTCGCCGCGATGACGCAAACGAATGGTCACGCCTTCAGCCGAAGGTTCCAAGCCCTTGAAGGAGGCAGCCCGGATGCGCAACCGCCCCTCGTCATGCAAGCGCGCCACCAACTGCGCGCTCAGCGGCGGCGAGCGGTGGTGATGACTTTCCCACCACGGCCGCACATGCCTCACGAACTGGCGTTTCTCGCGCTCGCTGGCCTGGCTCCACAACCGGCCGATGTGTGCACGCACCGTGTCCAGCGGCGCTTGCCAATCGATCCCCTGCGCTTGTGCAATGCCACATTGCCGACGCACCTCGCGCAGCAATTGCCGTGGGCTGCGCAGGCGCTGGTCCTCGCCGAGAAAATCCACCCAGCCCGGCGGTTGCCGGCGCACATGAGGCAGTAGGCCGTGGCGCGAGAAAACCTCGATCGGCCCACGATGCCCAGCCTGCTCCAGGGAGACCACGGCGTCGACCATGGTGAGCCCGGAACCGATGATCAGCACCGGCGCTTGCGGGTCAATCTGGGTCATCGCTTGCACGTCCCAGGGGTCAACCGCCGTCGCGTTCAACCCGCTGGACTGGGTCTGCGGTGTACGCGCCGCCGGGAACATGCCGGTGGCCAGTACCACAAGCCCGCCGCGCAGTGGCTGGCCGTTATCGAGAGTCAGCAGCGTTGAGGCGTCCTCCCTTTGCAGGTCGACCACTTCGCCGCGCACGTGCTCAACGCTGGAGGCGGAACGTGCCTTTGCCTCGGCCAGGCGTTGCTGGGCATACAAACCAAATATCCCGCGCGGCGGGAATAGTTCGCTGATCGGCACGTGCTGCTGGTCCGACTCGGGCCAGCCGCCAGCGCCGATGTAGTCGGTGAGCCATTGGGTCAGGTCGTCGGGGTTGTCCGGGTCTACGCTCATGCGCGCCGCATTGCCGTTCAAGGTGTGGCCCAGTTCGACGGCGCTGTAGGCCTCGCCACGCCCCAGTTCAGCGCGCGGCTCGATTACCAGGATCCGGCGCTTGCCGGGCAGGCGCAAGAGTTGCACGGCCAGCATCGTGCCGCTCAGGCCGCCGCCGATGATCAGCACATCAGCGTTGCGGATGGATTCAGTCATGCAGGGTCGCCCTTACTGTTTGCCCAGGTAAAAGTCATGCAAATCGCCGCGCGCCAGCAGTTCAGCGGCGCTGCCACTCAAAGCTACGCGCCCAGTATCCAATACGTAGCCGTGGGACGCATAGGTCAGCGCAACGTTGATATTCTGCTCGGCGACCAGGAAGCTCACCTGCTGCTCGCGGTTGAGCTGCGCGATGATCTCGAAAATCTCCTGCACGATCATAGGCGCCAACCCCATGGACGGCTCGTCGAGCAGTACCAAAGCAGGACGGGTCATCAACGCCCGGCCGATGGCGACCATCTGTTGCTCGCCGCCCGAGGTGAGCCCGGCGCGGGTATGGCGCTTGGTCTTGAGCCGCGGGAACCAGGCATAGAGGCGTTCCAGGTCGTGTTCCATGTCCCGGCGGCTCAAGCGCCTGACAAAGCCGCCGCTGCGCAGGTTGTCCTCGACGGTCAACTGGCCGAATACATGACGACCTTCCAGCACATGGACCATGCCCTGGCGCACGCGTTGGCTGGGGTCGATCCCGGCCAGGTCGACGCCTGCGTATTCGATCACCCCACGGCTGACCTCGGCCCGCTCGGCACGCACCAACCCCGAGATGGCCTTGAGCGTGGTGCTCTTGCCGGCGCCGTTGGCACCAAGCAAGGCCACGATCGCGCCCTTGGGCACGTTCAGCGACACCCCGGCCACCGCGAGGATCGCGCCGTCGTAGATCACTTCGATATCGTTGACGGTCAGCAGCGACGGGCGCGCGACGTCGATGGCGGGTTGGTTCATGGTTTATTCATCCCCGGTGCAGGTACGCGGCGTCAGGCCTTTTTCCTTGGCGAACGCGGCTGACTTTTCATCGATCAACGGACGCAACAGCGCGCGGTCGGCGGCGATCCAGTCGCTGATCAGCGTCCAGTTGGCGCCATCCCACTGTTGCACCCGCGCCGAGCCGCCGCCTTCGTGGTCGCGGCACGACAGCTTGAGGTTCTGCATCAGGCCCAGGTAGCCCATGTCTTTCAAGCGCGCGTCGTCGATGTTCAGGTGCTCCAGGCCCCAGCGCCCCTCTTCGCCATTGAGCGGGCGCTTGCCGAACTTGGCCTGGCCGGTGCGAATCGCTTCCACCGCGACCGCGGCATTCACCAGGCCGGAGTTGTAGTAGACGCTGCCGAAGTTCTTCAGGTCCTTGAGGTCACTGTGGCCCTTGTCGAGGATGTACTGCTTGAGGCGTTTGTGGATCTCGAAATCAGCCCCGGCCGGGTATGGCGTCAGGGCCAGGTAACCCTTGGCGGCGGCACCGGCAGGCAATACGTCCTCGCTGGAGCTGGCCCAGATGTCGCCGACGATGTGGTCCACCGGGAAGCCGAAGCGCGCAGCGGTCTTTACCGCGACCGGTGTGGACACGCCCCAGGTGCGCAGGAACACCCAGTCCGGATTGGCCTGGCGCACCTGACGCCATTGCGCGGATTGCTCGTTGCCTGGGTCGGCGACCGGGATCTGGATATTGTCGAAACCGTATTTTTCCGCCAACAACTTCAGCGGTCCGAGGGTCTCGCGACCGTAGGCCGAGTCGTGGTAGACCGTGGCGATCTTCTTGCCCTTGAGTTTGTCGAAACCGCCTTCACGCTGGGCGATGTAGTTCACCAGCGTCGAGGCTTCGCTGTAGAAGGTCAGCATCACCGGGAAGTTATAGGGGAATACCGTGCCGTCGGTGGCTTCGGTGCGGCCGTAGCCGAGGGTGATCAGCGGGATCTTGTCCACTTCGGCGCGCTCGCTCAGCGCATACGCCGCCGGTGCGCCGTTGGGCTGGTACACCGCGACCGGCGCGCCATCCAGGCCATTCTTGAAGCGCTCGTAGCACTCGATGCCCTTCTCTGCCGTCCACTCGGTCTCGCACTCCTGCCACACCAGCTTCACACCGTTGATGCCGCCTTCGACTTCGTTGATGTAACGCAGGTAGTCGATCATCCCGGCCCACACCTGCACGCCACTGGAGGCATACGCGCCAACGCGGTAGGTGGCCAGGGGGATGAATTGCTGGTCGGGCGAGGCCATCGCCTGGGGGACGGCACCGGCCAGGGATGCCAGCGTAAACGCAGCGCCGATCAAGGAACGTTTCAAGGATGCACGCATGGGGGATCTCTATCAGTCAGTAAAAAAAGGTTCAGAAACGCAGCGGCCACTGCCGCACACGGTCACGCAGGTTGTGCAACAGGCGGATCAAGCCCTCGGGTTCCTTGATCAGGAACACGATGATCAACACGCCAAAGATAATTTTCTGCAAGTTCTGCAACTGCCCTGCATCCACCGAGCCACCGAACAGTGCCTGCCCGGCATGGCTGAGGAAGATCGGCAGCAGACTGATAAAGGCCGCGCCGACAAAGTTGCCAGCGATGCTGCCCATGCCGCCGATAATGATGATGAACAGGATCTGGAAGGAGCGATTGATATCGAAGCTGCTGGCGCTGGCCGTGCCCAGGTAGATGGCGGTCCAGGTCAACAGCAGCACGGTGACCAGGGTCAGCAGGTAGCGGCCCAACGGCGTATTGAGGTCGTGACCGAACAACGCCAGCTTCGGCGCGGAGATGGTCCCGGACGAGCCGTAGTTGTAGAACCAGGGAAACTTGACGAACAGCCACTCCAGGAAAAACTGCGCGGCCAGGGTGGTGACCATCAAGTAGAAGCCCTTGATCCGCGAGCTGGGCAGGCCGAACAGCAAGCCGACCAAGGCGCTGATGATCCCACCGCCCAGCAACGCCACCGGCAACCCCAGCTCCGGCAGGCGCAGCAGGAACCCGTAGGAGGCAAACGCGCCCACGGCCATGAAGCCGGCGGCCCCGACAGAGGTCTGGCCGGTGTACCCGGTGAGCAGATTAAGGCCCAGCCCGGCCAGCGACAGCACCAGGAACGGGATCAGGATCGCATTCAGCCAATAGTCATTGCCCCACAGCGGCACCACGACAAAGGCCAGCACCAGCAGGCCGATCAAGGCCCAGGGGATGCGCCGCTGGACCAGCAGCAGCGGCGCGGTTTCTTGAACAACGGGGATCGACATGGTTTCAGACTCGCTCGATGGCGCGCTCGCCAAACAGGCCGGCGGGACGGATATACAGGAAGGCCAAGGCCAATACGTAGGCGAACCACGGCGTGATACCG
>Ga0308167_1001439_pt1 | contig 27748 bp, 25 predicted proteins | sample PhyCR1_2_FD_202138 | JGI IMG/M metagenome (GOLD analysis project Ga0308167, IMG submission 202138) | Phyllosphere microbial communities from UC Gill Tract Community Farm, Albany, California, United States - DLSLRC.R1 | ecosystem: Host-associated > Plants > Phyllosphere > Unclassified | place... | reverse complement strand
CACGTCGTCAAATTCGCTGATCGAGGGCAGAGCCAGCGCTGCACCCATCGCTGCCACCTCTGTCACCTCCTCTTCAGTCAGCCAGCGCAGCAGGTCAAAAAAGTGGATAGCCTGATCGCGCATCTGCCCCCCGGACGCCTGAAGATAGGCCAGCGGCGGCATGGCCGAGGATCGGCAGACCATCTGAATCAGTTCCGCCGGGCCTATCCGCCCCTGGCGGAGTTGCTGCTTCAGTTGCTGATGGCTGACATCAAAACGGCGATTAAACCCTACTGTGACCGGCACGTTGTAAGGGAGAACATTAGCCACGGCAGAGCGTGCCCGCTCAAGAGAGAGATCGACCGGTTTTTCACAGTAGATGGCTTTACCGGTGCGGGCTGCGGCTTCCAGTAAGTCAGCATGGGTGGGCGTCGCGCTGGCGATCAGCACCATATCAATCTGCCCATCATTTATCGCCTCGGTGACAGACGCGGCCCGGGCACCAAAGCGGGTCGCAAAGTCGGCAGCGCGCGTGGGATCCGCATCCGCAACCCATACCAGTTCAATCCCGGGATGCGCCTGAAGATTCGCGGCATGAACTTCACCAATAAAGCCACACCCCAACAGGGCAACACGTTGCTTTTTATTCATTTATTTGAACTCCATCATAGTCCGGCAGAAAGCTGCATCTGCAGGATAACGCTGCGTTTTACACTGGTGGCACGGTGTTTTGAGGTGTTTACCTCACAGGAGATCGGCATGTCGCTGAAAGAGGTCGCCCGACGGGCAGGTGTGGGACTGGCAACCGTGGATCGGGTGCTTAATGAACGTGGCGGCGTCGCGCCGGAGACGGTTCACAGGGTGTTGCAGGCAGCACGGGAAGTCGGGCTGAAGCGTATCCTGCCTGAGGAGCATCGTCATCCGTGGCAAATAGAACTGCTGTTGAGCAGCAACGATTCGTTTTTCTTTAAGCAGCTGGCACAGGATTTTACTGAGGTTGCCTCGCATCTGGGCTATCGCCGGTTAACGCTGCGCCGCACTTTTGTCCCCGAGGCTCAGCCAGAACGACTGGCAACGCTAATCAGGCAGTGCGGTGAGACGCGTGACGGTCTGATCGTTTTTGCTCATGAACATCCGGCGATCTATGAGGCGCTGGACCATTGCCAGGCACGTGGCGTACCGGTGATCTCGCTGGTCACCGACTTACCCGGTGCCGCCCGGCTCTGTCATGTGGGGATCAATCAGTTGCAGGCCGGACGTACAGCCGCTCAGCTGATGGGCAAAATGCTGCATCAGCCCGGTGAGGTGTTGATGGTCAGTGGGCACCGGGATTACAGCGCGCATCGCCAGCGTATTGAAGGGTTTCGTGACCTGATAACCAGTCGGTTTCCCCACCTTCAGTTACGTGAAGTTCTGGCCGCTCAGGAAAATCGCGACACCCTTAGTAAGTTGCTGGAGAAACAGCTGGTTCAGAGCGGTCATCTCCAGGGCATTTATAACACCGGGCTGGGGAATACCGAGATCGGGCAGGCACTGGCACGACATCGTCGGCTGAATCAGTGCATCTGGATCACTCATGAGCTTTACGCCACCACCCGCACGCTGATGGCGCAGCAGAGCGTTGCGCTGACACTGGATCAAAACACCCGGCAGCATGCCCAGCTTGCGCTGCAGCTGATGCTGAATTATCTGGAGCAGGGAGAGAAACCCGATGAGTATGTCAGCGGGAAAGTGGACTTCATAATTTATACCGCCGAGAACTCAATATGAACCAAACCGTCAGGTCAGGCTATCCAGCGAGGGCACGGTTTTTTTGTTGTGAAGGTTACGCTGATGAGATCTGTTGAATGCCCTCGCGAAGGCCCAACGGATAACGCGATTTTAATTTTATACAGCTTCATCTTTACCCCTGTTCGCCTTAATCAGCAAGAGCTTCAGAATGGTAAGCACCGCCATTAATCAGACTTAAAAACTGATTTTGATGTAAATATAAAAATATAAATCTATATATGTGCATATTTTAGTTTTAATGCTTCATTCCAACCCAGAGTTGCTATCATCGCCTCGAATCGAGTAGATCGACACTGCGCTGCAACGAAAAAACCTATCAGCTTAGCCTCCCTGGCACTGGAGAGCTGAGCAAAATGAGCAATAGTGGTGCTGATACGCGATGGCGGGGAACTGATAAAGCACGTTTTGTATAAGATTTGATAAATATCAAGCATGGCTGGGTTTTTAATGGCGGAGTCGCGTTACATTTTCACTTTCTGCGGGTGCGATGCTAAATTCTCATCCGTTTAAAACAGGGCAACTTGCAGACCTTTTTTAAAACTGTGTTGACGAGATGGTTATCCTGAAATTTCCTGCACCAGGAAGAGTGCCTGGCTGATTAATGAGAGTCTGGTTTGGAACACTATTTATCTCCGGTACGTACCACTACAGAGAGAGTACTGCACGCGGTTATTTTCGAAGTTGCTGCTAATGTGCTGATTTTTATTACCCTGATTAGCTGGGCTTCTGCAGCGCCTGCGCAATCGACACTTTTAACTATAGTCTCATCAACGCTGGCTATGGGATGGAACTATCTGTTCAACCTGATATTTGACAGTGTTCAGCTAAGAACAGGATTTAAAAAAGACTGGCGAAGGAGATGCCTCCATGCCATTTTGTTTGAGGCCGGTCTTTTATTAGTGTTGATACCCTTTGCAGCATGGTGGCTGGATATTACGCTGCCCGAAGCGCTGAAACTCGAATGCGGACTGGTGATCTTTTTTCTGGTCTATGCATATCTTTTCAATCTGATATGGGATTACGGCATAGCCAAAAAAAACAATAAATTCATTAAGTTATGAGTATTCAAGGTGGCATATTGATTTATTAACCTTCCGCTTAACCGGGTAAGTGAAGCGTCAGATGCGAAACTGTGCATCTGAATGCATCCAGTGCGTAAGGATACACGTATATCTGTTGTCAGGATCCTGGTTATTTTTCCTGGCAGCATCGATATCACAGCGAGTCAACTTAGATAAAGTTAAGATCGCGTATAAGCCTATTTTTACAGGTTAAATTCAGCGAAAATTATGAATAAGATCTATTATCTGAATAAATTAAGAAACTGCCCATCAACCGATATTCTTGATATCGTGACAAGCTATATGCGAAAAAAACTTCCTTCTGACGACCTCTCATCTTTTGAAGGCGCATATGATCATCGAAAAGCCGAGCTGATAATGAATGAGACCTATAGCGAAGTGCCTGCTGAAGTGTGGCGACTGGTATGCTAATCCAGTGAAACGGCGTCTGAATTAATGACGTTAAATTATTATTCAGGTGTTAACGTTCCTGTGTCTCATTAATAACGCTTGCAGATATTATATTTCTGAAGATTACTGATGAATGATACCGTGCGTTAATAAACAGAGCATCATGCTTTATGACAGTGATGCTCTGTTGTTGAACGATATCAGAAGTGCCAGGCGAAACCGACCAGACCGTTGTGATCCGTTTTTGACTCACAACCAAAACTGGTATCGACGTTCGCGATGAGTGAGAGGTCAGGCGTAATGACACCCTGCAGCCCCACGCTGCTGCGATAGCGGGTGTCAGATCAGGCGCTGTATTGGCGATTCGACTAACGGTCTGAAAGCGTTGTGGTTGAGCCGTTTTTACCCGGCGAATATTGATACTTCATGCTCGCGCTCAGGTTCACGTTTGGCAGCCAGACACCCAGACCGCGTTTCTGCGCCATAATGCCGGTGGTCGTGAAGTAAGGCTTTGCTGAGCTCAACACCACTTCTGCATCCTCTCCTTTCAGGGTGTAACCTGACATGATGCCGCCGCTGACTCCCAAATAAACAGCGTATCGTCAGCCAGACCGAACTGATATCTCGTCCGCAGACTTCCTGCCAGCATCTGACTATCCGTTTTAATGCCGTTGATATGCAGGGCAGGATCCAGCGTCAACTCATGGTTCAGATACATATAGCGACTGGCAGCATCCACAATCCACCCGGCATCAGACTGCCATAAATAATATGTGCCAACCGTGCCCAGCCAATGTTTTTCATGGGCTTCTCCTTTGACTTCGGCCTCTGCTTTCGCTTTTGCGTCGGCTTCGGTTTTTGCTTTCTCAGCAGCAGCCTGAACAGCAGTACTATCATCCACCGGGTTTTCAGCAGGTGTTACTTACTCAGGTGTTACTTCCGGCGCTGGCGTCGGTTCTGGCTCAGGTATTACTTCCCGCGTGGTTCAGGTTCAGCCGATTTGTGACTTTCGGGCACCCACAGCACGCGGTCGTTATCTTCTTTCACCTGATAATTCGGCGTATAAACACTGAATGCGCTGTAGCTGTCTGCAAAAGAGAAATAGCTGTGCGACGTGCCAGCAGGTGCATCAACCCTCAACAAATCCTGGGTTAGAGCAACCTGCTCTTCGTTGCTCACTAACAGGCTTACAGCCAGAAGGCTATCACCACCACCCACTGAGTTTTTACAATCAGTTTGTCGCTTTCCAGCGCAGACGGCTTAACACTTAACATCAGATTCAAGCCGGTAGCATCCAGTGAATCAACGCTCAGCGTTTTAGCGCTCCAGCTGCCTGAAGGAACCATCGAAAGTGTTGATCCACGTTGCGCCAGTAGTGAGGTGACATTACTGTTGCCTGTCATCGTCCAGTTCGCATTAGCATCCAGCGTCATAAGGCTGCCACCGGTAGAAGTCACCGCACCCTGATAATTCACCTTGGCCAGATAGAGAGAGCTGTTATTTGCCAGCTGAATATTGCCCTCAACTTCACTGGCAGTTAGCAGCGCCAGTGTATCTGCACTACGCACTGGCTGACTGCCGGAAACATCATCAGAATAGATCGCAGAATAACAGCGACAGCTTTTTTCCCCTGCCTGCGCGCTGTCGTTGTATCCCAGAGAGAGGGTTGCAGATTCAGCGGTGACAATATTCGCTTTCACACCCGCGTATTCTCCCACCTGGAAATGCTCACCGTTGCCGGCATTGATCTGATCGGCTTTGAACAGTGAAGTGTTCCAGTCGTCATCAACCCCCACGCCCCCCGCGTGTGCGACAGGCTGACCTGAGAGAATAGTGGTTCCTTTTTCCACACTCAGGTTACCGTTCAAATTCATACCACCGGTTAGCGCCGTAAGTGCTGAAGCTTGTTCAGGAAGAACATTGACATTCATCACCCCATTAAGCTCATTTTCCAGCATTTCACCAAAAAAAGGTCGAAACAGTTGAACATTTAGCTGGGTCAGGTTTTAATTAATCGCTTCATACAGGTCTGTGCCCAGGCAGGTCCATTCCGATGTCGTCTTTTTGGACTGAGGATAATAGAGATATTTGCGATTCTGAAGTTAAAAATATTCAGCAGGTTGATTGGCTTTTTTATAATAGTAAATTGACCCAAGCGTACCATTACGGTTATTAGTATCGAGAATGTTAATGGTAATATCTTCAGAATGATACCCTTGAGATTCACCGTAGAGGCATCCTGGCCATGGTTAACCAGTCGCGCCCCACTGTTAGTGTGATTGATTTAATGACGTTAATCGTATTACCATTTACATCTAATCGACCACCACGATAGCGAAAGAAGATTTGGTCTGTACTCGCCTGATTTGCATCATTCGACACTATGGTTGGCCGACCGCTGACCACCGGTAACCGAAGAGAAAGCCTGTTTATTGCCAGAGGCATCCTCTTGCTGATCGAGGATAACGGTATCCTCTCCCACATTCAGTGAACCTGGATTTTTGCCAGTTGCATTGATATGCAAGGTCCCCGCGCCGATTTTATGCAGGGCATCGCTAGCTAACCCATTAACCTGCCACAGAACGTCTTTATCTGCGTCAACTTCAATGCCGCTACCTGCCCAAATCGCATTAACTCCCTCTGTTGAAGCCGCTGTATAGTTGTCAGAAAACTGAAGTTTACCTGCGCCCATATTGATGGGTGCATTCAGCGTGAACAGCCCCATTGGTTATAACGTTTATGAACAAAGCATGTAGAATGCTATAACTCTTCAGCCAAAACCGGCTGGTTATCAAGCTATAGTGCGGTTCATCCTAATCTTTACGTTTCGACAGAATTAATCACACCTTTGTACAGTTCAAGCAACGATAGATCGTTGATAAAGGAGTTAAACTCCATATCACCTCGCAAAGCGAACTTTTTCATTACATTGTATTTATGCGTATAAATCGTCTTTACTGACAAATTAAGCCGCTTTGCTGTCTGTCTCACGCTATAGCCCTTTTTCAAAAAGCTCAGTACCTGCAACTGAACCACAGTGATATGGGCAAAATCACAACGCAAACAATCTGATGGCAGAAAGCCCTGGTCCCCGCCCTGAGTAGTTAGCCAGAAACGGGTTAACTTTCCAGATATTGTGGGAACTGAATCAGTACGAGAAATAACGATCAAAGAGCGGTAGCAAACGGGTAGTTGTTTCAGAATAACATCTTCATGTTTATCAACAAAAACCAATATAATGCTACCGCGCTTTCGCTCACGATATGCAGGTTGACACATATACAAACGCCATTGTGAAGCACTTATCAGGATAAAATCTGCAACTTTTAAGCTGTGGCTATCGAATACCGGTAAAAAATTCACTTTAGCGTCTGATAATAGCGCCTTCTCAATTATTTTTGAGATGCCTAGCCTGAAGAAGTAATTCTCATCTGTACAAACAACGTTAAGATTCATTTTTTCCATTAGGCATCTCAAAATTAGCAAAAAAATATTTAGGTAAACTTCCCGTTGACCAGTACCAGCTCACCCTTCTCTTTAAGTTCTTTCAGTACTCTGCAGATGGAGCTTTTAGAAAGATGCGAACTATGTTCAATCAAATAAAGCGCGGAGAAACGTTTCTTCAAGTGTGGCGGTAACTTTTTCCAACGGCCAATCAAAGAAAGAACCTCATCACGTGAGTTACTTTTAGGCAACTGGATGTAGTTCATCAGATCTGAATACTGGCCCGACAAAATGGACATCGCGTCATTAAACAGATCTTTCTCAAAGATCAGTCGCCAGAATACATCATAATCAATGAAACTGACCTTACCGTAATCGACTCTCTCCAGATAAACCGGTGGCTCATCCAACGCGGGTGTAACGCCAATCACAAAAGGAGCTGATAAGATATTCAAAACCTTATTTTCACTTTTGAGTTTGAGTAAAAAATCGCCATCAAGAATAAACATGACACGACGCACATTATCTTTAGTCAGATGATAACGCCGTTTGCCGCGTGAGATCTCGTCTGGATTAGCAATCTGCGTATATTCCGCTAATGCCTCGATGATTCTTTCATGATTTTCAGTCACTCTATACATAATAATCAACTCAATCTAACTAACACAGGGTTAGTGATTAGTAGCAAAATTTGTAAAATCTGTTTTTATAGTCTCTTTTTTTCACCTGGTGTACTGCTGCAATCTTTTTGCTCGCCTCCACAATCCGAGCATAATGAAAACCTTTTATTGGTTTCACTATATTAAAACCATTGAGATAAAACTCAACACCGCAAACAGGCAAAAAGGGAGTCAATAATGCCAGTAACAAGCACTAAAAACAGATATTACGCCGTTAAAACTCTTTTATTTCAGTAGATTATTTCAATATGCACTATCTTACTGATAGTCTTTTAACTTTTTTTTGAAAAAGAGAATCCATCATAATCATTTGAAGTTCAATGTTATAAAGATGATTCATCAGCATCAGAACATGCATGAAAAACAACAAGAAAAGATTATGAATATAAGAATCTAATCATATTGTCTTCATTGTTACCCCCCTCGTTAAAATAAAAGTAATTAGCCGTATTTCTTGGGAAGGATTAAACCATAGCGATGTCAATATGGACATTTAAATTGAAAATGATTTATTATTTAGATTTATACTCTGATTAAAAGTGCATTTACAGTTTTATATTCTTAACAATGGGATTGTCTTTTTTTGTCCCATTTGGATCATCAGCAGATATGAGAATAAATTCTTAACGATAAAATCATATTGATAAGCATGACATCTCCAACTCACTGATACCTTCCCTATAGGAACACTATCAGTACAGCCCCCTTACCTGCACACAGGGTTCAGCCTGTATATGCCCCCCTGTTCTGAATATTAAAAATCAATCCAAATAACAGTTGAAAAACCATTACATGGACAATCCTAAAATCGGACAAAAGGTTAACAATATGTAAAAAAGCTCGTTATGACGTGCTAAAAATTAACATAACCACCCTTAACTTATCTTAATTCCTTTAGGTGGCACTACACTTAAGTTGATAAGCAGCGGAGAGGGGGTATTAGGAAGCATCAATTTCAGATGAGTATGTGTTAGTCAGGGCTTTACTCTTTGTCTATCATTTAAAGTGTTCTCATTAATCCTTATGAGCCACACATAACGTCACTGATCATCGGCTATAAACACTGAAAAGCGCAGGCTCTGTTGTATCCGCCTCATAAATGACTATCCAACGTCATAAATTACGCCAGCCATTCTCACATCGCTGCCAAAAGCACAGCTGACCTGCCCCCAGTATCAGATTCAGCGATCAGTGAGTAATATCGTTTTGTTTACCTTCTCATTTATCCTTTCTCCAACCTGCTGCAAATTCAGCTGGAGTCTGGTCATTCAGACATTCATCCCGAAAACGGCCATTGAAACTCTAAATAAATTGATACTGCGTTGGCTTAACCGGCTGGATAAGTCGCAGCTCTGCGCCATGCTCAAAAATCCTATTGTTCGAGTACGCAGCAGGTAAATACCGGGCCGAAACCCCGGCTTCGGCCTCGCGGAGAATATTGATGATCTATTCGTCGGAAAAACGCTTCTTCATGGGGATGTCCTTATGTGGCTTATGATGACATTACTAACATCGGTGTGTCTTATTCAACGGGGAGCAGGTCACAGCTCCTAAATGAATGCAAGGTTTGAACTAATGATGTGTTAAAAAGTATACAATATTTTATACCTCCCCATAAGACCCTGATATTCCTGAATATTCCCCAACAAAGACTAACAAGTTAAAAATAGAAATATAAAGACTAATTACAAACTACAAATTGTTTAAAGTAGCTCCATCATCTCACTATTATGGGGATGATGGAGCGCCTTATGAGTTAAGTTAAGAAACATTAAGATTTCTTCATGTGCAACGAAGACTGTCAGGCTTTAATCTTTTCTCGCCGGATTCGCTTTATCCTGGCATTCAATATTCTGTTTAATCCAAAGCAGTCTAAGATTTTTAATAGGGAAATTTGATATGAAAAAACTGGCCTTTTTATCTGCATCTGTAGTGTCTGTTCTGTTCGCGTCTCAGGCATTTGCACTTTCTGATAACACTATTACCTTTCAGGGCAACGTCTCCTCTGAAACCTGTTCGGTAACAGTTAATGGTAACACTGCGAAACCACTGGTACTGCTGCCAACTGTCAATGCTTCAGCTTTGGCAGCTAGTGGCCAGTCTGCCGGTCAGACAACCTTCGATATCGGTGTAACTGGTTGTACTGGTAATGCTACCACTGAAACGACTGTTTCTACCGTGTTCGCCGGTAACAGTGTGAGCACCGCAGGTAACCTGACCAACGTTGCAGCCACGGATGCGGCATCTAACGTTGAAATCCAGATTCTGGATACTAAGGGTACTGTCATCGACTTTAATAAGGGTTCATTCAACGGCGCAGGCGACCTGAAACTGGCCGCAGGTGTAAAAGCCGCTTCTGCAACCTATACCGCGCAATATTACGCTACCGGTGTCTCAACTGCAGGTGCTGTTGAAGCTACCATGCAATATGCAGTGAGCTACAACTAATAAATAAACCAGCAGGGATGTGAATTTTTCCTAAACACCATTTGGATTAAATAGGGCCATGGATGGTCTGCCTTAATGTTTTCAGGATCTGGCAGTATTTTTAATACGGATAGCTATTATGTCTCGCTTAACTATAAATCATTCATCATGGCATAACCTTTTATTATTTCTGTTTTGTATCTTCACTTGCCAGTCTGCATTCGCTAGCGTGGTGATGACAGGATCACGCGTCATTTATACTTCTGATGCAAAATCAGTCGATGTGCAATTACGAAATAATGATAACTTTCCTTATGTGATCCAGGCATGGTTTGATAGTGGCGATAATAAATCTACGCCTGCTACCGGTAAAGCACCATTCGTAGTCACCCCGCCAACATTCCGGATCTCAGCAAATGATGGTCAGGTATTACGTATTTTCTTTACAGGAGGTAATTCTTTACCACTGGATCGTGAATCCGTTTTTTATTTTAACTTCCTGCAGGTTCCGCCAGGTAACATCGCTGGCGATAAAGGAAACCAGATGGTGGTTTTACTAAAAAACAGAATGAAACTCTTTTACCGTCCGGCCTCACTTAAAACTAACACTAAGAAAATTTTTGATTACTTAACCTTTAGTAATATTTCTTCATCAGGCATACGAATCACCAATACATCACCTTATTACATTTCGTTAAGTAAGGTGGCAGTCAGAAATGCAGTGGCAAAAGAAGCTCCGCCCATGATTGCGCCGTTTACCACAGTTGATGTGGCATTAGTTGAAGGGAAAACAACAGGTAGCGCCCAGGGAATAGAAATCGGATTAGTGAATGATTATGGGGCAACGGTGACGCATGAGTATCCAATTCACAAATAAAAAAATAATCTTTCGTCTGGCTGTCATTAGTTGCGTCGTAAAAGCCGCATTGTTTGCACAGGCTGCTTACGCCGAAGAATACCGATTCGACAGTCACTTACTGGCGGGTTCAGGCTTTGCAGAAGGCGTGGACCTCAAGCAATTCAATGAAAAACAGGCAAAAATTGCCGAGGGTCAGCAGGTCCTGGATATCAGCCTTAACGGCATAAAAATCAAAAGTCAGGTGCCGGTGAGTTTCCGTAAAAAGGACGCCGCAGATAAAAGCGCACAACCCTGCATTGATGCCGACATGGTAAAACTGTTGCAATTGAAATCTGGCCTGCCAGAAGCAGCTAAAGATCAATGTCTGGTGCTGTCAGATGTTACAAAACAGGGTAAATGGAATATTAAGCAGTCCACGCTGACGCTCGATTTTCTTATTCCTCAGGTTTTGCTCAACCGCCAGCCACGCGATTACATCCCGATTTCGGAGTGGGATGCGGGGGCACCACTGGTCTTTTTGCGTCATAACACCAGCTTCACTCGCAATATTATTCGTGACTCTCACTACAACTATCTGTGGAGCATGATCAACGCTGGCGGCAACCTTGGCATGTGGCAATTACGCCATCAGGCCAACCTTCGTTATATGGAAAGCAGCACTGGCGGTGATCATTACAAATGGAACTCGGTGCGCACCTGGGTACAGCGTCCGCTGCCAACTATATCCAGCGAACTGATGATTGGTGATACTTTCACCGACAGCTCGATGTTTGGATCAATGTCATTTAACGGTGTAAAACTCGCCACCGATCAGCGCATGTGGCCGCAGGGTCGACGCGGATATGCTCCGGAAGTACGCGGTGTTGCCTCAAGCAACGCCCGTGTACTTATAAGTCAGGCAGGTAACGTAATATATGAAACGCAGGTGCCACCTGGTCCGTTCCTGATTGACGATCTCTATAACACCCGTAGTCAAGGTGATTTGAAAGTTCAGATCATCGAAGCTGATGGCAAATCCTCATTCTTCACCGTACCTTACGCTGCGGTGCCTAACTCTATGCGTCCGGGCAATCTGAGCTATCAGTTCGCCGCCGGTAAAGTCAGGAATTATTACTCTGTTCAGAATGCCTTCACTGAAGGTGTGTTGCAGTATGGCCTTAGCAACAGTATTACCTCCAATACCGGGGCGCGTTTTGCCAACGATTATCAGGCTTTGCTGATGGGTGGTGTGTACGCATCTGAACTTGGAGCGCTGTCGCTTAATACTACCTGGTCACACGCGAAGGTGGAAAACGATATGACCAAAAACGGCTGGCGCGCCGAGATGTCGTACAGTAAAACCTTCTCTACCAACACTAACCTGGTACTGGCGGCCTACCGCTACTCCACATCAGGTTATCGCGATCTTGAAGATGTGCTGGGTGTGCGTCGTCAGGAAAATAGTGGCACGAATTACTATTCGGACACACTTAAACAGCGTAACCGCTTTACAGCAACAATCAGTCAGAACATGGCGCAATACGGCACCGTGGCCCTAAGCGGTAGTAGCACCGATTACTACAACAACCGGTCACGTGTCAGCGAGTTACAGCTTTCCTACAACAATATGTGGAAAAAGGTGAGCTATAACATCAACGTCGGAAGACAGCGCTCCAGCTGGAGCAGTGACAATATTTACAGTGTGAATGATAACGATTACGACTCCAGTCGTTATCAGAAATATACTGAAAATATGGTATCCATCGGCATTTCAATTCCGCTCGACTGGCGTGACAGCCGTTCGACTGTCTCACTTAATATGACGAGGGATAAAAATACCACCTCAGCAATGACTACCCTTTCTGGTTCTGCAGGTCAGGATAGCGATTTCACCTATTCCCTCTATTCCAGTTACGACAAGTACCGCGATGTTGACCAGGGTAAAAATCATGACACCCGCTGGGGAACCAATGTCCAGGAGCGTACCCGTATGGGAGCCGTTCGCGCGTCGTATACCCGCAGTGATGATTATCACCAGCTCGGTCTCGGCACCGCGGGCACGCTGGCTATCCACGGCGGTGGCGTGACTTATGGCCCATATGCCAGCGATACCTTTGCGCTGGTTGAAGCTAAAGGTGCCAGCGGTGCTCGTATCAATAATTCACAGGGCGCGAAAATCGATGCATTTGGTTATGCCATCGTGCCTTCGCTCGCTCCTTATCGCTACAACACCATCAGTATTGACGGTAACTCCATGTCTCAGGATGTTGAGCTGGAAGGCGGTAACGTGCGCGTGGTGCCGGTACTGGGTGCCGTACCGAAAGTTGCGTTCAAAACCCTGAGCGGTACTCCGACACTGATTCTTGCAAGACTGGCTGACGGCACACCTGTTCCGATGGGCGCAGAAGTCAAAGACAGTGCTGACAACAACATCGGGATGGCCGGACAGAACGGACAGATTTACGCTCGTCTTCCTGACGCCTCTGGCACTTTGTTCGTGAGCTGGGGAAGCAGCAACAAATGCCGCATTAACTACCAGTTACCGTCCAAAAAAGCTGGTGACGGCAGCTTCGTCCGCTTAAACGGCACCTGCATCCAGTGAACTTATTTCAGTGAGCACAATTATGAAATTTAACATCACTAAACTGAAACCATGGCTGTTCGCCTCTGCCTTTCTGGCCTGCACACCAGGGGCTCAGGCGATCTGCTACAAGGTTACCGGTATTGGTAAAACCACCTCGACTATTCCGCAGGAAGTGGCGGATCAAGGCTATACGGCGGCCAAATGGGGCGGCGTTCTGAATGCTGCGGCAGGCACTATTTCATTCGGAACGATCATCATGGGCACTGGCGCAGAGTCACTGGCTCCTGCCGGAACGATCCTGGCAACAGCTGATTTGCCATTTCTTGATCATGCATTAAAAGTGCCTTATGCAGCTAATCAGATTGTATTTAAGTGCGCCCTGACCGATGCGGACAATCTTTATGAGATGTACGCATTAGCTGGCGCTACCGGGGCGTATTATGGTGGAAAAGCCGTTACCGACGTTGAAGGGGCTTATCAGACACCGGCGGAAGGTATTGCTTATCGCATTACTAATCAGAAAACAGGGCTGTATTACACGAGTTACTGGCAGGAACGTAAGTTAACTGCGGAAGATTACATCGTTATTGGCTCAAATCTCTATATTCCAGCGTCATCTTTCGACAGTGCTACTTTTGAACTGATCAAAAGTAATGATTTTTTCGGTACGCCCACACGCAATGCATTTTCTCAGATTGTTTCGCCCCAGGCATATCTTGCACTTAGAACCCCTACGATAAATGTGACGAGTATTACAGGGACTCTCGCTTACTCTCCGACACCAGACATGACTTCAGCCGTATGGAGTATGCGCGGCGGCTCAACCACGATTATACGAGGAAAAACCTGTATCTTAGACGATTTCGACCAGGTCGTTAAATTGCCTGCCATTAGTGCTGAAGACTTGCGCAATGGGGGGAGCAGTAGCAATACATTTAATGTCGCTATCGAATGCGACAAAGGTGCAATTTCAGGTACCGCTTCCAGCTTAATTAATGCGCCAGTTGCTGTAGGTTTTCTGGTAATACAACCTAAAGCGCTGTCTCAGGCCAGTACGCTTGGGTTGCAAACCAGTGCTGGCGGTATCAGCTATTTGCTGGACGATAACTACGGCACAAGCGGCGTCGCTTCTGGTGTAGGTATCCGTATCTATTCTTCAGGTGGTCAAGCGCTTAATCTGCTGTCCAGCAGTGCCACCACCGGTACCGGTTCAGCGGCAGGCTGGTACGGATTTGCCGATTTGATGAGTGAAACAGGCACAACTGACTCCGGCGGCACTTCATATGCCGGCACTTTCACAGCGGCGCTTGAACAACTTCCAGGATTAACCGCACAGGCAGGATCAGTGAATGCGCACGCACAGATTATTGTCAGTCTTCAATAAGCTGCTGCTGGCCGGAGCTCTCAGTCTGAGCACCGGAACCGCAAGCGCGGTTGTCAACAGCACGCAGAGCCGTATGGTATTTAATGAAGACAGTATGGCGGAATCGCTGACCGTGGTGAACTCAATCAGCTCCCCTGCGCTGGTACAATTATGGACCGATGATAACGATCCTCTCAGCCCGCCGGATCGTATTAGTACACCGCTAATCGTGGTGCCGCCACTTTTTAAACTGGCACCAGCCGAATCACGTAACCTGCGTGTAATGCTCCTTTCACGCGATGGCATGCCTAATGACCGCGAACGAGTGTACTGGCTGAATATTTATCAGATTCCGCCAAATACACAGCAGCAAACAGCGCAAGAAAAGAAAGTTATTTTGCCGCTGCGCATTCGATTAAAAGTATTTGTACGCCCTATTGGACTTAAAGCTCCGGAACAAAATATCGGCGAAAAATTGCGCTTTACACTTAGTCAGAAGGATGCGCAAAACTCAGCGCTGATCCTGAATAACCCGACACCCTACTATATGAATATAGGAAGTCTCAGTCTGGGTAAAAGAACCCTAAAGGCAAAAATGATTGAGCCCTTTTCCTCCGACACCATCCCGGCGAATAATGCGGGCAGTGATCGCACGTTAAGCTGGAGTGTAATTGATGATTATGGTAATCAAATATTTTATAAAAGAGAGTTAAGCAACCCGTGAAAATTAACACGCTCACGACATTAAATATGGCATATTTTCACAAATATCATATGACTTATGATTTAATTGCTTCATTCGTACAGCAAGAAATGAATATTGCCCACTTATACCTGCAGCATTTCTCTGATCTAAAAAGTCTGATAACTGCAGCAGAAAAAAATAGTATCGATATCATTATCATTAACTCTTCATGTTTGTTCGACGGTTCTTTCCGCGAAACTGAAATTAGGAAAGTGCTGGCTGCGTTGTGTGGAAATAAAAACATCACCACAGTTTTCTTTGCTCAGAATATGAAGGCTGCCTTGCTGAAGAAATTGCTCGATGCGGGTGTAGATATTTTGATCAGTTTACAGGACACACCACAGGAACTGCTCACGGCGCTAATGAACGTCATGACTTCCAGTACGGGTGAACCCTATATCTCTCAGTCGGTAAGGGAACATTTACAGCAGGAGTGCGCTGTACTGACGTCTAAGGAATGGGAAGTCATTAACCTGATTCAGGAAGGTTATACGCTGTCTGAGATAGCTTCTAAAAAATGTCGCGCCATGAGCACCATTTCAACACAAAAAAGAAATGCCATGAATAAGCTTCATCTGAGAAATGAAAACGAGCTATTACGATTCTTACATCAAAATGCTTTCTTTTAATGTTTAATAGTTGGGAAAAACATGTTTATCAAATTAATCACTCCGCTGGCGGGAGGCTTATTACTGTCCAGTCAGGTCTGGGCACTTTCACTTCAGGAATCGCTAATTGCGGCAAATACACACAATGCTGAAATTAACGCTGCCCGTAGTGTACATGACGCTGATGGTCAGAAAAAATATCAGGGAGTTGCTGGATTATTACCAATGATCACGCTTGACGGGTCGTGGAGCAAGAACGATCAGCCAGATGCCACTTATTCTGCCGGTGTAACTCGCCACAACTATAGCTTCAACCTGACACAGCCAGTATTTGACATGGCAAAATACGCCACCTGGCGCAGAAGTGTTGTGATTGGCGATTTGGCCGATATAAACCTGCTAATTGCTCAGCAAAAACTGATTGCCGATGTAACAACTGCTTTTTATGGCGTCGTATATCAGCGCAGCGTACTGAAAACCAATCAACGTATCCTCGCGGCATTCAGCGCCAAACTAAAACAGTCACAGAAAGCACTGGAAGTAGGTGACGGTACCCGCCTTGATGAAGCTGAAGCGCAGGCCAACTACGATAAGGCCGTAGCCGATGAACTGGCAGCCGAAAACGATCTCAACGATGCAAATGTCTCTTTCCGCCAGCTTACCGGCATGGATCCGCAGGGTATTTCTGATAACAGCATGAGCTGTGTCCGTTTCCGCGACAAGATCCTTTCTGAACAGTTAAAGCGTGACGCCGCTGCCAACAATCTGGACGTGCTGGCCGCTATTCAGACTCGTAAAGCCAGCGAAGCAGACATACTGACCGCGACATCCAGTCATATGCCTGTGGTGACCTTTCAGGCTGGATACGGTAAGAACTGGAGCCGCGCTGAAGATGGCAACTCCCTCGATACCCTGTTTGGTACCACCTCTAAAACTGATAATACCCAAATCAGCTTAAATGTCTCGGTACCGCTGTTTGCCGGTGGCAGCCAGGTTTCACAAAGTCTGGAAGCTGCACATCGTTATGAGCAGAACAAAGATCTGGTGATTGATGCCCGGCGCAAAGCTGAACAACAGGCAATTCAGGCTGCGTCAGGCGTGCAAAATAGTCAGTCGCGGATTAAAGCCTATGAACGAGCAATAATTTCAGCGAATAAAAGACTGACAGCTACCCGTTATGGAAGAGAGATTGGGCAGCGGACGTTGATCGACGAATTTAACGCAGAGAAAGATTATTTTCAGGCAATTCAGGATCTGGCACAGGCGCAGAATGCGCTAATCCAGTCGATCGTCAAATTAAAAACAGCTACCGGCTCGCTCGACTACGCAGCGATCAAAGCTTTTAACTGTGATGCGGCATGACCGGAAATTTAACTCATGAATAACGACTTATTTCGTAAAGAATCGCTTGATGCGAAAAAACCCAAAGTATTAGGTTCTGTTGCGCTTTATTGCCCTCCATTCCGCTGGGTTGTCATTGCGCTGGTTTGTATGCTGGTTGCGGTACTTATCGCATTTTGCATTTTTGGTAGTTATACCAAGCGGGAAACCGCGCAAGGTGTATTGGTGCCAGAAAGTGGCATGATGACTATAACGGCAATAACCGCCGGAACAGTAATTTACTTGCCTGCCCGCGAAGGTGACGTCTTACAAAAAGGCAGCCAGATTGCCACCGTCTCATCGGAAATTTCTACTCGATATGGACAGACCCGAGAGGCTATAGCCACACAGCTTGAACTCCAGAAACAGGGGCTGAATAACCAGTTGACAAATCTTGAAGAACTGAACAGCGAGACGCTGAAATCGTTACAGGAAAAAGTCAGCTTGCTCGGACAGCAATCGGTGGAACTGGACAAAATTTACCGTCAACGCACTCAGCAGATTGAGCTATCGAAAACCCAACTCAATAAGATGAGCGCGATGCGCAAGGAAGGTTATGCCTCGAATACGCAGGTTGAACAACAGCAGAATGATCTACTGGATGCCAGCGTACGTTTGCAGGATGTCGCACGGCAGCGCATCGACGTCCGCCAGCAGCTCGCACAGGCGCGTCAGCAACTTCGGGAACAGCCAATCACCTATTACCGGCAGAAGAACGAACTGCAGCAGAAGCTCTCTGAAATTACGCAGTCAATGATGGAGAATGAATCACGTCGCTCGATTGAGCTACGTGCGCCGGAAAAAGGCACTGTCAGTGCAGTACTGGTTAAACAGGGACAAGTGGTTACTGCTGGCCAGACGCTGGCAATGATACTGCCAGATAACGCTCGCCTGCAGGCGCGTATCATGCTCAGCAGCCGGGCCATTGGTTTTATCCGGCCAGGACAACGTGTGGTACTGCGCTACCAGTCTTTCCCATGGCAGAAGTTCGGTCAGCAGTACGGCACTGTGCTGGAAATCTCTAAATCGGCGCTCTCACCCCAGGAAGTGTCAACCATAACCGGCGACGGTCAGGTTAAGGAATCGATGTACCAGGTAAAAGTCACGTTGGATAAGCAAACGGTACAGGCATACGGCAAACAGAACAGCCTTCGCCCGGGTAGCGGGCTGGAAGCTGATTTTATCATAGATAAGCGTCGCATCTATGAATGGGTTCTTGAGCCATTGAATGCACTGGGCAAAATGACGTCCTTATAATTTTAATTATTTCATCAGGTTTATCATGGATTTATTTCACAAACTAAATTTGTCGTTTCGCCAGAAGCTACCTGTTTTACGCCAGACGCAGGCCGCAGAGTGTGGTCTGACCTGTATTGGCATGATTGCTGGCTTTTACGGCCATCACATAGATATGGTCTCGCTTCGCCAGCGATTCCCTACATCACTTAAAGGCAGCACGCTGACGAATGTCATGTCATTCGCTCAGAGCTTAGGCCTCGGTTGCCGTGCGGTACGCCTGGAACTTGAAGAGCTGGACAAGTTGAATCTGCCTTGTGTACTGCACTGGGACATGAACCATTTCGTTGTCCTCAAGCGCATCGAAAAAAACAAAATCATTATCCATGACCCGGCGCGTGGTGTTCGTAAAGTGCCAATGGATGAAGTCTCAGCATCCTTTACCGGTGTAGCACTTGAGCTCTATCCGGCAGCGACATTTGAGAGGAAGAATGAGAAGAAATCCATCTCAATGCTCAGCCTCATTCGCAATGTCTCCGGGATTGGCTCAGCCTTTATGCAGGTGGCTTTACTTTCCCTGGCGCTGGAGTTCTTCGGCATCATTACGCCGTTTTACATGCAGTGGGTCATTGATCAGGTGTTGGTTTCAGCGGATCGCGATTTACTGACCCTGCTTGGTGTCGCGTTTATCTGTATCACGCTATTCCAGAACCTGATTTCAGCACTACGCAGTTGGGTCACAACATGGTTCTCCAGCATGCTGAGCGTGCAGTGGTCATCCAACCTTTGCGCCCACTTACTGGGATTACCGCTGAACTACTTCGAAGAGCGCCACGTCGGTGACATTCTTTCGCGGTTTGGATCCATAGGTAATATTCAAAGCACGCTCACGGGCCGCTTCATCTCGTCCATTTTTGACGGCGTAATGGCGCTGGTCACTCTTGGTGTCATTTTCACCTATAACGCTACCCTGACATTTGTTGTGATCGGCCTGTTCCTGCTTTATGCGCTGATACGCTGGATGTCGTTTGAGCCATTCCGCCAGGCAAATGAAGATCAGCTGATGGCTTCCGCCGTAGTGCAGTCGCAACTACTGGAATCTATCCGTGGTGTGCAGGCAATTAAACTGAATAACAAACAGGATCTGCGCGTCTCGACCTATACCAATGAGACAGTAGAATCTACAAATAAAGGGATAAAGACTCAGAAACTCTCGATTGGTTTCAGTACATTACAGGGAACAATTTCCAGCGTCGGTAAAATAGTACTGATTTGGCTGGCGGCAGCGCAGGTTCTGGATGGGAATTTCAGCAGTGGTATGCTGGTAGCGTTTATTTCGTTTTCAGATCAGTTTATCTCGCGTTCTGCCGGGCTGATTGACGCACTAATCGAATTTAAAATGCTTCGCTTACACGGTGAGCGCTTGTCAGACATTGTGCTGAGTGAAAAAGAGCAGAACATGGAAAGCAATGTCGCACTGACGGAGAAAAAAGGCCCGGTGCGTCTGGACATCAGCGCCCTATCCTTCCGTTATTCAGCCACCGATGAAGAGATCTTCTCGAACTTTAACCTGAGCATTGCGGCCGGTGAGTCGGTGGCAATTATTGGCCCTTCAGGTCAAGGAAAAACCACACTGGCAAAACTGTTGCTCGGTCTGCTTAAACCAGATTCGGGCGTCATTAGCATCGACGGCATCGATCATACCAAACTGGGAATGACTTCTTACCGTGATTTGATCGGTAGTGTCATGCAAAACGACATGATGTTTGCCGGATCCATTATGGATAATATCAGTTTTTTTGATGCCAACCTGGACAAAGTACAGGTTGAAAGAGCCGCTCGCATTGCCCAGATTCATGGTGACATCATGGCAATGCCAATGGGTTATAACAGCATGGTCGGTGACATGGGGTCGTCACTTTCTGGCGGTCAGGTGCAGCGAGTCATTCTCGCCCGTGCCCTTTACCGCCAACCGCGAGTACTGATCCTTGATGAAGCGACCAGCCATCTGGATGTGGCCAGAGAAAGCGCCATCAATGATGCCATCAAACACATGAGTGTCACTCGCGTCATCATTGCACACCGGCCAGAAACTATTTTAAGTGCTGACCGCATTATTCAGATCAACCGCCATGGTGTGACCGAAATTTCTAAGGCTGATTTCGTGAATTTAATCAACGCTTCACAAGTTACTTTGGAAGCCATCTGACAGAGGAAGCAGTAATTATGCTGCCCAAATTTTAAACAGGAGAGAAGATGAATAACACTTTAGTTTGCCTGGAAGGTACTATTAACTTTAATGAAGACGTTAAAATACAAACGATTAACATCTTAACATTCAGAACCGGGCAACAAATTACGGTCAGCCGTGACGTTATCCCCACAGATCAGACCTTAGCTGAACATATATCGCAGCAAATAACGAATGCCGAGAGAATTTTCAATCAATTTAATCTTGTTAAAATGGATGAAGTAAATGACGGTACTTTTTTTGCAGATACCATTCAGGTCATTTATAGCTTTTTATCCGGCCAGGGATCTAACAAGCGTGTCTGGCAGGTTACCTACGCTTGTCGGATTTCAGATAATGAAACCCTCAACTTTACATCAATGTACCCCGATGAAGCTTCTATGAAAAACGAATCAGGTCGGTTACAACATTGCGCAAAATCGTTTATTCTGAATAAAAATTGATTATTTAACACGTTTTAGAAAATGACCTTACAGAAGGTAGACAAAAGCAAATCACACCACTAAAAATAGAAGTAATACTATTTATTGCACTTTAAGTTAACTGCATAATTAACACCGTTAGTTAGTGTGAAAGCAATAACTACTATCAATAATTTATACTTAAGGAGAAAATAATGCGCGATTTAAACATGATGGAAATTGATGCCGTATCAGGTGCTGGCTTATGGGATTCAATAATCAGTGGTATTCTGGGTGCGACAGCAGGTGGCACAGCGGGTGCTATCGTCGGCGGCGTGCACGGTGGTGACGGCGGCGGTATCCTGGGTGTCGGTTCAATCGGCCAACTGTGTGGTATGTTCCTTGGCGGCATAGTCGGCATTGTTGCTGGAGCTGTCGGCGGAGCAGTGATGGGCTGGAATGACCCAGCAACTGTGACGTCTCTGGTAACTCAGTTTGCTACCAACTTATCCAACGGTACCTACCTGAAATAACGCTGCTGGTAGACCGTTTTGATTCATTAATTTATACGGTTCAAAAAAAGGTGCAGTAAAATCTGCACCTTTTTTTATGAAAATAATTTATTCAGATTCGGTTGAAAGTAATTCAAAAACAAGTTGAACATCAGTGCAGAAGAAGTAATCCATTAGTTTCTTAAAAATCACCCCCCCTGATTAATCAACAAAGACAGATTATTAACAATGACATTCAGCTCACCTAAACACGTAAGTTAATCTGGTCCTGCCTAAATCTTAACAAGCCCAATTTCGCCTCAAACATCGTCAGAGATGTGGGAACGGGACAACTAAACAACAGCATGCCAGTTTAATACAGGCGAGAAAGATCCTAAGGGTTAGAGCAACACTCAGCCCTTCCTAATCAAATAATATTATTAACTTTAAACCGCGCTTATGAACGATTACCAGCAACACTTATGATATATTAATGGTGCTATTATTTTTAATGATTATTAATTGTTAATTACGAGTGTATTAATTTATAAAAACCCGAAGATACTTCCCGATAGGTAGATTCAATTTCCATTTTGAAGACCTTCATGAACACCGTGATGAGCCATTTATGAGCGAAATTGGTATCAATTTGATCCTCAAATGAAGATAGAATATTAAAAATCGCGCCCTCCTGAAGGTTACTTTATTAAGATAAAAAAGTTAAACTGTTCGTTTTCTGCTGAGTTTCGTCAGATGCATAATCATTACATCATTAATGGCTTGATTGAGTTTCATCCTGCTGCCAGTACCTTGCGCAACCTGGATGATCCAGAAAACGTTGTTGTCCTGAATTCTCCCGCAGGTCGTTGCTTCTTATTATTGATAACACGAAATGGCACGATTGTTACTCAGCAAGAGTTCATGAACATTGTCTGGGAAGAAAATGGCATGCTGGTTTCTTCCAATACTTTCTATCAAAACATTTCAATCCTGCGGAAAGGCTTAAAAAAAGTCGGGCTGTCCGAAGACCCGATAGTCACTATCCCGCGAGTTGGTCTGACGCTGGCCAGTGGCACAGAAATAACTAAGCGCAGCAGCGAGAAGCTGGTAACAATCAACAATGAAAATGCAGATTTTATAAATGAGAACTCCCTTGCTCATGAGCAACACTATCAGGAAAGTCTGCCACAGTTGAAGGATGTAGTTGAGACTGGAAACCTGGCGGTAATATCTGAGGATCCGTCAGAGGGTAAAACAGCTCATACAGCACCACCAGCAAATGCGTTGCAGAAAAAGTCAGCCTCTCTTTCCCTGTGGGTAATGGGCGTTGTAGCGACGATTTTGCTGATTACAATAGTGAGCCTGAATAGCACAAGAGACAATAACCTCCACTACTTCAGCCAATACCTTTTCCTGGCCAATGCCAGTGGCTGCCATATCTATATCGCGGATAAACATGCAACTCCGGACGACAGGATTAAAAGCCTGTCTCTTGTTGAGAAGTTTAAAGCCAGCTGCAGCAATTATCCCTGGGTCTATATAACTCATTACTTTATGCTTCCAAGGATCTCGGTTATACGATGCAATAAACCCATTAATGAACAAAATATTTGTATTTCAGAATATTACTTCAGAGGCTATAAATAGAGTGATAAAAAAAATTGCAGGCGTTCTATTAGGTGCATTAATTTTAGGTGAGACTATTTATTTAGTTTACCCTTATATTGAGCATCGGCAAATGGATAATTTTAACTGCGCAGCTAATCTGGTTCAACATTACGGTGACGAGTCGTATAATCTGTCACTGCATTACATGATCCGAGGTAATTTCGGTCTGGTTCACATAACCGGACGTTCAGATAAAAACCCTACGAGAATTTTTAATCGTAAAGTTTCTTTTAAACTACAGCAAAATGGCGATCTTTTTCATATGCTATCAATTAAAAATATTAGATTGCCCGATGACAACTTCAGCGATGAAGATATGAGTTTATATGTGCCTCGTTTCTTTGTTACACCAGAAAAAGATATTTATATGCGAGTGCTGAAGCAGAAAAATAAAAGTTTTATTTTTATGGTGGATTCTATTCCAACATATTTGTGCAACGCGACCACTACCTAGAGCTTGTACTTTATGTGTCATAACTTAGCCTGCAATATCATTTATGAGCATAACAGATAGCAGTGAATATTCAGCATCAATGATTAAAACCGGAAAATACGATAAACTTCCGGTTTTAGACAGCGCTGAAGTTGCAGGCCATTTATTCAGTAGCGTTGGCAGAGGAACAGATAAGCGAGCGGCCCGCCGATCAGATAGGTCTTTTTATCGACCTGAGTCGTATCCAGCTGCAGATAGCCAGGATCGAGCGTGATCTCGGTCAGCAGCAGATCAAACACGACATCTGGCGTCGTATCGTTTGGTGCGGTAATAATCGTTCTTATTTTATAGCGATAAGTGTCCCTATAAATTTTATTCCCTGCGCTCAGTGCAATACGTCGATTAAGCGTTGTAACTTTATCACCAAAAGTTACCTGCCCGTTCAGCAAAAGATAGCCCAGTTTAGAATCAATTAAGCGAAGATCCTGGGAAACAGCAAACTTAATCTTTTTATCATCAGGGCGACTAAGATCGTAGTGACTGAAAGCTGAACAGCGTAAAGAAAAATCGTCAGGTCGGGGCTTAAAATAATTAATGCCGGCAAAAATCACCAGCAGCAGCGCAGCGAGTGTTAGCGTTAGCATGAATGTGGCGTTCCGTTTCAAAACGCTCTCCAGTCAAGATAATAGAAATTGTCGCAGGAAACGATATGACCACTGCTGCTAAGATTACATGCGGAGAGCATAGTCCTGCCATAATCAGTCGTTGTGAATGAAGTATTTTTATCGAAATAGATGCGTCGTCCCGGCACACAGGATTGATTATTCTCTTTGAGAATTTGAAGAATTTGCTTTTCCAGTGACTTTTGCTCAAACACATCCAGCCCCTGAACGATCACCGCCTCGCAGCCGCCTTGCAATTTGATAGTACTCATAGAAGAATTCTTTTCAGTGGGCTCACTAATACTGAAGTACCAGAAAGCGCTTGCCAGCAACATTAGCATAAGGACAAATATGGCCTGCCTGACATTGAGGCCAGATTTTTTGACAACCTTATCAGCCAAAACAGGTGCGGGCCGTATCGCCGGGATACCCTGGCTGGAAACAGCACTTTCCGCGGGCTTTTCATCACTCTGAACCTCTGACACAACGAAAGCCGGGGAAGATTTGCGTTCAATTTTGATGTCAGTATTGAGTCGGATGCCGATTTTCGGAATGGTGATAATCAGATTTTCACAACCATAAGCCGCGAGTGCTCTGCGCAGCATACTCAGATACTGATTCAGATTACTGTTTGATCCACGCAGGCCATATTTATCCCAGACTTCGGTCAGCAAGGTTTCACGCGCCAGTATTTCTCCCTGGGAATTCAGCAACTGCTCAAACAGTCGACCCGCTGAAATACTCATACTCAGCGTTTCCTGAGTAGGAATATGACTCAGTGTGCAGTCATCTGCATTGTAGGTAACCTGATCGTCGATAATGTAAATCATTAAGAAATCACTGAATTTGCGCCCATTTCCGACAGTATAATTCAGCTTATTTAAAGAAGCACTAAAGAACCCTGAATCTGTCAACTTACACAGATGAGGTTAAGTTGACATTAAAATTCGGCACGCAGGCGAACTTAGACTCTTTTTATCCTGTTTTAGGCTTTATAACCGGCCTTAAAGGCGAACTCCCCAGAAGAATGCAGGCTTTTCTCGTTCACATTAATGTTAACCAGCAAAGACAATATCAGTCTCCACCTCGTCAGCTTGCCACCTATGAGGGTTAAGTGCGGTCAACTTTATTAATTCGTTGCGAACCATGGATTTTAATCGCATCAGGGCCTAAAATGTGACCACCCATAACAGTGGTCACTGAATTTTCACCCACCTTTGATCTGCCAGGTTCTGACAATGACTCAATCCGTAACGGAAAATGGCACACGCGGCCCGGCCGGGCACAATGTGCGTGACCAGATTGTCGATGCTGCCATGCAGCACTTCGCGCATTATGGTTACGAAAAAACCACCGTCTCCGATCTCGCCCGTGCTATCGGCTTTTCCAAAGCTTATATCTACAAATTTTTTGAATCGAAACAGGCCATTGGCGAAGTGATCTGCTCCACCAGGCTGGCGATGATTATGCAGCGCGTCGAAGCCGCGATAGCCGATGCACCTGGAGCATCGGAACAACTGCGGCGACTGTTTCGCACACTTTCCGTCACCGGCACTGAACTCTTTTTTCACGAACGTAGACTGTATGACATCGCTGCCGTCGCGTCGCGTGACCGCTGGCCGTCAGCAATGGCACACGAAGTGCGACTACTGAACCTGATCCAGCAGATCCTGCGACGGGGTCGTGAATCCGGTGAGTTTGAACGTAAAACCCCGGCAGACGAAGCGGCGGAGGCAATCTATCGGGTGATCAAACCCTACGCCAGTCCGGTTCTGCTTCAGTACAGCCTTGATGATGCTGAAGAAGCCTCTGCACAACTGGCAGCGCTGGTGTTACGTAGTCTTGCGCCCTGAGCATTGAGCATTGAGCATTGAGCATTGAGCATGATGTGACCATTGACTTATTTGGTCACTTGATTAACGATAGCACTCTGTTTGGTTATCGCTCAGGATTCTGATGCTGCTAAGCTTATCTTTGTCTGCTGTATTCCATCCCTGCGTCATCTATCGCACCACCCTACGCAGGGTCTCACCTTTCACGCTCAAGGCGTGTATCTATTCTCCGCAGCAGCATTTCACTCACTGTCCGGACTGTCTAAGGGAGCAAAATTATGAGTCACTTAGCCTCATCACAACGCATTGTCATCACCGGCGCGGGCATCGTCTCACCACTCGGTTGTGGCGTTGAAACCGTCTGGCGGCGATTAACAGCAGGGGAATCAGGTATACGTGCCCTGCCCGACACGCTTACTGCTGGTACCGGTATTTCAGTGGGTGGCAGCGTGCCGGGCATCGATGTAGATCCGCTGGCAGGTTACGACCCGGAGACGTTCATTGCGCCGAAAGAGCGTAAAAAGATGTCGCGCTTTATAGAATTCGCGCTGCTGGCAGCAGAGGAAGCGCTGAATCAGGCGGGCTGGCATCCTGAAGATGAGGCTGCGCGTGAACGCACTGCGACCATTATCGCCTCCGGCGTCGGCGGCTTTGGTGCCATTGCCGACGCAGTGCGCACTACCGACGCGCGCGGTCCGCGCAGGCTCTCACCCTTTACAGCACCTTCGTTCCTGGCCAACATGGCTGCCGGTCATGTCTCGATCAAACACGGCTTCACCGGTCCGCTGGGCGCGCCCGTTACTGCCTGTGCAGCGGGGGTTCAGGCGATTGGTGACGCCGCAAGGTTAATAAAAAGCGGTGAAGCGGACATTGCTATTTGTGGCGGCACCGAAGCGGCCCTGGATCGCGTCACGCTGGGCTGTTTCGCAGCTGCACGTGCGCTATGTGTGGGCTATGAAGATCAGCCGCACCATGCCTCTCGTCCGTTTGATCGCGACAGAAACGGCTTTGTGATGGCCGAAGGTGCAGGCCTGCTGGTGATTGAGTCACTGGCCCATGCCGAAGCACGCGGGGCGACACCGCTGGCTGAGATTGTCGGCTATGGCACCAGCGCCGATGCATACCACTTAACCGCGGGTCCGGAGGATGGCAGCGGGGCTGCGCGGGCGATGAGAACCGCCCTGCGCCAGGCGGGCATCAGCCCGAACGACGTCCAGCATATCAACGCACACGCAACCTCAACTCAGGTTGGCGATCACGGTGAGCTGGCGGCTATTCGCGCAGTGTTTAGCGATGATTCGCAGGTCGCGATCGCCTCAACTAAATCCGCCACCGGCCATCTGCTGGGTGCGGCAGGTGGCGTTGAGGCGATATTCACCCTGATGGCGCTTCGGCAGCAGCTTATTCCGCCGACGCTGAACCTCCATCATCCCGATGAAGCCGCAGGCAATCTGGACCTGGTG
>Ga0308167_1001436_pt1 | contig 27805 bp, 24 predicted proteins | sample PhyCR1_2_FD_202138 | JGI IMG/M metagenome (GOLD analysis project Ga0308167, IMG submission 202138) | Phyllosphere microbial communities from UC Gill Tract Community Farm, Albany, California, United States - DLSLRC.R1 | ecosystem: Host-associated > Plants > Phyllosphere > Unclassified | place... | reverse complement strand
TCGTCGGTCCAGTTCGGGGTGTACACCCGTGAACGTCCGAAGGGCTTCGGTTCGGGGGTCACGATGGTCATGGGGGGATGGTACGTCGAGCGTCCGACAAATCGCGTGAGCATCACGGGCCTTTCCGAGAGTCGCGGTCCCGTTCCGGGGACGAGTAGGTGAGGGAGAACGCCACCGCCATGAACGCGGCGACCACGGCGACGGTCTTCGCATCGAGATCGGTGAACGCATCGGGAGCCGGCGAGTCGACGGTGAGCATGCCGAACGAGTACTCGTGCGACCGGATGACGACGGAGACGTACGACCGGTAGCGCGGTTCGAAACCCGGCAGGTCCTGGTCGACGTCGACGTCCGCCGCACGGTCCCCGACGATCCGAGGTGCACCGCCGACGAGCACCCACTCGAGGTTGCGGTCCCCGTACGGCGTGCCCGCGCGGAAGACGCCGGCGGTGTCGCCCGCGCCGCCGTGTCCGATCGGTTCGAGCGCGCCCAGGTCCGCCGAGAGCTGGTACACGTTCGCCCGGACGTCCGGGACCTTGGGGAGCAGGTAGAACGCCAGGGCCACCGCGACCCGGTCCGCGAACGCCGGCAGTTCACTGCGCCGGTCACGCCGCCGGAGCTCGGTGAACCGCACGAGCCGGGTGGCGAGCTGCCCGAACGCGTACCGCACCGCGGTCCCCTGCTCGAGCTCGACGGCCGCGGAGTCGTCTGCCGCAGCGGTCCGTGATGCTTCGGCCCGGCGGGCACGCACCACCTGCACGAGCACCGCGGCCACGAGGACGACGAGCCCGAACCCGACGAGCGACACCCGCACCGCCGACGTCTCGACGAGGTTCGGCAACTGGAACGCCGCGGTGGGCGCAGCGGCCACCACGATCGGCCACACCACCGCACCGACCCGCCCGGCACGTGTCCGGCGTCGTTCCTGTTCCTGCCCCATGCCTCGACGGTAGGGCCTGCCACCGACGCCGACGGAGTTGTCCACAGGGTGACGTGTGTTGTCCTCCGCAACGCTGACTTGACCCCCGAACAGGGGGCGCGCACGATCTGTCCATGAAGCAGCGACAGAACCTCAGGGCCCTCGCACTGACCGCGACGGCAGCCCTCGCCCTCCTCGGCGGCTCCCTCGGCGCGACCACCGCGAACGCCGCCACCGCCTCGCCTCAGGTCATCGGGGGCGAGCCGGCACCGAGCACCCCGTGGGAGGTGCAGCTCGTCTTCCAGCAGGGCGGCACCGACACCTTCGGGTGCACCGGCGAACAGCTCAACGCCTCGTGGGTGCTCACCGCCGAGCACTGCGTCGACGGCACCACCGCCATGAACGTCTACCACTCGAACAGCACCACGAACCGCGGCGCGGCGACCGCGGCGGACCGGCTCTACTCAGCACCGTCGGGCGACATCGCGCTCGTGCACCTGCGCACGCCGAAGACGCTGTCGTCGTACGCGCAGCTCGACCTCGGCTTCAGCCCGAAGTCCACCGGGACGGGCACGATCCTCGGGTACGGCAACCGCGCGAACAGCGTCCCGACCACCGGGCTCTACCAGGCGACCGTGAACCTCACGGGCAGCTCCACGGACGCCTACGGTGGGCTCGCCCAGCACGTCACCGGGGTGTCGGGAGCGTCCAACCACGGCGACTCCGGCGGCGCACTCGTCGTGAACGGCAAGGTCGTCGGCGTCTGCTCGACCGGGGACGTGGCCGACCCTGGTGCGAACACGCACGCCGGCTCGAACTACGCCGTCCTCGCCCAGTCCGCCAGCTGGATCCGTTCCACCGCGGGCGTCTGACCCAGCCGGCTACGCGGGGTGCTGAACCGCGCGTAGGAGGCGGAACCTTCTGACCGCCTCCGCGCGGTTCCGCTTTCCATGTCGCGTGATGTGGGCAGTTCCGTTCAGCGGCCTGGAGGCGCGTGGCGGCGCCGCCACGCGCCTCCAGGCCGTTTCCGGTCGCCACCACGGCGACACCGCAGCCTGGTAAGCATGACCAATGACCGACGTCTCCTCGCCTGCGCCCGGAACCAGAGCACTCGTCCTCGGGGGTGGCGGCATCGCCGGCATCGCCTGGGAACTCGGGGTGCTCACCGCGCTCCAGGACGCCGGGGTCGACCTCGACGCGGCCGACCTCGTGGTGGGGACGAGCGCCGGCAGCGTCGTCGGCACGTTCGTCCGGTACGGCGGGGTCCAGCAGGCGTACGACCAGCAGCACGCGCCCGTCCCCACCACCTACGAGGAACCCGTCGCGATCGACGGCGAGGACTTCCAGCAGCGCGTCGGCGCCGTCCTCGAGGGCGCGACCTCCGACCAGGACGCCCGCGCACGCCTCGGCCTCCTCGCGCAGCAGACCACCACCGGGCAGACCGACGACGAGCGCGTCGCCACGTTCACCGAGACCCTGCCGGCGACCGAGTGGCCCGCGAAGCCGCTCGCCCTGACGACCATCGACGCGACGGACGGCACCTTCCGTGTGCTCACCGCCGCCGACGACGTCCCGCTCCCCCGCGCAGTGGCCGCCAGCTGCTCGGTGCCGCTGGTCTGGTCGCCCGTCGGTCTCGAGGGGCGGCCGCACTACGACGGCGGTCTCCGCTCGGGGACGAACGCGGACGTCGCCGCGGGGTACGAGCGCGTCCTCGTCGTCGCCTGCGGACCCGAGGGCCCATCGCCGCTCGGCCCGTGGCTCGACGTCGCGGTCGAGGGGCTCCGCGCTGCCGGCAGCTCGGTCGAGGTCATCGTGGCGGACAGCACGGCGCAGCAGGCGTTCGGCGCGAACTCGTTGTCGCTCAGCACGCAGGCGCCGTCCGCCGATGCCGGCCGGGCCCAGGGCAGCGCGGTCGCCGAGGGGATCGCGGCGTTCTGGGCGTGACCCGCGCCGGCACTTCTCCACAGGCCGGGTCGTGAGGGCCCGGCTGTCGGGTCGCGCCGATAGCGTGGGGGCATGACGACGCCGTTCTCGGACCTCGACCAGTACACCGCTCTCCCCCGCGTGGACGGGCTCGCGGTGAGCCCGGACGGCTCCCGCGTGGCCCTCACCGTCAGCGTGCTCGATGCAGACGGCACCGGGTACCGGCGGTCGATCTGGGCGGTGCCCGGTCCGTCGTCGGACGCCGACTCGGCGCCGGCGCGGTTGACGCGCTCGACGAAGGGCGAGGGCGGAGTGTCCTTCACCCGTTCCGGCGACCTGCTCTTCGTCTCGGGGCGTCCCGACGGCGAAGGCGACAAGGACAGCGACGCCCCACAGCTCTGGGTCCTGCCCGCCGCCGGTGGCGAGGCACGACCGGTCACGAAGCTCGCGGGCGGCGTCGACGGTGTCCTCGGCACCGCGACGGCGGCCGACACCGTCGCGGTCACGGCCGGGCTGCTCCCCGGGGCCGGCACCGACCGCACGGGTGTGATCGCCGCCGACGCCGAGCTCCGTGGGCGCCGCAAGGACCGGAAGGTGCAGGCGATCCTGCACGAGACCTACCCGGTGCGCTACTGGGACCACGACCTCGGCCCCGACGAGACGCACGTGCTGACGCTCGACCTCGCGTCGCTGCAGGAGACGCCGACCGCGCAGGGTGCGTCCGATGCTCCCGCCTACCCGGCCCACCTCCCCGCGCTCACCGACCTCACGCCGGCACCCGCGCGCTCCCTCGAACACGTCGACGGAGTGGTCACCCCCGACGGATCGGTCGTCGTCGCGACGGTCGCCGTCCAGGAGGCGCGTGGTTCCCGATCGACGATCGTCGCCTTCGACGTCGCGACCGGCCAGAGCACGGTGCTGTTCAACGACGATGCCGTCGACCACGAGAAGCCCACCCTCAGCCACGACGGGCGGACCCTGGCGTGGGTGCGGACGCCCCGCTTCACGCCGCAGGGTGCGACGCAGCAGGAGATCTGGGTCGCCGAACTCGACGGCACCACGGTGTCCGGTGCACGGCGCATCGCCACCGACTGGGACCGCTGGCCGAACGAGCTGGTCTTCGCGCACGGCAACGGTGCGCTCCTGGCGACAGCGGACCAGGACGGCCGCGCGCCGGTCTTCAAGCTGCCCCTGGACGGCGGCGCGGTCGAGCAGCTGACCCACGACGACTGGGCGTACTCGAGCCTGCGCGTGGCGGAGGTGAGCGGTGCAGTGGTGGCGCTCCGTGCCTCCTGGGCGGCCCCGCTGCACCCCGTGCAGATCGCGACCGACGGCACGGCGACCCCGCTCGCGACGCCCGCCGCACTGCCCGACGTCCCCGGCCGCCTGGAAGAGGTCGAGACGACGGCCCCCGACGGCTCCCGAGTGCGCGGCTGGCTCGTCCTGCCGTCGTCCGACGCCGGCGACGGACCGCACCCACTGCTGCTCTGGATCCACGGCGGGCCGCTGAACTCGTGGAACCAGTGGTCCTGGCGGTGGAACCCGCAGCTCGCCGCAGCGCGCGGGTACGCCGTGCTCCTGCCCGACCCCGCACTGTCCACCGGCTACGGGCTCGACTTCATCAACCGGGGGTGGAACGCCTGGGGTCAGGCGCCGTACACGGACCTGATGGCGATCACCGACGCCGTCGTGACGCGGGACGACATCGACGAGACCCGGACGGCGGCGCTCGGCGGGTCCTTCGGCGGCTACATGGCGAACTGGGTCGCCGGCCACACCGACCGCTTCCGGGCGATCGTCACCCACGCCAGCCTGTGGGCGCTCGACCAGTTCAACGGCACCACGGACATGTCGCAGTACTGGCAGTCGATCTTCGACGCCGACGGCCTGCACGAGAACGATCCGCACCGCTTCGTCGCCGACATCACGTCACCGATGCTCGTCATCCACGGCGACAAGGACTACCGGGTGCCGATCGGCGAGGGCCTGCGGCTGTGGTCCGAGCTGGCCGAGCACCATGCGGCGCCGGACGGTTCGATGCCGCACCGGTTCCTGTACTTCCCGGACGAGAACCACTGGGTGCTCAAGCCGCAGCACGCGGTGGTCTGGTACGAGACGGTGTTCGCGTTCCTCGACCAGCACGTGCGCGGTGGTGCGTGGGAACGGCCGGAGCTGCTCGGCTAGCGCGCTGGGTCGACCTACACGAACGCGGCCTGCCCCGTGATCGCGCGACCGACGATGAGGGTGTTCACCTCACGCGTACCCTCGTACGAGTAGATCGCCTCGGCGTCGGCGAAGAACCGGGCGACGCCCTTGTCGAGCACGATGCCGTTGCCGCCCTGCACCTCGCGGCACCACGCCACGGTCTCGCGCATCTTCGCGGTGGCGAACGCCTTCGCCATCGCCGAGTGCTCGTCGCCACCGGTCCCCGCGTCCTGCATCGCCGAAGCCTGTGTGCAGAGTGCGATCGACGCGGTGATGTTCGCGAGCGACTTCACGAGCAGGTCCTGCACCATCTGGTGCGCAGCGATGGGCTTGCCGAACTGGATCCGGTTGCGCGCGTAGTCGAGTGCGGCCTCGTAGGCACCGATCGCGATGCCGATCGCCTGCCACGCCACCTCGGTCCGGGTCAGGCGGAGCACCTCGGCGGTCGCGCGGAAGGAGTCCGCCCGCTGGAGTCGCCGCGATTCGGGCACCCGGACGCCGCTCATCACGATGTCGGCGTTCTGCACCCCTCGAAGGGCGATCTTGTCCTCGATCTTCGTCGCGGTGAACCCGGGGGTGTCGGTCGTGACCAGGAAGCCCTTCACCTGGTCGTCGGCGACGTCCTTCGCCCAGATGACGACGACGTCCGCGAAGGTGGCGTTGCCGATCCAGCGCTTCTCGCCGTCGAGGACCCACGTGTCACCGTCACGTCGGGCGGTCGTCCGGAGGCCGCGCGCGGAGTCACTGCCGGAGAGCGGCTCGGTCAGGCCGAACGCCCCGACGAGGTCACCCGAGGCCATCCGCGGCAGCCACTCCTGCTGCTGCTCGTCACTGCCGGCCACCGCGATCGAGTTCATGGCGAGCCCGGACTGCACGCCGATGAACGTCGCGACGCTGGCGTCGACCCGCCCGAGTTCGAGCGCGGCCCACCCGCGGTACACGGCCGAGTTCTCGAAGTGCCGCACCAGCGGGACGCCGGCCCCGTACATGCCGAGCTCCGACAGCGGCTTGATGACCTGCATCGGGAACTCGGCACGCGCCCAGTACTCGTCCGCGATCGGGCGCACCTCGGACTCGAGGTACGCGCGCAGCCGTCCGAGGGACTCACGCTCTTGGTCGGTCAGCCCCTCCTGGAAACGGTAGAAGTCGGACTCGAGGATCGCGGGAGTGGCCGTCGTCAGTGACATACACTGATCGTGCATCATTCTCGGAAACGTTGCAAGGGAGGATCGCGTGTACACATCGGATTCAGCGCTGCGCGCGTTCCGGGAGGCACGCCACACCTTCATCGCCGGGTCTCGGATCGACATGGGCGCCCTGGCAACCTCGCTCGGCGTGGACCGCACGTCGCTGTTCCGGTGGGTGGGCAACCGTGACCGGTTGCTGTCCGAGATCCTCTGGTCGCTCGCCGTCCCGACGTTCGACGCGGCTGCCGCCGCGGCCGCCCCGTGCGGTGCAGCGCGCATCGTCGACGTGCTCGACCGCTTCACGGCGGACCTGATCGTGGCCCCCTACTTCCGGGCGTTCCTCACCCGCGAACCGGCGCGGGCACTCCGCCTGCTGACCACCACCGAGAGCGACGTGCAGAGCCGGTTCGTCGGCCGGGTCACCGCGCTCGTCGATCGTGAACGCGTCGACGGTGCCTTCGATCCGACGCCGCTGTCCGCCGAGGAGCTCGCCCGGCTGCTCGTCCGGATCTCCGAGTCCTTCACGTACGCCGACCTCATCTCCGGGGAGACGCCAGACCCCGCCCGTGCTCGGGCGACGTTCGAGTACGTCCTCCGCCCCACCACGACGCCCCTCACCATGACTGGAGTCCGATGACCATCGCCGACTACCCCTTCGTCCGGATCTACCCCACGCGGTGGAACGACAACGACATGTTCGGGCACGTCAACAACACGATCTACTACAGCGCGATGGACAACGCGGCCACGTACTGGTTCCGCGAGGAAGCCGGCCTCGACCCGTTCGCGTCCGAGTGGATCGCCGTCCTGGTGTCGTCGAGCTGCCGGTTCGTCGAGTCGGCGGTGTGGCCGGACGTCATCGAGGTCGGGATGCGCTCGAAGCGCCTCGGGAACACGAGCCTGTCGTGGGAGTTCGGGCTGTTCCGGCAGTCCGACGGCGCCCTGCTCGCGACGGGTGAGTTCGCGCACGTCATCATCGACCGCGAGGGTGACCGCCGCCCGAGGCCGCTGCCGGAGTCCCTCCGCGAACTCGTCACCGCCACGATGACAGTCAGCTCTTCAGCGCCGCCAGCTCGAGGTTGATGTCGTCGGGGTCCTGCACCGACAGGATGACCATGCCCGCGTCGCCGAGGTCGGTGACTTCACCGTGCTCGACCCCGGCCTCGTCGAGGCGCGCGGCAGCGGCGTGCAGCTCGTCGACCGAGCCGACGACGAAGCTCACGTGGTCGAGCCCGACCGTGTCCGGGTTGAACCGCTGACCCGCTGGAGCGACCGGACGCAGACCGAACACCTGGTCACCGAGCTGGAACACGCTGCCGCCGTAGAAGCGCTCCCGGTCCTCCAGGACGCCAGGCTCGTCGACCTGGTCGCTGAAGTCGATGGCCGGTTCGGTCCCGAGCAGCTGCTGGTAGAAGGCCTTGCTGCGGTGGATGTCGGTCACGGTCACGCGAACGTGGGCCAGTGCGGTGGGGCGAGCGAACGGTTCGGTCACGGGAGTGCTCCTCAGGGACGTGGCCGGCAGGGTCCGGCACCTGTCCGACGCAACGCTCCCCCACCTGACCGCCGACCGAGGTGGTGCGGTGACCGGACAACGATCCACACCACCCCGCGCGGCAATGTCGCAGGGATCGAACGGACAACCGCCGCCCGCGCCTAGATGAGCGCGTCCGTCAGGTGGTTCGGCGTCCCGAAGCGGTGCGCCGTGATCGACACCGCCTGCTCCCGGACGAACGGCAGGATCTCGATCCGACCGGCCTCGGTGACTGGCTCGCCGTACACCGCGACGTCCGGGCGCCCACCGATCGCCGTGTACAGCGCCGAGACGTCTCCACCGATGAGCCGGACCCGCGTCGACGGCCCACTCGCGACCGCCGAGGCGAACGCGGCGTCGGAGTGCGACTGCGTCAGCGACCGGACGTTCGGCAGCGCCCGCACGGCCGACACGACCGCGGACGGCAACGTCGACTCGGTCGAGACGTCGATCGTGGTGCCGGCGCGGACGGAGGCCGCGATGACCCGGACGAGATCGGCGACAGCGTCCTCTGCAACCGAAGCAGGGGATGCCAGCCGCACGTGCACGGCCGGGAACGGCAGGTACCGCGCGATGTTCCGCTCGGCGGTCAGGGCCGACACGTCGGTGGCCGTCCCGAACAGGGAGTCCCACGCGCGCTGATCCGAGGCGACGGCCCGGTCGAGCGACGGCGACGCCACACCCGCGGCACGCACGAACGCCGACACCGGCTCCGACACCGCGACACCGGCGGACACCGAGCCAACGGCAGAGGCCGGAGCAGGCGTCCACGACCCGAGCCCGAGCAGGTAGTTCAGTCCGCCGGCCTTCGTCCCCGCACCGACGGCCGACTTCTTCCACCCGCCGAACGGCTGGCGCCGGACGATCGCGCCGGTGATGCCACGATTGACGTAGAGGTTGCCCGCCTCGATCCGGGACAGCCACGTGCCGATCTCAGCGGAGTCGAGGGAGTGCAGGCCCGAGGTCAGGCCGTAGTCGACCTCGTTGACGATGTCGATCGCCTCGTCGAGAGTCTTCGCCGTCATGACGCCGAGGATCGGACCGAAGTACTCCGTGCGGTGGAACGCCGAGCCACGACGGACACCCTGCCGGACACCCGGGCTCCAGAGCTTGCCGGAGTCGTCGAGCTTGGTCGGCTGGACCGCCCACGACTCCCCCGCGCCGAGCTTCGTGAGACCGTCGAGCAGCTTGCCGGCAGCGGGCTCGATGACCGGTCCCATCTGCGTGGTGGGATCGGTCGGGTAGCCGACGGTGAGCGACGACACGGCGTCGACGAGCTGCGACCGGAAGCGACGCGACGTGGCGACCGAACCGACGAGCACGACGAGCGACGCCGCGGAGCACTTCTGCCCGGCGTGCCCGAAGGCCGAGGCGACGACGTCCTTCACGGCGAGGTCCAGGTCCGCCGAGGGCGTCACGATGATCGCGTTCTTGCCGGAGGTCTCGGCGAGCAGGGGCAGGTCGGGCCGGAACGAGCGGAAGAGCTCGGCGGTCTCGTACGCCCCGGTGAGGATGACCCGATCGACGAGCGGCGAGGCGACGAGCTGCTGTCCGAGGTCGCTCTCCGACACCTGGAGGAAGGCGAGCACGTCCGCCGGCGCGCCCATGGCGTCGAACGCGGTCGACATGATCGAGGCGAGGACGGCGCCGCAGCGCTCGGCGGGCGGCGCGGGCTTGAGCACGACTGCAGACCCGGCTGCGAGCGCGGCGAGGGTCGACCCCGCGGGGATCGCGACCGGGAAGTTCCACGGCGGCGCGACGAGCGTCAGCGCGGCGGGCGTGAAGGACGCACCGTCGACGTCGTCGAGCGACTCGGCGAGCGAGCCGTAGAAGTGCGCGAAGTCGATCGCCTCGGAGACCTCGGGGTCGGCCTGGTCGATGGTCTTGCCGGTCTCGGACGCCATCACCTCGACGAGGGCGGCGCGGTTCGCCTCGAGTGCGTCACCGACGGCGTGGAGCACAGCGCCACGAGCGGCACCGGACCAGGTGCCCCAGACGGCACCGGCGTCCCGCACGCGAGCGAGCGCCGAGTCGAGCGTGGTGGCGGAGTCGACCCGGGCCTCCTGGACGGCCGCGACGCCCAGCGTCGACGACGCGACGCGGGCGGTGATCGCCGCTCCCCACTCGCGGAAGGACGCGACCGACGGGTCGGTGTCCGGGGTGTTCTCGAAGTGTCCGACACCCGGACGCGACACGGCTGCGTAGCGGTCGGCGACACGGTGGGACGCGGGCGCAGCCAGGCCCTCGGGTGTGGCGAGCGGCTCGAGGGAGGAACGGAAGCGCTCCTCTTCACGGGCGAAGAGCTCCGGCGAGGACACCAGCGAGAACACCGCGGACATGAAGTTCTCCTGCGATGCTCCTTCTTCGAGGCGGCGGATCAGGTAGGCGATCGCGACGTCGAACTCGCCGGGGTGCACGACGGGCGTGTAGAGCAGGAGCGAGCCGACGGTCTTGCGGACCGCAGCGGCCTGCCCCTGCGCCATGCCGAGCAGCATCTCGAACTCGATGCCGTCCCGGACACCGCGTTCACCGGCGAGCAGCCAGGCGTGGGCGACGTCGAACAGGTTGTGGCCGGCGACGCCGACACGCACGTTCTCGATGCGGGACGGGGTGAGCGCCCAGTCGAGCACGCGCTTGTAGTTCGTGTCGGAGTCCTGCTTGGTGTGCCAGGTGGCGAGCGGCCAACCGTGCACCGAGGCCTCGACCTGCTCCATCGGCAGGTTCGCACCCTTCACCAGGCGGACCTTGATGCCGGCACCACCACGGGCACGGCGGGCGGCGGACCAGTCCTGCAGGTGCTCCATCGCGGCGAGCGCGTCGGGCAGGTACGCCTGGAGCACGATGCCGGCTTCGAGGCCGAGGAACTCCGGCTCGTCGAGGAGCTTCGTGAAGACCGCGATGGTGAGGTCGAGGTCCTTGTACTCCTCCATGTCGAGGTTGATGAACTTGGCCGGGGAGGCCGATGCGGCTCGGCGGAAGAGCGGCCGGAGCTTCTCGATGATGTCCTCGACGGCGTGGTCGAACGCCCACGGGGAGTGCGGGTGCACCGTCGAGGAGACCTTGATCGACACGTAGTCGACGTCGTCGCGCGCGAGGAGCTTCTGCGTGCCCTCGAGCCGGCGGGCTGCCTCGCCCTCGCCGAGCACTGCCTCGCCGAGCAGGTTGACGTTGAGCCGGACACCCTCGCGCTTGATCTTGGCGATCGCCGGACCGAGCTTGGCGTCCGTCGCGTCCACGATGAGGTGGCCGACCATGTTCCGGAGCACGCGGCGCGCGATCGGCACGACGACGCCGGGCAGCGCCGGTGCCATCCCGCCGCCCAGGCGGACGAGCCCACGGAGCGCAGCGGGCAGGAAGCCGGGCGCTCCGGGAGCGATCGCACGGAGCTTGCGGGCGGCGACCCCGAGGTCCTCCGGCCGGACGACGCCGTCGACGAACCCGACGGCGAAGTCGAGACCGGCCGGGTCGGCGAGGACCCCGGCGAGCTGTTTCGCCGAGCCGTCGACCGGGTAGGTCTCGGCCTCGGCGAGCCACTGTCGCACGAGCGCGACGGACTGGTCCGCGAGGGCGTCGTGATCGGTGGCGGGGTGCTCGTGCAGGGTCGTCATGGGATCAGTGTGCAGCGCCCGACCCATCAGCGGAAGCAACGGTTCGTGACGGATACCGTTCAGTGAGGCTAAAGTGTCAGCGTGCTCGATGTCCGCCGCCTCGTCCTGCTCCGGGAGCTCTCCATCCGGGGCACGATCGCCGCGGTCGCCGAGGCCGTGAACTTCACCCCGTCGGCCGTCTCGCAGCAGCTCAGCGCCCTGGAACGCGAGGCCGGCGTGCCGCTGCTCCGGAAGGCCGGACGGCGGCTGCAGCTCACCCCGCAGGCCGAGGTCCTGGTGCAGGCGGCCGGACACGTCATGGACGTCCTCGAGCTGGCTCAGTCCCAGGTCGAGGAGACCATGCCGACCGTGCAGGGACGGATCCGCGTCGCGGTGTTCCAGTCGGCGGCCCTCGCGCTGATGCCGAGCGCCCTGCACGCGATGGCGACCGAGCACCCGGACGTCCGCATCGAGATGGTGCAGCGCGAGCCGGAGACCGCCCTGCACGAGACCTGGGCCCGCGACTTCGACGTGGTCATCGCCGAGCAGTACCCGGCGCACGCGGCTCCGCACCTGCCGGGGCTTCACCGCGAGGACCTCACGACCGATGCCGTCCGGCTGGCGCTGCCCCCGATCGACACCGCACTCGCACCGGTGTCGTCGATCGAGGACGCCGAGGCCCTGCCCTGGGTGATGGAGCCGCGTGGCACGGCGTCGCGGCACTTCGCCGAGCAGGTCTGCCGACGCTGGGGGTTCGAGCCGGACGTCCGGTACGAGACCGCCGACCTGCAGACGCAGATCCGCCTGGTGGAGTCCGGGAACGCCGTGAGCCTGATGCCCGACCTGATGTGGACCGGCCGCACGACGACGTGCCGGCTGGTCGAGCTGCCCGAGCACCCACGTCGGACGATCTTCACGGTGGTCCGGGCGGCCGGGTCGTCCTCTCCCGCGGTCCGTGCGCTCCGCCACGCCCTCGAACGCGCGGCCGCCGCGGTGGGTGACGCCGGTGCGGACGTCGTGACCGATCCGTGACCTCCGACACGTCAGGACCGGTCATCCTCGGACACTCCCTGGGTAGAGGACGCTGATCGAGCGTCCCGCCCAGGCATCCGAGGGGGATCCCATGAACCAGTCCTGCAAGTACACGCTCCGCCGCAACGCGGCGATCGGAGCGGCCATCGCGATCGTCACCGCCTCGTCGGCGTTCGGCATCGGGGCAAGCGCCGCCTCCGCGGCCACCGACGAGACCGCCGCACCGAGCAGCACCACCACGTCCGCACCGCAGGACGCAACGACCGCGGCCGCTGCCGACACCGACACACAGCAGGCCGCACCGGACGACGCGCCCGCCGACCCGGCACCCAGCACGGAGACAGCGGTGCCGGACAACACGCCGGCACCCGCCCCGGCCGGGACCACCACCCCCACCGCGGACCCCGCGACGACGACCCCCGCCGCCGCCGAACAGCCCGCTCCCGAGGCATCGACGCCCGTCACCTGGGCGGATCCGTCGACCGAGGACTCGCCGATCGTCCTCACCGCGACCGCCGGGCAGCCGTTCTCGCACACCTTCACCGCACAGGGCGGCGACGGCCCGCTGGAGTACCTCTTCGCCCCGATGAACTTCGACCCGACCAACGACGTCAACGGCTGGTCCTGGAACGAGCAGACCGGTGTCCTGAGCGCGGCCCCGAAGAGCACCTTCGACGGGCCGGCACTGTTCCTGGTCACTGCGACCGACCTGCACCAGACCGCCAAGCAGTACGTCCAGGTCGACATCGAGCCGGGAGCCCCGGTGGGTGTCACGTTCGGCGTCGACAGCTCGGACTCCGACGTCAGCTGGCAGGTCGACGCCGACGGGACGATCCGGGAGTACACGCCGGGTGGCACCGGCGACACCGTGGTGCCGGAGGTCCCCGCCACCGTCGGCTCCTCGATGACCCTCGCGGGGCTGGCCGTCGACGCGCTGGGCAACCGCACCACCCCGGGCGACGAGTACCCGCGTTCGACCGTCACGAGCACCATCGCGTCCGACGCCGTCGTCTGGGACCCGAACTGGTCGTCGAACACCGTGACGTTCACGGAACCGGGCACCCGCACGCTGACGGTGTCCGAGGGCGGCGTCTCGACCTCGTTCACGGTCCGGGTCTCCGAGGCCCCCGCGCAAGCGGACGTCGCCGGCATCGTCATCGGGGTGCTCCCGGCGGACGAGGCATCCGGGGACCGGTGGGGTGTCGAGGGTGACGTCATCACGTACTACCCGGAGGACGGTGACCCGCAGCAGGTGGACGCGATCCCGGCTCGACAGGGTGACCGGGTGCAGGTCCGCGCTCTGGCCGTGGACGCGGACGGCCAGCCGGTCGGCGACCACGCCGACCTCGCCTTCTCGAGCGACGTCGCCAGCGACCGGATCGAGTACGACCCCGAAGCGGCAGCGACGTGGGTGACGTTCGAGCACGCCTCGCCGCACACGATCACCGTGACGGCCGGTGACGTGACGAGCACGATCCGCTTCGAGGTCCAGCCGACGGCGACGACGGTGGTCTCGACCACCCACACGCCCACCGCCTCGGGCACCCTCGCGTACACCGGTGCCGACGAGTCCGGCCCGCTCGCGTGGGCGCTCGGCCTGCTGGCCTCGGGCGCCGGCCTGCTCGTCTGGCGCCTGCGTCGCCGACTCGGCTGAGGCACGTCACGGCGACCGTCTGACGGACTGGAGGCGCGGGGCACGACCGCCCCGCGCCTCCAGTCCGCCTGTGGGTTGATCCTGTGAAAAACCCCAGATGAGAGCGGGTAGTTCCGTGATGGAACCGTGATCTCTGGTGGGGGTCGGGACGGCTCCGCGAACCGTATCGTCATCACTGACGAGCGCTCGCCCACCGGGCGCTCGCAACCCGGAATCCCAGGGGGGAATCATGCAGCAATCCACCAGGCCGCCCGTCCGCCGAGCGGCGACGATCGGCATCGTCGTGGCGGCGACCGCCATCGGCTCGGTCATCGGCGTCGGCGCGTCCGCGACGGCGGCGACACCGACGGAACCGACGACACCGACGAGCGCCACGGCCACCGCGACGCCGAGCGCCAGCCCGACGACGGAGACGCCAGCGCCGACGCCCAGCGCCAGCCCGACAGCGAGCGCGAGCCCGACGCCGAGCGCGAGTCCCGCCGCGAAGGCCTCGGACAGCGCCACCCCGGCGGCAGCACCGGGTGACGGCAGCGACCTCGCGTTCACCGAGCCGTCGACCCAGGCCGCCCCGCTCGCCCTCACGGGCACGGTCGGCACGCCGTTCAGCCACACCTTCACCACCACGGGCGGCGACGGCACCGTCGCGTACGCCATCCAGGACGCCCCGTCGGCGGACTACACGGTGAACGTCGAGACCGGCGTGCTGAGCGGCACCCCGACGACCGCCGGCACGTTCGACTTCGAGGTCGTCGCGCTCAGCGGCTCGACACAGGTGACCGAGTACGTCCGCCTGACCGTCTCGCCGTCACCGGTCGTCTTCACCGAGCCGTCGACGAAGGCGAAGCCGCTCGCGCTCACCGCCACCGCCGGCGCGACGTTCACGCACACCTTCCGCACCACCGGCGGCACGGGGTCGCTGGCGTACGCGATCCAGGACGCGCCCTCGACCGACCTCACCGTCAACGTCGAGAGCGGGGTGCTCACCAGCACGGTGACCACGGCGGGCACGTACGACTTCGAGGTCGTCGCCCTCCGCGGCACCGCGACCGCCACGGAGTACGTGCGCCTGACCGTCCTGCCGGCCGCACCCGTCGGGGTCCTCGCGATCGTCGACACCGGCACGCCCGGCGCGACGATCTGGTCGGTCGCCCCTGGTGGGGTGATCAGCGCGTTCACCGGCGGCGGGGAGCCCCTCGGCACCGTGTCGTCGATCCCCGTCCAGCAGGGAGGCTCGCTGGTCGTGTCGGGCCTGGCCGTGGACCGGTTCGGCAACCCGACCGCACCGGCTTCCGTGAGCACCGGCTTCGGTGCGACCGTGACGAGCTCGGTGGCGTCGGACCGGGTCGTCGCCGATCCCCGGGGCGACGCGTCGAAGGTGACGTTCCCGCACGCCTCGGACCACCGCCTCACCATCACCCAGGGTGGCGCCTCGACCACGTTCGTCGTCGCCGTCCGTCCCGTCGCCACGGCCGCGGTCGCGACCACGACGAGCAGCACCGGCGGCACGCTCGCCTACACCGGCGCCGACGAGACCACGCCGTTGGCGTGGGCCCTGGGTCTGCTCGCCGCGGGCGGCGGGATCCTGGTGCACCGGCTGCGTCGCCGGCGCGCGTGATCGCGCCGTAAGAGCGGACTGGAGGCACGGTGCCGGCTGGCACCGAGCCTCCAGTCCCGCACGGACCCCCAAGCCGGGTCACATTTCGGTCTCCGCGATCGTCTCGACCATCGCCAGGCCCTACGATCCGATCGTGGCCGAGAACTCTCGGCAGATTCTTACGATCCGGCACCCGACCGGACCTGGACCACCTGGGGGATCCCGTGCGCCGTAGCACCTCCACCGTCCGACGCGCCTGCGCCGTCGGCACCACCGTCGCGTTGATCGGTCTGTCGACCGGTCTGGGCGTCATGACCGCCACCACGGCCTCCGCGGCCGAGCAGGGCCCGATCGTCGCGACGTCGGACGCCTCGTCGCAGGGCACGACCGGCACCACCACCGACCCGGACGGCACCGATGGCGGCAGCACCACCGGAGCGGGCACGTCCGGCACCGGCTCGAGCACCGACGCGTCCGGCACTGGCACCGGCACCGGCACTGACACGTCCGGGACGGACACCGGTTCGATCGACGCCGGCAGCGGCAGCGGCAGCGGCGAGACCACCGTCACGGACGGCGGCAGCACCGCACCGACCGGCGGCACCACCCAGACCAACGAGGTCGCACCGCCGACGACCGTCGCACCGACCGTCCAGGCCGCACCGGCCACCGTCACGATCGCCGGCGCCGCGAAGGTCGGTGTCACGCTGCACGCGCAGACCACCGGCTACGTCGGCCCGCACACCTACGCGTGGACGCGCGACGGCGACGCCACGGTGATCACGACCGACGACTCGTACACGCTCACGGCGGACGACGTCGACCACGTGATCACCCTGACGGTCACGGACACCGACACGGCCACCCCGACCTCCGCGTCGACCGCCAAGGTCACCGAGGACGTCGCATTCGCCGACGCGGACGGCAACAGCGCCGACACGCCCGTCACCCTCACCGAGGACGCGGGCGTCGCCTACTCGCACTCCTTCGCCGTCATCGCGGGCAGCGGGACCGTCTCGTACGCGATCGGTTACACCGACCCCGACGACGTCGACCCCGAGGACGAGAGCACCCCGGAGGACTCCCTGCCGGACGGCGTCGAGCTCGACACGAAGACCGGCGTGCTCAGCGGCACGTCGCTCTTCTCCGGCGTCTACGACTTCACGGTCGTCGCGACCAACGGCACCTCGACGGCCACCGAGTACGTCGAGATCGTCGTGAACCCGGGCGTCGCGGTCGGCGTCCTGGCCATCGCCACGGACACGAGCAGTTCGGACGCCTTCAGCGGGACGAAGGCCTCGAACTCCTGGATCATCCTGCCCGACGGCTCGATCACCTCGATCCACCAGCCCGCCGACATCGAACAGGACCCGACGTTCGAGGACGGCGGCCGGCCGACCGTCAAGCAGGGCCAGTCGCTGTGGGTGATGGGCTACTCGGTCGACGAGTACGGCAACCAGACCGAGGACTACGACCCCGAGACCGGCGAGCTGCCCCACCCGGTCGTGACCAGCGACGTCGCCAGCGACCAGATCGCCTGGGACGAGGACGAGTACGCCACCCGCATCACCTTCCCGCACGCCTCCACGCACACCATCACCGTGGCGCAGGACGACGTCTCGGTGACGTTCCCGGTCACGGTGGTGCCGAACGCGGCGACCGTCGCGGTCGTGAAGCCCGCCGCCTCGGGCCGTCAGCTCGCCTACACCGGTACCGACGCGACGGGTGCCCTCCCCTGGGCCCTCGGCCTCGTCCTCGCCGGTGCCGGCCTGATCGGTGCGCGCACGCTGCGTCGCCGTCAGACCCAGCGCTGACCCCCGGACGCCTCCCGTCAGTCGCGTGCCCGCGCGGCTGACGGGAGGCCCACCTCGGCCCCGCCCCGCCCGTCACCGGCGCGGCGGGGCCGTTCCCGTCATCCGGCGGCCGTCGATCGGTAGCGTGGGCACATGCCCACGCTCCTGCACATCGACTCGTCCGCCGATCTCGCGCACTCCCGCTCGCGAGCCCTCACCGCAGCCTTCGCCGACGCCTGGCGCGCCCGCGGTCCGGAGTACACGGTGGTGCGCCGCGACCTGCACGTCGACCAGCTCCCCCACCTGGAGTCGTCGGCACTGCACTGGGCAGCGGCGGACCGCACGGACGACGAGGTCGTGGCACCCGAGGCCGACGCGCTCCGGCAGGAGGTCATCGACGAGCTCCTCGCCGCCGACGCCGTCGTGGTGGGGGCACCGCTCTACAACTACACGGTGCCGTCGACCCTCAAGGCGTGGATCGACCGCATCCACGTCCCCGGTGTCCTCGCCGGTGACGTCCAGCCCCTCGCCGGCCGCCCGGTGGTGACCGTCGTCAGCCGCGGTGCGACGTACGACGCCGGTACCCCGACGGAGGGCTGGGACCACGGCTCCCCCGTGCTGCACCTCATCCTGGGCACCGCCCTCGGCATGAAGCTCTACCCGGTGACGGTCAGCGCGACCCTCGCCGACCGGCTGCCCGACCTGGCACCGCTCGCCGACCACGCCGCTGCCGAGGTCGCCGACGCGAAGACCACCCTGGAGCGTCTCGCCGCCACGATCGCCTGACCTGGACCGGATTCAGGCGACGACTCAGGACGCCTTGCCGAGCTGGTGGATGCGCTGCGCGGAGAGCCCCAAGACCGACGAGATCTCGGAGTACGTGTAGCCCTCGGCGCGCATGCGGGTCACCACGCTCCTCGCCAGTCGAGCCGCCTCGGCGGCGTCTCGCCTGGCCTGCTCGGCGAGTTCGCGGGATGCCTCCCACTCGCCACGGGTTTCCGCGGGCAACACGAACTCCAGATCGATGGCGACGTCGGCCTCCGGGACGTCGAGCGTCAGCGCGACGCATTCACGAGCCATCCACTCGGCGTCGGACGCGCGTCGCGACTGCGTCACCGCGTGCGCTTCCGGGATCTCGATCGACCACCAGCGGCCTTCACGGTGCGCGGTCGCGCGGTACCTCGTGCTCATGGTTCCTCCGTTCATCGCCAGCTGTCGGGTACGTCCGGGAACACCCGCGCGATCTGTCGCACGACACCCGGGCTGAGTTCGCGGTGTCTCGGGACGACGAGCCGCCCACCGTCCGGTCCGCGCCAGACCTCGTGACTTCCACGGACGCGGTCCACCCACCACCCTCGGTGGCGGAGGAAGTCGGTCACAGTCCGATGGGGCACGGCTCGCACCACGATATCAAGCCCTCCTAGTCATAACCATCAAGTGCCACTTGACAACTTGGCTTCAGGACGATTCTGACCCGGCGCGGGTGTGGACCGTCGGCGGACGAGTCGACCTGTGGAGGGATGCCGGGGCGAGTCGTCTGTGGAGGACGGTCAGGCTGGGCGGACCTCGCCTGCGCGGCCGAGCAGGTCGGCGTGGAAGGCCGTCTGCGTCAGCGCACTCGCGAGCAGGAACCCCGTCATCGACTCGATCCCACCGCTGAACGGCACCCGGGACGCCACCTCGTAGAGCGTCGGGGAGGACAGCGAGTCGAGCGCCTCGGCGACGTGCCGGGAGCGGTCCTCACGGTGCCGCGCCAGGGTCCGCGCACGGCCGACGACGTCCCGGAACCGGTACTCGTGCCCCGGGCACACCTCGAGGTCCGCGTACTGGTCGAGCCGTCCGAGCGACGCCAGGTAGTCGCCCAGGGGGTTCGTCGTCGTGCGGCCACCGAGCCCGATCCCGGAGTTGATCCGCGGCAGCACGTGGTCACCGGTGAACAGGAGCCCATCGCCCTCGTCGACGAAGCAGCAGTGCCCCGCGGTGTGGCCAGGGGTCCAGAGCGTCCGGATCGTCCGCCCGGGGACGGGCAGCACGTCGCCGTCCTCGAGCAGCAGGTCGGCGAAGGGCTCCGCGGTCAGTCCGAGCCCGATCCGGCGGCCGCTCCCCCACGCCTCGACCACCCCGGACAGCAGGTGCGAAGGCACGCCCCACGTCGCGATGTCGGCGTCGTTCGCCACGGCGTCCTCGCGCTCACGCCGGAGCGCCTCGACGTCGAGCCGGTGCATCGCGACCCGGGAGCCGGTGGCACGCCGGATCGCCGCGGCGGCACCGAGGTGGTCCGCGTGCAGGTGCGTGACGACGACCAGACCGACGTCGTCGAGCGACCGGCCGATCGCCGACAGCCCGTCGCGGAGCCCCTGGAGGTCGTCGTCGGACGCCCACCCCGGGTCGATCAGCGTGAGCGACCGGTCGGCGCCCTCGACGACGTACACGAGCGTCGCGTCGGGGACCCCGAAGCGGAACGGCACGGCGAGGGTCCAGATGCCCGGCCGGACCTCCTCGACGGGCGGCAGGACGCCGTCGCGGAGCGCGGCGGCCTGCACGGGGCTGATCGGTTCCGGTGCCGGCGCTGCCGGCGGTGGCACGGTCGTCACGCGTCCCACCCTACTGACGCGACCGGCGCGACCGGGGCGAGCCGCGCCTCCAGGCAGTCGTGCGCGACCACGCGAGTAGACAGGCCGCATGGAGATCGCACCGATGCTCGCCAAGGCCGTCGCCACCGTCCCCGAACCCGACAGCGTGCACGGCGGCCTGCGGTACGAGCCGAAGTGGGACGGGTTCCGCGGCATCGTGACCATCGACGGCGACGACGTCGAGATCGGGAGCCGCGGCGCCAAGCCGCTCACCCGGTACTTCCCCGAGCTGGTCGAGGCGTTCCGTGCGCAGTTCGGTGGCCGGGACCACCCGGTCGTGCTCGACGGCGAGGTGGTGCTGCGCGCCGGCGAACCGGGTTCCGAGCGGCTCGACTGGGAGGGCCTGTCGCAGCGGATCCACCCGGCGGCCTCCAGGATCACGAAGCTCAGCGCCGAGACGCCCGCGCAGTTCGTCGCGTTCGACCTGCTCGCCGTCGACGGCACGGAGCTGCTCGACCTGCCGTTCGACGATCGGCGCGCCCGACTCGAGGAGCTGGCGGCCGACCTCGCCGACCCCCTGTTCGTCACGCGCACCACCCTCGACGTCGACCTCGCCCGCGAGTGGCTCACCACGTTCGAGGGCGCGGGCCTCGACGGCGTCGTGGCGAAGCCCCGCGCCAAGCCGTACGAGCCGAACAAGCGCACGATGCTCAAGGTGAAGCACCACCGCACGGCGGACGTCGTCGCGATCGGCTACCGCGTGCACAAGAGCGGGACCGGGGTCGGCTCGCTGCTCGTCGGCCTGTACGGCGACGACGGCGAGCTCCGGCAGGTGGGCGGCGTGTCCGCCTTCTCCGACAAGCGACGGGTCGAGTTGGTCGGCGAGCTCGACCCGGTGGTCCTCCGGGATGCGGACGGGAGGCCCGTCACCGGTGACGGGGAACGGTCGCGGTTCTCGTCGGGTCGCGACACGTCGTCCGTCCGGCTGGCGCCGGCGCGGGTCCTCGAGGTTCGGTACGACCAGATGGAGGGCGACCGCTTCCGGCACACCGTGCAGTTCGAGCGCTGGCGTCCGGACCGCGAGGCCCGCTCCTGCGGGTTCGACCAGCTCGAGGTCCCGGCCGCGTACGACCTGCACGACGTGCTGATGTCCGATTGACGCTTCGGGTTGGAAGTAGTTAATCTGCCTAGTAACTTGGGGGTGCGGCACACGACCGCCACGAGGGACGGGAGCGGGACATGATCATCGACGGCATCAGCGACGCCCACCGCGGCACCTGGTCGCGGCTGACCCGCCTGCACACGGCGAGCGTCACCCTGCCCACGCAGACCACCCGGGTCGCCGACCCGAAGCGCCGCGTCGAGGACACCAGCGCCGCGTAGTCCGCCCCGCCGTCACGCCTTCTTCGCGCGGGACGGTTGCACGCGCGGCGGCTCGCCGGGCATCTTCGGGAAGTCCGGCGGGAACGGCAGTTCCCCCTCGCCGTTCGCCAGGTCGCGCTCCCACCACTCCAGCAGTGGCGCGATGCTCGCGTGCTCGGCGTGCATGCCCTCCCACGGATCGCCGGTCGCCCGAAGCCGGTCCGGGACCGTCCGGATCGTGAAGGCCGTGGGATCGGCATCGTCGAGTTCGTCCCACGTGATCGGGGTCGACACCGCCGCGTGCGCCAGGGCACGTGGGCTGTAGGCGCCAGCCATCGTCCGGTCGCGGTTCGCCTGGTTGAAGTCCACGAACACCCGCTGCCCGCGCTCCTCCTTCCACCACGCCGTCGTCACCCGGTCCGGCATCCGCCGCTCGAGTTCCCGCGCTGCCGCGATCACCGCGTGCCGCACGTCGAGGAACTCGTGCTCCGGGCGGATCGGGGCGAAGACGTGCAGGCCGCGGTTGCCGCTCGTCTTGATCCACGCCGTCAACCCCACCTCGTCGAGGACCTTCCGGAGCTCGTGCGCGATCGGCACCGTGTCACGGAAGTCCGTGCCCGGCTGCGGGTCGAGGTCGATGCGGAGCTGGTCCGGGTGGTCGCTGTCCTCGGCACGCGAGGCCCACGGGTGGAACACCACCGTGTTCATCTGCGCCGCCCAGACCGCGACGGCCGGTTCGTCGACCACGAGCTGCGGGTGCTTCCGACCGCTCGGGTACGTCACGCTCACGGAGCGGACGTAGTCGGGCGCACCCTTCGGCGGGTTCTTCGAGAAGAACTGCTCGCCGTCGACACCGCCCGGGAACCGCTGCAGGGAGATCGGCCGGTCGCCGTTCGCCCGGACGAAGGAATCGCCCACCGTGACGAGGTACTCAGCGAGGTCGAGCTTGGTGATCCCGGGCTCCGGCCAGAGCACGCGCGAGGGACTGCTGATCCGGACCTCCCGATCGCCGTCGGGTCCCGGGACCGTCAGCGTCGTCGCTTCGCTCGCCATGCAGCGGAAGCTACACGGCCTCCGGTTGACGGGCGAGCGCAAAACACCGGTGTTCGTGGACCGAACACCTGCACACCGGTGTTCAGAGCGCGAGCACCGGTGTCTTGCGGCGGCAGGATGGACGGGTGAGCGCGTACCTCGGAGTGGACCTGGCCTGGGGACTCGGCACCGCGAGCCGCGCCCCCAACGAGACCGGGCTGGTCGCGATGGCGACCGACGGAACGATCACCGACGCCGGTTGGGCACGCGGCGTCGACGCCGTGACCGACTGGATCGCCGAGCACCTCGGGCCCCGCTCCCTCATCGCCGTCGACGCCTCCCTCGTCGTGACGAACCCGACGGGCATCCGCGAGGCCGAACGGCAGGTCGGGCAGCGCTACGGCCGGTGGAAGGTCGCAGCGAACCCGACGAACCTGGCCTCTGCGGCGAGCGCCGGCGCCCGGCTGCTCGAGCGACTGACCGCGCTGGGCGTCGGGTACGTCTCCGACACCGCTGCGATGCGGGAACGCACGGGGCCTGTGGCATTCGAGTGCTACCCGTACACGACCCTCGTCGGCGTGGAGGAGCTCGGCTACGACGACGAACGGCCCCGGTACAAGCGGCTCGACCTCACGGTGCCGGCGGCCGAGGCGCGCGCACGTCGGGCGGAGGCGTTCGACGAGCTCGTCCGACGGCTCCGATCGACGCCGCTGGACCCGCCACTGCAGCTCGACTCGCACCCACTGACGGCGGAGCTGGCCGGGCCCTCCGGGATCCACGGGCCGACGCACAAGCACCGGGAGGACCTGCTCGACGGCGCCCTGTGTGCCTGGACCGCCGCGTTCTGGGAGCGACACGGTAACGGGCGCGTGCAGATCCTGGGAGGCGATCCGTGCCTCCCGGCCGACCCGCTGGACGAGGCGGGCCGTCAGCCCGTCGTGGTGGCGCCCGCGCGCCCGTCGCAGCGGCGGCCCCGCGGATAGGCTTCATCGGTGAGCACGACGACGGAACCCCTGCGCATCGGTCTGGTGTCGCTGCACACCTCCCCCGGCGACGAACCCGGATCCGGCGAGGTCGGCGGCATGAACGTCGTCGTCCGGCACCAGGCCGAAGCCCTGGCCGACCGTGGCCACCACGTCGACATCATCACGCGCCGTTCGGCACCGACGCAGCCGGACTCGGTGTCGCTCGTGCCCGGTGTGTGCCTGCGGTTCCTGTCCGCCGGGCCCGCCGAGCCGGTGCCGAAGGGTGAGCACGACGCGTTCATCGAGCCGTTCCGGCACGAACTCGAACAGCTCGGCCCCTTCGACGTGCTGCACTCGCACCACTGGTTCTCCGGCGCGGCCGCTCTGCCCGTCGCCCGCGAGCGGGGCGTCCCGCACGTGCAGTCGTTCCACTCGATCGCCGCCGACAGCAGCTCCCCGCTGTCCGAGGGCGAGCGCCCGGAGTCCCAGGGTCGGATGGCCGGCGAGCAGCTGCTCGCGCGGGAGTCCGACGCCGTGGTCGTCGTCTCCGAGGCCGAGGCCGAGACGGTCCGCACGCGACTCGGCGGGGACTCCGGTCGGGTCTGGATCGTCCCGCCGGGTGTCGACGGTTCCGTCTTCCGCCCTGCCGGAGCGGGTGCCCGCCGCGCGGACGTCCCCTACGTGGTCGCCGCGGCACGCGTGCAGCCGTTGAAGGGGTTGGACCTGGCGATCGAGGCGATCGCGGGCATCAGCCTGGAGGCACGCCCCACCCTCGTCATCGCGGGCGACGCCTCGAGTGAGGCGGGCGACTACGTGGACGAACTGCGTCGACTCGCCTCCGCGCACGGCATCGCCGACCGCGTCACGTTCGTCGGGCCGCAGTCGCGTGCCGACCTGGCGTTCCTGTTCCGCGGCGCCGCAGCCGTGCTCGTGCCGTCACACTCGGAGACGTACGGCCTCGTCGCGCTCGAGGGTTCCGCGTCCGGGGTGCCCGTCGTGGCCGCTGCTGCCGGTGGGCTGCGCGAGGCCGTGGTCGACGGCGAGACCGGGGTCGTGCTGGAGTCCCGCGAGCCCGCGGTGTGGGCTGCGGAGATCGAGCGGATCCTGACCGATGCGTCGTACGCCGCCGGGCTCGCGGCTGCCGGGCGGGAGCACGCCGAGCGCCTGAGCTGGGATCGGTCGGCCGAGGGGCTCGAGGACGTGTACCGCCGCGTGCTCGGGCGCGCGTGAGCGGCGCGCGTGAGCGGCGCGCGGGTGCGATGAGCACGTTCGACGGGTTCTGGGCGGCGCTCGACGCCGTACCGGTCGCGGATGACGCCGAAGCGCTCTACGCCGTGTCCAGCGCCGAGGGGCGGCTCCGACGGACGAACCTCGAGCGCTACCTCGACCGGGTCGGCACCACCGCGGACACCGTGCTCGTCGCCGAGGCACCGGGCTGGCGGGGCATGACGAACACCGGGGTGCCGTTCACGAGCATGCGGGAGCTCGGCCCGCAGTACCTCGTCCCGCCGGAGCCGACCGCTCCGTGGGAGGCGTCGTCCCGCGTCGTGCAGGCTGCGCTGGCCGAGTGGCGCGGCGCTCTCCCCCTGACGTGGGCGATCTTCCCGCACCACCCGTTCGCTGCCCCGGACCGACTGACGAACCGGACGCCACGGCCGGCCGAGGTGCGAGAGGGCGCTCCGGTCGCGCTCGCCCTGCTCGAGGCGCTGCGGACGTCCCGCAGCACAGGCGAGGTCCGCGTCGTCGCGGTCGGGCGGAAGGCGCAGGGCGCGCTGGCGTTGGCGGGCATCGACGCCGTCGCCGTCCGACACCCGGCCCAGGGCGGGGCGAAGCAGTTCACCGAGCAGGTGCTGGCGCTCAACCGCTGACGGATCAGGAGGAGCGGACCTCGACGCCCTTCGCGGTGAGCCGTTCGACGACGTGCGCCGGGAGCGGTGCCGCCGCGTACACGGTCGTCAGCGTCGGCAGGTCGAGCAGGTCGTCCCAGTTCTGCGGGTCGTAGCGGTCGTCGGAGCCGTCCCAGCCGGGGTGCACGTCCTGCAGGACCTCGAGGTCGGAGTCCACGGTCACCTCGGTCACGAGCGACAGGTGCGACGGCAGGAGGTCGAGGTCGTCGTAGTACTCGCGCGCCCGGTCGTCCTGCCCCTCGACGTCCAGGTCCTCGTCGGCCTCGTCCTGCTCCGCGGGGTCGTACGGTTCGAGGACGTCGAGGTCGTAGCAGAGCACGTCGAGCACGAGGAGCTTCGCGTTGAAGTCCGCGAACTCGACGGCTTCCTCGGTGGTGTTCGAGTCGTCGTACATGGCTCGGAGCGTAGCGGCCGACCCCCAGCCCGTCCGGGGAACGGGGTGTCGCGCAGGACACGACCGTGTTGCGATCAGCGGGGAGCTTCCTGTGAAGGCGGACAGAATGGTGTCCCCCGGAAGAGGCTGACCCATGGCCACCACCAACACAGAGCGCCCGCAGACGGAGCAGCCAGAGCTCAAGCGGGTCATCGGTCCCAAACTCCTCCTCTTGTTCATCGTCGGGGACATCCTCGGAACGGGCGTCTACGCGCTCACGGGGCAGGTCGCGGCGGAGGTCGGCGGAGCAGCGTGGCTCCCGTTCCTCATCGCGTTCGCCGTGGCGCTGCTGACCGCGTTCTCGTACCTCGAGCTCGTGACGAAGTACCCCCAGACCGCCGGCGCCGCGCTCTACGTGCACAAGGCGTTCGGCATCCACTTCGTCACCTTCATCGTCACCTTCATCGTGATGTGCTCGGGCATCACGTCGGCGTCGACGGCCTCCCGTGCCTTCGCCGCGAACCTCGGTGCCGGATTCGGTCTCGAGCTGCCGAACGGCGTCGTGATGCTCATCGCCATGGGCTTCATGCTCGCGGTGATGGCGATCAACTTCCGCGGGGTGAGCGAGAGCGTGAAGACCAACGTGGTGCTCACCCTCGTCGAGCTGAGCGGCCTCGTGATGGTGATCCTCATCGGCTTCTGGGCGATCGCCGGCGGCAACGCGGACTTCTCCCGGGTGGTCATGTTCGAGACCCCGGAGGACAAGACGCTCCTGTTGTCGGTGTCGACCGCAACGTCGTTGGCGTTCTTCGCGATGGTCGGATTCGAGGACTCGGTCAACATGGCCGAGGAGACGAAGGACCCCTCGAGGATCTTCCCGAAGGTGATGCTGACCGGCCTCGGGATCACCGCGGTCATCTACGTCCTCGTGTCGATCTGCGCCGTGGCCGTCGTGCCGATCGGTGAGCTGGCCGGCAACGAGACGCCGCTCGTCACCGTGGTGCAGACCGCGGCGCCGGACTTCCCGATCGCCGACCTGCTGCCCTTCATCTCGATGTTCGCCGTCGCCAACACCGCGCTGATCAACATGATGATGGCGTCGCGTCTGCTGTACGGCATGAGCAAGCAGGGCGTCCTGCCGGGCTTCCTGGCGAAGGTCTCGCCGACCCGTCGCACCCCGTCCACCGCGATCGTCTTCACGACCCTCATCTCGCTCCTGCTGATCGGCTGGGTCTCGCTCGACCCCGACTCCCCGATCGTGGTCGTCCTCGGCGGCACCACCTCGCTCCTCCTGCTCTCGGTGTTCGCGGTGGTGAACCTCTCCGTGCTGGTCCTGCGACGCGACAAGGTCGACCACAAGCACTTCCGAGCCGGAGTGATCATCCCGATCATCGGCGTGATCACCTGCCTGTGGCTGGTGCTCCCGTTCTCGTCCGGTCGTGACCCGCAGCAGTACCAGATCGCCGGTGCGCTGCTCGCGCTCGGCATCCTGCTCTGGATCGTGACGTGGTTCACCCACGGGCGGAAGCAGGCCGAGAAGGCGCCGACCGGTCTGGTCACCGAGCCCACGAAGGTGCAGCGCCAACACGACCACGACCACCGCGACGTCTGACGACACCCCCGATCGGGCGGGTGCGGTTCCCAGCCGGCGCACGTAACCTCGTCGTGCTCCGCCTGACCCGCCCCGCCCGAGAGGACCCGCCATGCGCCGCGTCGGCATCACGCTCGCGTCGGTCTTCGGCGCGGGCGTCGTCGCGATCGGCATCGGCGTCGTCGTGGTCATCGTCATCGCGGTGAACTCCCTGGCCGGAGCGGCGAAGTCCGTCAGCGCGGATGCGGCCCCGACCTGCCCGGACGTCGCCTCGAAGACCATCGGCGGGATCGTCGTCCCCGCCGGCCCGGTCGCCGGGTTCTGCCAGGACCGCCTGGTCAACGCCGCGTACGTGATCGAGGCCGCCCAGGCGCTCGGCATCGGCCCGCACACCCAGGCCGTCGGCGTGATGACGGCGATCGGCGAGTCGAGCCTGGTGAACCTCGACCACGGTGACGCCGCCGGCCCGGACAGCCGAGGCCTGTTCCAGCAGCGGGACAACGGCGCGTGGGGCACCTACGAGCAGCGGATGGACCCGTACACGGCGGCGTCGATGTTCTACGCCAAGCTCGTCAAG
>Ga0308167_1001434_pt1 | contig 27839 bp, 26 predicted proteins | sample PhyCR1_2_FD_202138 | JGI IMG/M metagenome (GOLD analysis project Ga0308167, IMG submission 202138) | Phyllosphere microbial communities from UC Gill Tract Community Farm, Albany, California, United States - DLSLRC.R1 | ecosystem: Host-associated > Plants > Phyllosphere > Unclassified | place... | reverse complement strand
CTGGCCGTCGCCCGCCGCTTCGCCCGCGAGGGCTTCAGCATCGCGCTGATCGCCCGCGACCAGGCCAGGGTCGACGAGCTCGCCGCGACCCTCGTCGCCGAGGGGCACACGGCCGCCGGCTTCGTCGCGGACGTCCGCGACCGTCCCTCCCTCGTCTCCGCGCTCGAGCAGGCCGCCTCCCGCCTCGGCCCGATCGAGGTGCTGCAGTACAGCCCGCTCCCCGCCAAGGAGTTCATGCGTCCCGTGCTCGAGACGGTCGCCGACGACCTCGTCGGCCCGGTCGAGTTCTCGATCTACGGCCCCGCGACGGCCGCCCACCAGGTGATCCCCGGCATGCGCAGCATCGGCGGGGGCACGCTGCTCTTCGTCAACGGCGCCAGCGCGGTGCGTCCGCGCGACGGCGTCACGGGCACGGCCGTCGCGTTCGCGGGCGAGAGCGCGTACGCCGAGCTGCTGCACGGCGCACTGGCGCCCGAGGGCATCCACGTCGGACAGCTGATCATCCCGCTCGGCATCGGCGGCGGCGACCCGGCCCACGAGCCCGACGTGCTCGCCGACACCCTGTGGACGATGCACGCCGAGAAGGGCGACTTCCGCGTCCACGCGGCGCCGCTGCCCGACTGACGCCGGCCGCGACCCGCCCGTGAACCACGTTCCGAACCATGAACCGCGTTCTTTCCCGGTTCATCGTTCGGAACGTGGTTCGCCGACCACCGGGGCCAGCGTGCCGTGTCCGGTGCCGGGCGCAACGGGTCAGTCCGCGTCGGCCGCCTCGCCGAGCGCCTCGCCGGTCGGGTCGTTCGGGGCGGCGACGCCGACCGGCGCCCCCTGCCAGCTCACGACCGTCCAGCCGTCGGCGGGCGAGCCCGTCACCTCGATGACGCCCGTGTTCTCCATCTCGGTGCTGGTCGTGAACTCGGGGTCGACGTTGAGCGCGCGGCCGCCGAGCCAGACGCGGGTGGCGGCGCCGTGGCCGACGACGACGACGGTGGCGTCGTCGTCGTGCAGCGCGACGACGTCCGCGATCGCGGCGTCGAACCGCTCGAAGAACGCGTGGCCGTCCGGGGCGCCCGGGGCCGAGGCCGTGAGGTCTCCCCCGGCCCAGGCGACCAAGGGCAGGACGTAGCCGCGCAGCGCCTCCTCGTCGGTGCGGTCCTCGAGGTCGCCGGCCTCGATCTCGTGCAGTCCGTCACGGACGACGACGTCGAGCCCGAGGCGGGCGGCGAGGGGGGCGGCGGTCTGCTGGGCACGGACGAGCGTCGACGCGTAGACGGCGTCGATCCGGTCGTCGCCCAGCGTCCCGGCGAGGGCCTCGGCCTGTTCGCGACCGAGGTCGGTGAGGTCGGGGCCGGGGGCCGCGCTGGAGACGGCACCTGCGGCGTTGGCGGTGCTCTGGCCGTGTCGGACGAGGAGGATGCGCACGTCGTCGAGTCTTCCACGTCACGGATGTGACCGAAGTCCTAGGGGCCGCGCCGACCGTGGGCCAGCTTCGGCGTGCCGGGGCGGAGAGCTCCGGCAGGACACGCACGCCGGACTTGCCCCTTCGCACCCACACCCTCGTGACCGAGGGTGCAGGCGGCCCTCCCCCGAGGGCCGACCATCGCGCGGACGTCCGGCACCCCGACTGCCGGGCGTCCCCTTCGACGGTGGGCGACGAACAGGCCCGACGACGAACGACCCGGCGCCGTCGTCGGCACCGGGTCGTTCGTCCGGGGCGTCGGCTCAGTGGCCGACCTTGCCGTCGGCGGCGTCGCCCGCCGTGTCGATCTTGTCGTCGTACTTGCCGCCGGTCTTCTGCGAGGCGGCCTGCTCGGCCTTGTCGATGCCCGCGTCGGTGGCCTTCTCGCCCTTGTCGCTGTTGAGCGCGTCCTTGGCGCTGTCCATGAGACCCATGTCGTCGTCCTCTCGTCGTCGGCCCGCCGGGTGCGGGCCTCCGATCAGGAGACTCCTCGGTGCCGCCGCCGTCCGGCACGCGCAGGCAGGTCACAGGGCGGGGCCCAGCCCGTACCCCTCCGCCCGACTGCATCGCCTCACGACTGCAGCGCCTCCGTCGGCGGCGTCCTGGCCGCCCGGACGGCCGGCCAGAGCCCCGCGATCGCGCCGATCACGATCGTCGCGCCCAGGCCGGCGGCGAGCACGGTCGGCGGCACGGCGACCGGCCACCCCTTCGACGCCGCGAACGCGGCGGTCACGCCGAGCCCGAGGACCACCCCGGCGACGCCGCCCAGCAGCGACAGCAGCAGGGCCTCGGCGAGGAACTGCGAGCGGATGTGCCCACGGGTCGCCCCCAGGGCCCTGCGCAGCCCGATCTCCCGACGCCGCTCGAGCACCGAGATCACCATCGTGTTGGCCACGCCGATCCCGCCCACGAGCAGCGCCACCGAGCCCAGCCCGACGAGCAGCCCGGTGAACGCCTGGTCGGCCGCCTGCTTGGCCGCCAGCGCGTCGGACGGCCGCGTCACCTCGACGTCGGTGGGCGACTGCGGCTGGACCGTGGGCGCGATCAGCGACCGCACCTCCTCGACCCTCTCCTCGTCCACCCGGAGGTAGACGGCGGTGGGATGCACGGGCCCGCCCGTGAGGCGGGCGCCCTCTCCCTCCCCCACGAGCGCGGCCGTGTCGATCTCCGCCGCCAGCGGCACGGGGTCGAGGATGCCGACGACGAGGTGCGTCGTCCCGCCGATCAGCACGTGGCGACCGGGCTCGGTCACGCCGAGCAGCCTCGCGGCCTGGGCTCCCAGGACCACGGTGGGGTACTCCGCGGTGCCGTCGGTGAACCACGTGCCCCGGGCGACGGAGCCCCCGACCACCTCGAGCAGCCCGCTCGACGCGGTCATGACGGCGAGACCGTTGGTGTTCCCCGCGGGGATCCTGCTGCTCCGGTAGACGCCGGTGTCGGCGACGAGCCCCGTCGTGGCCGCCGCCTCGACCCCGTCGACCCGCTCGGCCGAGCCGAGTGTCGTCAGGGGCAGGTCGACGTCCTCGCCGAAGACGTCCTGCCCCTGGCTCGCCTGGAGCAGGTTGGTGCCGAGGGAGTCGAGCTGGGCGTTGAGCTCCGCCTGCGACGACGTCGAGATGCCGACGACGGCGATCATCGCCGCGATGCCGATGGCGATGCCGAGGGCGGACAGCACGGCGCGCATGGGCCGGGCCACGAGGCCCGACGCGCCGAGGCGCGCGACGTCGGAGGTGCGGAGGCGTGAGCTCTGCGTGACGGTCATCGAGATGCTCCCTGCAGGACGGAGGAGGTGGTGGTGTCGCCGACGAGGCGCCCGTCGCGGATCGTGACCTGCCGGGGCAGACGCGCGGCGAGCTCGGCGTCGTGGGTGATGACGACGATCGACGTGCCGGCGGCGTGCAGCTCGTGCAGCAGCTCCACGATGCTGTCGCTCGCCCGGGTGTCGAGGTTGCCCGTGGGCTCGTCGGCGAGGAGCAACGACGGGCGGTGCACCACCGCCCGGGCGATCGCGACGCGTTGCCGCTCGCCGCCCGAGAGCTGGTTCGGCTCGTGGTCGAGCCGGTGGGCCAGCCCCACCCGCTCCAGGGCCTCGGTCGCCCGGCGTCGGCGTTCCCGCCGGGGCGTGCCCGTGTAGAGCAGACCCATGGCGACGTTGTCGACGGTGCTGATGCCCTCGCTGAGGTGGAACTGCTGGAACACGAACCCGATGCGGTGCGCCCGCAGGCCCGACAGCTCGGCGTCGGAACTCGACGCGACGTCGACGCCGTCGACGGTCACCGTCCCGGTCGTGGGCCGGTCGAGGGTGCCCAGCACGTTGAGCAGGGTCGACTTGCCGGACCCGGACGGGCCGACGATCGCCACGAACTCGCCCCGTCGCACGCGGAGCGAGACTCCGTCGAGGGCGATCGTGGGTGGCTGGCCGTAGACCCGGCCCACTTCCTCGAGCTCGACGACGACGTCCGATGCGGGGTCGACGCGGGACGTCCCCGCGTCGACCTGTGCCACGCTCACGAGCCCGGCACCACGACGCGGTCGCCCTCGGCGACCTCGCCCCGGATCTCGACCCGATCGCCGGCGAAGAGGCCGACCTCGACGGTCACGGGCGTCGCGGAGCCGTCCTCCCCCACCACGTCGACGACGAAGCCGCCGTCCACGGAGGCGCCGAGGGCGACCACGGGCACGGACAGCACGTCCGTGGCCGTCTCGGACACGAAGTCGACGGACACGTTCGCGTCGCTGAGGTCGCCTGCCGCGTCCGGGACGTCGAACGACACGGTGACCGGGACGACGGTCTTGCCGCCGTCAGCCGCACGGGGCGACCCGACGGCGCTGACGTGTCCCGGTTCCGCCCGCCCGTCGGGCAGGTGGATCGAGACGACCGTGCCCGCGACGGCGAGCGGCGAGCCCACCGGGAGGTCGACCGTGACGATCCGGTCGCTGCGTCCCGTGGCGTAGAGGGGCGCGTCGCCGCCGACCTGGTCGCCGACCTTCGCCGAGGCCTCCCCGGCGACGAACGAGCCCGTGACGAACTGGATGCGGCCCTTGTCGACGACGCCCGTGCGCGGCAGTCCCAGTTCCTTCTGCCAGGCCTTCACGGCCGCCGTCGTCCTCGCGTCGAACTTCTCGTCAGCGACGCCCTTCAGGAAGCCCCAGGCGCGGAGGCTCTCCTCGAGCTGCCGCACGTCCGGTCCGTCCGTCATGCCGGCCTCGAACGCCCGCCACTGCGGCAGCGCGCCCTCGACGGCCACGACGGGGGTGTCGTCCACCCGGTAGAGCACGCTGCCCGACGCGAGCTGCGTGCCCGGATCCGGCAGCTCCGTCAGGGTGCCGCCGGTGCCGGCGACGACGGCCGGGCCGTCGAGCACCCCGAGCTTGCCCGGCTGCGTAGTCGTGCCGGAGAGGTCGCCGCGGACGACCTCGGCCGTCGCGACGTCGCCGGCGGGCGACGACGTGCCGTCCGAGGAGGCGGCTCCCTCGGCGCCCGAGGGCAGCCCCACGAGCAGGACGGCGGCCACCGCGCAGGCACCGACAGCGACGACGGCGATCGAGCCCCAGATCCACCGACGCGGGGAGCGACGCGGCTCGGTCGCCTCGGTCATCGCTCCACCACCACGCCCGCGCTCCCGGTCGCCACGCCGCACGCCTTCAGGTCGGCGTCGGGGACGTTCTCCAGCCCCTTCGAGACACCCGACCCCCCGGGGACCGGGTCGGAGACGTCGAAGCCCTTCTCGCGCAGGCACTCGTTGGCCTCGAGCACCTCGGCGGCGCCCTCCTGCCGGGCTTTCTCCTCGGATGCCGAGACGGGCCGAGGACCGAGGTCGCCCGTCACCTCCGCAGTGCACTTCTCCGAAGCGCGACCCAGGGCGTCCATGTCGACACCGTCGCCCACCTTGAGCCCCTGCGACGTACCGTCCGACGAGGGGTCCGGCACGTCGAAGCCCGCGTCGCGCATGCACTGCGCGTTGGCGACGTCCCACGCGAGCGCGTCGCTGGCGACCTGCGAGTCGGACTTCACCCCGGAGCCCGAGGCGGAGTCCGAGCCCGACGACGCGGGCGAGCACGCGGCCAGGCCGAGCACGAGGAGGGGCACGGAGGCCAGGGCCGCGAGCGACGACGTCCGGAGGCGGGGGCGGAGGGTGGCGGTGGTCACGGGGGACTTCCTTTCGTTCGACGAGAGGCCGTCGCGAGAGCGGCCTCGGCACGTCCAGCGGGACGGCCGGGTCCAGCCCACCTCCTGACGCGTTGCCAGCCCGTAAACAGGATGCTTTATGTTCTCGTGATGCTCTACATGTCAAGCTCCGTCCAGCAGGACCGGCCTGCGAGACGACGAGGGGACGACCGTGCGGGTGCTGCTGGCAGAAGACGAGGTCTATCTCGCGGAGGCGGTCCAGACGACCCTGGAACGGGCCTCGATGGCCGTCGACGTCGTCCACGACGGCCAGTCCGCCCTGGACCGCCTCGACCTGAACGACTACGACGTGGTCGTGCTCGACCGCGACCTGCCGATCGTGCACGGCGACGACGTCTGCGCCTCGATCGCCGCCTCCGGCGACGGACCGGCGGTGCTGATGCTCACGGCCGCAGGGCGGCTGCGCGACACCGTGTCGGGGCTCGAGCTGGGGGCCGACGACTACCTGGCCAAGCCGTTCGAGTTCCCCGAGCTCGTCGCGCGCCTCTGGTCGCTGGGCCGGCGATCCGGCACGGCCCGCCCGCCCGTCCTCACCTGCGGCGAGCTGAGCTTCGACCCGTTCCGTCACCAGGTGAGCCGCGCCGGCCGCCACGTGCGGCTGACCCGCAAGGAGTTCGCCGTGCTCGGCGTCCTGCTCGAGGCCGAGGGAGGCGTCGTGAGCGCCGAGCACCTGCTCGAGAAGGCGTGGGACGAGAACGCCGACCCCTTCACGAACTCGGTGAGGGTGACGATCTCGAACCTGAGGCGGCGACTCGGCGAGCCCTGGATGATCCACACCGTCCCCGGCGTCGGCTACCGCGTCCTCCCCGGCGACGACGCGTGACCCGCCGACGACCCTGGCTCCGCTCCCCCCGCAGGGTCAGCGCTCGGACCCGGCTGACCCTGGCGTTCTCGGGCCTGCTCGTCGTGGTGGGCGGCTCGATCGTCGCCAGCGTCGTCCTCGTCATGACGTACCTGCCGCGGTACGACATCACGGCGCTCCGCACCACGACCACGGACACGGGCCCGGCCGCGGCGTTCATGCCGCGCGGGGCCGTCGACACGGCGGAGGCCCCCACGCAGCCGCACGTGCCCGCCTACGCGGAGCCGCTGCAGCTCTCCATCAGCGGCGAGGACGACCTCCTGCGGGTCCTCCTCACCACCTCCCTCGTCGTCCTCGCCGTCGCGCTGGTCGTGGGCATCTGGCTCAGCTGGGTCGTCGCCGGCCGCGTGCTGCGGCCCCTCGACCACCTGACCCGCGCCGCCCGCGACGCCGAGCTCGGGCGGGGCCAGCGCGACGCGGCGCTCGACGACCGGCGGATCGCCCTGGCCGGGCCCCACGACGAGTTCCACCGGCTCGCGGCCACGTTCGACGACATGCTCGCGCGCCTCGACGCCTCCTACGAGGCGCAGCGGCGCTTCGCGGCGAACGCGTCGCACGAGCTGCGGACCCCGCTGGCGACGACCCAGGCCATGCTCGACGTCGCCCTCGCCGAGCCTGAGGCCGTCGACCTCCCCCGGCTGGCGAGTCGGCTGCGCGAGACCAACGCCCGCAGCCGGGACACCGTGTCGGCCCTCCTCACGCTGGCGGAGGCGGAGTCCGGCGAGGTGCGCCGCGAGCCCGTCGACCTCGGCCCCGTCGTCGACGCCGCGGTCCGGGCAGCGGGCGAGGAGGCCGCCGCCCGCGGCACGGCCGTCGGGCGCCCTGGGAGGACCTCGACGCCCGTCGTCGTGGACGGCGACCCGGTGCTGCTCCAGGTGCTCGTGGACAACCTGGTCGGCAACGCGGTGCGCCACGGCGCCCCCGGAGGCACCGTCGAGGTGCGCCTGGACGCTGGCTGCCTGCGCGTCGTCAACGACGGCGAGGTCCTCGCCCCCGACGAGGTCGCGCGGCTGCGCGAGCCGTTCCACCGCAGGGCCGGGCGGGTCGCGGGCTCGCACGGCCTCGGACTGTCGATCGTGACGGCCGTCTGCGAGAGGCACGACGCCGAGCTCGTCCTGGAGGCCCGCCCGCAGGGCGGGCTCTCCGCCACGGTGTCCTTCCCGCCCCCGGTCCCGTCACGCTGACGACACGTCGGACCGCGCCGGTCGCCGCGCGGCCAGCTCAGTCCCCCGCCGTCTCGGCCGTCCAGAGCACCCCGAGCACCTCCGGCGCCGTGACGATCCGCGCGATCGCCGCCTCCATCGCGACGTCGTCGCGGCCGCCGGCCGACGCGGTGATCTCGATGCCCACCCTCTCCGGCGTCTCGTCCGTCGCCGCGATCGAGCGCAGGACGAAGGGCGACCGGTGGACCGCGTCGAAGGCGAGCCTGCGGATCTCGGCCTCGTGCCAGGTGGCGCAGGTCACCGTGAGCCGGTAGTCGGTCTCGAGCGGCTCGCGTGCGCCCTTCGGCGCTCGGTCGAGGAGGAGGCCGAGAGGCCGCATCGCGACGTTGACCCCGACGACGAGCGCTGCGCCGACGACGGCGAGCAGGAACAGCCCGCCCCCGGCGAGCGCCCCCACCGCGGCAGCGGCCCAGAGCGTCGCGGCCGAGTTCAGGCCCGAAATCGACGCGCCCTGCTTCATGATGACCCCGGCTCCGAGGAACCCGACGCCGGAGGCGACCTGGGCAGCCACCCTCGTCGGATCGGCCTCGGGGCCCGCGAAGGCGTGGGACCCCATCACGACGAACAACGCGGCCCCCAGGGCGACGAGGGCGTTGGTGCGGAGGCCCGCATTGCGCGACCTGATCTGCCGTTCCGCCCCGACGGCCGCGCCCAGCAGGGCCGCGAGGGCCACCCCGCCGAGCTGCGGGGCGAGGGCCGTGAGCTCCACCGTGCCCTCACACCAGCTGGTCGCTGAGGACGACGGCGGCGATCGAGAAGTAGATCGTCACGCCCACGAGGTCCATGATCGACGTGATCAGCGGCGCCGAGAGCGTCGCCGGGTCGATCCGCAGGGCGCGTGCCGCGAAGGGCAGCACGGCGCCGAAGAGCCCGCCGACGACGGTGACGACCAACATGGTGGCCCCGACGATGACCATGATGTCGAGGCTGACGCTCTTGACGAAGTACGCGAGGACCACCTCGAGGAGCGCGACGGTGGCGCCCAGGCAGGCGGCGACGAGCAGCTCACGACGGACGATGGCCCACACGTCGCGCCACGTCACCCTGACGGTGTCGACGGCCATGGAGCGGATCACGAGCGTGGCGGCCTGGCTGCCCGTGTTCCCGCCCATGTCGATGATCGGTGCGAGGAACGCGGCGAGGACGAGGGCGGACGTCAGGATCTCCTCCTGCGCGGCGACGAGCGTGCTCGTCACGATGCCGAAGAGGGTCAGGAGGACGAGCCACAGGGCCCTGTCGAGGAACAGCGAGCGCAGCGGCGACAGCTTCGCGTCGAGGTCGCGACGGACCGTGCCGGGAGTTGAGAGGGTCGCGGCGACGGTGGCCGAGGAGGCGCAGCGAGCGCAGGCGGGAGCGGTGGGGACGGACATGGTGGTGCCTTTCGGTCGTGCTGTGCAGGAGGAACGGGACTATGACCACTGCCCATGCAGCATCACCTCCTCCTGTCCGGGCCCCGACGGGCCGACCGCGGCGCATGACGACGAGGCGCGTCAGCGCACCGGCACGAGCCGGCCGGCATCCCCACGTAAGAGCTTCAGCACTGCACGACGTGATCCCGACGATCGACGATCGAGCAGGAAGCCACTTCGGATCACCCCTTGAGCCGGAGAGATCTGTCCTGACCCTGGGCGTCTCTCGACGTCGTCGGATCAGTGGCCTGTGTTCGTGCAGACGCCTCGCCTAACGAGATGCCGCACGCCGACGATACTGACGTATCACACGGCAGTCAAGAGCCAGGAGCGACGGAGGCGCGCGCGAGCCGCACCCGGACGACGAGACCGCCTCCGGGTCGGGGCGCGAGGTCGAGCCGCCCGCCGTGGGCCCGCACGACCGCGTCCACGATCGCGAGGCCGAGGCCGGTGCCGCCGTCGTCGTCGTGCAGGCGGGCGGCTCCGCGCTGGAACGGCTGCGTGAGCGTCGGCACCAGGTCGCGGGGCACCTCCTCACCGGTGTTCTCGACGACGAGCTCGACGTGGTCGCCGTCGGCCCGGGTCCGCACGTGGACCACTGCCGCCCCGCCCGAGCGGCCGTCGCCGTGCCCGGCGCCGTCGTCGGTGCCGTCGATGTTGTGGACGATCCCGTTGTGCACGAGGTTCGTCACGACCTGGAGCAGCAGCGCCGGCGAGCCCGAGGTGGACGCTGCCTCGCCGGAGGCGTCGAGGACGACCCCCCTCGGCTCGGCCAGCGGCAGCAGCGTCTCGACCGCCTCCTCGGCCAGCAGGGAGAGGTCGACGACCTCGCGCACGGCCGGGAGCTGGTCGGCCCGGCTCAGCAGCAGCAGCGCCTCGGTCAGGTCGACGGCCCGCGTGTTGACCGCGCTGAGGCGCTCGACGAGCAGGGCGGCATCACGGGACGGGTCCTCCCGCGCGACGTCGAGCAGCGCCCGCGTCACGGCGAGCGGTGTCCTGAGCTCGTGGGAGGCGTTGGCCGCGAACCGCTGCTGGGTCTCGACCTGCGCCTCCACCGTCGCCAGCATCGCGTCGAAGGCGTCGGCCAGGTCCCGGAACTCGTCGGAGCGACCGGGGAGGTCGACACGGTGCGAGAGGGACCCGGCCTCGACGCGGCGGGCGGCCTCGGCCAGCCGCTCGAGCGGGGCCAGCACCCGGCCCGCGAGCAGCCAGCCGCCCACCAGGCCGAGCACGAGCAGGACGCCGAGGGCGAGACCGGCGCGGGGCAGGAACGCGTCGACGAGGTCGCCGCGCCCCGGCACGAAGTCGCCCGTGTACGCGACCCGCCGAGGCACGTAGCGCAGGAGGAACAGCCAGACGACGGCGAGGAGGAGCAGGCCCGTGACGACGACGACGCCCGCGTAGCTGAGCGCGAGGCGCAGGCGCACGCTGAGGCCGCGAGGCCTCGGGACCGCGGGGGACCTAGGCACGGTCGGGGGTCTCAGGCGCGCCTGTCGGATCCACGTCGATCCGGTACCCGACGCCCGGCACCGTCGCGATCACCCACGGCTCGCCCAGGCGCTTGCGCAGGGCCGACATCGTGATGCGGACGGCGTTCGTGAAGGGGTCGGCGTTCTCGTCCCAGGCGCGCTCGAGCAGCTGCTCGGCGCTGACCACGCCGCCGCCCGCCCCGACGAGCACCTCGAGCACCGCGAACTGCTTGCGCGTGAGGGCGACGTGTCGCCCGTCGCGGTGCACCTCGCGACGGAACGGGTCGATCCGCAGCCCGGCGAGCTCGGTGACCGGCGGGCGGTGGTGGGTGCGCCGCCGGTCGAGTGCCCTCAGCCGGAGCACGAGCTCGCGGAGGTCGAACGGCTTGGTGAGGTAGTCGTCGGCACCGGCCTCGAAGCCGGTCGCCTTGTCGTCGAGCCGGTCGGCGGCCGTGAGCATGAGCACGCGCACGCCGCTGCCCGAGGCGACGATGTGCTCGGCGACCTCGTCGCCCGACGGGCCGGGCACGTCGCGGTCGAGCACGGCGACGTCGTAGGTGTTGAGGTCGAGCAGCTCGAGGGCCGTGTCGCCGTCGGGCGCCACGTCGGAGGCGATCGCCTCGAGGCGCAGGCCGTCGTGGATCGCCTGGGCCATCAGGGGTTCGTCCTCGAGGATGAGCACACGCATGCTCCGATGGTACGAGCAAGACGTGTCGTCAGCGTATGCGAAATCCTTAACGCCACGGAGACGCCCTCTCCCGTTGACTCGTCCCATGCCCGACACCGCCCCCCTGGCCCTGACCCCGTCCCGTCCGCCCCTGCCTGGTCCCCCTGCCGCCCCCTCCGCCGGTCGTCGGCGGCTCGGTGCCCGCGACGTCGCCCTGACGGGGGCGGCCGCCCTGCTGCTCGTGGCGCTGCTCGTCGGCGCGGGCTGGGCCGGCGTCGCCTTCTCCCGCGGCCTCTCGGTCGGCGGGAGCAGCAGCAGCAGCAGCAGCGTCGGCGACGACGGCGCTGGTCCCGTCCGCAGCGCAGACCTCACCGGCGTCGGCGGCCCCTCCCGCGACCAGGGCGCGACCGGCGAGGCGGGCGGGGTCCTCCCCGACGGCACCTCGGCCTTCGACGTCGACGTGCCGGGGCTCGCGGGGCTCGAGCCGCGCCTGCTCGACGCCCTGCAGCGCGCCGCGACCGACGCCTCCTCCGACGGTGTGGACGTCGTCGTCAACAGCGGCTGGCGCTCCGCCGCGTACCAGCAGCAGCTGCTCGACGACGCCGTCGCGAAGTACGGCTCGGCCCGCGAGGCGGCCCGCTGGGTGGCCCTGCCGACCACGTCGGCCCACGTGGGCGGCGACGCGGTCGACATCGGCTCGTGGGACGCGACCGACTGGTTCTCCCAGAACGGAGCCGACTACGACCTCTGCCAGATCTACGAGAACGAGTCCTGGCACTACGAGCTCCGCGACGGCGCCGCCACGGACGGCTGCCCGCCGATGTACCGCGACCCGACCGAGGACCCGAGGATGCGCGCATGAGCGCGCCGTCCGCCCTGCGCGTGCACGACGACGCCGTCCGGGCCAACACGGCGCACTTCGCCGCGCTGACCGGGGGCCGGCTGATGGCCGTGCTCAAGGCCGACGGCTTCGGCCACGGCTCGGTGGCGGCGTCGGTGGTCGAGAGCGGCGCGCGGTCCGTCGGCGTGACGTCGGTCGAGGAGGCGCTGGCCCTGCGCGCCGAGGGCGTGCGCGTGCCCGTCCTCAGCTGGCTCAACGCGCCGGACGCCGACTTCGAGGCCGCGATCCGCGCCGACGTCGACCTGGCCGTCCCCGGTCCCGAGCTGCTGCACGCGGTCGCCCGCGCGGCCCGCTCCGCCGGGCGACCGGCCCGCGTGCACCTGCACGTCGACGTCGGCATGGCCCGGGACGGCTGCCCCCCGACGGCGTGGCGCGCCCTGTGCGACCTCGCCCGCGAGCTGCGCGCGACCGGCCAGGTGCGCGTCGTCGGGGTGATGGGGCACATGTCGTGCGCCGACCGTCCGGGCGACGAGCAGAACGAGCGGGAGCGCCTCGTCTTCGACGCGGCGCTGCGGACCGCGAGGAGGCGCGGGCTGGCCCCCGCCGTCGCCCACCTCGCGGCGACTGCGGCCACCGTGACGGGTGCAGGAGCCGGGTTCGACCTGCACCGGATCGGGGCGGGGCTCTTCGGGATCGACCCGTCGGGCACCTCCTCGGCTCTGCGTCCGGCCCTGACGCTCACGTCGCACGTGGCGTCGTCGCGGGAGGCCGCGGCGGGGACCGGCGTCGGGTACGGCCTGGCGCACGTGCTGCCGCGACGCACGAACCTCGCCCTGCTCCCGATCGGCTACGGAGACGGGCTGCCCCGGACGGCCTCGCACCGCGCCGAGGTGCTGGTCCGCGGCCGCCGACGACCCGTGGTCGGCCTCTTCTCGATGGACATGGTCGTCGTCGACACGGGCGACGACCTCGTGCGGCCGGGCGAGTCCGCCGTCCTGTTCGGCCCGGGCGAGGGCGGCGAGCCCACGGTGGCCGACTGGGCCCGCTGGGCCGACACCGTGCCGCACGAGATCGTCACGCGGATCGGCAGCCGCGTCGCACGGGTGCACCGCACGACCGATGCCTCCGTGCCCGCCGCCTCCTCCGCGCTCCGCGCCTCCTCGATCCCCCTCCCCTCCGACGACGCAGGAGCCCTTGCATGACAGGACAGAAGACCGTGACGACCGACCGGGAGAGCCCGCGCGTGGCCGTGATCGGGGGCGGTGCGAACGGCGAGCACGAGGTGTCGCTCGCCTCGGCGGCGGCGGTCACGCGCGCGGTGCGCCGGCTCGGCGCCGAGGCCGTCGCGCTCACCGTCGACCGCGAGGGCGGCTGGCACCTCGAGGGCGAGGGCGCCCTCACGCCCGCGCAGGCCGTGGCCGTGCTGACGGACTGCGCCGTCGCCTTCCCGGTGCTGCACGGCGTCGACGGCGAGGACGGCACCGTGGCGGGGCTGCTGGTGATGACCGGAGTGCCCTTCGTCGGCTCGCCGGTGCGGGCAGGCGCCCTCGCCGCCGACAAGTGGGCCACGAAGCTGGTCGCCGAGGCGGTCGGCGTGGCCACCGCGCCGGGCGTGCTCGTGCGGGCCGGCGACGGCGTCTGCCGCGGCGGCGGCCACGGGCCGCACGGCATCACGCTCGCGCCGCCCCTCGTGGTCAAGCCGACGTCCGCCGGGTCGAGCGACGGGGTGTCGGTCGTCGCCGACCTCGCCGAGCTGCCCGCTGCGGTGGCCCACGCCCGGACCGCCGGCGAGCTGGTGCTCGTCGAGTCGTTCGTCGAGGGCCGCGAGGTCGACATCGCCCTGTTCCGCGACGCGGGAGGCGTGCTGCGCGCCGGGTCGACCCTCGAGATCGGCGTCGACCCGAACGGGGTCTTCGACCGCGACAGCAAGTACGACGGGAGCGCGGAGTTCACGCTGCCGGCCCGCCTCACGCTCGCCGAGCACACCGCGGTCGAGCGGGCAGCCCGCCTGCTGTACGACGCGCTCGGCTGCGACGGCGTCGCCCGCTTCGACTTCTTCGTCACGGACGCCGGCGTCGTGCTCAACGAGGTGAACACGTCGCCGGGGTTCACCGAGCGGTCGCAGGTCCCCCGGATGTTCGAGGCCGTCGGCCTCGGCTACGTCGAGCTCGTCGGGGCGCTCGTCGACGCCGCGCTGACCGGCGGTCGCGCGTGAGCGGCGCGGCGGCGAGCGCCCCGGCGTCCACCTCGTCGCCCGCGTCGCGCGAGGGCTGGGCCGACGCGCTCAAGGGGCTGCTCGTCGTCCTGGTGGTGCTCTGGCACGTCGTCCTGAAGAGCACGCTGCAGGTCGACTGGCAGCTCGGCCTGCCCGTGCCGGGGGCCTGGGGCCTCGCCGTCGACGCCGTCTGGCCGTTCCTCATGCCGGCGTTCGTCCTGGTCTCGGGCGTCTTCGCCGCGGGTGCGCTGGCCCGGCCGTGGTCGGCGGTCCTCCGGCCGCGGGTGCTGCGCTTCGCCTGGCTGTACCTGCTGTGGTCGCTGATCCACACGGCCGCGCTCTGGGCGTTCCCCGAGTTCCCGACCTTCGTGCCCCGCAGCGTGGCCGAGTTCGTCGAGGCCGTCACGATCAGCCCGATGAGCACCTGGTACCTCTACGCCCTCGTGCTCTATTTCGTCGTGGCGAAGGCGCTGCGCCGCGTGCCGCCGGTCGTCGTCGTCGCGGCCGCCGCCGCGCTGTCCGTCGTCGTCTCGTCCGGTCTCGTCGAGGTGGTGTCGAACCGGGGGCAGCTGCTCGGCGACCTCGTCTTCTTCGTGCTCGGCGCCTCCCTCGCCCCGTGGCTCCGCCGGGTCGTGCCCGGCGCGCGCCTCCGGGTCGTCCTCGGGCTGCTGGCCGTGTACGCCGGGGCGTTCGCGGCCGTGCGCGTCACCGGCTCCGCGACGGTGCCGGGTGCCTGGCTCGTCCTGTCGCTGCTGGGGTCGGGCGCGGTCCTCGCGGCGTCCCCGTGGCTGGCACGGTTCCGGGGCGTCGGCCCCGTGCTGGTGCGTCTCGGACGACGGAGCCTGCCGATCTACCTGCTGCACATGCCCCTCCTCGCCCTCGCCGACCACCTGCTCGCCGAGCCGCTCTCGGGGGCGCGGGTGGGCGCGAAGCTCGCCGCCGCCGCCGCGCTGCCCGTGGCGCTGACGGCGGCGCTCGTCGGGATCTGCCTCGTGATCGACCGGCTCGCGGCCCGCGACGGTCTCGGCTGGCTCTGGGACCTGCCGGGGCGGCGCACGTCCCGGGCGGCCGAGGTCGACCGGCCGCGCCCACCAGCGGGTCGCGCGGGTCGCTCGGCTCGGACGGCGCGGCTCTCGAGCCGGGCGCCCTGGCGCGCCGGTGCCGCCGTGCTGCTGCTCGTGCTCGGCGGCGTCGCCGGCACCCGTGCCCAGCAGCTCGCCGGCTGCACGGTCGACCTGCCTGCGCGGCCGGCCGCCGTCGACGGGCAGGTCAGCATCGGCGCCGTCGGCGACGTCCTGATGCACGACGTCGGGCACCGCGTGCCGGCCGACGGAGGCGCGAGCCACTTCGACGAGGTGCGCCCCTGGTTCACCGAGGACCTCGTCACGGGCAACCTCGAGCAGGTCGTCGCCGACGACACCGGGTTCGACAAGTGCGCCGCCGGCAGCGACTGCCTGGCGTTCCGCAGCGACCCGGCGACGGCGGCGCACCTCGCCGGCTTCGACCTGATGAACATGGCGAACAACCACACCGGCGACTTCGGCCCGGTCGGGTACCGCGAGACGAGGGAGGCGCTGGCCGGTCAGGGCATCGCCGCCGTCGGCGAGCGCGACGAGATCGTCTGCACCCGGATCGGCAGCACGGTCGTCGCCGTCGTCGGCTTCGCCCCCTACGCGGGCACGAACCGGGTCACCGACCTCAGGCACGTGCGGAAGGTCGTGGCCGCGGCGTCGGCGGCCGCCGACGTGGTCGTCGTCCACGCGCACATGGGCGCCGAGGGGCCGGACGCGAACGTCGTGCGTCCCGGCCCCGAGCAGATGTTCGGCGAGGACCGCGGCGACCCCGTGGCCTTCGCCCACGCCGCCGTCGACGCCGGCGCCGACCTCGTGGTCGGGCACGGGCCGCACTCGCTGCGGGGGGCCGAGTTCCGGAACGGCCGGCTCATCGCTTACAGCCTGGGCAACTTCGGCGGCGGAGGCGTGTTCGGCGCCACGGAGGCGACCCGGCACGGCGTGTACCTCGACGTCGTGCTCGACGCGGACGGGTCGTTCGTGCGGGGGCAGCTGAGGTCGGCGCGCTTCGACTTCGCGGACGGCCGCCCGGTGCCCGACCCCACCGGGAAGGCAGCCGACCTCGTGCGCGAGTTCGGCGAGCGCGACCTGCCGACGACGACGCCGCGCATCGGGCCCGACGGCGAGCTCTCGCCGCGCGGGTGAGGCGGCGGCGGCGCGCCCGCGCCGCGAGGGCGAGCATCCGAGGGCCGAGCGGGCCGGGGCAGGACGGCCGCGATCGGTAGGCTCCGAACGTGGCCAGCTCCCTGTACGACCAGATCGCCGACGACCTGCGTCGCCGCATCCTCAGCGGCGACCTCGCGGTCGGCGACGACGTGCCCAGCGAGGGCGAGCTCGCGGAGCAGTGGCGCACCTCCCGCGGTCCGATCCGCAACGCCCTCGCGGCGCTGCGCAGCGAGGGCCTCGTCGAGACCCGGCGCGGTCGACCTGCCCGCGTCGTCGCCCGCAAGGCGCACCACCCCGTCGACGTGTCGATCCCGTTCACGAAGTGGGTGCGCGACGTGGGCGGCGAGCCGGGCGCCCGCACCCAGGAGGTGTCGCTGCGGCGAGCGGACGACGAGAAGGCGAGGGCGCTGGGCATCGAGCCCGGCGACCTCGTCGTCGACGTCGTGCGCCTGCGCCTCGTCGACGGGCGCCCCACCATGCTCGAGCGCCTCACGTTCATCGAGGAGGTCGGCCGGGTGCTCTTCGACGTCGACCTCGACACGGTCTCGATCACCGAGTACCTCGACTCGCGGGGGTTCGGCTACGACGACATCGACCACGAGATCGACGCCGTGGCGGCCGACGAGCTCGACGCCGAGCTGCTGGGCGTCGACCTCGGGACGCCGATCCTGCGGCTGCACCGCGTGACCCGCGGCCGCGACGGCCGCACCTTCGAGGCCTCCGACGACCGCTACCGCAGCGACATCGTCCGCTTCACGGTCGCAGCGTCGGGCCGGGCGCGCGAGGGCGGCCACTTCATCCGCGCGATCGGCGCCTGAGCCGGCTGCGCTGCCTGAGCCGAGGAGGGCGACGGTCAGGACGACCGACGCGCGAGGGCGTCGAGGTCGGCGGCCAGGGCACGGGCACGCTCGGCCAGCTCGCGAGGCCCGTCCCCCTCGGAGGTCGCGACGGACGACCCCGACGCCGCGGCGCGTCGGCTCGCCGGCCCGGAGGACGAGACGTCGGTCCCGCCAGAGGACCGCTCGGTGCCGGCGTCGTCGGTGACCACGTCCACGTCGAAGACGAACCGGTCGGCCCGGTGCCACGTCCTGAACGTCTCGACGGGAACCCCTGACCGGTCGAGCGTCGTGCCCTCGAGCAGGAGGAGCGGCGCACCCTGCGGGACCGCGAGCGACTCGGCGAGCGCGGCCGACGCACTCACGGCGCGGACCTGCCGACGACCCGACACGAGGCTGATGCCGTAGGAGGCGCGGAGCACGGCATGGAGCGACGTGTCGGTCAGTTCCTCGCTCCGGAGGCGACCTCCGATGCTCACCGGCAGCCAGGTGTGGATGAACGCGATGGGCTCGCCCTCGGCGCTCCGGAGGCGGCGCAGGCCGATCACCTCGTCGACGCCGAGCCGCTGCTCGGCGACCTCGTCGCCCTCGGGCCCGAGGGCGAGGACGCTCGTGGTCACCGAGGGCACCTGCGTCGACAGCCCCGACAGCCGCTGCACCAGCCGGTGGTGCTCACCGCGCGGGGCGACGACGCTGCCGCGACCGCGTCCACGCCGGACCAGCCCCTCGGCCGTCAGCGACGACAGCGCCTGTCGGACGACCGACCGCGAGACGCCGAAGTGCACCTGGAGCTCAGCCTCGGTGGGGAGGTCGGCGCCCACCGGCAGTGAGCCGTCGACGATCCTCGACCGGAGGAGGGAGCTGATCTGCGCGTGGAGCGGACCGGGGCCCGCGGGGCCGACTGCGTCGGGATCGAGCTCGGCGAGCCAGGTCGACACGGTGGTCCCTCCGGTGGTGCGACGGGTCAGGACACGGCGGCGTCCTGCTGCTGCGCCGTCCGCCACACGTGCTCCCACCCGGGGGCGAGGGCGGCCGCGCGCTCCACCGAGAGTACAAGGCTCGCCTCGCGGGCGATGCCCTGACCCGCGATGTCGAACGCCGTGCCGTGGTCGACCGAGACCCGGACGACGGGCAGGCCGACCGTGATGTTGACGCCGTCGTCGCCGTACACCGCCTTGAAGGGAGCGTGCCCCTGGTCGTGGTAGCAGACGACGATGATCTTGTACTTGCCACGGACGGCGGCCGGGATGAGGGCGTCGCCGGGGACGGGGCCGACGACGTTCAGCCCTCGGGCCCGCGCCGCCTCGACCGCGGGGGCCAGCACGTCGGCGTCCTCGTCGCCGAACAGCCGGTTCTCGCCGGCGTGGGGGTTGAGGCCCGCCAGGCCGATCAACTCGTCGGGGGTCCCGAGGGAGGCAGCGAAGGCGCCGGCGAGGTCGAGCACCTGACCGGTGCGCTCCAGGGTGATGCCGTCGATGGCCTGGCGCATGGAGACGTGCGTCGTCAGGTGGAAGAACGACAGGTCCCCCGCCGAGAGCACCAGCGAGAAGTTCTCGACGCCGAACTCGTGGGCGAGCAGCTCGGTGTGGCCGGGCCACCGATGTCCGCCGGCGTGCATCGCTGCCTTGTTGAGCGGAGCCGTGACGATGCCGTCGACCTCTCCTTCGCGGGCCAGGCGGCACGCCTCGACGACGAAGCGGTAGGACCCGTCGCCGGCCTCCGCGCTCAGCTCGCCCACGGGGACGTCGGCGAGGGAGGGCCCCGTCTGCAGGAGCTCGATCGTGCCTGGCTCGTTGGTCGCGTCGGCGACCGAGGCCACGACGCGGACGGCGTCAGGATCCCCGCCGACGGCGACGACCCCGCGGCGCATGGCCGCCTCGTCGCCCACGACGACGGTCACGGCGCGCTCACGCAGGTCGTCGTGGTGCAGCAGCGTCTTGGCCGTGATCTCGGGGCCGATGCCGGCCACGTCTCCGAGGGTGAGGGCGAGTCGGGGGAGGGTCATGAGGTGGCTCCTTCAAGGTCGGATCGGTGGGAGGTGTCGAGGAGATCGGCGACGACGTCGGCGATCGTGGCGGCGGTGCCGAAGCCGCCGGCCTTCGTGACGACGGGCCTGCCGTGCAGGCGCCCGCCCTCCAGCGTGCCCCAGGGCACGCCTTCGCGGAGGGCCCCGTGCACGAGGACGGTGTCGGCTCCCGCACAGCGGAGCACGGCGCGCGCGCCCTCGCCCCCGACGAGCACGAGGGCGGTGTCGTCCACGTCGCCGACGAGGCGGTCGGTGAGGGCGGCGAGGACCGTGGCGACGAGCTCGGCGTCGGTCGGCCCGTCCTGGCCGGGCGACGCCCGCCCTGCCCCGGGACCCTCGTCGCGCGGGGGTGCCAGCACGACGGTGACCCTCCCCGCGGGGACCCGGCCGCCGGCCGGGCGAGCCGCCGGGCCGCCGCGGAGCAGAGCGTCGAGATCACCCGTTCGTGCCTCGTCGAGGGTCGGTGAGATCGTGCGGAGGAGCGGACCGCCTGGTCCTGCGCCCGAGGTCTCGCCCCAGCTGCGGACGAGGTGGTCGTACTGGGTGAGCGACGCGTCGTGCAGGCTGCTCATCACGACGACGACGTGCGCCGAGCGCTCGGCCGAACGCGGCGTCGCCGCGGACAGGTCGGCGCTCCACGCCGACGAGACGGCGACCGCGAGCCCGGCCGAGCCCACGGGGACGGCTCGGGGGCCCAGGAGCGCGACGGCCTCGGCGAGGATGCGCAGGTCGTCGTCCGTCTCCGCGTCCGCGACGACGATGCCGACCCCTGAGGCGCCGCCCTGGACGAGGCGTCGGGCTGTGCCGGGCACGTCGTCGCGGTCGACGACCACGCTGACGCTGCCCGGGACGAGCACGGCGAGGTCGGAGGTCAGCACCGGGGTCACGGGGTCGCGGCCGACCGCGGTGGTCTCGACCCGCGCCCCGTCGACGAGGAGCTCGCCGTGCCGGACCGTACGCCCCATCGCCGGGTACGCGGGGGTGACGACGGCGAACGCGTCCGGGTGCTCGACTCGCCAGGCCTCCAGCGCCCCCGTCACCTGAGGCCCGACCGATCCGCGCATCGTCGAGTCGATCTTGACGAAGACCAGCTCGGCGCCGTCGCGGGACAGGTCGCGGACGGCGTCGCGGGTGGCGGCACGAGCGGAGTCGGCGTCGAGGGCGCGCGCGTCGGTGACCGCGGCGGTCACGGAGCCAGCCTCGCCCACGACGACGTCGTCCGCGCCGAGCACCAGGCGAGAGGTCCAGCCGTCCCGGGCGAACTGCACCGCGGAGTCGGCCGCGCCCGTGAGGTCGTCGGCCACGATGCCGACGACGGGGGCGGCCGTCAGGGCCGTCACGCAGCACCGCCGTCGGTTGCGCGGCCGCGTCCGCCGTGATCTCCCGGGTGCACGTCCCGCGCGGCGTCCGCGCCGCCCTGGGCGACCGAGTCGGCCTCTGCCTCGGCCGCGATCTCGAGGCTGCGGTCCCCGCCTTGGCGCTTGAGGACCCAGGCCGCCAGCAGCGGCGCCAGCACCGCGGACACGAGCACGGCGGAGGCGACCTGCGCGGTCGCGACCTCGACGTACGGGGCGAACGAGGGGTCGGCGGCGCCGACGATGGCCGGGGTGGCGATGGCGTTGCCGGCCGTCGTGGCCGACGCGATGCCCATCCCCGACTCCTTGCCGCGGCGGAGGAGGAAACGGAAGCCGAGGTAGGTGGTGGTGCCCGTGAGGGCCACGGCGACGACTCCCACGACGATTCCGGAGAGCCCGCCCGTGACCACGTTCCCGAGGTCGATGCCCGTGCCCAGCGCGAACGCGAAGAAGGGGATGACGATGTTCGGCACCGGGCGCATGACCTCGGTCCATCGCGGGTCCAGGTTGCCGACGACGACCCCCAGCAGCAGCGGGATCACAGCGGCGAGCAGCAGCGTGTAGGGGATGTCGGCGAGGCCGGCCACGCCCAGGAAGAGCAGCGAGAAGAACGGGCCGTCGTTGACGGCCGAGGCGATGTAGGCGCCGCGGTCGCGCTCACGCCCGTAACGTCCGGTGAAGGCCAGCCAGATGCCGCCGTTGCTGTTGTCCATGCTCACGAGCAGGGCCAGGATCGACACCCCGAGGATGCCCTCGATGCCCACGAAGGTGCCGAGGACGACGACCAGCGTGGCCGGGATGATCGACTTGGTCAGGAGCAGCACCCCGCTGGTCGCCAGCACGGGGCCGGACGTGCGGAGGGTGATCTGCATCCCCGTCGCGAAGATGAGGACGCCGATGAGGGGCAACGCGCTGTCGCGGAACAACGCGGTCGTGAAGTTGCCGAGGTCGAGGAACCCCGGGGCGAAGGTCCCGACGACGGACCCGATGATCAAGGGGATGAGCATGAGCCCGCCCGGGATCTTGTTCATCCCGTCGAACAACGGGACGCGACTGGTGATCTGTGGTCCGACGGCCATGGCGAACTCCTCTGGGTGTGGGGGCGGCGGTGCCCGGCGCACTCCGCGATCGGAGTACGTACAAGGTGTACCGACACTACGCTCGCCCGGCCCGCAGGACAAGGCCCTGCCGCGATGCGCCGGTCAGGCCGGGCGGACGCCCACCCGCACCGAGCCGCCCGCCGCGGCCGCCGCGATGCCCGCATCGAGGTCGGCGAGCGCCACGGTCTCACCCACGAGGTCGGCGAGCGGCCAGGCCGCGTGCCGCTCCTCGACGAAGCGGGCGGCCGCGACCAGGTGCCGCGGCGCGTAGTTGTGCACGCCCCGGATCGTCACGAGCCGCCGCACGACGCTCTCGGCGTCGAGCGGCACGGCCGGCGCCGGGAACACGCTGCCGACGAGCACGGCGACCCCGCCGGTCCCGAGCAGGGCGAGCGCGGAGGCGACGGCGTGCGGCGATCCGGACGCCTCCACGGCCACGAGGGGGGCGCCTCCTGCGGTGCGGAGCGCGTGCTCGACGCTGTCGTCCGATCCGGGTGCGACGGTGGGCGACGCCGTGGCGACGGCCCCGAAGCGGGCGGCGAGCGCACGACGCGACGCGTCGGGGTCGACCACGACGACGCGTGCCCCGGCGTCCGTCGCCATCGCGGCGGCCGTGAGCCCGATGAGCCCCGCGCCGAGCACGACCACCACCGACCCGGCGAGGTCGACGACCTGCGCCGCCGAGTCGAGCGCAGCCCTCGCGGTCGCCGTGCCGCACGAGACGGGGGCGAGCAGCGCGGCGTCGAGCTCGTCGGCGACGGGGACGACTGCGGTGCCGGCGCGGACGTGGACGTGCGTGGCGAAGCCGCCGCTGAGCTCCCAGCCCGTGACGAGCCGTTCGTGCCCGTACTTGAGCACCGACTCGCACTTCTGCGGCAGGCCCCGCCCGCAGGTCGAGCAGCGTCCGCAGCTGACGGTGAGCGACCAGACGACCCGCTGCCCGGGCACGAGTGGCGTCCCGTCGACGGCCACCGCCCCCGCGCCGACCGCGACGACCCGGCCGACCTGCTCGTGGCCGAGCACGAGCGGCGCCGGGGCCCCGCGGTCGCCGCGGGTCGTGTGCACGTCGGAGCCGCAGATCGTGGTCAGCTCCACCTCGACGAGAAGGTCCCCCGGGGCCAGGTGCACGCTCGGGACCGCGACCGCGTCGTGCGGGCGACCGGGCTGCGTCCAGACCATCGCCGTGGGCGCCGGGTCGAGACGCAGGTCGACGCGTCCGGACGGCGCTCCCGGAGACGCGGCCCGCGCCTCCTCGCCGGTCGAGGGCGTCGAGCGCGTCGTGGGCGTCGTGAGTGCCGAGCGCGAGGAGGCGGTCGTCACGAGGCCGGGACCGGGCTCGCGAGCTGCGACAGCCCCGCCAGCTCGCGCACGCTGTCGAGCACGACGTCGGCGCCCGCGGCGAGCAGCTGCTCGCGGGTGTGCGCGCCGGTCGTGACGCCGACGACGAGCCCGGCGCCCGCCGCGCGGCCCGAGAGCACGTCGCTCGCCGTGTCGCCGACGACGACGACCGAGGCGACCGACGACGCTCCCGTGCGCAGCAGCGCCGTGAGCACGAGGTCGGGTGCGGGGCGACCCCGGCCCGCGTCGACGGGCGACAGCGCCGCGTCGACCTGCCAGCCGAGGGCGTCGAGCAGGCGGTCGCGCGTCGCGGGGGCGAAGCCGGTCGTGAGGACGACGGCGACGCCGGAGGCGCGCAGCGTGTCGATCAGCTCGCCCGCTCCCTCGATCGGGTCGACCCCGAGCTCGTCGACGAGCTCCCCGTAGGCGACCTCGAACTGCTCGGCGGCGCGCTGCGCGACCTGCTCGTCGCCGTCGGCCAGGTGCCGGAACACGTCGATCTTCGACTGCCCCATCGTGTCGCGGACGTGCTGCAGCGCCTCCTCGCGGGTCAGCGACGGGCCGAGGTCGACCCGGTCGGCGGTGCGGACGAACGCCTGCTCGACGATGCCGTCGTCGACGACCGTCGTGCCGGCCATGTCGAGCACGACGAGCTCGACGGCGGGCGCGGCGGAGGCAGGGCGGGAGGGGGTGGTCTCGATGCTCATGAGCGGCTTCCTGTCAGGACGGAGGGGAGAAGTGCGGAGTCGCCGGAGGACGAGGCGACGGGCGAGGCGGTGGGCGAGAGCGCGGACGAACCGGCGGGCGAGAGCGCCGCGTCGCGCCCGCCGTCGAGGTGGCTGCCCACGACGTGCTCGGCGAGCCCGAGCCCGGTGGTCATGCCGATGCCGGTGGCCACGACCGTGACGAGCACGCCGGGCTCGACCTCGTCGACGACGAACTCGTCGCGGCCCGAGGCGTAGACGCCCTGCCAGCGCTCGGTCACGACGGGCTCGGCGCCGAACAGCGCCCGGAACTCGTCGAGGAACGCCACGGAGGCGCGCTCGTCCTGGAACGGCGAGATCGCGGCGCCCTTCTGGTGGCTGTCGCCGACGACGACCGAGCCGTCGGGCAGCTGCGTGTACATCTGGTTGAGGTCGAGCGCGGCGAGATCCGGCCGCTCGGCGTGCAGCCTCGCCCGCACCTGGTCGGCCGCGGCCGTGCCGGCGAACGCGCTGTAGCGGATCAGCGACCACCCGGTCAGCAGCGGCGCGACGAGCGGTCGCGCGAGGTCGGCCCTCACGCGGAGCATGTCGAGTCCGCAGCGCTGCAGCTCGGCGCGCTCGGCGAGGTCGGGCAGCAGCTGGTCGAGGTCGTGGTTCGTCGCGACGACCACGGTGCCGGCGTCGATCGGTCCGCGGCTCGTCTCGACCCGCCTGCTGCGGACCGACCCGACGGAGGTGCGGGTCAGGAAGCGCACCCCTCGCGACTCGAGGTGCCTTCGGATCGCGTCCGCCGCCTCCCTCGGGTCGACCTGCAGGTCGTACGGCAGCAGCGCCCCGCCGAGCGTGACGCCCGGCGAGACCGGGGCGAGGGCCCGGAGCTCGCGCTCGTCGAGCGGCTCGATCTCGGGCCGGTCGCCGAGCAGACGCTCGGTGCGCGCGGCGGCGAGCTCGTCGAGGAGCTCGAGCTCGTCGGGGTGTCGGGCGGCGACCAGCGTGCCGCGCTCGGAGGCCCAGAAGCCGGCGTCGCGGGCCAGTCGCAGCCAGAGCCCGCGCGCGGCGATCGCGTGCCGCCGGGCCTCGCCGCTCTGCGGGGTGAGGCAGAGGTGGCCGAAGTTGCGGATCGTCGAGCCGCCGATCACGGCCGAGCGGTCGACCACCAGCACCGACAGCCCGCGGTCGACGGCGGCGAGCGCCGCCCCCAGGCCGACGATGCCGGAGCCGACGACGACGACGTCGTGGGCAGGCGCCGCGTGCAGGTCGTGCCGCGCGCTCATCGCAGCACCTTCCGCATCCACATCGCGAGCCCCTCGACGGCGAGCACGGTGACGAGGATCATCAGCACGATCGCCGTGACCGCCCCGTAGTTCGACCCCTGGCTGGCGTTGAGCAGGTAGTAGCCGACTCCCCCGGCGCCGACGATGCCGAGCAACGTCGCCGCGCGGATGTTCGTGTCGAGCATGTAGAAGGTGTGACCGACCAGCGCCCGCGTGCCCTGCGGCAGGGTCGCGCCGGCGTAGACCTGCAGGCGGGTCGCGCCGGTGGCGGCGAGCGCGCGCTCGGGGCCGGCCGAGACCTCCTCGAACGAGTCGGCGATCAACTTGCCGAGCAGGCCGACGCCGCCGAGCGCGAGGGCGAGGGTGCCGGCCTGCGTGCCGAGGCCGGTGACGACGATCAGCACGATGGCGAGGATCACCTCGGGGACGCCTCGGATGCCGACGAGCAGCAGGCGCATGCCGCTGCGCATCCCCCGGCTCGGCGCGACGTTGCGGGCGGCGAGCGAGCCGATCACGACGGAGGCGACCAGGGTGAGCAGCGTGGCGGCGAGCGCGATGGCGATCGTCTCGCCCATCGCGGCGACCATGGTCGAGGTCTCGTAGCTGCCGAACGAGGGCGGCCAGAACTGGACGGCGACGGCGGGGACGCCGGCCCAGACGGTGACGAGGTCGGACCAGGCGACGTCGCAGACGAGCACGCTGGCGACGACGACCGCCACAGCGATCGCGCCCCACGACGTGTTCCGGACGCGAGTGCGGTCCCACGGGCGACGCAGCATGCTGTCGACAGAGGCCGGAGCGGCGGCAGGTGCCCGACCGACCGTCTCGCGGACGACTCCGGCGGATGATCCGGCCGCGCGCCTCCTCGTGGCCCGTCGCACGACGCGGTCGCCGAGACCGCGACCGGTCGGCGCGATGCCGAGCATGGCGGCGCGCACCGAGCTGGAGACGATCTCCATGACGATGCAGAGCACGAAGATGACGAGCGCGTAGCCGAGCCCCAGGCCGTAGTCGAGCGACTTGAAGGCGAACGACATCTCCATGCCGAGGCCGACCACGCCGACGTAGCCGAGGATCACGCTGCCGCGCAGGTTGATGTCGTTGCGGTGCAGCACGGTGGCGACCCACGAGGGCAGCACCTGGGGCAGCACGCCCGCGGTGAACTGCTGCAGGCGGGTCCCGCCGGCGGCGCGGACGGCGGTGCGCGGCCCCTCGTCGATCTGCTCGATCGCGTCGGCGAACAGCTTCGAGATCATGCCGACCGAGTGCAGGCCGATGGCGAGGATGCCCGGCAGCGTGCCGAGCGAGAAGAGCAGCACGAACACCATCGCGAGCACGACGTCGGGCACGGCGCGGGCGAGCACCGTGACGAAGCGGGCGGCGGCACGCCAGACGGGTCCGGGCGTCGTGTTCGAGGCGGCGAGCACGGCGACCGGGACCGACAGCACGGCGGCGAGCAGCGTGCCGCAGATCACGAGGCCGAGCGTCAGCGCCGTGAGCTGCAGCAGCTCGCCGAGCGGCGGGAACTCGACGGCCCCGACCCGGCCGAAGAAGCGCTCGGCGTTCGACCAGCTCTGCAGCATGCGTGCCGGGTCGATCTCGACGCTGCGCAGCGCGACGACGCTGGCGACGAGCAACGCGACGACGGTCAGGACGGCGGCGACGCGCTCGGGCGAGGCCCGGCGACGAGGAGGCGCGGCGCGGGGAGCGAGGTGCGCCTCGGTCGTGCGCGGGCGCTCGGTGACCGCGGTCATCGGACGGCGTCCCCGGCCAGCTCGAGCTCGATGGCGGCCATCTGGTCGGTGCTCGTGGCGACGCGGCCGTAGATCTCCATGACCTGGGCCTTCGACAGCCCCTCGGTCTCGGTGTCGAGCACGACCGCGCCGTGCCGGAGCCCGACGATGCGGTCGGCCCACGAGAGCGCCAGGTCGACCTGGTGCAGGCTGCAGATCACGGTCAGCCCCTCGTCGACGGCGATCTCGCGGATCAGCGCCATGACCTGGTCGCTCGACTCGGGGTCGAGCGACGCGACGGGCTCGTCGGCGAGCAGCACCTGCGGGCGCTGCATCAGGGCCCGGGCGATGGCCACGCGCTGCTGCTGGCCGCCCGAGAGGGTGTCGGCGCGCTGGTAGGCGCGCTCGAGCAGCCCGACGCGCTCGAGCCGGGCGAGTGCCTCGGCCCGGGCCGCGCGTCCGTACGACCAGAGGCAGAGGCGCGGGCCGCGCACGGCAGCGAGCGAGCCCGTGAGCACGTTCTCGAGCACCGTGAGCGAGGGCACGAGCTCGAACTGCTGGAAGATGAAGCCGACCTCGCTGCGCAGCTCGCGGAGGGCGCGGCCCGTGAGCGCGGTGACCTCGTGGCCGAGCACGTGCACGGTGCCGGAGGTCGGCCGCTCGAGGCCGTCGACGTGGCGCAGCAGCGTCGACTTGCCCGAGCCGGAGAGGCCGAGCAGCACGACGACCTCGCCGCGCCGGACCGTCAACGACGCGTCGTCGAGGGCAACGGTCTCGCCGAAGCGCTTGGTGATGCCCTCGAGCGAGACGACGGTCTCGCTGGGGTCGGCGTGCGGGGTCATGGTGTCTCCAAGGAAGGTCGCGGGCGGTACGGCGGTGCGGTGCGCGGGAGGCGCGGGGGC
>Ga0308167_1001432_pt1 | contig 27916 bp, 32 predicted proteins | sample PhyCR1_2_FD_202138 | JGI IMG/M metagenome (GOLD analysis project Ga0308167, IMG submission 202138) | Phyllosphere microbial communities from UC Gill Tract Community Farm, Albany, California, United States - DLSLRC.R1 | ecosystem: Host-associated > Plants > Phyllosphere > Unclassified | place... | reverse complement strand
AGTTATTCAAATGTATGTGACGCAGCCGATAGACTCAATACATGACGGCGAAAAATATTTCGGGGCTAACCCACGCCGAAGAGCGAGAAATCGACCGGCTGCTCCATGCGGCACCCGGCGCTGCGGCAGTAACCCGCTTGTCAGCAGTGGAAACCGTCAGGGCGAGAATTCTGCTCTCGGTGGAGCATGGGCTGCTGGTTCCGGGCGGAAAACTTCCCGGTACCGAGTTGATCGCTGCCGGCCTTGAAGTCAGCGTGATCACCGCGCGCCGCGGTTTGGAAAGCCTGGTTGAAGATGGCGTGCTGGAGCGCCGCAGGGGGCGGAACGGTGGCACCTTCGTGGCCCAGGCGCCGCCCGAACTCAACGATGTAGCTGTGCAAGCTTTCCGTGATGACGTGCCAGAGGTGCTGCGGTTGATAGACCAGCGAAGCCTGATGGAAAGCGCCATCGTCGCTCAAGCGGCCTTGAATGCCACCGAAGCCCAGTGCCAGCAGCTGGAAGAACTGATTCGGCTCTCTGCCAGCGCAGCCAACTGGCATGAGCACCATATTCCGGATACCAAGTTCCATCGCCTGGTAGCCGAGATCAGCGCACTGCCTGAAGTTCCCACCTATTTGTCCAGCTATGAATCTTTGCTCAAGTATTTTGTTCCCTACCCCCAGGAGAAGCTCAACGAGGGGCGAGGGCATCACCAGCAACTCGTGGAGGCCTTCCGCAAGCGGGATCCGCTGGCGGCGATCGCGGTCACCAGGGAGCATGTGGATGCTTTGCGGAGGGAAATGTTCTTCGGGCTTCACGCTGAACCGCCGGCTGAATAGGGCAAGCCGGTTAGCGGCCAGCTATTCGTCACGTAGGTGGCGATACTTACCGTCAATGAAAGCAAGAGATAGGATCACACCATGATCGGTGCTTTCTTTTTCCTTGGTGTGGGGTTAATAGCCGGTGACTTCATTGGCAGCTATATTGGCGAACCGGGAGCTGGTGCATGGGGCATCGGGTTCGGAATTCCGGTAGCGTCCATGGCCCTGGTGTTCTGGCTTGTCAGCCGTGGCTTGCGAGGGATCCATCCAGATAACCCGGTGATGGCAAGAATGGCCGTGCAAGCCGGGCGGGTGGGCGTGGCCCGTGTTGAGTATGTCGGGGAAACCGGTACTCGAGTCAACGAGCGGCCGCTCTGCGACATTGAGCTAACCGTGCAACCACGACATGGGCAGCCCTTCCGGACGAAATTTCGCAGAGTCCTGAACTTTCAAACAAGCGTAGCCCTGATACCTGGCTCGGTGCATCCGGTGGCCATCTTGATCGAGGGGGAGCCGGATGTCAGCTTCCTCAAATCCGAGGAACTGAGCGATCCCGGCTTGCTGAAGCTGCCGATTTCTTCTGCTGCTTCCGCCGGAGAAGTGCGCATTCCAAAATCTGGGAGACTGCGACCCAACGGGACGCGGACCAAGCCATTGATCGGAACCAGCAAGCGATGGTTCCCGCTGCGCGCGGTGCTGTATCTCGTCATGTTCTGCGTTGGTGCTGTTATCGTGCTGCTGCCGATGCGCGGTGCAGTGGAACTAAGCGTCGAATCCAAGGAACTCACCGGCTCCTGGATACCCGACATGAGAACAGAACCAGGGGTGAGTGCTGCGCTCAACGCCCTGGAGCAGAAGGTCGGACATGACCGGGTCAGCCGGGTGAGCCTGTACAAGGACTTTGTTCTGATCGATGCCCCGGTGGGGCCAGGCACGCTGAACACCGATAGCTGGCAGTTCCGCGGCGGGAAACTGACCAGTAGCGGACCTGCTTCCACCCAGCCTGAATCCGAAGAGGAACTCTTCAGGATCCCTGATGTCCACTGGCAGGCCTATTGGCCTGCCGTGCAGTCCGTCAGCTCGGGACTGGACAAAACAATTACCGATGACATCGGAATCTTCTCGGAACGGGAGACAAATTCTGATCTTGGCGGCGATTCATTCATGCAGCACACCGGGGATGTTATTGCCCGATTCACCGTCGATGAAGCGTATTCTTCCATCGCCTACACAACGAACGGACAGGGTGAAAATATCTCCGATGACTGACTCTCAAGACCTGAAGCCGCGTAACCGCCTGGCTTGCTGGCTGTCCATCCCGCTGGACACCTGGGTTCGAATCGAAGTCGAATAGTTCCACCGAAGCGAGACGGTGGAACTATTCGACCGTTTCGGCAGGCATCGGAAAGAAGCTCCGGCAATAGACCGCGGCGCTACCCGAGGGGCATCTCCATGGACTGCTGGGTCTCTGGCGTGTAGACCGGAACGGCGTTGGCCACGGCGCTGTACTTCCAATAGCGCACCCTGAACGACAACATCCCTTGCCCCTCGAATTGATCGAACAAAGCGCGTGTCCGGGTATTCCGGGGTAGCTCGTCGACAATTTCCAAGGCAGCATTGGGAGGCGAAACATGGATGAAGCGCAATGTCTCGCACGGAGTGTCCAACATAGCCACGAGAACCGGGCAATTGTGGACGGAGACCAGAGCCATGACATCTTCTGCAGGCTCATGGGGTTGTGCAATGATCACGGGCATGCCTTGAGCCCATCCGTACCGGCTGAGATGGCGACGACCATCTCGTGATCCCAGAAGTTCCGCGACGCGTTCAGCAGTTTTCGACCTGACGATACGTCCTGGCATTATTACTACCTCCACTTTGCTCGTAACTTTCGAGTGAATCCCCACAAGTCACGCCACTTCCAATCATGCGCAATGCCCCGTCATGCAGGCAAGGTTCGCCATCGAGAGGAAACAGAGTGTACCTCCAATCTAATTCACCCGGGCAGGGGGCGAGATGGGCGGCAAATGGCTCACAGCGTTCTCTCAGCTTTTGTGGTGGTTGAATAAGATTTTTCGACTTTACTAGTTGATGACTATATTTGCAGCAAGTCAGGCCGATCTGCTCGATTCATGTGGCTCGTCGGTCCTCAACGCGTTCTAAGTCCAAGCTTGCTTGCCCATCTGCCAGCGATTGGTGGGAAAAGGATGGGAATGCATCGTCTTGCGGGGTGGGCAAGCAGGCAAGATGTAGGGTGTCAGAATCCAGCGCCCCGTGGTAACGGGCATCCGCGGAGGATTTTGCCCTTCGCTGAATCCACAAGGCGGATCACTCATCTGAATAGCGGCAGGCACCGCGCCGAGCCTGGCTAATCCATCCGGAGAACGCGAGGGCGGCTGAAGTCTCGAGTATCACCAGGGAGGCATGAAATGAGCACGTTTGGCATAGAAGAAGAATTCTTCTTGTTCGATGGCGAAACAGGGCTGCCTGCTGATTCAGCAGGGGGGCAGTTTCGGCATGTCTTGGATATCCAACGTGATGGCGAAGTGCAAAATGAATTCTTGGCCTGCCAGATAGAGCACGCCAGCTCCATATGCCATGACCGGGAACAGGCTTTGGAAGAATTGGCCGGTTTCCGCAGGGACCTGGCGGCGCAAGCGGCTTCTCATCAGCTGCTGGTCGGCGGAGTGGGGACGGCGCCGATGGCTGCCCCATGGCCCCCGGAACTCACCGATAATGAGCGGTACCGTCAGATCGGGAATTTCCTTTCCGGAATCGCCACGGAGCATTACGTCTGCGGCTTGCACGTACACGTGTCCATCCCTGATCCGCAATCGGGCGTCATGGCGCTCAATTTCCTGCGCGGCTGGCTGCCCTTCCTATGCGCGCTGGGCGCGAATTCTCCATATTGGAAGGGTACGGACAGCAGTTTTTCATCGTGGCGGACGATTCATAGCCGGCAGTGGTCAGTGCAGGGAATTCCACCATATTTCAAGGATTACGAGGACTATTCCGCGAGGCTCGAAAGGATCAACGGAATGCCGGCCGTGCCCGATTCGGGCCATATTGGATGGGCGGCCAGGCTCTCGGACAAGTACCCAACGATTGAGGTCCGCGTTGCTGATTCGCAGTTGCGGGCACAAGACTCGGTATTGCTCGCGGTGCTGATGCGCGGGCTGGTGGATACCGCGGTGGCGGGGAAGCATCCTCCCGCCGAGTACCTGCCGGAGATCCTGGACCTGTCATTGTGGCAGAGCGCCAAGCATGGAACCAGCGGAGCGCAGGTGGACACGGAAACGGGACGCTTTGCCAGCGTGGAAGATTTGGCCGGCAGGATGCTGCGGCTCATTGAACATGCCATGAAGGCTCATGGAGATTACGAATTTGCAGTGATCTCCCTGAGAGCCCTGCTGGAGGCCGGCAATGGCGCGGTGCGGCAACGGGCGGCTTTCGACCAAGGAGGCATTTTGCATCTGCTGGCCAACGCCCACGCTGAAATGCAGGTGTAGGCAGGCTGCATCGCGAGGTCCGCCCCTCCTTCGAAGTGTTGGGGCGCCAAGCAGGTGCCAAACGCCATCAGGCCCCTGCTGGAGTGGGTCCGGCAGGGGCCTGCTGAAAGTGGTTTCTAGACGGCGAGGGAGTCGCGAAGGCGTGCCACGTGTCCTTGGGCATCCACGCCGTATTCGATTTGGCGTATGGTGCCATCTGCGTTGATGACTGCTGTCGAGCGGAGGGTTCCCACCATGGTCCTCTCGCCGAAGGTCTTTTCTCCGTAGGAGCCGTAGGCGATAGCAACTTCATTGTCAGGATCGGAAAGCAACGGGAAATTCAGCGATTCATTGCTGGCGAAAGCAGCAATTTCTTCGGGTTCGTCCGGGGAGATGCCTAGCACGGAGTAGCCTGCAGCCTGCAGCGAGTTGAGGTTGTCGCGGAAATCGCAGGCCTCTGTGGTGCAGCCAGGAGTTGCGGCCTTGGGGTAGAAGTACACGATGACATTCTGGCCGGAGTAGTCCGACAACGAAATGGTGGCTCCCGTGGAATCCTTCAGCGAGAACGAAGGAGCAGGCTGGCCGGGGGTCAGTGGGGAAGAATGAGAAGCCATGAGCATCAACTTTCGTATAGTGATAATTTATTTTCATTCTAAGTGATAGGAGGCGTTGATTGCCAGAGCCCTGGCGAGCTTGCCTGCCTCGAATTAAACACCACGCGAGTAGACGTTCAGTCCGCCGGGACAGGTCCAAGAAGGAAAGATCAACCATTAGCGCGGCTTAGCTTCTGCGCCCTACCGCGCGGATGGTGCTGGGTCGGCGCTATGGCGCGCACGTTGAAGCTGCCGATACTGGCCTCTCCGCCCTCGCCCGACTGCTCTTCCGTATCTCCACGACTGCCGAACTTTCCAGGGTTGCGCTTGTCGGCCATTGCGGCGCTCCTTTCGCCAGCTCTCCGGCGGCTTCCGGAAGCCGACTCTGGGACGACGGCTACGTCCTACGGGTCTGCAGCATAACGAGAACTGCGTGGGTCCCGGGATGAGGGCATTAGACAGCCGAGGCCTTGTCCTCAAGGGATCGTGTCCATCGCTTGGCCAGCGCCTGGATCGCAGCAGCGCTGGCTCCGGAGATCACCGCGAAAGACAGCACGTTGCCCAAGGCCGCTTGCTGCTGTTCCTCAGGATGCGCCACGGATGGCGGTTGCTCGCCTGTTGCCTTCTTCCAGGCGCTGGCGACCAACTTGGCCCCAAGCCATCCCGCTCCCAGCGAGAGGACTGACCCAAAGATCTTGGCTAGAGTTTTCATTCCATTCTCCTATCTTGTTTCGATGATCGAGGTGGATTCCCACCGGACCTCGTGCGGTTCCTTGTCCTCGCGCAAGCCTCGCCACACCGGGTGGCGCAGCAGCCCGGTGCCGGTCAACTCGCTGTAGCGCACCTCGCCCACGAGCTTGGGGCTAGTCCAGTGGGCATCGCGGCGGTGCGCCGCCGGGATGTCCTTGGCAGGAGGGGTCTTGCGCCCCAGCTTTTCAAGCCGATGGCGAATCGCGGTGAGCTGGGCATCACTGAATCCGGTGCCCACCCGGCCCGCGTAGCGCAGCCCATCGCGCCCCGGGACGGCCAGCAGCAGCGAAGCGAAGCTGCTGCTTCGTGCGCCGAGGCCTTTACGCCAGCCGATGACAATGACTTCCTGGTGGATTTCGTGATTGAGCTTGATCCAGCTCCCGTTGCGGCTTCCGGGCTCGTACAACGACGCGCAATCCTTGGCGACTACGCCTTCCAGGCCGATGTCCTGGCTGATCCGCACGGCTTCGGCAACCGTGCCGTGGTAGGCCGGAGGGATCTTGGCGCTTTGATGCTCGAGCGTGAGGGAATCCAAGCGGCGGCGGCGTTCGGCATAGGGCAGGCCGGTGAGGTCCTCGGGTCTGCCGGACGCTGAAGGCAGCTGCAGCGCATCGAAGAGCAGGTACTGGATGCTGATTGCGCGGGCTTGCCGGGTCTGCTTCTTGCGCATCGCGGCGACGTAGCGTTGAAGCAAGGAGAAATCCGGCCTGCCCGCCTCATTCAATGCCACGATTTCGCCATCGACCACCGAACCGTCTGGCAACAGGCACCCCAGTTCTGCCAATCCCGGAAAATCAGCGCCCAGTTCGTGGCCATTGCGGCTGAATAATGAGAGCGTTCCGCCTCTGGCAACGCCGATGGCACGGTAGCCATCCCATTTCATCTCAAAGCTCCAGTCCTGCGTGCTGGAAATGTCCTCGGCGGTACCTGCCGTGGCGAGCATCGGTCGTGGAGGCCGCCGGGACAGGTATGCCGCGGCCTGGACAGGTTCTGAGGCCAGCTCATCCGTTGCAGTGTCCGCGGCGGGCTGGTCCTTGGCCAGCTGCAACAGCCAGTTGTTCTTCCCTCCCATACCCGGTGCGTGGACCAGCACGAAACGCCGGGGAATCGCGCCGAGCCCACCCCCGGGCTTGCCCTGGAGTACCGCAATGACTTCCTTGCCTTCACGCCACTTTTCAATCCTGCAGGTGCCCGCATCCCAGATGGCCACTTCACCGGCGCCGTATTGACCCTTGGGGATCCTCCCTTCGAAGCTCCCATAGGACAGGGGATGATCCTCGGTCATCACGGCCAGCCGCTGGATCCCGGATTCCAGCGGCGGCCCCTTGGGGACCGCCCAGGAAACCAGCACCCCGTCGTGCTCTAGGCGGAAATCCCAGTGCAGCCGGCGGGCATGATGTTCCTGGATGACAAAACTCGACCCGGAATCCGCACTCTGGCTGCTGCCGGTTCGTCCTGCGGTGGCGGTTTGCCGGGGTACCGGCTCCGGGGTCTGCGATGCATCGCGCTTGGAACGATAGACGGCCAGCCGGTCGGGATCTTCCCTGGCCGATTCGCCGGCGGCCAGCGGAGCCAGCGGGTCGATCCCGTCCTGCAGCCGGTTCAGGACTTCGGGGTACTCCAGCTGCTCCAGCCCGGTGGCCTCGACTTCCTGCCAGGTCCGGGGCGCGGCGACGGTGGGCCGGGAGCGGCCGCGCAACGAGTAGGGGCAGACGGTAGTTTTCGCTGCATTGTTCTGGCTCCAGTCAACCAGCACCTTGTTCTCCCTCAGGGAGCGCTTCATGCTGGAGACCACCAGCTGCGGATGGTCCTTTTGCAGCGCGCTGGCCAGCTCCTTGGCCACTTCGCTGATCTGGTCCGAGCTGTATTTTCCATCCAGGCCCGCATACAGGTGAATGCCTTTGGAACCGGAGGTCACCGGGATACTGGGCAACTTCATGCCCTCGAGGATTTCCCGGCAGATCAAGGCGACTTCCGCGCACTGCTCCAATCCGGTTCCCGGGCCGGGATCCAGATCCAGGACCAGGCGATCCGGGTTGGCAGGGTCCAGGGAGGAATCGAAACGCCACTGGGGCACATGGATTTCCAAGGCGGCCACTTGGGCTATCCATGCCAGCACGGCTTCGTCATTGACCATCGGATAGGTATTGGCGTGGGTCTTGTGCTCAAGTTTGGCGCGGGGGATCCAGCGGGGCGCGGACTCTTCCAGATCCTTGCGGAAGAAGACCTTCCCGGGTTCCGCGGCGGTGCCGACCCCGTCCACCCAGCGCTTGCGCGTGGCAGGCCGCCAAGCTGCGTGCGGCAAGAGGGCCGGGGCAACCTGCTGGAAGTAGTCCATCACCTCGCCTTTGGTGGTTCCGGTGGCCGGATACAGGACCTTGTCCAAGTTGCTGACCTTGAGGGTGCGTCCAGCGACCTCTACAAATTGCTCCTTGCGTGCCATACCAGTCCTCCGCTTGGGGTGTGCAGCCCAATTTTCCGGGGCTGGAGCAGATAAGCCAGCGTTCCAAGCAAGCTTTGTGCTTGGTGCCGAAGCTTGGGAGACCCTGCCAATATGCCTTGGGCCGTGACGGTCCTGGGCATCTGATGCTTCACTGGCTCCATGCGAGCTATCTGGACTGGATCAATTGCCTTCGGGCTGGTGAACGTCCCGGTCAAGGCGTACGGCGCCACCGAGGACCACGACATCGACCTGCACCAGGTCCATGACAAGGACGGCGGGAGGATCCGCTACGAGCGCCGCTGCGAAGTCTGCGGGAAGAAGATCGCCTATAAGGACCTGGACAAGGCCTTCGAAGATGGCGAACGGACCATCGTGCTCACTGATGAGGAGATGGAGGAGCTGCCTGCGGAGAAAAGCCGCGAAATCGAAGTGGTCCAGTTCGTTCCGGCGGACCAGATCGATCCCTTGATGCTGGAGAAAAGCTACTATCTGCAAGCCGATTCCACATCGCCCAAGGCCTACGAATTGTTGCGGCGCACCCTGCAGGACACCGAGAAGCTGGCCGTGGTGCGTTTCGCCCTGCGTCAGAAGACCCGGTTGGGGATCTTGCGGGTGCGCTCCACGACGATGGTGTTGCAAGCGGTCATGTGGGCAGACAAGTTGCGTGATGCAGAGGCGCTGGCACCGGAGAAGTCACCTCGGATCAGCGAGCAAGAGCTGAAGATGTCGTCCAGCATGGTGGAGCAGTACAGCGGGGATTTCACGCCGGATCAATTCCAGGACGACTACCAGGTCCAGCTCAAGAAACTGATTGAAGCGAAAATCGAGCAAGGAGAGCAGCTGGATACCGAAGCGACATTCGGAGAGCCGGAAACTTCCGAAGGATCCGGCGAGGTCATCGATCTGATGGAAGCGCTCAAACGCAGCATCGACGGGCGCAAGGCAAAGGCCCCGGACAAGGCATCCGCGCAGGGCAGTGCTTCCGAAGAGAAGCAGTCTGCTAAACAATCCCGGTCATCGAAAAAGGGCACCGGCAAGCCGCCTGCCAAGAAGAAGGAGCAGGCGGAGAAGACATCTTCAACGCGCCCGAAGAAAGCGTCCGGCTGAGGTGAGAAGCAAGGGATGGGGTTGGTTCAGGGCCTGGGCAGCATCAGCATCTGGCCTTCAAGCAGCCTGACCTCGAGAGAGGCGCAAAGATTCGCAGTGTCGTCCCTCAACGTTCGCTACGCCGTTGGGCCGCAATTGAAGCGGTCCTCGCACTGCAACTCGGTGGAACTTCTATCACCCTATGGGATGGCATGAATTGGCGTTGAGGCTTGATCTGGAATTGCCACGGCAAGAGAGCATGCCACCATAACTTTCCGGTGGCATGCTCTCTCGGGTCATGGAACCAATTTAACTTCCAGGTGTCGAGCTAGTTTACCGGGTAGCTAGTTTCATTCAGGACAGTAAACTTGCTATCGAAGGGCAAATGCATTGGCGCCAAAGTGGGCCCGTCCCAGCAGAACATGCGTCCAATGGAGCGTTCATTCTTCAGGTCGATCACGACGAATGATTCCACAGGCATGACAGTTTCGCTCCAGTAGAGCAACACTACGCCGTCCGCGAGCTCGAAGACCCGGATGGGATCGACATCGCCAAGCCCGCTCTCCGCGCCTTCGATGCAGTACCAGACGAAGGTACCGGTATTGAGATAGATGTGTTCGTAGCGTTCGGTGGGGCTGTAGCGGTAGAAGATCCGCTTGCCGACCAGCTCATCGCTTTCAGCACGTGGTTCGATGCCGCCCATGCCGGCGATGCGGCCCGAGAGGAACTCGGTGTGCATGCGGACCTCGCCCTTGCGGTTGACAAATGAGGAGTCGGCGACAGTGACTTTGCCATCAGCACGGTTGATGATCATGGTGACGTCTTGGGTCTGGGTTCCTTCGCCTTTGAGGAAGTCCACGTAGAAGATTTCCTCGCGTACTTCTACGGCTCGGTAGGGATGAGTGGCGGTAGCGCCTGCACTTTCACCGGAGGTGATGGTCCAGGTAACCTGATCGTTTTCGAACGAATGGGCAATGGTCCATCCGTTGCTGAACTCGATAGTTAGCGGGCTTCCTTCGAGTTTGCGGGTCGGCGGGAGGTCCGGACTTCCGAAGCCTTCGAGCATTGCAGTGACAGCGGGCCATTGTTCTTGTGGGACGTAGCCTTGGGGTGCTTGCTGGTTCAGTGACATGCCATTTTTCCGTTCGTGTTGAGGAGTTTATTGGTGGGCGGCGGGGGATTAGATTCCTGAGTCCAGGTAGTCGATGTGCGGTTTTCGGAACGTTATTAGTAGGCCAATGAAGAAGGCTGCCGGGATGAGCAGCAACAGCCACTTGGCGATTCCACCGGCACCTCCGAGAAGCGCATCGTAATTCGATATGGCCAGGTATCCGATAAGCAAGAAGGCAATGCTTGATAAGACGGGCGCGATTCTTGTGGCCCATGGATTCTCTGCTGGCTGGTGGCGTGCGAAGTAGATGATGATGGCTATCGAGGTGAGTATCAAGATGGTGATGAATCCGGCAGTTCCCAGTGCTACCAGCCAGGCGAAGACTGTGGTGATGGGGTCGGCCCCGAATGAGAAAAACGCGGTGATGACCAGAAGAATGCCTATGCCATTCACCAGCGCAGCTGTGGACGGGGCTCCACGGCGATTGGTATTGGAGAGCATTGCGGGGAGTGTTCCCGCGCGCCCTAGGGCGAAGAGGTAGCGGGAGAACATGTTGGAAAGCCCGAGGAGCATCGCGATGAAGCTTGTGACGACCAGGATCTGCATTGCGGTACTGAGCCAGGGACCAGCACTTGCTTTTGCCAGGGTGAAGACAAGGCCGGCAGGATCCTCTGAAGCAGCTGCTTGAATCTTGTCGATTCCGATTGCCCCGCTGATAGCCCAAGTGGAGAACGCGTAGAAAACTCCTACGAATCCGATGACGAGGTATAGCGCACGAGGTATGGTGCGACGCGGGTTGATGGCTTCCTCGGAGAAGACCACCGTGGCTTCAAAACTGGTGAAGCAGGTGAAGGCGAATAGCAGGGATATCCCCAAACCGGGTCCGAAGACCGCCTGCGGCGTAAAGCCCTTGAAGGCGAATATTCCCCATCCATGTTGAATAATCAGGGCAGTGACTAGCGTGGCGATGACCAGGGTTTCAGCCACAATGAGAACGCCCAGCACCTTGAGGCTTGCATCAACGCCGCGAATCGTGAGGGATGTGGTGAGCACCAGTGCAGCCACAATCCACAGGTATGCCGGTATGTTTGGCCCGCCCAGTCCGGTGACCAGCTGCTGGGCAAACGCGCCGAACTGGGCCCATAGGCCAGATTGCAGTGAGAGGTAAGTCAGTACTGCGATGCCGGCGGCCCCGGAGGCCCATTGCGAGCCCAGTCCTTTGGCGATGTATGCAACGAAACCGGCCGCATTGGCGATCTCCCGGCTCATTCGGAGATAACCTACGGAGAAAAGCGCAATGAGCAGGGCAGCCAACGCATAGATGGCTGGTGTTCCAGCCCCGCTGGCCGAGAAGATGACCGGGCTCGCCCCGACAACTGCAGCGATGGGTGCCGCGGCCGCGATGACGAAAAAGGCGATAGCCAAAACGCCAAGGCGGTTAGCACGTAACCGCGAGCCTTCTGAGGGATGGAGGCCGGCTGCCGACGATGTGCGTTCCATGGGAGGACCTTTCGAAGCCGAATTCAAGTCAAGGGTTGCCAGGCAGAAAAGCGAGAGCGTGCCGGTGGTTCGTTATTGGCAGGAATCCTGGAGCATCGCCTTGTGCGATGCTTCACCAAGGAACTGTACAACTGTACAGTTTGAGCTGTCAAGGGGTGGCTATGGTGGCGACGCGGGCGGGCCGGGTGGTTGAGCTGAAAGCGATGGGTTTCGCAAAGTGAGAGGCGGACTGTCGATTGCCGTCGCGCAGCCTTCGAGGTGAACGGTCGTGATTCCTTGCTTTGACGAATCGCCTGGAGGCTCTTGCGGCCCGACTTCGGCGGGCGAGGCCGATTCGGGCCACGGCGGTTAGGCAGGACCACGGTGGCGTGCTTCGTGTCGGATGCGCGGATTTTTGGGTATTGACAGTCAGAACTAGACAAACGTATAGTTCTGAAATGTGCTCGGCGTCACTTTTTGAGCTGATTTCTCAAACGGTGGAGTATAGGAGGCCCATTGGGACTTCTGCCGATCCCGATATCCACTGCCAAATCACCGGACGTGTGGACCGATACCCTCAGGCGGCGCTTGTTGCCGCTATTGCCGGTCCCGTGCAGTGGCCAATACATAGATCCCAATGCAGCAGGTGGCGCCGCACGCGGTTCATCTGCTTTGCCCTGTGAGGCTGTGGCCTCGAAAGAAGGAAGTCCTATGTCTGAAGTCAATCTGATGGCCGATGGGTCAACACGTGATGATGCGAATTCAAAAGGGCGAATCGCCTTCATTGTCTTGTTTTCGTCAATTGTCTCGACCCTCTTGCTCATGGCTCCGGCGGTCGCGGGGCAGCTTCAGCTGCAAATGGGGCTGAGCCCCACGCAAACCGGCGACTTGTTTGCGGTTGAGCTTGGAGCGATGAGTTTGGCCTCATTGCCGGCCTTGTACTGGATCAAGAAGTTGAACTTGCGTTTGGCGTCACTCGTATTCGCGCTGGTATTCATCTTCGGAAATATACTTTCCAGCTTAGTTGGATCCTATGAACTACTGGTTTCGGTGCGAGGGATAACTTCGCTGGCCGGTGGTTCCCTCATGGTGCTCGCGATGACGTTGGCTGCACGCACGGCCAACCGGGAACGTGTTTTCGGGCTCTGGACCGCTGGCCAGATTGCCTTCGGTGCCATTGGACTGGCGGTTTTCCCGAGATTCTTCGATGCCTTCGGAGTCGCTGTCGTTTATTGGACACTGGCCGTCCTCATGGTAGTTGCCCTTCCCTTGCTGCGATTCCTCCCGTCGAATGCACTGGCACCGTTGGCATTCTCGGGCGGCCACGCCACTAAGCCGAATATTGGCAAAACCGTTCTGGGGCTGATTTCCTGCCTTGTGTTCTACGTCGGACTCAGCTCGGTGTGGACGTTCTTGGCTGGAATCGCTGGCAGTGCCAATATCGATCCGCAATCTTTGGGAGTGGTTCTATCAATCGCCACGATAGTTGGAGTGGTGGGATCGATCGCGGCAACTCTGGTAGGTGGGAAAGTGAACCGCAGATTCCTATTGCTGGGCGGGCACCTGGGAATGCTGATTGCCGTTTCTCTTCTGTTCGGAGTCCAGTCGGTGCTTCAGCTGGCTATCGCAGCTGTTATCTTCAAATTCGCCTGGCCATGGACCTTGCCATTCTTGTTGTCGACGCTGGCGGATCTGGACCGCGCGGGCAGGGCGAGCAATCTTTCCAATCTTGTTATTGGCGGAGGATTCGCCATTGGCCCACTGATCGCGGGCCGGCTTGTCGAAAGCACTGGTGGCTACACGGCCCTGACAACTATGAGCGTTCTTGCTCTTCTCCTGTCTCTGATCTTGATTCTCCTGGCCCAACCCTCGAAGAGCGAACTCGCTTTGGCGCCACTTGAGGTTGAAACGGATCACGCCAGGCACCACGGGGTCTGAGCCGGATATGGACGCCTCTGATGCTCGGCGCAGCGGCAACGCCCCGGAGGCGTCATGTCCTTCGGGATCTATGCCGAAAGGCCAACATCGAAGGTCTAACGCCTGTCCGCGAAATTATCTCGGCACCGTCGGTTCATGCAGATGAACAGAGATCCATGGGTCTGAAGCTTCTACCCCATGCCCATCAAAACAGCCCACGCAATTTCCGTTCCATGAAAGGACGACCATGAAGGTTACAAACGACTCGAACGTTGAACTTATTGAGCATCTCTATCGGTCTTACAACAGCAAGGATCTTGACCGTTGGCTGTCCCACTTTACGGATGATGCGTTGTGGCACAACGTTCCAACCGGTGAAACCTACGAGGGGCTCGACGGACAGCGCGCAAACTATCGGGCCTGGAGCACACCATTTCCCCACGGCGAATGCCAGGATCTGGTGGTTCGTGGCGGTGGCGAAGTTGTTGTTGCCCAGTTCAATGGTGTCGGCCTGCACGAAGGACCACTGATGACACCCAAGGGGGAAATTGCCGCGACTTTCAAGCGGACTTCTCTGGCCTTCTGCGATGTCCACACCATCTCCCGCGGACTGGTTACGCAAACGCACCGTTACTGGGATCTGGCTGGAGCATCCAATCAACTTGGCCTCTGATGCTGAAGTGAGGAGAATCGGAATGAAAACGGCATATACGAATGCAAGAATCTTCACCGTAAACCAATGCCAGCCCTGGGCCGAAGCGCTACTGGTTGAAGACGGAAAAATCACTGCGGTGGGGAGTACCGCTGATATTCGTGCGGTAGCAACCGGCGATACCGAGTTAATCGATCTCGAAGGCCGGATGGTTATGCCGGGTATCCACGACGCCCATCTCCATTTGCTTTATAGCGGACTGAAATTCCGGTTCGAGCCACGGCTGAGCTCCGGGGCGGGGCCAGAGGAAATCATTCGAGATCTCAAGTCATGCCATTGCTCGGGGCCGAAAGATGCAGAGGGCAATGAGTGGATCATCGGCGGCGAATTTTTCCCGCAGGCCTTTGGCCCGTCAGGTGTGAACAAGGATTTTCTTGACGATGCCTTCCCGGATAATCCGGTGTTCCTCTATGACTATTCCATCCACCATGGCTTGGCCAACTCCCGGGCACTGCAATTATCCGGTGTGGGCGAGTCGGTGAAAGACCCCTCGGGCGGTCAATTCATCAGGAACAAGGACACCGGAGATTTAACTGGAGAGATGGTAGAACAGGCACGCTGGCCGATCATGCGCGCCATGCCGAGTCATCCAGAGGCAACCAACGCTGAAGCTGTGGCCTGGGCGATCTCCATGTGCCACAAATTCGGCATTACCTCGGTTCAGGAAGCATCGGCCAGCCCGCAAGCACTCAAGGCGTTCCGGACGCTCGATCGAGAAGATCGATTGAAGCTGCGGATCGCTGCTCATCTTGTATGGAAGGAGGAAGGGTTTGGCGGTGCAAGCGCAGCTGATCTGGAAGAGCTCATAGAAGCAAGAAAGTCGTGGTCCAGCGAGCATGTTGATACGGATTTCATTAAAATCTGGCTTGATGGAGCGCCGCTGCCTCCCCACCTGACCCAAGCCCGACTCGTCGAAGGCGACGCAGTAGAGGAGTCGAAAATACTTGTACCACTCGATGAGCTCGCTCAAGCGCTGGTGAAATTTGACGCTGAAGGGCTGAACGTCAAAATCCATTGCGCGGGCGAAGGCGCAATCCGCACGGCGCTGGACGCGATTGCCCGAGTACGCTCGATCAACGGCATTCAAGGGCCGGCTCATGAGCTGGCCCATGCCGGATTCATCAGTGACGAGGACTATGGAAGGCTTCCTGAACTAAACGTTACGGCCGAGATGTCTCCTGCCCTGTGGCACGTCCCTGAGTATGGGCTTCAGGATGGGTTCCGGTTCCGTACGGTATTGAAGCACGGGGCAGCGATGACTGTCGGATCGGATTGGATCATCACGGAGAATCCAAATCTCTTTCCAGGGCTCCAGGGCATGCTGCTGCACGGAGAAGAATCGATTGATTTGGCAGTCGCATTAGAAGCGATTACCTTGTCAGGGGCGCGAGCGGTCGGACGGGAAAACTTTCAGGGCAGCCTAGAAATCGGCAAGTCTGCTGATTTCATCGTCTTGGATCGAAACCTGTTCGAGGTTTCCGTTAGTCAGATAGGTGAAACGTCAGTGCTCCGGACGGTTTTCGAAGGGGAAACAGTTTACGCTGCTAATCCAAACCAATAAATGACCAATTTATGAGTGATTGGCGTCGTGGAAATCTGGCAGGTGGGCGCTTGGCAGCAGGCCTCACTTGGCAAGCAGGGATGGTGCAGCGTCGGTATCTGGCGCTGCACGGTGCCCTTGCGCTGGAAATGCCAAAAGGTCCGCCGCAAGAATCATGTGGGTCGTGGATGGCCGTGACATTCGCCAGCTTCATCCATGGCTTGCAGGCGGGTCCTTGACGAGGGCGGTTTGCTTGGGTGCCCTTGATGTGCGCCACGATGAACCATTTCTGGACTCAGGCCTTGGAACCCCAGGTCCAAGCGGATCGGCACTTGTTAAGTAAATGAGCATCAGCACAGTTCAGGCAAAGCCTTATTTGCAACGAAGCACAACCTTTGGCCTCGAAGGTGCGCATTTAGTTGACGGGTGATTGTTGCGGAGCCCAGACCTGGCACTCGCCGAGGTGCCACTTCTGGTTTGAAGATGGTCTGGCTGTGCCATATGTCGACACCTGATTGCGGTTCTCAAGTCAGTCCCTGCCCTGCTTCCGCGCTTCTGGTACCTGGGAGTGGTCCGGCATAACCCGAACCACTCCATGGGCATGATCATCAGGTAGCTGCTATGGGACGAGAGCGGCAAGATGTCTGCCCTGGCCAACTGCGATTGCCGGGCTGGGCAACTCGGTGCCGGATCTGGTTGGGGCTAGTTGTTTTCGTAGATCAGGGCGGCAACGTCGACCGCTGAAGCTCCGCCATCAATGGGGATAATCGCTCCGGTGAGATACGAAGCGGCGTTGGAAAGAAGGAATCCAATAACTTCCGCGATTTCCGCAGATTCAGCTGCTCGTCTCAACGGCACGTGTCTGGTTGCCTCAAGATAGGCGCCGTCTAGCCCGAATTGCTCGCGTTCTGCCACAGGGGCCAGAGCGGATGCAGACATTGCGGTTTTGACGAGACCAGGACAGATAAGGTTCGCGCGAATTCCCTTGTGCCCGAATTCGACGGCGATGGACTGCAGCATCATTCCAAGTCCTGCCTTGGAAGCCGCGTAACCGCTCAAGAATGAACTGGCTCGGAGCGCCGCCAGGGATGCCACGCCGACAATCGATCCACCTTCGGCCGGGAAATGCGGTATCAGCGTCCTGGCCAGTCGTGCTGCTGCCAGCAAATTGGTTTCGAGCATCTCGTGCCAGAGTGAATCCCCAGTGTCCAGGAAGCCAGCCGAATGTGCCACTGCGGCGTTGAGCACCAACCCGTCTACCCGGCCGAATCGATCCAAGGCCGAATTGACGAGTTCATCTGCGCTCGACTCTTGATTCATGTCGAGGGTGATCGCGTGCGCTCCAGTGTCATTGGCGACTTCCTGCAGAAGTGACGCGCGCCGGCCGCAGATGACTACATTCCATCCGTTCTCTGTTAACAGGGCCGCGGTAGCGGAACCTATTCCGGTTCCACCTCCGGTGATGATTGCAACGGGTTTGTCTTGATTTTCGCTCACGTTATTTTCGCTTTCCAGGATCGATTCTGTTTCAGGGTGCTGGGCATTCGATAGATGTGCGCAATCGGGAACAAGGTTGCTCTCGGGGCCCTTTCCTTCGAATGCAGTTGGTTGCGGCCACATGCGTTCTACGGAGCGGTTGACTAAGGCAGTTTTTACCACGGCTGGGTACAGCCTAGGGGGCCCGGTATCGTCGCATTGCGGATGCCAGTGCTATGATGCACCTCATATAGGGAACTGTACGTTTGTTTAATTTTACTTGTCAATGGCATGACGAAATTCCTTTGCGCCATTAGACTCGACTTATGGCTCCACCAAATGCAACTGATAAATCCACCAGTCTGGCGTATGGAACAGGTCGCGAAGCGCTACTCGCAGCTGTCGTGACGGTTGTTGCAAGGAAGGGCCTGAAGGGGCTCACTTTCCGTGCCGTCGGCGCCGAAGCGGGTGTCAACCATACGTTGATTAACCATTACTTCGGGTCAATGCAGGAGTTGCTTGCGGCGACGACAGAATGGGTTGTCGAGCGTTCAATCGCAGAGACCGGGCTGATGATGGTCGCTGAATCCAGCGAAGAATTTGCCGATGCTTTTCTTGATTCAGTTGCCAGAGAGCCAGAGCTCCAACTGTTCCAAGTCGAAGTAATCCTCGCCTCACGTCACCAGCCGGAGTTGGGTCCAGCCGTGACCCGATTGTTTGAGAGCTACGTGACTGCAGTCGAACAGGTGCTTCTGCGTCACTGTGAACCCGCAGACTTGGAGCAGCCGCGGATCATCTTCGCAGCGCTGAATGGGCTGATGCTGCAGCTCTTGACGGTGGGCAACTCTGAAGCGATTCGTTCGTCGCTCGTTCGAGTCGGAGAATTGCTTGTGGGCTCAGGACCTCCAGCAGCGAATGATGGCAGGGGCTAAGCGGTAGTTCGTGCGCGATGGATACTACGGTGACCCAAACCGCCGGTAAGGCGATGTTGACTATCAGCCCTAAATCGAAATTGGCCATTCCGGCATCTGCTTTTTGATCGGAGATAGACTCAATAGTATGAGTAGTGAATTGGATCGGCCATCGTATGGCGAAGGCCGAGAAGCCCTGATGATGGCGGTGGTCCGGCTGGTAGCCCGCAAAGGGTTGCGAGGAGCAACTTATCGGGCAGTGGCTGCGGAAGCTGGCGTCAACCATAATCTCATCAACCATCATTTCGGCTCAATCGACGCGTTGCTGGATGCCACCACCCAATGGGCAGTGGAGCGTTCCATTGCCAACACCCAGCTGGGCCTCTTTGTCGAGCAGGACGAACGATTCGCCGACGCGCTGATTGCCTCGGTTTCGACGGAGCCGGAGCTCCACCTGTTCCAGTTCGAGATGATTCTAGAGGCTCGACGTCGTCCTGAGCTTCGTGACGCTTCTTCCAGACTCTATGGCAACTACGTTTCGTCGGTAAAACAGGCGTTGGAAACCCGTGGGGTGGAGGCGGATGATGCCCTGTGCAGTGCTGTATTCGCCGCCCTCGACGGGCTGATGCTCCAATTCCTCACTGTGGGCAATCCTTCCCGAATACGTTCCGCAGTCATTCAGGTTGGAAAACTGCTATCTCTGGCCGTGGAGCCGCACAACGGGATGGCAACACCGCGAACTGCGTAGGAAGGCCCAACAATGCCCGAGTTAGTGCCTGGCGCAATTCATTGCTGCTCACGCGGCGGAAGCCTAAAAACCTGGAGCACTGTAATGAGGTAGACCATCTCGCAATGTCAGTAGCCACGCGCATTCCTGAGGTTACAACGACCGTCCAAGACAGGTTCTTGGATTGGCCCTGAACCCCTCCGGCGATGAAGAGTCGATGGGAGCTTAAGGCTACCGGCTGGCCTCAACACCGGGCATGGGTCGCATAGGAGTTCTACGCTACTGGGAAGTTTTCCCGTATCAAGCTAGGTTGGGCAGGCATTGCCTTGAGGCTATGGTCAAGATTTCCTATGAGTGGTTGGCGCTGGCCATCTCCACAGTCCTGCTGGCGGGGAACTTCGGTACATTATTCGAATCCCGTATGGATGAAGGCGTACGGGAAAGTTCCACGAAAAACATGCGCGCCGGAACCGGGACCAGCAAGCCGTCCGCGCGACACCGGATATCCAAGGCAGGGACAACACGAGATTTCGGCATTTGACTATCGACTGCGCTGAACCGTACGCCCTGGCGGTCTATTGGAGCCAACTGACCGGTTGGCCTATCTCGGAGGTTGATGTTCCAGGTGATTCAGAGGTGCTCATCGAGGCCCCCGCACCGCTGCCGGGCTTGTTGTTCATCAGGGTGCCTGAAGCGAAATCGGTGATAAACCGGGTGCACATTGACTGGCAGCCCACCGGCCGCAGCCGAGATGACGAGGTGGAGCGTGCGGTGTTCCTGGGCGCATCGATCCATGAAGGCCACCGTTCAGCATATGGACGCGGGTGGGTGACCCTGCGTGATCCCGAAGGGAACGAATTCTGCATAGAGCGGAGCGAAACCGAATTGGCTCGTTGAAGCGGGTTGGCCCTTGCCTATCACGCCTCGGACAGTGAGATTCTCTCGACTATGCCCCTTATACGCAACATGGGATCGCTGACCTGTGCAAGCGGTGCAGTCTTGAGGGGCCGCTCGGACCACTTTGATCAGGGGTTGAGCGCGTACTCGGCGAAGTGGCCGCATTCGCTGAATCCAAGGCGCCGGTAGACGGGTTCTCCGTCGTGGGACGCTTGTAGCACTGCGGTGTCGTAGCCGGCAGTGCGGGCAGTGTGCAAGGCGGCCAAGGTGATGGCTGTTCCGTATCCTTGGCGGCGTTCCGATTGCAGTGTTGAGATGTTGTAGATGCCGGCGACTCGGGCGCGGAGGAAGACTTCTGCCGAGCAGACCGGGTGGCCGTTGGCATAGCCGACCAAATAGCGGGCTGGTGCATCGGCGGACAGCGCAGTTGCCGAGGCGCGGGCGTAGAATCCCTGCACCGTGGTGGCCGGCGGGTTCCAATTGGCCGAGAGCACGGTTGCGTAGTCGGCGAGTTCCTCAGGGGTGCTCACTAGGCGGATGTCCAGGCCTGCGTCGTGGGCTTGGGGGAGCGCTCCGCGCAGGTCTTTCCACATGCCGGTCTCAGTTTCAGAGGCTTCCAGCCCGGCGTTTTCGAGGTGCTCGGCCAGATTGCCGGGTGTGCTGGCCGGGCCGACCCACCAGGAAAATGGACGTCCATCAGAAGCCAGGCGCTGAAGTGTCTGCGCGATGCGGGTGGGCGCGGTCGCTGCGGTGAATCGGGCGGCGGCGATGATGTTGAAGGTGTCGTCGTCGAGGCCGCTATCAGCGATCATCAGGTCGCTGGTTTCAATGACTGTTGCGCCGTCCATGCTGCGGTGAAGGTGGCAGGCGTGCTCGGCCAGGTTCTGTTCCATGGCGAGTCGAGGATCGGTCCTGCCGGGTGATGATTGCTTATCGCGTTCCATGATTATCCATACTAGACATCCAGGTTAGGCGGCCTCCTTGGGGAACCACGAAAAACTGGATGATTCAGGGTACGTGCCATCCCAGGCGTTCCGTCTCTTGCCAGCGTACTCCAGCAACGGCCGCGCGGATTTTGCAGCGAGGCAGGATAGCCGGGAGAGGAATCGGCAGGTTTCAGCAACGCCAAAGGCATCGCCTTCCTCCAAAAGTAGTATTGACATGAATCAATAATTAATGAATTTAGCCCTTCCACTAGTTATTAAATAGAAAGTCATTCAGTTAAAAACGTAATATTTGCGAATATTGGTCAAGAGTTCGCTTCCGGTTGCTAGATTCCCTTACATCAACACCTGTTGATACATCGCGAATCGCTCGACCTCAGATACGGAGAACATCATGGAATTGATCAACACTCTGCTTGAAATCATCAAAGGCCTTCTCGGTGGCTTGGGTGGCTAGAGTAAACCTCTAGAGCTTGCTTCGAGGGGTCCTGCACCATTAGCGGTGCAGGACCCCTCTGCGTTGTTGGTGCATGCCGGCAGCCCGGCAGTCGCCGATTCCGGAAACGTTATTCGAGCCTCGGGCCAGCACCCCGTGGTGTCCTTCCGTGGTAGTTGAGAATCCAGCTCTAAGGAGCTTGTGGCCGCTCATTTGGCTATCCGCGCCGACTGACTAAAGGATGTCCCCTGCGCAATGCGGGAATCGGGTCGCTAGCGGAGCTGTGGAATCTGGGCAATTCTCGAGCCGCCCGGCGGTCTCCACGACTGGTCAAACTAGCCGCGCGCGACGAGCGCCATTTGGAGCCGACCTGATTGCTGATTGCTGGCGCTGCTGCCCGCCGCCCCTCTGCATGTCGAGGCCTGTGCAAGTGCGGCGTTCTTCAGTTTCCCCCCGTTGCAGCATCTTCGGGCGGCCGTCTGTCAGATCTCGGGTTATATTTAATTCCCACTAATGTTGTTGTATTAGCATGAATGCGGATAATAAGGACTGCGGGCTGGACCCGTCCTCTAAATACGTTGACCTGGCCGCCGAGGTCTTCGGAATCCTTTCCGATGTCACGCGCATCAAGATCGTGCTGGGGCTTCGCCGCGCTGGTGAGCTGTCAGTCAGCTCGATTGCCGAGCTTGTCGAGAAGAGCCCCTCCGGAGTGTCACAGCACCTGGCGCGGCTGCGCATGGCCCGCATGGTCACGACCCGCCAGGAAGGGATCATGATGCTATACCAGCTGGCAAATGGTCACGCTGCCACGCTGGTAGCCGAAGCGGTCAAGCAAGCCGAGCATTCCGTAGCCAACGGACTTCCTCCCCATCACCATCAGCCACAGGGCTGAGGCAGATCCCCCGCGTTAGGCATTGTGATGCTCGAAGTTCTGCGCAACCGTTCCTACGCCAAGCTCTTCAGCGCCCAGGTCATCGCGCTGCTCGGCACGGGACTGCTCAATGTGGCCTGGGGCTTCTGGCTTTTGGCGTGGCCGGCAACCAAGCTGGCCGGGTGCTCGGCTTGGCCATGACCATTAAGATGGCCGCCTATGTCCTTGTCACTCCGTTGATCAGCGCCATCGCGGTCCATATTCCGCGCAAGCCGCTGCCTATCGGATCCGACGCCATCCGCGCAGTGGTTGCGGTATGCCTGCCATTCGTCAGCGAGGCCTGGCAGATCTATGTGCTGATCTTCGTGCTGCAATCGGCCTCTGCCACTTTCACGCCGGCGTTCTAGGCCATCATTCCCTCGATACTTCCTGATGAACGCGAGTACACCCGGGTGCTGTCGCTTTCCCGTCTGGCCTATGACATGGAATCGCTGATCAGTCCACTGTTGGCCACGCTCCTGCTGGCCGCCACGAGCTATCACAGCCTCTTCTTGGGAACGGTTCTCGGGTTTTCCTGCTCCGCGGTGCTGGTCTCAGTTACGGAATTCCCGGAGAGCATGGCGCCAGGCAACACCAAATTCTTCCATCGGTTCACTGGAGGCGTGCAGGCATTCTGGGCCCGTCCCGAACTGCGCAGCTTGATGGCGTTGAATCTGGTGGTGGCCGCGACTACAGCCATGGTCATTGTCAACACGGTGGTCCTGGTGCAAGGCGGGCTCGGCCGCTCCCAGACGCATTCCGCTCTGCTGCTCGGTGCCTATGGCGCCGGATCGATGATGGTGGCTTTGACCGTACCCGGCTTGCTGGATCGTTTCCCCGACCGCCGGGTCATGCTCTGCGGTGCAGGCTGCTTGCCCCTGCTGCTTTTGGCTACATCCGGCACAATCCATTGGGGGCAGGGGACAAGCCAGTGGATTGCGCTGATGGCCACCTGGCTGCTGATCGGCGCCGCGATCGCGACAATTCTCACACCTTCCTCGCGGCTGCTTCGGCGCAACAGCACAGAACAGAACCGGCCGGGCATCTTCGCGGCCCAATTCTCGCTGTCGCACGCGTGCTTCCTGATCACCTACCACTTGGCAGGAGCAACGGGAGCGGTGCTCGGGCTTGCCGAAACGGCACTCGTCCTCGTGACCATAGGCCTGCTGGGCTCAGTCCTCGCCGTCTTTTCCTGGCGAAGCGGCATTGAGCCCTGCACCTTGGATGCCTCCACGGGAATCAGCTAGCTGGCCAGATGGCCCGCTCCAAGGCGCCAGGATGGAATCAGTCGGGATTGAACTGGCTGGTGTCCACCTGGTCCGGATCCTGGTCCTCGGGCTGCTGCTCAACATCAAGCTGATGGCCGTCATGATCATGTAGATGTTGGGACGGTGAGAGAGGCTCGAAGAGTGGCCACACAGGTGTGGCCGTCCGCGGAATCTTCGGGACTGCCCCAAAGCAGTCCCGATTCCGGAGGTGGCAGTTCCCAGTTGTTCGCCACGAGTGGGTAGCGCTGGAACATGGGAACTAGAGTCATGGCTAGTGGTGGTGTTCTTCCTGCTTCATCTTGTCGATGATGCCCGGCTCAATGCCTTCCGTATGGTGGGCTCCATGCTCAGAATGCGGTACCGCCAGATGGCCCGCGGCGGAGGCCGCTAATCCCATACTGGCGATCGTGGACACCACCACCGATGCGGCAAATATGCCTCCGACTACTGCTAGGCTGCCGGACCGAGCGGGTCCGCGTGTCGATTTGCGTTGCCGTTTTCGCTGCCACATGATGGCTGCGACTACAGATAGCTCCAGCAATAGCAGGGAAACGACGGTGAGATCCAGGAATTTCTCCCTTCCCGGGATTCCCGCAAGACCCAGGGCGATGCTGGCCAGATGCGCTAGCGAGACTACCGCCAGGCAGCGAACCGCGATCTTCGGCGCTGGCGCTGATGACTTGCGCAGGCTGGCCACGGAGTAGATCAGTGCTAGCCCCGCCCAGGTGGCGGACGCTATGGCGCCGAGCCACACCCACCAGGGAGCCGTGGTGGCTTCGACCGAGAACCTTGATGCCAAGCTGGAGGAGGATGCCGCGGCCAGAGCCGCGATGCCCAGTCCAGCGATTCCCGCGTAGATGCCGCCGATGGCACCGGAGCCTGCCACCGCACCTTGCCTTTGGACGGTGGGTTCGATGGCAGGCCGCCGGTCTAGTCGGGAATTCATGACCGTGCAGTACGTGCTACGGGTGCTTTGTCCTGGGACAGGCCCACCGACAACAGGACGATCGCGCTGGCCAGGTGCAGGACGTTATCGGCACCGTTCAGGGCAATGATGTTCAGGGATGTCGATGCTAGGAAGAGCCCCAAGATGCCCACCAGAAGGTAGACGGCGCCCACGGTCGAGTTGGCGAGTTTGGACGCCCTCACGGATCCGAGCCCGGCGATGAGCAGTACTGCGCCAATGGCCAGGTGGATGACGTTGTGCAGTGGGTTGACCTCGAAAATGATCAACTTGCCACCCTCTGTGGCGAAGAAATCCACGCCCGCGGTGACGAGGAACCCGAGCAAGCCGACGAGGAGGTATACAGCTCCGAAAGTCGTTGCGAGCAAGCGGTTAGGTGATGTGCGCATTGCAATCAGTCCTTCCTGGGACGCGGAGTGGATTCCGCGTCGAGTTGTGCAGGTTCCGGAACGAACCCTGTAGAAGTACTTCGGAGAACCCGCGGCAGTGGATTGGGTGCCGCTGAATTTATTTGCCTGCATGGTTGCTGCTGGTGCCTCGGCTGCACCAGGTTCTGCTGTGGGCAAATAGGCGAGGTGGGCTACGGGCTCGGGGCTCAATCTGGAAGGGCGGGCGTTCGCCAGCTACGAACATGGCCCGTTATTTGGGAAAATGCCTATGGTGCGCCCCCGCGAAATGACAGTGTTGGAAGCAAGCACAACAACGTCTGAGGAACAGGAGCAGCATGAGCATGTACGCAGTGACCAATCCAGCTACCGGTGAAATCGAAGCAGAATTTGCCACGGCCAGCGATGAGCAAATCCAACAGGCCTTATCCAGCACGGATCAGGCCTATCAGGCATGGTCGGTGTCCGCGCTGGAGGACCGAGTAGCCTTGCTCAACCGTGTGGCGGACATCTACGAGGCCCGCGCGGACGAGCTCGCGGCGATCATCACCCGGGAAATGGGCAAGCCCATCAAGCAGTCGCTGGGTGAAATCAGCATCGTGGTGGCGATCTACCGCTACTACGCGAAGAACGGCCCGAAATTCCTGGAGGACGAAGAGCTGGAGATCGCTTCCGGCGGCCGCGCCCTGGTAAGCAAGGAATCCGTGGGTGTGCTGCTGGGGATCATGCCGTGGAACTTCCCGTACTACCAGGTGGCCCGGTTCGCCGCTCCCAACCTGATGAACGGCAACACCATCCTGCTCAAGCATGCCCCGCAATGTCCGGAATCGGCGCTGGCCATGGAGCAAATCTTCCAGGAGGCAGGTGCGCCACAGGGCGCGTACGTGAATATCTTTGCCACCAATGACCAGGTTGCAGACATCATTGCCGACCGCCGGGTGCAGGGAGTTTCGCTGACTGGTTCGGAGCGGGCTGGTTCGGCGGTGGCGGAAATCGCCGGGCGCCACCTTAAGAAGGTCGTGCTTGAGCTGGGTGGTTCTGACCCGTTCCTGGTGTTCGCGGACGCCGACATCGCCCGCACCGCCAAGCTGGGGATGCGCGCACGATTCGGGAATACCGGCCAGGCTTGCAATGCGGCCAAGCGCTTCATCGTCGACTCCTCGGTCTACGAGGAATTCTCAGCGGCGTTGGTGGACCAGGTGGCCGGCATGAAGGTCGGGGATCCGACCCAGGGTGAAAACTTCCTCGGACCGCTGTCCTCGGCCGCGGCGCGCGATGGCCTGGCGGCCCAGGTCCAGGACGCCATCGACAAGGGTGCGACGGTGTTGGCCGGCGGCAAGCAGGTAGAAGGGCCTGGCTCCTTCTACGAGCCAACCATCTTGGCCGGGGTCACCGAGCAGATGCGTGCCTTCTCCGAGGAACTCTTCGGCCCGGTGGCGGTCTTATACAAGGTGCACGGCGAGAACGAAGCCGTTGAACTGGCCAACAACACCGATTACGGGCTGGGTGCCTCCATCCACACCCAGGATCTGGAGCGGGCCGAGCGCATTGCCGCCCGGTTGAGCAGCGGCATGGTGGCCATCAATGAGTCTTCGGCGTCCTCTCCTGAGTTGCCTTTTGGCGGGGTGAAGCGTTCTGGCATCGGACGTGAGCTGGGTAAGTACGGGATGGATGAATTCATCAACCGCAAGCTGGTGAAAATCGCCGGACGCTAGATCGCACCATGAGCTGCAGCGCTCCGGTGAAGTGCAAGACACCCTTGCTTCACCGGAGCGCCGCCGCGTGAATTCCGGTTCTTCGTCCTAGAGACCGAGCGGCTGCCTCAGGCGCGCGACGTGGCCCTTGGCATCCACCACTTATTCAATCTGGGAAATCTTCGCGTGCGGATCGATCACCGCGGTGGAGCACAGGGTGCCAGAAAAAATCTTGTCGCGAATAGTCTTTACCCCGAAGGAACCGTAGGCCTTGCCCACGGCATTGTCCGGGTGTGACAGGAGGGGGAAGTTAGGGGATTCATCGTCGGCGAAGCTGGCTGAAGAGTCGGGGCTTCGGGGAAGTGCCCAGCACCGCGTAGCCAGCGGCCTGCAGCGAGCCCAGGTTGTCGCGGAAGTCGCAGGCCTCGGTCATGCAGCCGGAGTGGCGGGCTTGGGCTAGAAGTAGACGATGACGCTTTGCCCTGCGTAGTCGGCCAGCGAGACGGTCATTCGGCGCGCGTCGTCGAGGCTGAAGGCTGGTGCGGCATCGACAGGGGCCAGGGCAGCGGTGGACTAGGAGATGATCTCCAACTTTCTTATTGCGGAATTTTTATTTTCACTCTAACCCCAGGGTAGATGGGGCTGCGTCAACTTTCCTGCAAGATTGCTGGAGCGGCCTGCGGCTGTCCGAATTGCTTCCTAGGGTGGAAGAAGAAATCATTCCAGGAACACAGAGACCATCAGGGGTGCCTATGAACGTGCCAGAATCCTCGGCCTGCGTGGTCGGACTGATAGCCGACCCCGGCACAGCCGATGCCATGGCGAATCGCGTAGCCAGGCGGCTCGAAGGAGTGCTGGCGAAGCTGGAAGAGCATGAAGTCCATTGGGAGGTGCAGGTCGCACCGTTCTCCCTGCCCTTGGGAGACTCGGGCAGGGTGGCCCTGGAGGACAAGGTGCCGAAGCTGCGCGAGAAACACGGTTGGGACTACATCATCTACCTCACCGATGCACCGCATTACGTACAGCAACGGCCGGTGCGCTCGGTCGTGGCATCGGAATCCTGTTCGGCGGTGCTCTCCATGCCCAGCCTGGGACTGGCCCGGCCGCGCGCCGTGGCCTCGGCACTGGCCGAGCTGGTCAAGGAATTATCCACTGGCCAGCCCCCCGGCTCGGCGCCCACACCGCTCGGGCGTGCCATAAGCGTGCACGCAAGCTGGCAGGATGCGGAAAACGAGCAGAACCGGATCTCGAGCATCGAGGGGCTGCGTGGACGGCTGCTGCTCATCGCCGGCATGGTGCGCAGCAACCGGCCTTGGAAGCTGGTTCCCCGGCTGACCTCTGCCATGGCAGGTGCTATAGCCACCGGAGCCTTTGGAGTGTTCTA
>Ga0308167_1001430_pt1 | contig 27961 bp, 26 predicted proteins | sample PhyCR1_2_FD_202138 | JGI IMG/M metagenome (GOLD analysis project Ga0308167, IMG submission 202138) | Phyllosphere microbial communities from UC Gill Tract Community Farm, Albany, California, United States - DLSLRC.R1 | ecosystem: Host-associated > Plants > Phyllosphere > Unclassified | place... | reverse complement strand
ATAGTTGCATTATCAGTCATTGCTAATCCTAACATTTATAAAAAAGACCCCGTACAGGTGGTCTCGAGAATTCTGAATGGCGGCTATTGTAGCACTATTCATGGTGCTTTTTTTGGCAAAAAAGCATTAATTCGCTTGTTCTGCTTTGAAGTTTTAATTTGATAAAAAACTAAGCACACTTATAGAATGAGAAGAAGTAAATGAAGTATTGTTGTCCAAATAAGAAAAGACTTTTAATAACTTAAAAAGAAAATAGGATGAATATGAAGAAAAATATTGGCTTATCACGTGCGCACTATGTTGTCGCTATAATCACAGTATTCGACGTGATTTATATGATTTACCATTATATGACAATAAGTAACTCTATCTTTGCCTCTTTACTCGGTGGAGTTACTGGGAAAGTAATTGTGATTGGGCTTCATATATATGCTGCTAAAAGAGTTTTAGATGGCACAAGAAATTCTAGATATATTTCACTTTTCTTAACGGTATTTTTACTTTTTGCATTTCCAGTTGGAACCATTCTTGGCGTGATTATGCTGTTTCTATTATATAAATGGGAGAAAGAACCAGATTTCATTAGTATCATTAAATAAAAGTAATAGGAGTGGTTTTGATGGATTGACCATAAGCTCCGATAAATTTCTTTACTGGGTCATCCAAAATTACTAAAAAAGTATTAAAGTACTTACATTTAGGCTTTTCCACTATTAAAAACCGTGTGGTGATGGGATCCATGCATACGGGACTTGAAGACCGTTTCTATAATTATCCAAAACTGGCAGCTTATTTTGAAGAACGCGCAAAAGGCGGGGTTGGCCTGATTGTGACTGGCGGTATTTCACCGAACCGTCAAGGATGGTTGGCACCTGCTGGCGGAACCATGAATAGCTTATTTGATGTTCCTCAGCACCGTTTGGTAACGCATGCTGTTCATAAACATGGCTCTAAAATCTTAATGCAGATTTTGCACGCTGGTCGTTATGGTTACCAACCTTTTGTGGTGTCTTCTAGTCCGATCAAATCGCCAATTTCACCATTTAAACCACGTGAACTATCTGACAAAAATATTCTCAGCACAATTGATGACTATGCACAGTGTGCGGACATTGCCAAAAAAGCAGGCTATGACGGTGTCGAGATTATGGGCTCGGAAGGTTATTTAATTAACCAATTTTTGAGTAGCCACGTGAACCAGCGGACTGACCGCTGGGGTGGTGAAATTGAAAACCGTATGCGTTTTCCAGTCGAGATTGTTAAGGCGATTCGTGCCAAAGTCGGCGAGAAATTTATTATTTGTTTCCGTTTGTCTTTGCTGGATTTAGTTCATGACGGTAACACCATGCAAGAAGTGGTTACTGTTGCCAAAGCTCTAGAAAAGTCAGGTGTGACTTTATTAAATACCGGCATTGGTTGGCATGAAGCCCGTGTTCCGACCATTGTAACGTCTGTACCTCGTGCTGCTTTTGTCGATTACACGGCCCATGTAAAACAACATATTTCTATTCCGATTATTGCATCAAACCGTATTAACATGCCTGAAACTGCCGAAGAAATTTTGGCAACAGGTAAAGCGGATATGATTCAAATGGCACGTCCTTTATTGGCCGATGCATTTTGGGTAAATAAAACGGCGACTAACCGTGTTGATGAAATTAATACCTGTATTGCCTGTAACCAAGCGTGTTTAGACCATGCTTTTAAAAATAAGCGTGTGTCATGTTTGGTTAACCCGCGCGCAGGGCATGAAACTGAACTGGTTTATTTAAAAACCAAGCAGCCTAAACGTATTGCAGTCGTCGGTGGCGGAGTTGCGGGTATGTCAGCAGCAACCGTTGCGGCGAACCGTGGTCATGCAGTCACTTTGTTTGAAGCCACTTCAGATGTGGGCGGTCAGTTTAACTTTGCCAAGGTAGTGCCGGGTAAAGAAGAATTTCATGAAACGATTCGCTACTTTAAAGTCCAACTGGAAAAAACAGGCGTGGATGTACGTTTAAATACTCGCGTGAACCGTGAGCAGCTTGAACGCGAAGGTTTTGATGAAGTTATTGTTGCAACAGGTGTAATCCCTCGCGCATTAAAAATTGAAGGAAGCAATGCGCCACAAGTTCTTTCTTATGCTCAAGTTTTAAAAGGTGCAGAAGTTGGACAAAAAGTAGCAGTGATTGGTGCGGGTGGTATTGGTTTCGATGTGTCGGAATTTTTACTTAAACCTCCACATCAACCACAGCCTCAACCTTTAGCCGAATGGCAACGTGAATGGGGAATCGACCCGAACCCTGACTATATTTCTGAGGGAGGTATGCAACCTGCTCAGATTGAACCTCCAGTTCGTCAAATTTACTTACTGCAACGTAAAACTACGCCGTTAGGTGTTGGACTTGGGAAAACTTCTGGTTGGGTACACCGTGCACAGCTTAAAAAGCATGGTGTGCGTATGCTCCGTGGTGTGCAATATAAAGCGGTCACTGATGAAGGGCTTTGGATTGAGCACAATGGTCAAGACCAGCTTTTACGTGTCGATACGATTGTGGTGTGTGCAGGTCAAGAGTCGGTAAAAGACTTGATGCCAAAAGAGGGCGAGTCGACCGTAGCAAACTACCATATTATTGGTGGTGCAAAGCTTGCAGCAGAGCTAGATGCGAAGCGTGCGATTAAAGATGGTGCAGAATTAGCTGCTCGATTGTAATATTTGATGAAACAATACGCACTTGAACACAAAGCAGTGATTTTTTTCTTGAATAAAATGAATAAGCTTTGTATTCTTACGCACATGGAAGCGTGGCAGAGCGGTTTAATGCACCGGTCTTGAAAACCGACGAGGGTGTGAGTCCTCCGTGAGTTCGAATCTCACCGCTTCCGCCAAAATTCTGAATAAGCCCTTGTTTTTACAAGGGCTTATTTTTTATCTATACTTTTACCCCTCAATCTACCCCACATCAAAACTTGGATTGGAATAGCCAAAATAAGAACAATTCAGATCGCTTTGGATGATCGATAAATTGAGTTTAAGTTATTTCATAGAGAATAAACTCATATATAAATGTATTGCACACCTACTTTTTATCTTATTCTTATTGCTCATAGTCATGATGATTTTTTATTAAGGTCTTCTTGGTCTAGTTATATTGATGTAGTTGCAGCATTAGAAAAGGACTCGCTGTTAAAACACGTACTTTTTTGATTGCTTGTATTAGGTTTTTCGAGACATTATAAATGTATCCTGATGATTGTTTCTTGGATGAGTACTAGAACTGGTAAACCAATTGTGCAAAAAAACAAAATAACTGGAAAAATGGATACTAAGAGGTAAAGACAGGTCAACTAGTCATTATTTACAGCCTCTTAGCTTTGGCTGAAAGATATAGAGACTAGGACTGTACTTAACTTAATCTTGGGTGATTTATATACTTTTTACTCATCCGTCTGGCTAATAATAAAATGTTTGGCAAGTTCTTCTGCAATTTTTAAAGTGGATTTCTTACTATCTTCTGCCGATTTAAACGCCATTTCATTTGCTTGACTGCTCTCTAAATGAGAGGAAGCACCTGTTATAGGTCCCTCGTTAATTGAGTCCGCCTTTAAAATTTTTCTCTCAATTGACCTAAGTTTTTCATTTAAAATTTTACGATAATAGGCAAGTTCACCATTCAAATTTTTTTCATGATTTTTAGCCCTTTCTAACTGCTCCTGCAAATAGATATTTTGTGAAATTAGTAAGTTTAAAACCTGTTTAAAATTAATTTCACTATCTTTATTTAATTTTTTATCGAGTAACTTGATAATGGCTGGCATAGCTTCTTCTAAATCTATTTTTCCATTGATAATATTGATTTTATTCTGTCTTTCTAAATAATAAATTTGTGTTCTGGAGAGTCCAGTTCGTTTGCTTAGCTGAAGTACAGTTAATTTTTCCATGTTTAAATCTGTTTAAAATATGCCTTTATGTTGAGTGATTATACCGATAAAGCGATTCAACTTTTAGCTAAAAAATATAGAAAATGTGTTTTGTGATGTAATTTTTAAAATTATAGGTTGTGAAAAAGTGTGCTATTTTTAATTTGTATAATTTAGTGGTCTGTAAGACGGGGCTTCAGGGAGGATTTTATTAGATGAAACTATCGAATATTGAGTATACACAGCGTGCCAAAGAGCTAGAAATCCTTTTGAATTTTTATCTGATGCAGATTAAGCCCATTGACATGAAACCCATAGGTCTGCGCGATGAATATTATTCTGTAATGGCTTATCTAAAAATCGTTGCACAGCTTGAAAAACTCATTTTAAGTTTTGTGTATAACGGGAAATTAGAACGAAATGAAGAGCAAGATTTGCTTGACCTACTGCACGAAATATATAAACAAGGAATAGGGCGTTTTGAGTTAGAAGAAATACCCGCTCTGGATATGGAACTGGCAGAGCCCGAGATACAGGTAACAAACGTTGTGTTATCTGGTCAACTTCATGGTATAGCTAAGGTCAGGCTCGACTCTGATTATACAACAGCACTTTTTCAACTCTATTGGGTATGGCACAACAAATTTGCAGAAGTGCCTCGCGAAGAAAGCTTTATTGATTTCGTTAAAAAAAGAAATAATATCGTTTTACAGAATACTACTTCTGTTCTTGAGAAGTTTACATCAGATTTTTGGGGGGCACGTGATCAACGGAACACGAAGTTGCAATCTAAGTTTGATCAAATGCTTGCTTCAAGAAACAGTGTAAAAGTACTTTGTGTTAATTTGTTTGCACCCAAATTCGAGGGCGACGCTCAAATTATATTTTTAAATGAGACTTTGAAAAAATTCTGTAGTGAGATGAGCAAGCAGGAGCTCTACCTCGGTCTGTTTTATAAACTTGAATATGGTGTAGATGGGCAATTATTCTACTTTTGTGTCGTGGTTTTTGAAAATTCAAAAAGCTTGGCGATTCGAGATTTATATAAAAATGTTGCTACTGTTTGGCAGGCGATATATACGGGAGGTTATCCTTTAAACCCTCAAGCTTTACCTCGTTTGACTGAGATTCTTAATAGCAAGCTTTATCGTACTGCGACTTTACAAGCCGGAGTCATTTCTAGAAGTGGGCCAAGTTATGCACAGTTTGTAAGAACAACGCTTGCTTATATTGCCAACGCACCACACCTCTTACAAATACTTTTTCGAGAGGTTGTTTGGGCTGAAGAGAAGCCGTATGACTGTGCCGATAAGCCGAGAGAAATCCCTAAAAAGGCCATTACGCCAAGAAAACCAAAAAAATTGGATCATCATCAGGAAAACCAGTCTCTCTTACAAGCATTAAAATTAAAAAATGTTTTTAAGCCTTTGCAAAAGGATATTCTGGATATTGGGCTGTGTTATGAACACATTCCCTATATTGATCACTCATACGGTCAGAATATTCTGGACTTCACACCTGCAATGATCCGGATGGAAGTTGCGGTGCTTTTAGCCCCTGTCTGGAAAAGAGATCCGGTTACGAATGAGGGGGACGAAATTAAACAAAATAATTGGGGTGGTTTACTACAGGATGAGCTACAAGAACAAAAGAATATTGAAATTTTACTTCAGTATGTCGATTTTATGGGGCCACGGGTTCTATGCTTTATCGCTGCTTTTTTAATGCTCCCAAAACAACAATATTCTCCTGTCTATGGTTATAGCCTATATAAAACCGCATTGCATCAGAAGATTCGGGAACTCATGGCGTTACCACTTAAATTGTTTAAAGAGCAAATAAAGGGATTGGTAGATGAGCAGTTGATGCCTATTGCTGCTTTTACCAAATTAGAGACCCTGTTGACTAGTCGACAGCTTCATACAGAATCATTACAAGACTGGTTAAAGGTGCAGGAGAGAGTCAAAAAAAGATCATTTCTCAGAGTCGATAGCTACATCAAAAAACTAGAAAATGAGGACAATATTTACCGAGATGTAGAGTTTACGATTACCGTTCTAAAGCCCCAATCTTTAAAACCAATCGATACCCTTTTGAAAAACATCATTGATCATTTTAATAAAACTCATCAAGAGCTTGTGGGGTACGTTGGATATTGGAGTTTTCAGCAGGTAGATGAGCATAAGATTAAATATATTGCGACCCTCACATTTTATCTAGATAAACGCTATATAGAATCAAAAGGACCAGAAAGCTGGTTTGAAGAGCTTAAGCATCAGGCGGAGTTACGTCTAGATAAAAAGATCGAAGCTTTGAATATTGATGAAATCAAGGTGAAACAAATTCTTCTTAAAGACGGTATCATGGAGTACATTGGATCTTTTCAGTCAAATTTTATTAAAAAACCCCTTTTGCGACGTTATACATCAAGTCACTTATTTGCCTTAATCCATCGTGATTTATACTGGATGCATACAGCCGTACTTCAGAAACAAATCTTGATTCGTGGGCGAACTGGCTACAAAAAAAGAACCAGAAAAAAGACAAAAAAACCAGCTTAACTTCCGCTTAAAGTTTAGCTATAAAAATTCACGGTATAGCAGGTTTTTTGTCAAAGAGTTTCTCGTGAATACGTTGATAATTTTTTTGCAGTTTAGTTGGTAATAGATATTATTAATACTCATTAGTTATTAGTGATTTAAATAATTAGAGAACAACTACCTAACTCATATGATGAGTAACACTTTTAATATCGTTTACCTACCTGATTATGGGCTAATCATCATATGCTTAAAGAGAATTATTAAATTCATAAGTATTCTATCCAGTTGCTTTAGCAGAACTGGATAGAGTGTATTCATAAAATTAAACAATAAAAAATTATAGACTTGGTCTACCTATGAAACCAAATAACATAGGTAGATCAACAAATGATTAATGAATCAGCAATTCTAATCGCAATAGAACAACTTATGCAAAAAGTGAGTAGCACTCTAGATCAGGAACTTAAAACTAAGCGTCATTATGCCCAGAAACTAAGGGCATACACTAGACAATGCTGTGATCTTATCCCCGCGTTTAAGCAACTGAGATTACACGAAATTCAATTGATGTTCCCTTTGGATCGTTTTCAAGGGGTAGTGGATGTGGTCGACAGAATTTGCCTTCAGAATAATCTGTCATATAACGAGCTTCCCTATACAGATCATTATCGGTTGATTTGTATAGCAATGCATATTTTCCCTTCATTATGGAAGCGAGAACAGGCTTCTTTTAGAGAACAGGAAATGCAGAATAGGCTTGGATTAGCAGCTTATATTGCGGATATCTTTAGCAAACATAGTTATACGCTATGGGTACGGGTAGAGTTAAAGTATCTCACAGAAAGCCTTGATATTCTTTCTATCGTAGATGTAGCTGCACACTTGGCTAAGCTACGTAAACGAATATCAGATAAAGATACTTGCTTTAACGGCTTGGTTGGATTTGCTTGGGCTTTGGAGCAGGGCCGAGAGACTGGAGCTTACCATTGCCATTTACTCCTGATTTATAATGGTTCTAAGTATCAATGGGATCACGATTTAGCTGAAAAAGTAGGACTTTTATGGGGGAGAAATTACACAAGGCTATGGCTGTTACAGGAACTTAAACAGTTATGAGCATCGAAAAAAGCATATTGACAATGGAACAGATGGATTAGGAATGATCAAGCGGGAAAAAAATCCAGATAAAGTCAAAAATGCAAAAATTCTTGCTTTGTACTTAGCTGTACCTGAGAAATTTGATCAGCGTTTACGGGCCAAGGTTTATGGAATGAAAACCTTTGGGCATGGACAGTTTAAGCTTAGTCCTTACCTGTTACGTCAGGCTGCTAGAGAGGCTGATGAAAATATCCAATTGCCATTTTAGTCATCATTTATTTGTAGAGAAGAGAGCCATTGAGTTCTCTTCTTTCTTTGCTTGTTTAATTATTTGGAGTTTGTTTCTAGGCTACCTATTTATTTTTTATTGGGTTGGCCCATGGTATGTGCACAAACGCACGCATCATTTAAAAGGAACCCCCATGAATGCGTCTTTCACTCAAACAACCTTTGTGATGAACAAAATCATCAACATTAAACAGGTGATAGAATTTACTGGTCTCAGCCGTGCCACGATCTACAATTTGTTAGACCCTAAATCAGAATACTATGATTCTACTTTCCCCAAACAGGTTCGACTAACCACCAATCGTGTTGGTTGGTCAGCCTTTGAAATCAATGAATGGATAGAGTCTAAACTGGCCCAACGTTAAAGGGCCAGAAGATTAGTTTTGCAGTGATTTCAAGATAAGCACAATAAAAAAATATTGATCAGTACTTCCTATGAACTTAAATACAGGAAGTCAAAACATGCACCCAATTAGTCTAACTCACTATGAACATCAGGTTGCTCCGCGTTTGGAACAGGATATCCATAAACTCTATTTGAGTATCTGCTTTAAACGTGGTGGTGAGTATGATGCCCAGTTCTGGCGCTCTCATTTATTCGAGTACTTTTTAGACTGGTCGCAGATTTGCCTGATGCCTACAATAGAATGTGGATGTTGGATAAATTATTTCAGAATGTGCTTCCACGCGAGCCAACGAGAGCTAAATGTGGTTGGTTTAAATCTCACTCTTAATCAGCAAGAGTCTGAACAGTTAATCGATCTGATCTTGATTAAATTACGAAAAATATTTTCTGCACCGTCCTTCCTGGAAATGATCGAAGATAAAAATGTAAAGCATACCAAGAGAGTGGAGCATTACCAAAAGGCATACCAACAAGCGACGAAGCATCATCATGCATTAAATAAGATTAATCTGTTTCTAGGGTACTTGCCGGGTTATACCTCTGTAACCTCTATTTTTAATGTCGCCAAAGATATACGCCAGTTTGAATTATTGTTGGGGCAATATGGCTATTTCCCCTTTGATTATCTCTTCCAGTATCAGCGCGTTGTTCAGCTTACTGAAAACGGGGAGTATGGGATGCTCTTCTCATTAACCGTAAATGGCTATATTTATCAGGATAATTCTGCACCATTGATGCAAATCGCCCGATTATGGAATTTTGTAACGAAGTACCGAGGGATGGTGGTGAACTTGAACGAAGCGATTACAGAGCATAGTCACCCGTTTACTGAGATGTTTGCAGCATTTAATGATGTGAGTGATTTTGATCGACTCTTACATCAAGATTTTTTAAATGTAGATACAGACTCAATGAATGTCAGAATCTGGCCTCAAGGATTTCGACATTTCCATGGAAAGGGATCACGTCAACTTTATTAGACGTGCTTAGTTTGGAAATAGGGCTGCAACAGCCCTAACCAATCTTATTTGAAGAGCATGGAAAAGCCCCATCCCTCAGTGGGGAGTTCAGGAGGGGGCTTGTATGGTCGCTTCTTAACGCTCGCCTGCATATGCTGATTTAATGCTAGGATGATCTTTACGCATATCTACATCTTTTCTCACTGTTGGATTAGGGAGAATAGATCGACCGCGAGAAAAAGCCCGTTTCTCAAGCTCTACAACGATATTCTTGTAGTCTTGGCTATTACGTATTTGTGTGAACCTAGTCATATATTCTCGCTCAGTGCGATCATCTAGGTTATCTGCATTTACTTTTAAGAGATAGTCGAAATAAGAAATAGATTCATAGACATACTTTGTTGATAAGGTTGAGTATGCAGAAGACAATACAAAGAAAATCATTGAAAGAGGTAAAATGTATTTAACAGCCAGAAACGCCTTTCTATAAAATTTATCATTTTCTTCGGTATCTCTAATCGAGGTCTCTATTCTTTGTTTAAGATCCTCTTCGGTTATGTCATCTTCTTTCTCTGCTGTACCAAAAACTTTTTCTTTGAAATTATACAGCTTGTTTTTGGAACTTTCATACTCTTCTCTGTAGTGGAGCATAGCGTAGTAAAACGCAGAAAATAGTATTATGTATGCACTGATGAAGCCAACAGCTAATGTCATGTAAGTAGATTGCTGCAAAGCAACTAAATCGTGATAAGAAACATTAATAAAAACTTTATTATTGAAAGAGCTAGAAAATTTGATGGCTTGAGCAGTAATTGGCGGATATATGTAGTTAGCCAAGATGGCCCAGACGATACTGCCAGCAACAGTATAAATAATAGATATGCCCAAACTTTTATAGATAGATTTTTTCATTCATTAGCCCGAATATATAATTTGATATAAAAATATGTATTAGTTTACAGACACAGAAAGTTAGAAGAAATGAGTTATAAAAGTCTGATTAAATTAATGTATATTAGAATGATAATAGGTAGATAACTTTATGACAGAAAAGAATTTTTAACGCTTATACGCCGTATATATCAGATATTCACTTAGATACTGGTAGGGCATTTTCGTGTTTAGGTCGTAATTTTAAGTTGTTTGAAGATGATCATTGATGTGTAAGTTAAATGATATATTAGATAATATTTATAATTTCATCCTCACTGCAATATAAGGATACTTAAAAATGATATTTATGGCCTGTTTAATAATGGGAATGTCTGTTGTAGCATTTTTTAGTATTCTTTTTTATTTGATTAAGCCTAATACCTTTCTTATCACTATAAATAATAAAACCATTGGTCGACTTCGGATCATTGTTTTTTGGATTTTATATTTATTATTGCTTTTAATTTTAGTGATCATTGTTATTCCTGCGAGTGTTGATTCGTCCACTAGCCTGTCTGGGATATTCTTAGGGATACTATTTCAAATTGGTTTGTGTATGTATGGGGCAAAAAAGCATAAATTTAATATTGTGAAAAAAGCAGCATTGTTAAGTTCTGATAAGCAATTTGTTAATAAAACTCAACAAATCGAAGAGCAATCTACGGATCAAATTGATACTGAATGGGTGCCACCATTTCAGGATATCGTATCTGCAGATGGGCAATCTTTAATGCAAGATGGTTTAAAACAAAAAAACTTTCCTGAAAAACCACTTGTTGTCATGAGCCAGTTAAACGATATACAAAAAAAGCTCGGAAATCCAGAAGCAAGCTTAGATGAAAAGCAAAACTTAATTTTATTATTATCTTCTATACTAGTACAGTTAAAGCAACAGCGAAAAAGAGATGAAGAGCAAAACTTAATTATTGTCATAAAACCGGCATTAGTACAACTAGAACAACAAGAAGCATTTAAAGAAAAACAAAGGTTAGTTTTATTATTAACAAATGCTTTACAGCAGTTAAAACACCAAAAAATGATTAAAGAAAGACAAAAACTTATTGTGCTATTAACAAAGGTTTTACTACTCTTAAAGCAACGAAAAGAGGGAGAAAAACTCTCTAAGTTACAATTAATAACTACTGAAATTTTGGCTACTCCTTTATCAAATGGGTCGTCATTACCTAACGAGAAAATTGAATTCAATAAAAGAAAGAGTTCACTTTTCTTAAGTAATACACCAGATGAAGATGGCTTTGTGACATTTCAATTGGATTCACAAAGTGATGTTAAGGAAAAGAGTATACCTTCAGCTCCTAAAACTGAAACACAAAAAGCATTTGGTTGGGTTGCTACAGATAGAGTTGTGGAAATAAATGGATTAGAGATTAGTGGTGGAATGTTCTATTTAGGTTCAAAAAGATCATCTCTATATCGTAATGAGCCTTCTTTTGTTGATACCTCATTAACTATCTCGCATCGCAAAGTAGATTTAGCCGAGCGTTTGATGGGATATTGGCCTAGTTATAGTCAAATTTCCTCAGAAGCAAGACGAGCATATTTAGAATGGTTAGCAGATGGTAGATGTAATCCAACAGCTGATATAGGTTATGTTTTTTTATTTTTTTATGGCCTAGAACAGCGAGCTCTTGTAGATGCACAAACTGATTTACAAGCTAAGCAAGAAATTCCGCTCATCTTGTCGGAAGTAACGAGACTATTATCAATTTATGGAAGCAGTGGTTCATTTAAGAACTATGCATCAAGATTTATCGATTATATATCTCTTGATACTTTTGACACAAAAAGCTATTTAAAAGATCCTCCAAAGATATTTGGTACCTCATATGAGCTTCCTATGAGTTATCGCATCGCATTAGGTCAACTTGTCATTGATAAACACCCACTTTCTGTAGATTGGGCACTAGCTTGGGTTTTAATCGATGGCAATATTATTAAGAGAACTCCAGCAATACGTTGTGCTGATTATTTTGAAGTATTGTTCAAGCAAAATTATGTGGCTACTTATGGTGAAGGTTTTATACTTTCTCCAAATCGAACTAAACTTAAAATTACTTATTTTCCAGCATCCTCAAATATTCCACGAGACTTAACAAAAAATATCAATGATCTTCCAGATGTATCTGTAGTGTCAAAGCACGTTAAAAAGTTGCAGGGGATAGTTGATCAAACTACACAGCAATTAGAATCCTATAGCCGTTATTTGGGAAGAAATCCAGATTCGGCAAAGATATCAGATGTAATCTTTTATTTACCTATGAATCTTTGGCCTGAAAATTTAATAGTATTCATTAATGAAATTAAAGAAAAAGTTTTATTAGGCCCAATTGCCATAGAGCTAAAAAGTTTTTTAATGGATTTAGGGTGTAATGTACAGCCATCTCGTAGTCAATGGACAGAATTAGTAAGTAATTTAGCAAATATAGGGTTAGGGATAGAACCTGATATATTTGTTGGGGCAAAGATGCCCAAAAATGATGAGTTTATAGGAGTTTTTCAAATAGGAAAAAACGATATTAACTCTCGTTCTGAATCAGATTATCAAGTGGCTATTATAACTCTAGACTTAGCGAGTGCTGTAGCGTTAGCTGATGGGGATGTATCAGAAATAGAACTTAATCTGCTGCAAGGGTATATCGAATCTTGGGTACATTTAAGCCAAGACCAACAAAATCGTTTAAAAGCAATTCTAATGCTTCGGAAAAATCAGCCAAGCTCTTTATTAAGTTTAAAGAAAAAGTTAGAAATTTTACCAATTGAAAATAGAGAATCTATAGCTCAAATATTAGTTCATTTGGTTCAAGTGGATGGTATGGTTGATCCAGCAGAAGTTAAACTTTTAGAAAAAATTTACAGTGCTCTGCAGTTAGATAGACAACAGCTATATAAAGATTTGCATACATGTACTACAACTGAAAATTTCAAATCTGTGGTTGGCGTTTCTCAAACATCTACTAAGGATACTAAATTTAAGTTAAATGCTGAGCGTATAGAAAGTTTGCAAAAAGAAACAGCACTTGTTTCTACTCTATTAGCCAATGTATTTGTTGAGGAAGAAACTCAACCAAATAACGAGAATGTTATTGAGCCAGAACATGAGGAGCCCTCAGAGTCTAATCCAACTTTATTTGGCTTGGATATAGAGCATTCTGCCTTTTTACGACATTTAATTACTCGCCCTCAGTGGAGCCGCGAGGAATTATTAAATCTGGCAGCAGATTTTGATTTAATGCTAGATGGGGCTTTAGAAAATATAAATGAGTCCACACTTGATCATTTGGATGAGCAAATTATTGAGGGTGATGATCTTTTAGAAGTTAATCAAACTTTATTAGAGAAAATTGAAATATGAGTATTATCAAAGCGAAAGATAGAGACGCGGTTATTCAATCACTTCGTGCTGGGGTAGTCCCGCGTATAGGACAACATCTTATTCAAGTGGGGCGTGTAAAAGAAATCGAGGCTTTAATTCAGAATATAGATCGTATTGCTGAGGGAGGTTCAACGTTTAAAGTTGTAATTGGGGAATATGGGGCTGGTAAAACATTTTTTTTAAATCTTATTCGAGCTATAGGGATGGAAAAAAAGCTGGTCACTATGCATGCAGATTTAAATCCAGATAGAAGACTCCATGCTTCAGGTGGCCAAGCACGTTCCTTATACGCTGAGTTGACAAAAAATATGTCTACTCGTACAAAACCTGATGGTGGTGCACTACAGGGGATAGTTGAAAAATTTATAGCCCAAGCGAAGACAGAAGCTAAATCATCGGGAAGAACAGTAGAAGAAGTTATTCATGCTCATCTTACAGAGTTAACGGAATTAGTAAATGGCTATGACTTTGCAGAAGTTATTGCTGCTTATTACAAAGGATTTGAAGATGGTAATGAGCAATTGAAAGGAGATGCTATTAGATGGCTTCGTGGCGAATTCTCAACTAAAACTGAAGCTAGAGCGGCATTAGGGGTAAGATCAATTATTGATGATGCCTCTATATATGATCAGATTAAACTACTTTCACGTTTTGTACGATTAGCGGGCTATAGTGGCTTGCTTGTTTGTTTAGATGAGCTTGTAAATCTCTACAAATTAGCAAATACACAAGCACGTAATTCGAATTATGAGCAGATATTACGTATTCTAAATGACTCATTACAGGGTACAGTTGAAGGATTGGGTTTTATATTAGGTGGAACTCCAGAATTCCTTTTAGATACACGTAGAGGTTTATATAGTTATGCAGCTTTACAATCTCGATTAGTAGAAAACTCCTTTGCACGAGCAGGTTTAGTTGATTATTCAGGGCCTGTTCTCAGATTGTCGAGTCTTACACCTGAAGATTTATATGTACTTATGCAGAAAATTCGTCATGTTTATGCATTTGGAGACTCACAAAAATATAGTTTACCAGATGAAGCAATTCCTGCATTTATGGCCCACTGTGCATCACGTTTGGGGGAAACTTATTTCAGAACACCCCGGACAACTATTACTGGTTTTATTAATTTATTATCAGTCCTTGAACAAAACTCTCAAATTGATTGGAAAGAATTAATAGGTGAGTTGCAGATTGAAGTAGATAACGGCGGGGTTGTTGATCATATGGTAGAATCGGATGATGAATTTGCTAACTTCCAGCTCTGAAGAGTCAGGATTTGATCTATTAGATAGTAGAATTCAAAAATGGATTTGGTCTGAGGGTTGGACAAGTTTAAAAGATGCCCAATCTCAGGCAATCCCAGCTTTAATTAATGCACATCAAGATGTAATAATTGCAGCCGCGACAGCTTCGGGTAAAACAGAAGCCGCTTTCTTCCCAATATTGACTCACTTATTAAGAGATGAAAATCAAATTGGTGTGGTTTTATATATTAGTCCATTAAAAGCTCTTATTAATGATCAGTGGGATCGACTTTCAGATCTTTGTGAAACGTTAGATATTTCTGTTGTTGGATGGCATGGTGATGTATCACAATCTCAAAAACAAAAATTTTTAAAAAAGCCTAAAGGTATCCTGTTAATTACACCAGAATCCTTAGAGGCTTTATTTGTTAAACGTGGTACGTCAGTTTCTAGTTTGTTTGCAAATCTTAAGTATATAGTTGTTGATGAGTTGCACGCTTTTATTGGTGAAGAACGAGGTAAGCAACTTCAATCCTTAATGCATCGGACCGAGTTAGCTGCGAAGCGAGAAGTGCCAAGAGTAGGATTGTCAGCAACTCTTGGAGATATGAGTCTAGCCGCTGAGTTTTTGAGAAGTAAGCATCCGGCTGGTGTGAAAATAATTATTTCTAAGGATCAAGGGCAATTACTAAAAGTTCTTGTTAAAGGATTTGTTCAAACGATACCTTTAAAAAATGGAAATACTCAAGCTGTTGGAAATTCATTATTACATGTAAATTGTCAGCAAGCTATTGCTGAGCATCTTTATAAATCATTAAGGAATACAAGTAATTTAATTTTTCCAAATTCTCGTAAAGAAGTAGAGGTATATACAGACTATCTCCGTTATTTATGTGAAATTGATAATAGTCCTAATGTTTTTTGGCCTCATCATGGGAATCTATCAAAAGAAATACGAGAAGAAACTGAAAGGGCACTAAAAGATAAATCACGTCCTGCTACAGCAATTTGTACGACAACCCTTGAACTTGGGATTGATATTGGGGCGGTTCAAAGTGTGGCACAAATTGGTCCTCCTCCATCGGTGGCGAGTCTTAGACAACGTTTAGGTCGCTCTGGTCGACGAAAAGGAGAAGCTGCTGTACTTAGAGGATACTGTATTGAACCAAAGATCACGGTAAAGTCTAGCTTCTCGGATTGCATTCATGAAAGTTTATTACAAACAGTTGCGACGATTATTCTCTTAACAGAGAACTGGTTCGAGCCACCCAGAACGAGGGGGCTTCATGCATCCACTTTGATACAACAAATACTTTCTATTATCTCTGAGAAGGGAGGGATACGTGCTGCTAATTTATGGGATATTTTAGTAGACACAGGACCATTCTCAAATATTGAAAAGAAAGACTTTGTTGAATTGCTCCGTAACATGGGTAAAAAAGATTTAATTGTTCAAGAGAGTTCTGGCTTACTACTTCATGGTACTTTAGGAGAGAGCCTTGTAAATCACTATGAGTTTTATAGTGCTTTTATTTCTAATGAAGAATATCGATTAGAAAATGATGGAAAGCTTTTGGGTAGTATCTCCCTCCAAAATCCTTTAACTCCCAATATGGGATTAATTTTCGCAGGAAGACGTTGGCGCGTTTTAGACGTTAATACAGATGCTAAAATTATAGTTGTGCTTCCAGACAAAGGAGGGGCTATTCCATATTTTGAAAGTTCTGGTCAGGCATTAGTACATAGTAAAGTTCGACAAAAAATGCGAGATATACTTTTAGATAACCAAGAGGTGCTATTTTTAGATCCTACCGCTAAAAAAATATTAGAAGAGGCGAGAGAATTTTTTAGAGTTTCTAATCTTAAGGACAAATTTTTGCATGAAATGGGAGGCAACACCTATCTTTTCACTTGGCAAGGGGATGTTTTAAATAACACTTTAGTTCTTATGCTTGGTAAGCATGGGCTGATGGCGACTAATGAGGGAGTATATATTTGTATTCATTCTTCTACTCAAAGAGTAGCTCTTAGTATTATTGAGAGAATTGTTTCAGAGAGGATACCAGATTCAGAGCAATTATTATCTAACGTTAAAAATCTAGAATTTGAAAAATGGGATTGGGCTCTTCCTTTAAGTGTTCTGAATAAATCATTCGCATCGGCTGCTTTAGAAATAGAATTATCTATAGATTTCTTGAATAAAGTTTTAAAAATCTACTCGAAAAATTAATCTTATTTAACAAAAGAAGAATTTCCATAATTGGCTGAAAAACAATAAATATCTTTGTACTAAATGGTCGATAGAATATTGACACCTTAAATATTGCACATTATCCTTTGCCTGCTGGCCTACATTGCCAGTCGGTTTTAGCAGACCGTTTTATTGGGTTGCATCAGAGTTATTCCTTCTGAGGAATAATTCTGAGGGTACATCTCGTCTCCTCCCGTTGCGGTAGGACGGGAGAGGGACACTTTCGAGTGTGCCGGTGTCAATCCAATCCGGTCTGCTAACCCTTTCTCGTTCTGCCACCATAATTCTCTAATGCTTTGGCAGAACTCCAAATATAAAGGAGTTGGCTATGCATATTCTTTTTATACACCCCGATTAGTTTTTAATAGGGTTTGATGAACGTCTAGTTCCTCAAGCTTTAGTTTTTTTCGTCTAAAAATTTAACTTTAAAAAATGTCATGTGAGATACACCGTGGCAGGGCCTCAATTTGCCGAAAAAAAGCCTAAGCTCCATGACCAAGTTACTGGATATAACGATGATAAATAAAATTTTGATGGGTGTACTAGGTATCGGTGTTCTGATCCTAAATGGTTGTTCTTCCCAGTTTGAAAAGGGCGTGAAGCAGGGCTGTTACAACATGGGTGGCAGCCGCAGCTATTGTTCCTGTGTCTATGACAAGGTTGAAGAACACTATGGTCGCAAGGTTATGCGCCAGATCGAACGGATGACCTATCTTCCAAATGATCTAGACCGTGTGATGTATCAGTCAGGTCAACAATGCGTAGATAAGCTTTAACACTAATTATTTAAAACCTTAAACAAATCATTGAAGCACTCATTTCCTGTTGCCTGTTCGGGCAACGGGAAGGGTTTATGCAACTCAATTTAGGAATTTTGATCATGAAACATCCATTTTTTACATTCTATTTCACTATCGTAATTGGTTACTGGCTGTATTGCATTTGGGAGTATCCGGGACAGTCTGGTGCTTATTTACTTGGTGGTGCTTTAGTGTGGCCCGCTGCTCTTATACGCTGGTTCTTCTAGGGGAAAGTATCATGTCGACACGTATAAATGACCTGATCCAGAAGAGCCAGTGGGTGCCTTTATTAAGAAGTAGCGATAACATTTATTTTGCCCCAATTATTCCTAATAAGAAGCTGCAAGGTGCCATGACCTACCTACCTCATGGTGTAAATCCCAATGAAGTCTTGATACTGATTGATGACACGGTATTTGGTAGTGCCAAGGTCGGGATGTGTCTCACCGGAAAGGGATTGTTTTATAAAGCTAATTTTGAAGATGAGCAGGTTTATTTATTTGAACACATTCAGCGGGTGGATGCAGATATTGGAATGATCACCAGTTCTATTTTGATCAATGGTCAGGATGAGCTGAACTTTACTCAATTGGATAAAGGTGTTGTAAGAACCCTAGTCGCATTCCTAAATGAATGTTGTCAGAGCAGACAAGGAACTCATCAGACGACTGTAAACATTGATAAAGGTATGCAGATCATGATTGATCTGTTTGCCTATTTTATTACGTTCAGTACGAACCAATGGAATGCTCGATCGAAAGAAGTCGTATCCGATCACTTTACTAAATTGAATGATGAGGCAGTACATCAATATGTAGAGAAACTACTGAATGAACAGATGCGCTTTGATTATGAAGATTTGTTACATCGTCTGGCAGACCTGAAGGATAAGCTGGCTTATAACTTCCGTAGGGAGATGATTGAACAACTGGTCTATGCCATGGGTCTAGGTCAAGTTGAAAAGGATCAAGCTGACCTTTTCATGACCCATCTGTGCCGTGTATCCAACGTCTCTAGAGCTGCCTTTCCAGACCTTGTTAAAGTTATCTATCAATGTTTAGCGGAGGAAACAAAACAGACAATAGTTCCTGATCTGAATAACGAACAACTACAAGCATGCGAACTTCTTGAAATCCCACCTCATTCACTTACTGAACAAACCCTTCAAATTGCTTACCGAAAAAAGATGGCTGAGTTCCATCCAGATAAATATCAGACCTTACCTGAGTCAGTACAACAGCTCATTGAACAACAGGCACAGCAGATCAATCAGGCCAGAACTGTATTAAAAGCCTATTTGGGAGTGTAGTTGATGAAGATCAATACCCAACGGTTGAAACGGCGCTGGAAATGGTACACTGCTTATGCAGTGATTTTTATGCTGTCATTTGCATTGTTTTATGCCTATGACCGTGTTCAGGATGAACAAACCGAACAGATGCTTGAAGCGGCTCGCAGTCATTCAATTAGTCCTGATAATACAGCAGTGACAAGCATTACTGACAAAGATGAAGTCCCTGCTTTTGATCAAGCTGACCTCAATCCGGAAAACCATAAATAAAGAAATTTTAAATACATATTACCCAAATGAGAGAGCTGCCGAATTGCTCTCATTAATGAAGCAAATTCATGAAACCGAAAGGGGGAAGCATGATGACATCACAACCTAAAAATATTCAGACTTTTATTACTGGCGTTTTATCTACACTGGTAGTGGTACTTGCAGGATGGGTCGGCTATGACAAGTTTTTAAAGCCTAAATCAGAAACAACAGTTACAGCCTCTGTTTCTGTACCTGCTACCTCTGAAGCTGTGATTCAGGCAAGCAGTGAACCTGTATTAGGAGTGCAGGAAAAAGAAGCAGATTCTACCCAAAAATCAGAGGACGGTACTAAAGGTAAAGCCCTTGGTCATGGGTTATATACAACCAATATGGATAGTGGTAAATGCATCACTTCAGATAAAGTATCTTGTGGCTTATTTGAAGTGAATCAGCTTCCTAAAGAATGGGAAGATACCCTTGAGGAGACATGGGAAAGTAACACTGACTATTGGTTCTCTATTACTGATGGCAATAAGGTAACCTCACTTCCATCAAATTGGACAGGCTGGCAAGTGATGAAATATGGCCCAGAACAGAAATATGTTTTAGCAATATTCTACAGTGCGAACACGAATACTGGTGAATGTCTACTCATGCAAAACATGTTCGATATTAAAACGAAACAGTCCATCGACAGTGTTGAACTGACCTGTACTTTGTAATCCATTAAGAAATAGAGAGTGAACAAATGAAAAAACTATTTCTAGGGTTTGGGTTAGCAGTAATCAGTATTTCAGCATATGCAGTGGATCTTAAGCCCCATGAAATACCTGCATATTTAGTAGAACAGGCAGGATATTCTGGGCCAGTGACTTGTACATATAAGACTGTTTTAGTTAATGGAACCCGAAGAATATTTAAAGCATCAATGTTTAATGAATGTGAACAGGTTTTAGCACTGAGTAGTGTTGGCCCAAGTGCTTATACCACTGTGGCACGGATTCCTTATACGACTAATAGCACGTTTATCAATTTCATTGGTGTAAAGCCTCGAAAATATGGAGGTATTTATGTCCCAGGGCGAAGTGATCCTTGTCACCCAAGTTTAAGTTACATACCCCGAGCTGTTGCTGACTGTAAAAACAAACAACGTGGCCAGTAAATAATAAAATTTAACTAAGACAAAAAGAGCCTGCGAATCCGCAGGCTCTTTTATTTTGTCCAGTATTTAAGGAAGAAGTACATGCACCAATGTCCTTACTGTCACTCATTACACATCACATTATGGCGAACTGAACAGGCTCAACAAGGAATATTTACGAAACTCTCATCTTTTTCACCGATGTCCCTTGCTGCGACCTGTATGCAATTGTCAAAACGTAGTCCCGTTCACCCGTTGGTGGGTGGTTTTGTGGGTTTAGTTATCGGGGGCATGTTTCTGCTCTACGTTCAGCATCAAGACAACATGGTGACTTTGCATTACCAGTGTGAGCAATGTCTGGAGCATTTTGAAATCCAGCAATCAGGATTCGCGTAATTCTCATCGTTTAAAACTTTCAAATTATTTAAATCACTTAATAGGTAAAACAACCATGGCACATCAAATAGAAACTATGGCTTTTGTTGGTCAGACCCCATGGCATGGTCTGGGTAATCAACTCCCTCAGAATCAGCCGATTGAAGTATGGGCACAGCAAGCAGGTATGGACTGGCGAATAGAATCATCTAATGTCAGTTATATGGCAAAGAATGAACGTGGACAAAATATCTTGATGCCTTACGAAGAACAACGAGTACTTTATCGTTCAGATACGCATGCACCGTTATCGGTGGTGAGTCAACGTTATCAGGAAGTGCAACCAATGGAGATATTAAACTTCTATAAAGATCTAACAGAACAATCGGGTTTTGAACTGGAAACGGCAGGTGTACTCAAAGGTGGACGTAAGTTCTGGGCATTGGCAAGAACAGGGCAATCGGCAGCATTAAAAAGTAAGGATGTCAGCAATGGCTACATTTTGTTGGCAACTGCTTGTGATGGAACACTAGCCACCACGGCGCAATTTACCTCGATTCGTGTGGTGTGTAACAACACTCTGGCGATTGCTTTACGCGGGCAGAAAGTAGTGCTGGTGTAGTTAAAGTTCCACACAGTACCAAGTTCGATGCCGAGAAGATTAAGCAGCAATTAGGTATTTCAGTTCGTGCATGGGACGAACACATGTATGAAATGAAGCAACTCAGTCAACGCAAAATCACCCAGCAGGAAGCCGCAGCTTACTTTGATGCCGTGTTCAATAACACGAACCTGAGTATTGCTGAACAGGATGAAAGTATCATTCAGTTCTACCGTAGGGTAGCTACACCTAAACAAATTCATTCATCCAAAGCTGACAATAAAACCGAACCCAATGGGCGTGCAATGTCTAAGGTCATGACCATGTTTAATGGACATGGTCGTGGGGCAGAGTTAGCCTCAGCGAAAGATACGGCTTATGGTTTATTGTGCAGTATTACCGAGTTTGTGGATCACGAGCGACGGGCCATCTCAACGGATCACCGGATGGATTCAGCATGGTTTGGGGCTGGGGCCAACCTTAAACAACGCGGGCTGGAACAGGCATTAAGACTTATTCCTTAACAGGAGAATATATCCCTTACTCATAAAGATTTAATTTTAATTTTTTGTTTTAAAAAGAAATTCTAAAAATAAAAACCATGGCTTCGGCTATGTTTTTTATACCTCTTATTTCTGATGCACATTCATTTATTTAATCAAGAGTTAGGAATCCAATATGAATACAGTAATTCTAAATTGATCCATTGAACATCCAACTAGGATCAAAAAATATATAGGATATCTTCTTATAAATTAGATAGGAAAACTAATTACAATCAGAATTTTTTATGTGCAAATTGAACATTTAAATGCTATTCTAAAATAAGAATCACATTCTCTAGGCATAGTGTGGTCTATATTGCATGTATTATGCACAGCTCAATGCAAATGCTATGAGCTTTTTTTTCATCTTTAGTTTTCTATCGTTAGTAACATTATAGTGGATAAATTTATGAATATCTGGAACTTCATCAAGAGCTTTCATTCTATAAACACTTATTTAATTTTTTCCTTTTCTTTACTTTTTGTTATAACAACTTATTTTTATTACATAAATCCAAGGTAAGAGTGTTAAGGTTTTGCTCATTTCTAGATAATTCTACTAATTCAACTATTAAGAAGGCGAAGGCTTTCACACACTAGATTTAAAATTTTTTAATTCAAAACCTAGTGTGTGAATAAAAAGATTTTATTATTGTTTTTGGGTAATTAAATTTAAATAAGTTATTTGATATCAATATTTTATTTGGTTTTGTAAAGATCTCTTCAAAGTGGGAAAAGTCCATTTTGATTTTGATGTTCATATTAAACATTTAATATCTTGATGATAATTTAATCACACTAATAAAAAATTGTTGCTTTAGTTATAGCTATTGTTTCAATCGCGTATAGCTTTAGCATAAGGATATTTCTAACCAACCTATGCTAAAAAGGAAATTAAAATGAATAAGATATAGGCTTATGGTGAATGAAATTCTGGGTGTGTGGGGGTAGTGCGTCAGAAATACCTAAAGCTAAAGGCAAACATAATTCAGCTAATGTAATTAACGAAAGTCCTACTAAATAAGCAGCTAACAAAACTAGCTTATTACTTTATAAAAAAAAGCCTACATTTTTTTAAAAAAAAGCCTACAATTTAGCATACTGAAAAAGTATAATTTTATTAAATTAACTACTAATTTTAATTTCTTTCTAATTATTGAATTGGGGAATTCTATTTTATCTAATCTTGGAGTGTACATGGGTAAAGAGGCATCGACTTTGGTAATTTCTGAAGAGATGATATTGTCACATGATACTGAAACTACATTAGAACATGCTATTAGTATTATGCCTGAGTTAGTTCATTGGCTCATAAAAGCGGGTGTCGGTTATACAGAGTTTTCAGCAGCACTTAAAATAGTATTTTATAATGAAGCGCTTAAAGAGTTAGATGCTATTAAGCAAAAGAAGACAGATTCAGCTGTTAGCTTATTATCGGGTTTAGGCCGACGTGATGTTAGAAGTTTTTGTCAGACTCATGGTGAATACAAACTCATAAATCAAATTAATCAGCAATTACCTATTAGTGTTCCGGCTCGTGTTATAGGTTTATGGGTTGGGCAAAAGCTTCCATCTCAAATCCCATTTAGTGGAGAAGGGACAAGCTTTGAGGGCTTAGTTAAACAAATATCTTCTGAGAAGCACCCTAAATCAATATTACTGGAACTCAAGCGGCTTGGTTTAGTCATTGAAGAAAATGATCAAATTATTTTGCAGAATTCTAGTTTTACTCCAGATCCCAAAAAAGACGAAAGTAAACAATTGTTTACTAAAAATATATCAGATCACCTTGCTGCAGGAATTAGTAATTTAACACAAAAAAACAATTTTTTAGAGCAAGCTATTTTTGCAGAAGAATTAAGTCCGGAGTCGGTAGAAAAGCTTAAAAAACTAAGTTTAGATATGTGGACTTTGATGTCTAAAGCCATTCTTTCTTCGGCAATAGAGTATTGCAACAATGATGAGGGTTCAGCTGAGGCGAATAAACACTTTCGTCTGGGTATTTTCCAATATGATAAATAAATATTGATTCACTTTCGACTTTTGAATGTATTTTTCCAACCAATTTTTTTTAAGCCTCTCCAAAGAATAGAATATGAGACTTTATAGCCAAATCTTTGTTCAAAAGGATCTATTAGTTCACTGATCTTAGAGAAGGGTGTAGATTTTACAAAATCTTCAAAGCTTTTTAAGTCATAAATAGAAAAGGGTCTGCCAGTACGAATAAGTGGTAGTGGTTTTAAATCTTGTGTTGTTTCTTCAAGAGTAATCCATTCATCCAGTGTTGATCTAGCGATTTTAAACTGTTTACAGACTCTTGTCTTATGTTGCGTTTGTTTGTAAGCAGCCATTACATTTTGGCGAAAGTCTAAAGAATATGCACGCATAGAATTTAACATGTTTCCTTATGTCAAATGTTCAATAAAAAGCTACTATTTGAGCTATGTACTTTTTTCTATCAAACGTTACATCTTTACCTCTTTTAAATTGAATCCCTAGCAGAGAAATGTACCATTGTTTGAAGAATATGTACATATTGCACATATTGTTTATTTTTAGAAATTTTATTTCCTTTTTATATTATTGTTTTTTATAAAAAATGATTTAATTGCACATTTTTTGTTTGTTAAATGGTATGTTTATTGTTAAATTATCTTAGATTTTCAATAGGGCATGATTTCTAGAGAGTTTGGTTCTAAAAAAAGCATGCTTATTTCTGAATGCCTAAATTCTCATTAGTTGCTTGAATTCTATAAAATTTAAATTTTATAGTGATCAAATAATATCGAGTATTTCAGTTTTCTATACAATATTTCATGAAAAAAAACAGGACTTAAAGGAATCTTCTGTTTTTAGTTTTTACAACGTTTATTGAGATAACTTATATGCCTCATTCGCGTCTTACATTGCCATTAGTATCTGTAGGTTTGTTTATACTCTCTGGTTGTACAGGAGAGGACGGCGGGTTTAATGTTGGAGTGAGTTTAGGGGGGACTGGCACGGGTGAAATCACGGTTGGTACCGAAAACCCTATTACCAATCCTCGACCAAATCCAGGTTCCAATCAAATGGAAGATGATGGTGAATATGCTGTTGCTTATCCAAATCCTATAACACAATATTGCGGTGGTGTAGAGCGAACAATTCAATTTGTTAGACACTATGCTCCGTTTATCCCTATGAAAATGGGAGATAGAATGGATCTTTTAGGAATAAATAGTGGATTGAAGGTAAGATATAAATTACAAGTCATTGTAAAAAATACGACTTCAGAGCCGATGTATGAATACATCAACAGTTGTAAAGCGGCTATTCAATTAACAGGTTCTAAAACAGAAAAAAAATCAGAAACGAATTATTGTTTAAATGATGAAACTGTTAATACTTATCAACCGAATGAAGAAAAAACATATTACTATACTTTTAATTTACCTAATAACTTGCAGAATTGGACTGCAAGTTATACTTCACAATATTCTAAACAATTGTATCCAACAATGTATGACGACGATAATGAGAGTTTAAGAACCCATTGTGCTGCGCTAAGTACAATATTATTAATGGATGATTATCCATCAAGTAAAGATGGAACTCCTCCACAAATATCTGAACAAGAAAATGGTTCTAACTCGTCAGAAGAAAACTCAAATAATGATGATAGTACGACAGAAGAACCCCCAATCTTCGGTGGGTTTGATTTATAAGTTTAAATTTAAAGTAGACTAAATTTAGCTTAATTTTTTTCTTTCAAACTGCTCCTCATCTAAGCCATCTACTTAAGTATGGCTTTTTTTATCTCTTATTGAAATTATTTTCTTTATCAGCATAAGACTCTACTGAGCTTAAAGTCACGCAGTTATAAATTTTTATGTTAAAAATGCACATAAATATTCATAAATAACAAATAATAATTTTTTATTAAAAAATAAATTAAAAAAAATGTTAAATATTAATTATTTAAATTTGGAAAAGAATTTTTTTGCAACTATTTTTATTTTTAATATGAAAAGTATAGTTTGAAATTAAATAAAAATGTGTAAAATGCACATAAATCATGATGTGAATTTGATAACTTCATCTGACACATATGAGAACTGCTTCACAAATATAGAGATAACAATGGTTTTTACTTTTAACGTTTAGGGAATGCTATATGTATAAATTGCGATTGTTAGTAATAGCTGTGTCAATTGGACTGTCTGCCTGTGCAGCAAAAAATTATTCCCAGCCTACAGGTCTACGGTTTCAAGAAGGGAGCAACGATAAGGCTCAAGTAATAAACGTAAAACGAGATGATAAATTATGTGCAGAAGACGCTCCGGAAAAGCAAAACTGTCCTATTAATTTCTATATAGACAACATTCAATCGGGTAGCTTCTATATTAATAATGCAGCTCAGTACCGTTTGAAGCCTGAAATTTACAATTTCAAAGTTAAAAATTGTACTTCTCAAGAGTGCCAATCATGTGATGTAGACCTTCAAACGAATCAATTATCCGACAATAATTTGACCCTTTCCGTAGATAAGAATGGCAAACCTTATATTTTAAATAATGGAAAAGAACTTGTTTGTTCAAAAAAAGAAGAAACTCCAATTGTTGAACACACTTCAGTAATCCAATTGTCAGCAGATACTTTATTTAAATTTGATGGTTCTACACTTAATGACTTGCTGCCGAAAGGGCGCCAAGAAGTAATGGATTTAGCTTCTAAAATTTCGCAGGGATATGTTTCTGTAAGTGCAATTAAATTGATTGGCCATACAGACCGATTGGGCAATGACAATTATAACCAAAAGCTAGGGCAAAGCCGTGCGGACACTGTGCGTAATCTTCTAATCCAAAATGGGGTATCTGATAGCGTTATCAGTACAACAAGCATGGGAGAAACTCAACCTGTAACTGATGGATGTCCTAGCCCTAAATCACAAGAAGCCTTAAAAGCCTGCTTACAACTAGATCGTCGTGTAACTGTCGAAATTACTGGGATTTCTAAGTAATTACCAATTTATGGAATAAGAATTTTAGGTGAAATATGACTAATTTTATTGTAATAGAAAAAGATTCTTTAGAGAAATCAATAGTTAATTCGAATCAGATTATTTTAACAGAAGCATCAATCGTTCATACGAAAATGCATCGTGATGATGTTGAAGAATTTATCCGTGACGGTAATAACTTATTGCTTAAATTGAAAAATGGAGAAGTAATAGTTATTGAAAATTTCTTTACTGCTTATGATGAAGTAATTTCTGATTTAGTATTTGAAGAAGATGGATGTGTTCTTTATTGGTTCGATGGGGTTTCTGACTTTAAAGATATTCCTGGGTTAGAAGTATTACTACCAGAAGCAGGGAGTCAACTTGTTAGCCTTTTACCTTGGTTAGCGGGCCTGGGTGCTGTTGGGGGGGTAATTGCTGCAACCCATAATGATGATGATTCCCCAAGTATACCTAATGGTGCGAATAGTATCCAAGTTTCAAGTAATGGGCTTATAACGGGTAACACTGAAAATATTCCTGATGGCAGTAAAGTGAATGTTACCATTACGGGTAAAGATAAAGATGGCAATTTAATTAGCCGGGAAATTGAAACTACAGTTAATCCTGATGGTAGCTATACAGTAGAAGTACCAAATGACTTTGCTGATGGGGATTTGAAAGTAGAGTCTGAGATTGTAGATCAAAATGGTAATATTGTAAAAGCTGAAGACAGTCTTGTGAAGACTGATCATGACAATGACCCATCTACACCGGATCAAGGTGGTTTAGATCGAGTTGACGGATCAATTACCGTTGATATCGATCTGGCGACGAATAAGTTAACTGGTACCACCACAGATATTCCGGTCGGTAGTCCAGTAACGATTACAGTGACAGGCACAGATCCACAAGGTAACCCTGTAACAGAAGAAGTTCAGGCGACTGTTCAACCG
>Ga0308167_1001429_pt1 | contig 27963 bp, 26 predicted proteins | sample PhyCR1_2_FD_202138 | JGI IMG/M metagenome (GOLD analysis project Ga0308167, IMG submission 202138) | Phyllosphere microbial communities from UC Gill Tract Community Farm, Albany, California, United States - DLSLRC.R1 | ecosystem: Host-associated > Plants > Phyllosphere > Unclassified | place... | reverse complement strand
AGCGTGCTGGCGGAAGCGATAGCGATGCCGGGGCCAACGCTGGTGGAGGTTAAAATGAGCGAAATCGGACCATTGCATTTTGCCGGTCCGCCGCAGAAAACCTTATATTAATGATTCGGGGCGGGCATGCCCGCCCCCTGCCGCGCCCGGAATTACTTACCGGCCGCGATACGCTCTTTGATATGGTCGGCGCGCGCCTGAGAAGCCGGATGCGAGTCAAACATGCTGCTTTCGTGCGTGCCTTCCAGCTTGGCCAGCTTCTCGAAGCTGGTCACCAGACCCTGCGGGTTGATGTTGCGTTTTTTCAGCAGATCAAACGAGTAGTCATCGGCCTGTGATTCCTGGCTCTGGGAGAACTGCGCGTTCACCAGTTTTTCACCCAGGTCACCCAGCTGCGACTGAGACAGCGAAGCGGCAATACCGCCAGCAGAAGCCGCCGCGGTGCGGATAGCGGTGGTGGAGTAAGCCAGCTGCATCGCTTTGCGCGAGTGGCCCAGCGCGACGTGGCCCATTTCGTGGCCCAGCACACCTTCCACTTCATTATCGGTCATCATATCCATCAGGCCGCTGTAAACGCGGATGCAGCCGTTTGCCATCGCCCACGCGTTGACATCTTTGGTGACGTAAACTTTGTAGTTAGCCGGCGTGCCGTTGATATTGTCGCCCAGCGCAGCGGAGATCTTCTTCAGGCGTTGAGCATAGGTGCTGCTGGCGGGAGCAATCTGCGCTTCGCTGTCCATCTGCTGACAGGATTTTTCGCTCAGCTCTTTAACCTGCGCATCGCTCAGGGTAGCAGCCTGGTAAGCCTGCGCGCCTGACTGCATCAGGGCATTGCTGTCAAAATTCTGACAGCCGGAAACTAATGTCGCGAGTGCGATCGCGCTAACAGAAATACGTTTCATCATTCCAGTTCATCCATTTAGGTAACAAGGTATAGAAATCAAAAAGTTGTCAATTTATGCTGGGCGAATTATTGCCAGCGAAACTGGAGTTATAGCCTTTGCTGGTATAAATGCATAGCACCACTGCTCCGAAAGGGCCACTAATGTGACTTTTTTTACATCCTGCGCCATGTACATGTTACCCGTGTTTCATGTACATTGATTGTCGACTTTCCTTCGGCTTTGCCTGATAACTCATTCATTACAATAGGTTAAGGACGGCGAAGCGTTAAATCCGACCTGGAGTAGAAAATGTCTTCTCGTAAAGAGCTTGCCAACGCCATTCGCGCATTGAGTATGGATGCGGTGCAAAAAGCCAAATCCGGCCACCCGGGCGCCCCAATGGGCATGGCCGATATCGCCGAAGTTCTGTGGCGTGACTTCCTGAATCACAACCCGACTAACCCGCTGTGGGCAGACCGCGACCGTTTCGTGCTGTCAAACGGCCACGGCTCAATGCTGATCTATAGCCTGCTGCACCTCAGCGGTTACGATCTGCCAATCAGTGAACTGGCTAACTTCCGTCAGCTGCACTCCAAAACCCCAGGTCACCCTGAATACGGCTACACCGTAGGCGTGGAAACCACCACCGGTCCACTGGGCCAGGGTATCGCCAACGCGGTCGGTTTTGCTATTGCAGAACGCACGCTGGCCGCGCAGTTTAACCGTCCGGGCCACGATATTGTTGACCATAACACCTACGTGTTCATGGGTGACGGCTGCATGATGGAAGGCATCTCGCACGAAGTGTGCTCGCTGGCGGGTACGCTGAAGCTGGGTAAACTGGTCGCATTCTATGATGACAACGGTATCTCCATCGACGGCCACATTGATGGCTGGTTCACCGATGACACCGCGCAGCGCTTCGAGTCTTACGGCTGGCACGTGGTGCGCGGCGTGGACGGTCATGATGCGGACGCGATTAAGAAAGCGGTGGAAGAAGCGAAAGCGGTGAGCGATAAGCCTTCCCTGCTGATGTGCAAAACGGTTATTGGCTTCGGTTCGCCGAACAAAGCTGGTACTCACGACTCCCACGGTGCGCCGCTGGGTGATGAAGAGATTGCACTGACCCGTAAGCAGCTGGGCTGGAACCACGCGCCGTTTGAAATTCCTTCAGACATCTATGCACAGTGGGACGCGAAAGAAGCGGGCCGGGCGAAAGAAGCTGCATGGGACGAGAAGTTTGCTGCCTACGCTAAAGCCTTCCCGGAGCTGGCCGCTGAGTTCAAGCGCCGCATGAACAACGAGCTGCCGGCAAACTGGGCTGCTGAGTCGCAGAAGTTTGTTGAACAGCTGCAGGCGAACCCGGCGAAAATCGCCAGCCGTAAAGCGTCACAGAATGCCATCGAAGCCTTTGGCAAACTGCTGCCGGAATATCTGGGCGGCTCCGCTGACCTGGCGCCAAGCAACCTGACGATGTGGTCTGGTTCTAAGCCAATCAACGAAGATGCAGCGGGTAACTACATCCATTACGGCGTGCGCGAATTCGGTATGACCGCTATCGCTAACGGTATCACCCTGCACGGTGGTTTCCTGCCGTACACCGCGACCTTCCTGATGTTTGTCGAATATGCCCGTAATGCGGTGCGTATGGCTGCACTGATGAAGATCCGTCAGGTGATGGTCTATACCCACGACTCTATCGGTCTGGGCGAAGATGGCCCAACTCACCAGCCGGTAGAGCAGCTGGCAAGCCTGCGCGTGACGCCGAACATGAGCACCTGGCGCCCGTGTGACCAGGTTGAGTCGGCGATTGCGTGGAAATATGGCATCGAACGTCAGGATGGCCCAACTGCGCTGATCCTGTCGCGTCAGAACCTGGCACAGCAGGATCGTACCGCTGAGCAGCTGGCTAACGTTGCGCGTGGTGCTTACGTGCTGAAAGATTGCGACGGTACGCCGGAGGTCATCTTCATCGCTACCGGTTCAGAAGTTGAGCTGGCGGTGGGCGCTTATGAGCAGCTGACTGCTGAAGGCCGTAAGGCGCGCGTGGTTTCCATGCCGTCTACTGATGCCTTCGACAAGCAGGATGCCGCTTACCGTGAATCGGTGCTGCCGAAAGCTGTCAGCGCGCGCGTGGCGATTGAAGCCGGCATCGCAGATTACTGGTTCAAATACACCGGCCTGAACGGTGCTATCGTCGGTATGACCAGCTTCGGCGAGTCTGCACCGGCCGAGAAGCTGTTCGACCTGTTTGGCTTCACCGTGGATAACGTGGTCGCTAAAGCGAAAGCGCTGCTGTAATCACCAGCGGGCGAGGCGTGCCTCGCCTCAGGATGTTATAGCGTAGGGGGGCGGGCATACCCGCCCCTTTTTTGTTCCCACCGATAAATTCTAAATTTGTGACGTAGATCCAAACTTACGCGCCACAATTGATCCCAGTCATTCCTATTATTCCTGACTTCTATTATTCTGGCTGAAGCGTTTCAGTTGTCAGTGGGCCCTGTTATTTCCGCCGACCGATCGATAAGAATCTGCTGTACAAATCGCCACGGCTGGCTCAGGCTAATTGTCCGATTTTACGGTGAATTCTGCTGCAGGAGTAATATGACGGTTCGCATTGCCATAAACGGGTTTGGTCGCATTGGGCGCAATGTTTTACGCGCGCTGTACGAGACCGGGCGACGTGCTGAAATTACGGTCGTCGCCATCAATGAGCTGGCGGACGCCGCGGGCATGGCACATTTGCTGAAATACGATACCAGCCACGGGCGATTCGCCTGGGACGTGCGCCAGGAACGTGACCTGCTGACGGTAGGGGATGACACCATCCGCCTGCTGCATGTGGCAGAGCTCGCGCACCTGCCGTGGCGCGAGCTGAATGTCGATGTCGTGCTCGACTGTACCGGAGTTTATGGCAGCCGTGCCGATGGTGAAGCGCATCTGCACTCCGGGGCGAAAAAGGTGTTGTTCTCGCACCCTGGCGGGCACGATCTGGATGCCACCGTGGTTTACGGCGTGAATGAGAAAGAGCTGCTGCCGGAGCACTTGCTGGTGTCGAATGCTTCCTGTACGACCAACTGTATCATTCCGATTATCAAGCTGCTGGATGATGCCTGGGGTATTGAGTCCGGCACCGTCACCACAATTCATTCGGCGATGCATGACCAGCAGGTGATTGATGCTTATCACCCGGATTTACGGCGCACCCGCGCTGCCAGCCAGTCGATTATTCCGGTCGACACCCGACTGGCCGCCGGCATAACGCGTATTTTTCCGAAATTTAACGACCGCTTCGAAGCGATCGCGGTGCGCGTGCCGACCATCAACGTGACGGCCATTGACCTGAGCGTCAGCGTGCGTGATGCGGTAAAGGCATGTGAGGTCAACGCCCTGCTGCAAAGTGCGTCAGAAGGGGCATTTAGTGGTATAGTTGACTATACGGAATTACCGTTAGTCTCGATAGATTTTAACCACGATCCGCACAGTGCCATAGTGGACGGCACGCAGACGCGGGTCAGCGGTCAGCACCTGATTAAGACTTTAGTCTGGTGCGACAACGAATGGGGCTTTGCTAACCGGATGATTGATACCACGTTAGCGATGGCCGCAAGCGGTTTCAGGTAGGGCGCGGTTTGCGCCTGTAAAACTTAAGAGTTAAACGAGAGGATTCACCATGTCTGTAATTAAGATGACCGATCTGGATCTTGCTGGTAAACGCGTACTAATTCGTTCCGATTTAAACGTGCCAGTGAAAGAAGGGAAAGTGACGTCTGATGCACGTATTCGTGCTTCATTGCCGACCATCGAAGCGGCCCTGAAGCAGGGCGCAAAAGTGATGGTAACCTCCCACCTTGGTCGCCCGACCGAAGGTGAATACAACGAAGAGTTCTCACTGCTGCCGGTAGTGAACTACCTGAAAGATAAGCTGGGCGCGGAAAACGTCTCCCTGGCGAAAGAGTACCTCGACGGCGTTGAGCTGGAAGCCGGCAAGCTGGTGGTTCTGGAAAACGTTCGTTTTAACAAGGGCGAAAAGAAAGACGACGAAGCGCTCTCTAAAAAATACGCGGCCCTGTGCGACGTCTACGTGATGGACGCCTTCGGCACCGCGCACCGCGCACAGGCTTCAACGCACGGCGTGGGTAAATTTGCCCCAATCGCCTGTGCTGGCCCGCTGCTGGCGAACGAGCTGGAAGCGCTGGGTAAAGCCCTGAAAACGCCTGCGCGCCCAATGGTGGCAGTGGTTGGCGGTTCAAAAGTCTCCACTAAGTTTGACGTACTGAACTCGCTGGTGAAGATTGCTGACACCGTGATTGTTGGTGGTGGTATTGCTAACACCTTCGTGGCCATCGACAACAACGTCGGTAAATCACTGTACGAGCCAGATTTCGTTGAAGCGGCGAAAAAACTGCGCGATGAGTTCAAGATTCCGGTTCCTACCGACTCTCGCGTCGGCACGGAATTCTCTGAAACTGCACCGTCTACCGTGAAGAAAGTGTCTGAAGTTCAGGACAATGAAGAGATCATGGACTTCGGTGATGAAACCGCAGAAGCAATGGCTAAGCTGTTGAAAGAAGCTAAAACTATTCTGTGGAACGGCCCGGTTGGCGTGTTCGAATTCCCTCACTTCCGTAAAGGCACTGAAATCGTTGCTAAAGCGATTGCAGACAGTGACGCATTCTCCATCGCTGGCGGCGGTGATACGCTGGCGGCCATCGACCTGTTTGGTATTGAAGATAAAATCTCCTATATCTCTACCGGTGGCGGTGCATTCCTCGAGTTCGTGGAAGGCAAAACTCTGCCTGCGGTTGCCATGCTGGAAGAGCGTGCGAAGCAGAACTAATTAATCCTCAGTGCGGGGTGTTTGATGCCCCGCGTGAGATCTGAATCCTTTAATACGACCGAAGAAACAGGACAAGCTAACATGTCTAAAATTTTTGATTTCGTAAAACCAGGCGTTGTCACCGGTGACGACGTTCAGAAGATCTTCAAAGTGGCGAAAGAGAACAAGTTCGCCCTGCCAGCAGTTAACTGCGTGGGTACTGACTCCATCAACGCCGTTCTGGAAACCGCTGCGAAAGTAAAAGCACCGGTCATCATTCAGTTCTCCAACGGTGGCGCCGGCTTCATCGCCGGTAAAGGCCTGAAATCAGATAAGCCACAGGCTGCTGCTATCTTTGGCGCAATCTCTGGCGCACACCACGTGCATCTGATGGCTGAACACTACGGCGTGCCGGTTATCCTGCACACCGACCACTGCGCGAAGAAGCTGCTGCCGTGGATCGACGGCCTGCTGGAAGCGGGTGAAGCTCACTTCGCCAAAACCGGTAAGCCACTGTTCTCTTCTCACATGATCGACCTGTCTGAAGAGTCACTGGAAGAAAACATCGAGATCTGCAGCAAGTATCTGGCGCGCATGGCGAAAATCGACATGACCCTGGAAATTGAACTGGGCTGCACCGGTGGTGAAGAAGATGGCGTGGACAACAGCCACATGGACGCTTCCGCGCTGTACACCCAGCCAGAAGACGTTGATTACGCTTACACCAAGCTGAACGCCATCAGCCCACGTTTCACTATCGCTGCTTCATTCGGTAACGTGCACGGCGTGTACAAGCCAGGCAACGTGAAACTGACCCCGACCATCCTGCGTGATTCTCAGAAATACGTCAGCGAAAAACACGGTCTGCCAGTGAACTCTCTGGACTTCGTATTCCACGGCGGTTCCGGTTCATCTGCGGCTGAAATCGAAGAGTCTATCGGTTACGGCGTGATCAAAATGAACATTGATACCGATACCCAGTGGGCAACCTGGGACGGCATCCTGCAGTACTACAAAAAGAACGAAGGTTATCTGCAGGCGCAGCTGGGCAACCCGGAAGGCGCTGATAAGCCGAACAAGAAGTACTACGATCCACGCGTATGGCTGCGTGCTTCCCAGTCTTCAATGATTGTTCGCCTGGAGCAGGCATTTAAAGAACTGAACGCGGTCGACGTACTGTAATTCAGCTTCTGCTCAAAAAAGGCCCTGAGGGGCCTTTTTTTATGCAATCAATTCGGAATGTTCAGGTGATTTCGTGACTTGTTTGGCAAAACTGCAATTTTTTGCATACCCTTAACGGCATCGGCTGCCGCTTGCTGGCAGAGTTTTGAACGCCCTTTTGGGCAATAACGGGATCAGTTTATGGACGATTTAAATGTAGTTGGTGGTATTAACAGTGCCGGGGGCTGGCTGGTGCGCAATCAGGCGCTGCTGCTGAGCTATGCTGTGAACATTGTTGCGGCAATCGCCATTATTATCATCGGAATGACTGCCGCACGGTTTATCTCCAGAACGGTTAACAAGCTGCTTGTGGCGCGTAATATTGATCCCACCGTAGCGGACTTCCTCTCCGGCCTGGTGCGTTACGGCATCATTGCCTTTACGCTGATCGCGGCTCTGGGGCGCGTAGGCGTACAGACGGCCTCGGTGATTGCTGCGCTGGCTGCCGCGGGATTTGCCTTCGCTTTGGCATTAAAGGATTCGCTGTCGAACCTGGCGGCAGGCGTACTGCTGGTCACCTTCCGCCCGTTCCGCGCGGGCGAGTTTGTTGACCTTGGCGGGGTGATGGGGACCGTGCTGAACGTGCAGATTTTTTCAACTATGCTGCGCAGCGCCGATGGCAAAATTATTGTCATTCCGAACGGCAAAATTATCGCCGGTAACATCGTTAACTTCTCGCGCGAGCCGGAGCGCCGTAACGAATTCATCATTGGCGTGGCCTACGATGCCGATATTGATCAAGTGCTGGCCCTGCTGCGTGAAGTGGTTGATGCGGAGCCACGCGTACTGCAGGAGCGCGGCGTGCAGATCGGCCTGAACGAGCTGGCGGCCTCTTCCGTCAACGTGGTGATCCGCTGCTGGAGCAAAGCGGGCGATCTGCAGAACGTGTACTGGGATCTGATGAAGAACTTCAAGCGCGCGCTGGATGCTAAAGGGATCGGTATTCCTTATCCGCAGATGGACGTGCATCTGCATCAGGTCAAAGCGCCTGAAGCTGAAACGGCAAAAGCGGAGTAATGCTTTCCGGGTCAGCCTGTAACAGGGTTGACCCGTTATTAGATTCTCTTATTAATCATTAATTTTTTCCATTTCCACTAATAATTCCCGCGTTATACACTTGCTGCCATCGTTATCCGGTGAGGGCTTTCCTGTGTTATCTGTTTTCCTTCAAGGTGTTGCCATGGGCGCAGCGCTGATTTTACCGCTCGGTCCGCAAAATGCGTTCGTGATGAACCAGGGTGTGCGACGTCAGTATCATCTGATGACGGCGGCACTCTGCACGCTGAGCGATATCGTGCTGATTTGCGGTGGGATTTTTGGCGGTAGCGCATTGCTCAACCAGTCACCGCTGATGCTTAATCTGGTGACCTGGGGCGGTGTGGCCTTCCTGCTGTGGTATGGCTTTGGTGCCCTGCGCACCGCGTTTAGCGGCGATGTTGATCTCGCGTCGGCTAAAGCGTTAAAGCAGGGTCGCTGGCGTATCGTGGCGACAATGATGGCCGTCACCTGGCTCAATCCGCATGTCTACATTGATACCTTTGTGGTGCTTGGCAGCCTGGGCGGACAGCTGCCTGAAGAAGCGCGCCGCTGGTTTGCGCTCGGCTCCGCCAGTGCTTCGGTGGTGTGGTTCTTCGGTCTTGCCCTGCTGGCCTCCTGGCTGTCGCCGTTGCTCAACACCAGCCGAGCCCAGCGCATCATCAACCTGCTGGTCGGGCTGGTTATGTGGGCCATCGCCCTCAAACTGGCACTGCAGGCACTCTCTTTGCTCTGACGGGAACTTCACTCCAGGAATTGATGTCATAGCGTGAGCTGTTATCACGCACTAAAATATGCTGAACCGTTGCTCTGAGACGGAACAATTCGCTGCCGCAGCGCTTTTCTGCGGCAGCTGCTCATACGAAGCCGATGAAATACCCCATGGAGGAAGCAGTGAAGCTGACTAAACTGGCTCTGGCCGCAATGATTGGATTGGGAACGCTGCCATTAGCTGCGCAGGCAGACGAGTTACCTAATGGCCCGCACGTGGTGACGTCCGGGCAGTCCAGCGTCGATGCCACTCCGGATATCGCCACGCTGGCTATCGAAGTGAATGTTTCCGCGAAGGATGCGGGCGAAGCGAAGAAACAGGCGGACAGCCGCGTCCAGCAGTATTTCGACTTCCTCGATAAGAACGGTATTGAGAAGAAAGATATCAACGCCGCTAACCTGCGGACCCAACCTGAATATGACTACACCAAAGATGGCAAGTCGGTGCTGAAAGGCTACCGCGCGGTGCGTCAGGTGCAGGTAACGCTGCGCAAGCTCGATAAGCTTAACGATCTGCTGGATGGCGCGCTGAAGACGGGCCTGAATGAGATCCGTTCAGTGGAGCTGGGCGTGGCCAATCCTGAAGAGTATAAAGCGAAAGCGCGTAAAGCCGCGATCGAGGATGCCACCAGGCAGGCAGGCGAACTGGCGCAGGGCTTTAACACCAAGCTTGGCCCGGTTTACAGCATCCGTTATCACGTGGCGAACTATCAACCCATGCCGATGGCGCGCATGTATAAAACCGCAGATGCCGCCCCGATGACGTCTGCCGCGCAGACCTACGAGAAGCAGAGCATTCACTTCGACGACCAGGTTGATGTGGTGTTTGAGCTGCAGCGCAATAATCCGTAATTCCCCGTTCGGAATTTCTGTAGGGTCGACCTTCTTTTCCGGTCGACCCGCAGCACCGGTTGCTACGTATCCTGGCGCAGTACGCGATGGCCGTGCGCCAGCAGCGCATCGGTCACTTTACGCATCAGCCGGCTTTCCGGCGCGAAGCGATGCCAGTAGAGCATGCGGCGCTGCAACAGCCCCGGGGTCAAATCAATCAGTTCACCTTCCGCCAGTTCACGCTCAATTTGCAGGTGTGGGATCATACAGCAGGTCGTTCCCTGACGCGCCAGCTGCACAAAGGCTTCCGACGAGTTAACGATATGGCACGGTACGCTGCCCGGCGACAGGTCAAAGTTCTGCTGTAAAAATGCCTGATGCATATCGTCCAGATGGTCGAAGGCGACCGCCGGGGCTTTCAGCAGCGCGGAGCGCGTGACGCCATTGGGGAAGTAGCGGGCGGCAAACTCTTTTGAGCCGACGAACAGGTAGTCCAGCGCGCCCAGCTGATCGACCAGACAGCTCGGTAACGGCTGCGGCTGAATACTGATTGCGCCGACCACTTCACCGCGACGCAGGCGTTCCTGCGTGCGCGTCTCATCTTCCACCTGAATGTTCAAACGCACCGGCGAATCCGTCAGTACGGTTTTCAGCGCCGGTAACAGCCAGGTTGCCAGGCTGTCGGCGTTGACCGCCAGCGACAGCAGCAGGGGAGTGGTGCCGCCGTTATCATCGCCCAGCCACTCCTCTTCCAGCAGCTCGACCTGGTGCAGCAGCGCCAGCAGTTTTTGCCCCTGTTCTGTCGGACGCGGTGGTACGGTGCGCACCAGCAGCGGCTGTCCGAACATATTCTCCAGCTGCTTAATGCGCTGGGAAACCGCAGACTGGGTAATACAGAGCTTTTGTGCTGCACGTTCAAAGCCGCGCTCGCGAATCACTGCATCCAGCGCCTGAAGCGTTCGATAATCCGGGCGTTTCATCAGTCGTTCTACTCTCTTTCAGGTGTGGAAGTTGCACTATGCCATATTTTACGCATTTTGCGCCGTGCTAACCTCACTTTATGAATCAACCACTTTGTGGGCTGTGTTCCAATCCTGCCAATCAAATGCCGCGCATAGCGGTTTTTTTTTGCAGCCTTGCTTTATACTACGCGCACACAATGCAGCACAGGTTTTAAACATACCATGACGCAGGATGAACTGAAAAAAGCCGTTGGCTGGGCAGCGCTTGATTACGTCACGCCGGGCACGATTGTTGGTGTGGGCACTGGCTCAACCGCCGCACACTTTATTGATGCGCTGGCCTCGATTAAGCATCAGATCGAAGGGGCTGTTTCCAGCTCTGAAGCTTCCACCGCGAAGCTGAAAGAGTACGGCATTCCCGTTTTTGACCTTAACGAAGTCGACCAGCTGGCGGTGTATGTTGACGGTGCCGATGAGATCAACCGCCAGATGGAGATGATAAAAGGCGGCGGCGCGGCGCTGACGCGCGAGAAGATTATCGCTGCGGTGGCCGATCGCTTCATCTGCATTGCGGATGCCTCCAAACAGGTTGATGTGCTGGGCAATTTTCCGCTGCCGGTTGAGGTGATCCCAATGGCGCGTGCCTATGTGGCGCGGGAACTGGTTAAGCTCGGCGGGCTGCCGGAGTATCGTCAGAACGTGGTGACCGACAACGGCAACATTATTCTCGACGTGCATAATCTTAAGATTATGGAACCGATTAAGCTGGAAGCCGCGATCAATGCGCTGCCAGGCGTGGTCACCGTAGGGCTGTTTGCCGCGCGCTGTGCTGACGTGGCGCTGATTGGTACGCCGGATGGCGTGAAGACCATCAAAAAATGATCTGTCCGGCGCCCACGCGGCGCCAGATATTTTTTGCCAAAAAACATCTTTTCTTTTGCAGGCTAAATTTGGTGACTTATGTCACATTGTGCCTGCCTGCCGCACTATCCTCCTGGTCGTGCGCATTGCACCATGATTTTCTATCGCTTTGTTCTGGCTCAGAGCATCGCCGTGCTGAGCGTCAGGCAATCGTTTGTATTGCCGCAGGCGTAAATTTTGTTATTTTGACAGAAGGCTGGCTTATATCAGCCATCATTGAAGTCTGCTAAATAGGGTCGGGAAATGGCAAAAGTATCACTGGAGAAAGACAAGATTAAATTCCTGCTGGTGGAAGGCGTGCATCAAAGCGCCATCGATAACCTGCGCTCTGCTGGTTACACCAACATTGAATTTCATAAAGGCGCACTGGACAGCGAAGCGCTGAAAGAGTCCATCCGCGATGCACACTTCATCGGGATTCGCTCGCGCACCAACCTCACCGAAGAGATCTTCGCGGCGGCGGAAAAGCTGGTTGCCGTCGGTTGCTTCTGCATCGGGACCAACCAGGTTGATCTGCATGCCGCTGCTATCCGCGGTATTCCAGTGTTTAACGCACCTTTCTCCAACACCCGATCCGTAGCTGAACTGGTTATCGGCGAACTGTTGCTGATGCTGCGCGGCGTGCCTGCGGCTAATGCCAAAGCGCACCGTGGCGTCTGGCACAAGCTGGCGGTAGGTTCGTTTGAAGCGCGCGGTAAAAAACTCGGTATCATTGGCTATGGCCATATCGGTATGCAGCTGGGCGTGCTGGCGGAAAGCCTTGGTATGCACGTCTTCTTCTACGATATCGAAAGCAAACTGCCACTGGGCAATGCGACCCAGGTGCAGCATCTCTCCGACCTGCTGAATATGAGCGACGTGGTAAGCCTGCACGTGCCGGAAACGCCGTCGACGCAGAATATGATGGGGGCGGAAGAGCTGGCGCTGATGAAGCCAGGTGCGCTGCTGATTAACGCTTCACGCGGCACCGTGGTCGATATCCCTGCGCTGTGCGAAGTGCTGGCGAGCAAGCATCTGGCCGGCGCGGCGATTGACGTGTTCCCGGAAGAGCCAGCAACCAACAGCGATCCCTTCCTGTCACCGCTGTGCGAGTTTGATAACGTGATCCTGACCCCACACATTGGGGGTTCAACTCAGGAAGCGCAGGAAAATATCGGTATTGAAGTGGCGGGCAAACTGGCGAAATACTCTGATAACGGCTCCACGCTGTCAGCGGTTAACTTCCCGGAAGCCTCGCTGCCAATGCACGGTGCTAATGCCAGCCGTCTGATGCACATTCATGAAAACCGTCCAGGCGTGCTGACGGCTATCAACCTGATTTTCGCCGATCAGGGCATCAACATCTCAGCCCAGTATCTGCAGACCACACCGCAGATGGGTTATGTGGTCATTGATGTTGATGCGTCGCAGGATGAAGCCGACAAAGCGCTGCAGCTGATGAAAGCGATACCGGGTACCATTCGCGCCCGTCTGCTTTACTAAATGCTATAGGGGCCGATCTTCTTTTTCGATCGGCCCCGGGCGGTGTTTGACACCGCCGCAATCAATCACCACTGCCAGATCTTCGACGGCGTAATCAGCGCCGGTAACGGGATATCCCATTTCGCCACTGGCAGCTTCTCGACCTGCTGACAGTCATGCGCCAGCCCCACGGGCAAAAAGCCATGCTGCTGCCAGTTCTGCAAGGTGCGGTCGTAAAATCCGCCACCCATTCCCAGACGTTGCCCTTCGGCATCAAACGCCACCAGCGGCACCATCAGCACATCCAGCTCGCTTAACGGCAGCAGACGACGGATATCCAGCGGCGGCTCCGGGATGCGCAGGCGGTTAATCTTCAACTCGGTATGCTCGTCATAGCGCAGAAAAAGCAGCTGGCCCGCAGAAAACGGATGCAGCACGGGCAGATAGACCTGCTGTTTGCGCTGCCAGAGCTTGGCGATTAACGGACGGGTATTGAGTTCACCATCTACCGACAGAAACAGCGCAATGTTTTTTGCCTGCTGCAGCGGGGCAAAATTGAGCGCGTGTTCGGCGACCTGCACGGCGGCAAGCTGCTGCTGCTCATCACTGAGTTCGCGCCGCAGGTGGCGGACGTGGGTGCGGATATCCTGACGGTCGAGAAGATTGAGGCTCATTTTCTGGCAACTCCATATGCGGATGGTGTTTTCAGATTGCCGGGTAAGGCTGGGAGTGTAAATGCCAGAAAGAAGGGGAGATCTTAAAAAAATGGGGATCTCCGAGATGCCGCCGCAGGCTGTAACCCTTGAACCCATGGTTCAAGGTGAGTATGCCGTCGTAACCATCAGGCTTCTCGGACGGACCGAGCTTGCGCACAGGTTACAGAGCGTCACACTCTGTTTGGTATTAATTATCGGCTCAGGGGACGGGCCCGCTTGCAAACATCTCAGAGAATTTTTTACTTCACCGTCACTCTATCATAGCTAACGTTGAAGTGTTATTCGAACTTAGAACCAGTACGTTCAGTTATGCGACCCTGCTCAAGCAATGCCTGTTCAATGGTCTGCTGCAGCATGCGAATACGCTGCTCCATGTTGGACGCATAGTCACGAGTTTTGACTTTTTCCTGCGCCAGTTCATGGCAAATATTGAGTGCGGCGATGAAAACCAGCTGCTCAGTATTTGTGACTCTAGTGCGAACTTTTAAGTCTTGCAACCGTTGATTGAGGTCCTCGGCGGCCAGGTTCAGCGCATCTTGCTGTTCCGGCGGACAATTTACTCGTAATGAACGGCCAAAAATTTGAATATCTACCGGTTGTGCAGACATGCCACCTTCCTGACTGATTACTGCGCCCGCAATCACCCTTACCACTCAATGGCTTGGGAGGGGCGCCACTATAACTACCCCTAATAGAAGAAACAACCCCTTTCTGGAATCGTTGAGGCACCTGGTGGTAGCATATCACGAACTAAACTCGCCAACGACGGCCAAAACGTATGTCACTAACTAACACAATGCCGGGCTATGACCAGCTGGCCTCAGTACTGACGCAGCAGGGAGTCGGAATGACCCCTGCCGAAATGCACGGCCTGATCAGCGGATTGATCTGTGGCGGCAACCAGGACAGCAGCTGGCAATCGCTGGTTCACGACCTGACTAACGAGGGCATGGCGTTTTCACAGACGCTGTCACTGCCTTTGCAGCAGCTGCACGAAGCGACGGGCAACTCGCTGGAAGATGAAGGCTTCCTGTTCCAGCTTTACCTGCCCGAGGACGATGATATCACTGTGTTTGACCGCGCCGATGCGCTGGCGGGCTGGGTGAATCACTTCCTGCTCGGCCTTGGCGTCACGCAGCCGAAGCTCGACAAAGTGAAAGGGGAGACGGGAGAAGCCATCGACGATCTGCGTACCATTGCCCAGCTGGGCTATGACGAAGACGAAGATGAAGAAGAGCTGGAGCAGTCGCTGGAAGAGGTGATCGAATACGTGCGCGTAGCGGCCCTGCTGTGCCACGACACCTTCACCCGTGTCGTGCCTACCAATGTGGTAATGAAAAAGCCAACGCTGCACTAAACTGTCGCTACTCAGCGGTTTAATGGAACAGCATTCAGGAGATCGTATGACCCAGCAAGAGTTTTTGCGCCGCCGCCAGGCGCTGTTAGCAAAAATGGCCCCGGCCAGTGCGGCATTGATTTTTGCCGCCCCGGAAGCAACTCGCAGCAACGACAGTGAGTATCCCTACCGGCAGAACAGCGATTTCTGGTACTTCACCGGGTTTAATGAACCGGAAGCGGTGCTGGTGCTGATCAAAAGCGATGAGAATCATAATCACAGCGTGCTATTTAACCGCGTGCGCGATCTTACGGCTGAAATCTGGTTTGGCCGCCGTCTGGGGCAGGATGCTGCGCCTGCGGTTCTGGCGGTGGATCGTGCGCTGCCGTGGGACGATATCGGCGAGCAGCTGCACCAGCTCCTTAACGGGCTGGACGTGGTGTACCACGCGCATGGCCAGTACGCCGGGGCCGACAGCATCGTGTTCAGCGCGCTGGATACCCTGCGCCGTGGCTCGCGCCAGAATCTCTCCGCTCCGGCCACGCTGACCGACTGGCGACCGTGGGTGCATGAGATGCGCCTGATTAAGTCCGCGGAAGAGCAGGCGGTGCTGCGTGAAGCGGGCCGCATTAGCGCGCTGGCTCATACCCGCGCTATGCAGAAATCGCGTCCGGGAATGTATGAATATCAGCTGGAGGGGGAGATTCATCATGAATTCAACCGCCACGGCGCCCGCTACCCCTCTTACAACACCATCGTTGGTGCCGGGGAGAACGGCTGCATTCTGCACTACACCGAAAACGAGAGCCAGATGCACGACGGCCAGCTGGTGCTGATCGACGCGGGCTGCGAGCTCAAAGGCTATGCCGGCGATATCACCCGCACTTTCCCGGTTGGCGGCAAATTCAGCGCACCGCAGCGCGCCATTTACGATATTGTGCTGGCCTCGCTGAATAAGGCGCTGGAACTGTATCGCCCCGGCACCAGCATCCGTGAAGTGACGGCGGAAGTGGTGAAGATTATGGTGAGCGGCCTGGTGGAGCTGGGCGTGATGCAGGGCGATGTCGATACCCTGATCGCAGAAAATGCCCATCGCCAGTTCTTTATGCATGGTCTGAGCCACTGGCTGGGTCTGGATGTGCACGATGTCGGTCACTACGGTGTGGACCGCGACCGCATTCTTGAAGCGGGCATGGTGTTGACCATTGAACCGGGGCTGTATATCGCCCCGGACGCGGACGTACCCGTTGAGTATCGCGGTATCGGTATCCGAATTGAAGATGACATTATTATCACCGCAGATGGCAATGAAAACCTGACCGACACGGTGGTGAAAGATGCGGATGAGATTGAAGCACTAATGGCGGCAGCGAAGCGTTCATGAGCATAATTATCGCAGGCGGCGGGATGACGGGGGCCACGCTGGCGTTAGCCATTTCCCATCTGACTCAGGGAAAGCTGGCGGTCACCCTGGTGGAAGCCACAGAACCTGCCAGCCGGGCGCATCCTGGCTACGACGGGCGTGCTATTGCTCTGGCGGAAGGTACCTGTCAGCAGCTTGCCGCGATTGATCTGTGGCCGCTGCTGGCCTCCTGCGCCACGGCTATTACCGACGTTCACGTCAGCGATCGCGGCCACGCCAGCTTTGTTTCACTCAGCGCGGCCGACTACGGCGTTTCTGCTCTGGGTCAGGTGGTTGAGCTGCACGAGGTCGGGCAGCGGCTGTTCAACCGCCTGAAGCAGGCCCCAGGGATCACGCTGCGCTGCCCGGATAAAGTGTCGCAGGTGACGCGTACCCAGAATAGCGTTAGCGTCACGCTAGCCAGTGGGGAAACGCTCGGCGGCGAACTGCTGGTGGCCGCTGATGGTTCGCACTCGCAGGTGGCAACCGCCTGTGGCATGAGCTGGCAGCGGGTGGATTATCAGCAGGTCGCGGTGATTGCCAATGTCTCAACTCAGCTGCCGCATCAGGGGCGGGCGTTCGAGCGCTTTACCGAACATGGCCCGCTGGCGCTGTTGCCGATGTCAGACGGGCGCAGTTCGCTGGTGTGGTGCCATCCGCTCGCGCAAAAATCCGCTGTGGACGGCTGGGACGACGGGCGTTTTATTGCGGAGTTGCAGCGTGCATTCGGCTGGCGGCTGGGGCGCATCACTCATGTCGGCCAGCGCCACAGCTATCCACTGCAGCTGCAAACCGCTGCACAGCATGTTGGCCATCGTCTTGCGCTGGTCGGCAATGCGGCACAGACTCTGCACCCCATCGCCGGGCAGGGCTTTAATCTCGGTATTCGTGACGTGATGTCGCTGGCGGAAACGCTGGCGGCGGCATGGCGCGCCGGGCAGGGCGTGGGCGCATTCGCCACCCTGCAACACTATCAGCAGCGCCGTCAGCCGGACGCGCAGGCCACCATCGGCATTACCGATGGGCTGGTCAGACTGTTTGCAAACCGCTATACGCCGCTGGTTATGGGGCGCAATCTGGGACTGCTGGCGATGGATCATCTGCCGCTGTTACGTAATTTGCTGGCCGAGCGCACGTTGGGCTGGGTTAAGCGTTGAGGAGAAAGCAGTAATGCAAACCTATGATGTGATCATCGCCGGTGGCGGTATGGTCGGGCTGGCCGTGGCCTGTGGCTTACAGGGCAGCGGGCTACGCGTGGCCGTGCTGGAGCGCGAAGTGCCGACGGCAGTTGAGGCCGATGCGGCCCCTGGGCTGCGCGTCTCGGCGATCAACGCCGCCAGCGAACGCCTGCTGCAGCATCTTGGCGTCTGGAGCACCATCCTCGCCGCTCGCGCCAGCGCCTACCATGGCATGGAAGTCTGGGACCGCGACAGCTTCGGCCATATCGCGTTTGACGATGAGCAGCAGGGGCTGGCGCACCTCGGGCATATTATCGAAAACCGGGTGATCCACCAGGCGTTATGGCAGCGTGCGGAGAGCCTCAGTGATATCACCCTGATTGCCCCGGCGCAGTTACAGCAGGTCGCCTTTGGTGACAACGAAGCGTTCGTTACTCTGCAGGATGGCAGCATGATGACCGCTCGTCTGCTGGTCGCGGCGGATGGCGCCAACTCCTGGCTGCGTAATAAAGCCGATATCCCGCTAACTTTCTGGGACTATCAGCACCATGCGCTGGTTGCCAACATCCGCACCGAGAAGCCGCATGACGCGGTGGCGCGTCAGGTGTTTCACGGCGACGGCATTCTGGCCTTTCTGCCACTCAGCGACCCGCATCTGAGCTCAATTGTCTGGTCATTATCACCCCAGGAAGCATTGCGCCTGAAAGAGATGCCTGCTGCGGTGTTTAACCAGCAGCTGTCGGTCGCGTTCGACCTGCGTCTTGGCCTGTGTGAAGTGGAGAGCGAGCGCCAATCGTTCCCGCTGATGGGGCGCTACGCGCGCAACTTCGCGGCTCACCGTCTGGCGCTGGTAGGCGATGCGGCCCACACCATTCATCCCCTGGCCGGACAGGGGGTTAACCTTGGCTTTATGGATGCCGCTGAGCTGATTGGTCAGGTCAAGCGCCTGCAGCAGCAGGGCAAAGACATTGGCCAGCATCTTTATCTGCGTCGCTACGAGCGCAGCCGCAAGCATAGCGCGGCGGTGATGCTCGCCAGCATGCAGGGTTTCCGCGAGCTGTTTGACGGGAATAATCCGGCGAAGAAACTGCTGCGCGATGTTGGCCTGGCGCTGGCGGACACGCTTCCCGGCGTCAAGCCACGCCTGCTCAAGCAGGCAATGGGGCTGCACGACCTGCCTGACTGGCTGAGCTGAAATCAGTAAAAATCGGGGCTGCGGCCCTGATTCACCGCAATAGCACATATTCACCAACGGGCTGATAGCTAAAGATGCAAGGATTGCGTCTGCGTGCTGGTTAAAATTTGTTCGGAAAAGTTCAGGCAAAGCAAGTATGGCTTAATGAGTGAGAATGTACATCAATGGCGCAGTTATCGTGTTTCGCAAACAGGGGGTAATGGAGGTGGAATGGACAATTTGACCAGACGCGTGGAACATCTGGAACAGGATAGCCATCAGATCAAAATCGATCTGGGCATACTCACTGCGCGCTCTGAAAGCTTTGCGACCAAAGCTGATGTTGAGAGTGTCAGAACAGAGGTGCAAGGTGTCCGCGCTGAGGTGCAAGGTGTCCGCGCTGAGGGGCAAAGTATCCGCGCCGAGGTGCAAAGTGTCCGCGCCGAGGTGCAAAATGTTCGCGCAGAGTTGATACAAGAGTTAGCCGCTTTAGAGGTAAGAACGAATAACAGGTTTGATGCGCTCAACGCTAAAATCACCTGGACACTTTTAGTCCCGGCAATCCTGGCTGTTCTTGCCTGGTTCGTGAAGGAAGCCGTTCTCAAAGGCTGACTGATGTTTTAACATATCACCCCTCTTCTCGTCTGATATAGGCATCTGTGTATCGGGATGCCGATTATTAGCGTAACTGAGTAATCTTCTTACCTTCCTCCTCCCTCTTTGTCCCTGTTTGCACTTTTGGTGCACTGGATGCCCCTTTTTTGCACATCGTTTGAATTATTCTAATTTCACCCCCGTGCTCGCATTACTTTTAATAATGCATAGGCCTTTTTCCTAGAGTGGTTTTTTTCCCCGTGCGTGCTTAATCCTGGCCATTAAACTGAATGAGTGGCAGTTAATTACTGAATTCGTGCGTTATAACGCATTTTTTTGGTGAAAAACACTGGAAACTCAGCCTGGCCATTTCTGGCACGGCAACAGATTCGACCCCGTTTTACTTATGGTTAATTGGCGTGTTCGGTGGTAAGTTCAGAGCTAAGGTAACGTTTGCGTCGGTCCCGCAAAGGCGGTGAGAGGCGCTGGTCAGCAACCGGATATCAGATACAGGAATGATATGACTCAGCAAACCGAGATTCAGCAAACTCCCCTTTTCGAACAGCATCAGGCGTGTGGCGCCCGCATGGTGGATTTTCATGGCTGGATGATGCCGCTGCATTACGGCTCGCAAATGGATGAACATCATGCAGTGCGCACTGACGCCGGGATGTTTGACGTTTCTCATATGACGATTGTCGACCTGCACGGCGCACGCACGCGCGAATTTCTGCGTTATCTGTTGGCCAATGACGTTGCCAAACTGACGCTGCCGGGCAAAGCCCTGTACAGCGCGATGCTCAACGCCTCAGCCGGGGTGATTGACGATCTGATTGTTTACTTTATTAGCGAAGAGTTCTTCCGCCTGGTGGTCAACTCCGCCACGCGTGAGAAAGATCTGGCGTGGATCGGTCAGCATGCCGCTGACTACGGCGTTGAATTGACCGAGCGTGACGATTTGGCACTGGTGGCCGTGCAGGGCCCAAATGCCCAGCAGAAAGCCCAGACGCTGTTTGATGACGCGCAGCGCGCCGCCGTCAGCGGAATGAAGCCGTTCTTTGGCGTGCAGGCCGGTGACTATTTCATCGCCACCACCGGTTATACCGGTGAATCCGGCTACGAGATTGCCCTGCCAAACGAGCAGGTTGCCGATTTCTGGCAGAAATTGCTGGCAGCGGGTGTCAAGCCTGCCGGCCTTGGCGCGCGCGATACGCTGCGTCTGGAAGCCGGCATGAACCTGTACGGTCAGGAGATGGATGAAAGCGTTTCTCCGCTGGCCGCCAATATGGGCTGGACCATTGCATGGGATCCAGCCGATCGCCAGTTCATTGGCCGTGAAGCGCTGGAACAGCAGCGCGAAAAGGGTACCGACCAGCTGGTGGGCCTGATCATGACCGAAAAAGGCGTATTGCGTAATGAACTGCCGGTGCGCTTCAGCGATGCCGATGGCAATCAGCATGAAGGTATTATCACCAGTGGTTCATTTTCCCCAACGCTGGGATGCAGTATTGCCCTTGCGCGCGTGCCTGCCGGAATTGGCGAGCAGGCGATTGTGCAGATCCGCAACCGCGAAATGCCGGTGCAGGTGACTAAACCGATTTTTGTCCGCGCCGGTAAGCCGGTGACGAAATAATTTTTGCCTTTTGGAGAGCATATTGATGAGCAATGTACCAGCCGAACTGAAATATCGTGACAGCCATGAATGGGTGCGCAAAGAGGCCGATGGCACCTTTACCGTCGGGATCACCGAGCATGCGCAGGAGCTGCTCGGTGACATGGTGTTTGTTGACCTGCCGGATCTTGGCAACACCTATAGCCAGGGCGAAGATTGCGCTGTGGCTGAATCGGTGAAAGCCGCGTCTGATATCTATGCCCCACTGAGCGGCGAAATCATTGAGGTAAACAGCGCGCTGGAATCTGAGCCTGAACTGGTGAACAGCGATCCCTACACCGAAGGCTGGCTGTTCAAGATCAAAGCCAGCGATGATACCGAGTTCGAAACCTTGCTTGATGCTGCTGCTTACGCTGCCGCCATCTCAGAATAACGTTTAATCGTCACTTCAGGGCGGGCTATTCGCTGCCCTGAAACCCGATGCCCGATGCAGGATTTACCGCTAATGACCCAGACTCTCAGCCAGCTTGAACATCACGGTGCATTTATCGAGCGCCATATCGGACCTTCCCAGGAACAGCAGGCAGCGATGCTCAGCGCCATCGGTGCCTCATCGCTGAGCGAGCTCATCGCCTCGATTGTGCCCGCCGACATCCAGCTTCCCAGCCCACCTGCGGTAGGCGATGCGCTGACCGAACACCTGGCGCTGGCCGAGCTGAAGGCGATTGCGTCACAAAATCAGCGCTATAAATCCTTTATTGGCATGGGGTACACCCCGGTGCTGACGCCGCCGGTGATCCTGCGCAACATGCTGGAAAACCCAGGCTGGTACACCGCATACACTCCTTACCAGCCGGAAGTCTCCCAAGGCCGTCTGGAAGCACTGCTGAACTTTCAGCAGCTGACTCTTGACCTGACCGGGCTGGATATCGCGTCTGCCTCGCTGCTGGATGAAGCGACCGCCGCCGCCGAAGCGATGGCGATGGCAAAGCGCGTCAGCAAGCTGAAAAATGCCAATCGCTTCTTCGTTGCTGATGATATTCATCCGCAGACGCTGGACGTGGTGCGCACCCGCGCTGAAACCTTTGGCTTCGAGGTGCTGGTCGATAAAGCGGAGAAAGTGCTGGAGCTGCAGGATGTGTTCGGCGTGCTGTTACAGCAGGTCGGCACCGGCGGTGAAGTGCATGATTACGGTGACCTGATTGCTGAGCTGAAAAGCCGCAAAGTGGTGGTCAGCGTGGCAGCCGACTTTATGGCGCTGGTGCTGCTACAGGCGCCGGGCAAGCAGGGCGCGGATATCGTTTTCGGCTCCGCGCAGCGCTTCGGCGTACCAATGGGCTACGGTGGTCCGCATGCGGCATTCTTCGCCGCGCGTGACGAACACAAACGTTCAATGCCTGGCCGTATTATCGGCGTATCGCGTGACGCCGCGGGCAACACCGCGCTGCGTATGGCGATGCAGACGCGCGAGCAGCATATCCGCCGTGAGAAAGCCAACTCCAACATTTGCACCTCGCAGGTGCTGCTGGCAAACATTGCCAGCCTGTACGCGGTATTCCACGGCCCGGCCGGGCTGAAGCGCATCGCCGGGCGTATCCATCGCCTGACCGATATTCTTGCGGCCGGGTTGCAGAAGGGTGGTCTGAAACTGCGTTATCACAGCTGGTTTGATACGCTGACGGTAGAAGTGGCGGATAAAGCTGCCGTGCTGGATCGTGCGCTGAGCTTTGGTATTAATCTGCGCAGCGATATCCTCAATGCGGTCGGCATTACGCTGGATGAAACCACCACGCGTGAAGACGTTGCGGCGCTGTTCTCAATCCTGCTGGGCGAGCAGCACGGGCTGGAGATCGATGCCCTCGATGCGGATGGCGCTTCCATTCCCGCTGCAATGCTGCGTCAGGATGCGATCCTGACCCATCCGGTGTTTAACCGTCATCACAGCGAAACCGAGATGATGCGTTATATGCACAGCCTGGAGCGCAAAGATCTGGCGCTCAATCAGGCGATGATCCCGCTTGGCTCCTGCACGATGAAGCTGAACGCGGCGGCGGAGATGATCCCCATCACCTGGCCCGAGTTCGCCGAGCTGCACCCGTTCTGCCCGGCAGAGCAGGCGACTGGCTATCTGCAGATGATCGGCCAACTGTCGCAGTGGCTGGTGCAGTTGACCGGCTACGATGCGCTGTGCATGCAGCCTAACTCCGGCGCGCAGGGCGAATATGCCGGCCTGCTGGCCATCCGTCGCTATCACGAAAGCCGCAACGAAGCCGGGCGAAATATCTGCCTGATCCCCAGCTCTGCACACGGCACCAACCCGGCTTCGGCGCAGATGGCTGGTATGGCTGTGGTGGTGGTAGCCTGCGACAAACAGGGCAATATCGATTTGCACGACCTGCGCCTGAAGGCGGAGCAGGCGGGCGAAGCACTCTCCTGCATTATGGTCACTTACCCGTCGACGCACGGCGTGTATGAAGAGACGATCCGCGAAGTGTGCCAGATCGTCCATCAGTTTGGCGGTCAGGTTTACCTGGACGGCGCCAACATGAACGCGCAGGTCGGCATTACCACGCCGGGCTATATTGGTGCAGACGTGTCGCACCTCAATCTGCATAAAACCTTCTGTATCCCGCACGGCGGCGGTGGCCCGGGTATGGGGCCTATCGGCGTGAAAGCGCATCTGGCACCGTTTGTACCGGGCCACAGCGTGGTGCAGATTGACGATATGCTGACCGGCCAGGGCGCGGTCTCTGCTGCGCCATTCGGCAGTGCATCCATTCTGCCGATTAGCTGGATGTATATCCGCATGATGGGCGCAGAGGGGCTCAAGCAGGCGAGTTCGGTGGCGATCCTTAACGCCAACTACATCGCCCATCGCCTGCAGTCAGCTTATCCAATCCTCTACGTCGGGCGTGACGGCCGCGTGGCGCACGAATGTATTCTCGATATTCGTCCGCTGAAAGAGCAGACCGGCATCAGCGAGCTGGATATTGCCAAGCGCCTGATTGACTACGGATTCCATGCACCTACCATGTCCTTCCCGGTAGCGGGCACCCTGATGGTTGAGCCGACCGAATCGGAAAGCAAAATTGAGCTGGACCGCTTTATCGATGCGATGCTGGCAATCCGTATGGAAATCGATCGCGTATCCAACGGTGAATGGCCGGCCGACGATAACCCGCTGGTAAATGCACCGCATACGCAGAGGGAAATTGTCGGTGAGTGGAGCCATCCTTATACGCGTGAGCTGGCGGTATTCCCGGCAGGCAGCGACAATAAATACTGGCCAACCGTTAAGCGCCTCGACGATGTTTACGGTGACCGCAATCTGTTCTGCTCCTGCGTACCGATGAGTGAATACGAATAACGGGCGCATGTTTTGCCGAGGGCAGGCAATCCTGCCCCGAATGTAATCCGTTCTGACGGGGCAGCCAATGGTTGCCCTTTTTATTGGAGATGCTGAATGAAGATCGCCTTAATTACCGGTGCCAGCCGGGGGATCGGTCGCGCGACCGCGCGTTCGCTATTCAGGCGGATATTGCCGATGAGGCGCAGGTGATAGCGATGTTTGCGGAGATTGACCGCCAGCCAGGTCAACTGACAGCTCTGGTGAATAACGCCGGGATCCTGTTCCAGCAGGCGACGCTGGAGCAGCTGAGCGCCGAGCGCATCAATCGGGTATTTGCCACTAATGTGACCGGCAGCTTTATTTGCTGCCGTGAGGCGGTCAAACGCATGGGCCATCATCACGGCGGCAAAGGTGGGGCGATTGTCAATGTCTCTTCCGCCGCGTCGCGCATTGGGGCACCGGGCGAGTACATTGACTACGCCGCCTCGAAAGGGGCCATGGATACCCTGACAAAAGGGCTGTCGCTGGAAGTGGCGGCGCAGGGCATTCGCGTCAACGGCGTACGGCCCGGCTTTATCTACACCGAAATGCACGCTGACGGGGGGGAACCGCAGCGGGTAGACAGCCTCGCCGCGTCAATACCTATGCAGCGCGGCGGTCAGCCAGAGGAGATCGCCCAGGCCATTGCGTGGCTGCTGAGCGAAGACGCCTCATATATTACCGGTTCGATTATTGATGCGGCGGGGGGAAGGTAAGGCGAAATATTTGTAGGGGCGGACCCTCTTTTTCGGTCCGCCCGCAAGTCACAATAACCATCCCTGCTGGTGCGCATTATCCAGATGCTGCTCTAAGTGCTGCCATAGCTCCGGCCACTGCTGCGCCAGCTTCACGTTGCGTGCCTTAACCTGCTCCAGGCGAATGCCGTTCTCTCGCCAGCTCTGTCCCTGATTATGCAGGTTAAGCATGATGGGCAGTGCGCGGTCGAGCATATTGGCGAAGCGCGCATCGGCGCTTTCGCCGGATTCATACTCATCCCACAGGGCGCGAAAACGCTGATTGAGCTCCGCAGGCAGCAGGCCAAAAATACGCCCGGCGGCCGCCACTTCCTGCTCATGAATCGCATCGCGTGCTGCCAGGTCGTAAACCATCACATCCCCGGCATCGATCTCCACCACATCATGCACCAGTGCCATCTGCACCACGTGCTGCACATCGATTGCCTCACGTGAGAACGGTGCCAGGCTCATGGCGGCCATCGCCAGGTGCCAGCTGTGTTCCGCAGAGTTCTCCTGGCGCGCATTGCCCAGCAGTCGCGTGCGGCGCTCCACGCCTTTTAGCTTGTCGAGCTCCATTAAAAACTGCACCACTTCTGTCATCGCGCCGAAATCTAAGGCTGCTACCCTGTCAGACATCACACTCTCACTTATCCCCTAAAAACTTGCCAATAGTTTAAGGGAAACGTTTGCGTAATTCTTTAAAGAAAATGTATTACAAGGTTACATATATATTTTAGCTTACATGTGTACTCTGAAATTATTCTCAGTTAGGCTATTTGTGATGAATTTTCCACCCGCGCATTTTGCGAGGGTTGGACCTATTTCTTGGGGATTATCGTTAGATATGGCGAAACAAAAATTACTGGAACCCGGTTATTCACTGGCGGAAGAGGTCGCCAACAGCATCAGCCACGGCATTGGCTGCCTGTTTGGCGTGATTGGCTTAGTTCTGATGCTCGACCAGGCCATAGACGCCCGTGCCGGTGCGCTGGCAATCGCCAGCTACAGCCTTTACGGCGGCAGTATGATCCTGCTGTTTCTCGCTTCCACGCTCTATCACGCCATTCCTGGCGAACGCGCTAAGTTCTGGCTGAAAAAACTCGACCATTCGGCAATCTATCTGCTGATAGCTGGAACCTATACGCCGTTCCTGCTGGTGGCGCTGAAATCGCCGCTGGCGCACGGTTTGATGGCGTTTATCTGGGGGCTGGCGCTGGTAGGGATAGTGTTTAAGCTGGTGTTTGCGCACCGCTTTGAGGCGCTGTCGCTGGTGACCTACATGCTGATGGGCTGGCTGTCGCTGATCGTGCTGTATCAGCTGGCGCTACGCCTGCCGTCAGGCAGTATCTGGCTGCTGGCCGCCGGGGGGATAATCTATTCGCTCGGGGTGATTTTCTACGTGGCGAAGCGCATTCCGTATAACCATGCCATCTGGCACGGTTTCGTGCTGGGCGGTTCGCTATGCCACTTTCTCGCCATCTATCTATACGTGATGTAAGGGGCTTGCGCCCCTTCAATTAGCTCTGGGTGATTTCGTAAGGCAGTGGCTGGATCTTCAGTTTGCCGCCTTCATCGCCCTGCACGCGCAGCACGGTATCCGCTTCCAGGTCGTTATTCAGCACGGCCTGCACCCAAACCTCGCCGTTATCCAGCTGGCAGGCGGCAAGGATGGTGCCGGTGCGGCGCCAGTTCTCACCCATCTGCATCTCCAGCGCATCATTTGCCGCAGGCACTACGCCAGCCTTGCCGGCCAGCCAGAAGAGCGCACGTTTATTGGCGCCGCGGAATTTAGCGCGTGCCACCATCTCCTGACCGGTATAGCAGCCTTTCTTAAAGCTGATGGCGTCCAGCGCCTGCAGGTTGGTCGCCTGCGGGATCAGCTGGGCGCTGGTGGCGCTGTCGATGATCGGGAAGCCGGCTTCAATATCGAGTGCCAGCCACTGCCGACTGTCGTTGAGCTGGGCTTCACCCGCCAGTTTATCCTGCAGCTCCTGCGCTTTGGCCGCCGTAGTGACCAGCAGGAAACGCTCGGCGGGCAGGTTAAACCACAAGAGCGTGCTGTCATCCTGCTGGATAACCGGGGAGCCAGCGTCGGGCAGGGCGTCAAAAACCCCCGCCAGTGCGGCGCGTGCCTGGAACCCGGCCACGCCCAGCAGCACCGCTTCATCGTCCGGGAGCAGCGTCACTTTGGCGAATACCGCGTATTTTTTCAGCTCGGTCAGCTGAGTGTCGCGCAGGCTGCGGCGCTCAATATAGGCCATTCCTTCGCCACGGTGGAACAGGCGCAGGTTGCTCCACATCTTCCCTTTGGCATCGCAGTGTGCGGCAGGGCGGTGCTGGTTGTCGGCCAGCGCCGCAACATCCAGCGTCACTTGACCCTGTAAATAGCTAACGTGATCTGCACCGCTGGCGTTCACCAGCGCCCACTCTTCCAGCGAAATCAGGGTCAGCGGCAGGCGTGCTGAGGCGACCGGCTGGCGGGGAGGGTAAGAAATATTCGGCATAATTCAGTCCTAAATTAACGAATTTAGTGAAATCTGTTGCTCATGTTAAAAGAGCGCACCTGCTTTGCAACCTGTTTCCAGAAAAAGCGGCACAAAACGCGTGATAACCCTGCAACCGGTAACGCTGTTTTGCGCGCCGTGCCGCACGCAGTGCATTGCATCATCAACAGCGCCGCAAAAAAGCGGTACACTGTGCGCCATGTTTGGTTAACCGACGCTGAGTGACATGGATATTACAAATAAAGCACGTATTCACTGGGCATGCCGCCGCGGCATGCGCGAACTGGATATCTCCATCATGCCGTTTTTTGAGTATGAGTTTGACTCACTGGACGACACCGACAAGCAGCTGTTTGTCCGGCTGCTGGAGAACGATGACCCGGACCTGTTTAACTGGCTGATGAACCACGGCGAGCC